>Ga0209632_10000172_pt1 | contig 66546 bp, 66 predicted proteins | sample COG_10_FD_184754 | JGI IMG/M metagenome (GOLD analysis project Ga0209632, IMG submission 184754) | Pelagic Microbial community sample from North Sea - COGITO 998_met_10 (SPAdes) (version 2) | ecosystem: Environmental > Aquatic > Marine > Neritic zone/Coastal water | place: Helgoland, sampling...
AACAGAACACCCCTTACCACTCTCCTACTTCTACTTCCCTTTGCTTGTAATGCTGATTAACGTTTAGACTACTTTTTGTCGAGCTGGTGGCGGGATTTTACTAAAAGTTTTTTCATAAAATGAAATTAATCTCTAAAGTTTACAAACTTAATTGGGAGACCAATATCAATGGCTTCTATTGCAGATATTGCTTCTTGAAGGTCATCTCTTTTTTTTCCTTCAGCTCTTAATTCCTCCCCTTGAATTTTAATTTGGATTTTAAGTTTGAGTTTTTTTATATCAGTAATAATTTTTTTAGCATTTTCCTGACTAATACCCTCTTCTAATTCACTAATTTGCCTGGTGGTTGCACCTGCGGCACTTTCTGAACTTTTAATAACTATTACTCTTGGATCTACTTTTCTTCTTATAAGATGAATTTGCAGCAATTCATTTACTTGTTTTAATTTTAATTCATCAGGCGCTAGTGTTGTGACTATCTTATCTTTTCTTTCGATTGAAATATTAAGTCCTTTAAAATCATACCTGTTACCAATTTCTCTTAAACAATTAGCAAGAGCATTATCAAATTCTTGATAATTAATTTTACTTATTACATCAAATGAAGGCATAATTTTTTATCTAATAATCCAAAAAATAATATTTATTATATAAACCAAAATACCATAAAATAAGAACATTAGTATTTTTTCTTTTCTAGTTTTTTCGTTCCAATTCAACTTAAATAATATTGATGAATTTGCTGTTAATAAAATAACTCCTATTACAATTATAAGTATTGATAAAATTATAAATACATTCATATATTTTGGTTATTAAAGACGAAAACGAGAACGAAGAAATTTAAAGATCAAATAGTTAAATTTTCCTAGTCCGTAATAATTAAGTTTTTTCTTTTTAGTTTTTTTCTTTTTCGACATATTTAATTTCATTTTTCACTTCTGTTGAATATTTAAGGTTATAGCAATCACTACAAAGAAATATTATTTCAGGCCCAGAGCTAACTTGTGTAAGTATAGGGTGGTCTTCAGCACAATCAGCACATCTAGATAAAATTTTTTTCATTAATCTTTATTATTATTTTTAAATCTTAATAATTTTTTAAGTTTGCTGTAGTAAGAACAGTATAATGAAAAGATAATAAGCCCCACCAATACAATTCCAATAAATATTCTTAAATACTGATTAAAAATAATATCTATTAGCTCAATCATTATTATTTTTTAATTTTAAGTTAAGTTTTTTCATGAACTAGGATCCTAACACCAATATCTTTGTCGGGCTAGTGGTGGGATTTTAGGTAATTTTGAACCCTCTAGTATTTCAACTTTGTTGATAAATAAGGATTATAGAAGCACGGTTCAGGGCACCGGGTAACAGAGCGCCCTTTCATACTTTCCTAATTTGCTGAATTTTTAATTATGGACAAAAATCTTTGTGACTATTTTTTTATAATTACTTTTATATTTATATGCCGCTTCTATTATTGCAGAAAATATAAATGTAGAAATTAAGGTATATGCAAAAAATGGAACTGCTAGAGTATAGCAAAGAATTATTCCTTCAAGACTATAACCATATGATCCCAATGACCAAACACCAAAATTAGTTATTAAATAAAATAAGCAAGCACCAACTAATGATCCTGAAATTCTTAAAGTTAAAGTTTTGACAAAGTATCGAGAAAGTAAGCCAATAAATATTATGCTACCCCAAGTAAATAGTGCTGAATTATGAAAACCAATAAAAAAATCAGTAATTATAAAACTTATTAGAAGTGCTGGTAAATATCTAATGCCCAATAAAGCTGGCACATAAAAACTCAATGCCAGTAAACTTGTAAAATTTGGAGGGTGTGGAATAAATCTACTTGCAGCCAAAGCTAAAAAAATTCCAAGTGATACTTTCAGATAATTCACTTAATAACAGTAATTAATAAAAGGCTCAATTACAAGTCTTAAATACCTTTAGATATTAATATGTTTTTTTAATACCAAAATTATAACTTCTATCCATTTGATTGTAGTCTTGAGTAGTTTGATATTTTTTGTCAAAAACATTAGTTATGTCTAAAAATAAATTATAGGTATTTAGATATTTGTATCTAATTGATAAATCATTAACTAAATAACTTTCTAATTCTGCATCATTATACTGGGAATTACCTGTATTTCCATTTCTATTGGCATTACCAGTTCCATAGTCCCTTGCTTCATCTGACCATTTAGTTCTTACGGTCATATCTAAATCTTTATAACCGGGAACTTTTACATTTGTAATTAAATTCATTATATTTCTTGGAACTCTTACCATTTGAGAACCAGCTGAATTTGAATTAGCTGGGTTATCATACTCTGCACCATCATAAGTTTGAGTATATGTGTAATTGAAACCAAAATTAAACATTTTGTTTAATTTATATTTAGACGTAAATTCTAAACCTTGTGATTTTGTGGTGCTTGGAGAGTTCTGTGTAGTTGAACCAGAACCTGCCGCATCATTACCTGCCCAACCTTCAAGAGCATCAAAGTACTTAACGTTAAAGTACGTCAAATCTATAAATAAATTTGGATTTATTGATTGTTCAATTCCAAAATCATAACTACGGCTAGTTTCTGCTGTCGTATGACCTACTGCAGTACAATTTGCTCCACCAAATTGACAACCATTTGCTGCATTAAATACATAAAACATTTCAAATAAAGAAGGAAACCTATAACCAGTTCCATACGAAGATTTTAACTTTGTAGCTTTATCGTCAAACACATAGGCAAGAGTTGCTCTATGAGAGTCTTCGTTTGAACCACCACCTGCTATTGAGTGTTCATCAAACCTTGCACCAAAAGTACCATAGAGATTTTTTGTTATTCTACTTTGATAATCAAAATATTGAGAGGTAACGTAAGAATTTGAGTCTATTCTTCCTGTTTCATTTAAATTAAGTCCCATCTGGTCATCTTCTCTTTCTAATCCAAACACAATGCTATTGTCTAAATTAAAATTATAATTACCTTGATAAAGATAGGCATATCTATCACCATAATAATTATCTTGAGCTGTATTTTCACTACTAGGTGCAGCGGCATAAACCCTTTTGATGTATGTATTTGCAACAGTAAATTTATTTGTAAGTTTCTCTATCGGTTTATGAATTAGACTGATATTTGTTGATGACTCTACACCGTCAGCTTCCTCACTATGATCTCTAGTAGCTGAACAACCAAATGCATCAGATACACATACCGAATCATATTGTAGATATGTTTCAGAAACTCTAGTATTGCTTTGTAATTCCAATGTATCTGCAAATTTATTACTAAAACTAGCTACTAATCCATTATTTCTATATCTATCTTTTTCATTATTATGATCTATTGCTGAAATTCCATCAGTCTGGAATCTTTGTAGACCAACATAATAAGTTGACTTTTCATTTCCACCAGAAACCGAACCAGATAAATTATGAGTATCATGAGAACCTGTAGAATAATTTATATCTTTTTTAAAACCAGGCTCCCCTTTTTTAGTAGTAATGTGTATAGTTCCACCTATAGCTCCACTTCCATAAACTGAGCCTTGATTACCTTTTAAAATTTCAACTCTTGATACTTGGCTAGTTAAAATATTATTAAAATCAAAATCATTAGATACACTTGATGGATCTGACATTTTAACACCATCAATATATACAGTGGTGTACCTTTTAGGCATGCCTCTTAATTGAATTGCTGATGCTGTTCCATGACCACCGCTTTGAAAAAAATTAGCACCTGTTGTGGACGTGCTTAATACATCTCCTAAAAAATATTCAGTGGATTTATTGAAAAATTTTTCATCAAGGATAGTTGTTGATGTACCTATTGTCGACAGTGACTGTGGTTTTTTGCTTGCTGATATAACAATTATAGGAATTTCATCAGAAAAAGCTGAACTTGAAAATAAAATAAAATAAAAAAATACTAATACTCTTAATATCATTTGACACATCCCTTGTTAGACTTCATAAAAATATGAAACCAATTAGTTTTATGCCGATGCTAATTAAAATTGCAGAACTAGACTTTCCCTGGCCTTTGTTCAACAGCGGACTACATTGGGTGGCGCTCCGACTTTACGGTTCCAGGAAGAGCCAATGAATTTCGCACTGATTCCCCACCAAACTTCAATGAATAAAAATATTTATATTTTTGTTAAAGATTTGTCAATAGCCAAAATATCTCTAACTTCTAATTCTAATTAAATTATTTAAGTTAAGCTTTTTTATAATTACATGCTCCATATTCAAATCATGCCTTTCACTTGGCTTAACAATTTGTGATGATTCCCAATAATGAGACCTTAAACTCATATCTTCACTCACATCAAATCCAAATAAAGTGGGTTTAATACCTGAAATTACGCATAAGATAATGGTTGCAAAACCAACGGAAAAATTTTTTCTTTTTATTAACATTTTCAATAAATCTACAAAAATATCAAATTTATAAAAAAGATAAAAAATACATAAATACTTAAAAATTTTACCTTTTAAAAAAAAATAATTGTTTGAATTGTCAGGAATATATTTTTTTTTTTCACTTACTATTTTGGAAGTAATTGTGATAATTTTTGTTTTTTCCAAAAGAGTAATACTATTTGAATCTTTTTGATTTTCATTATCTTGTGACTGATAGGATTCAAAGACAACATTATTAACTACTCTAATAGTTGTTTTTGACCCAACAAATTTTTCATAATTTTTAACGGGAGACCTATTGAATCTTATTACATCTTGATAGGTGTTAATTTCATCCCCAAAATTATTTTTTAATATAGATATACTAGAACCAACTATCGCTAGATTTTCACTAATATTTATATTTGGATTTAAAAATTTTAATAATCTATTATTTTTCATTTTTATACTGTAGTAGTAGTAAGAGGCTTTCTGTTGCCCGGTGCCCCAAACAATACTTCTAGAATCCTTATTTTGCAACAGAGTTGCTTAGCAAATGGCAAAAGTTTGAATGAGCTTTAATTTATTTTTGTAAATTGCTTTTCAAAGATGTCGCTACTTCTGGATGCTTGCTGCATTAAATATCTACCCAATGCTACAGTTGGTGTTGCCTTTGAGGTGGTCATGACATCAATTTCTCTTTTAATAAATTTTATTTTTTCTACATCTAAAGAAAACTCATACTCACAATCTTTTATAAAAGAATCTATTGGTTGATTTTCTTCATTAAGCCATGAATTAAAATCAAAATCAAATTTAACATTTTGTTTTTCCTTAGCATTCAATTCTTCATCAAAAACATTTTCAAACATGTAAATATTTTTTAACCATCTCTCTGCGGAATCTAATATCTTATCAAGTTCTGGAGCAATTTTAATATCGAGTTTATTTCTAATAACATGAAAAATTGTTGAAGTTACTTCTTTTATATTAAACAATCCTATTGCGGAATATTTTGCGAGTAAATTTTCTCCAATATCTCCCTTTAATAATTTTTGATAGTTTTCTTCTTTCGAATAAAAATCTATTACTTCCTGCTGGGTTTCAAATAATTCTTCTGAACTCTCTATACAAAAATTATTAAAAATTTCTTTTAATTTTCCATCATAATTTTTTTCTTTTAAAAGTTCAGCTGTTTTTTGAGATACCTCAAACCAACTGATATTCAATTCTTTTGCTATTCTGAAAATTGGCAGAAAAGGTTGTGATGATAATAGTTTTAAAACAAAACTATAGTTTCTACATTCTAGATAATCATCAAAGCCCATTGTGTTCGTTTCAACACAAGCTTTTTCAACCTCAACAACTTTTTTTCCATTATATTCTCCAAATTGTTTTGGTAAAATTCTCCACATACCTCTCATTTTGTATTTTTCTATAGCCGCATCTCTTCCCAGTTCAGCTCCACAAAGCATCATCAAAGTGTATGTCATGGGCTGAATATGATGGTCCATTAAAAACTTTATCCCTTCAAAATAGGTTTCTTTAGTTTCCCCTGGTAAAGGAATTATCATTTCAGAATTTGAGGCTTTTCCTCTTTTTTTAATTTCTTTGACATAATCTATATACTCTTGAGTTGTCCAATTTTTTCTTTTTACATCAGCAAGAGTTTGAAGATTCATTGATTGCATTGATAGGCCAATTGCAACTCTATTTTTTAATGTGTCATTAATTTTGATTAAATTTTCTCTATTACTTTTTGGTGTTAAACAATCAATATACTGTGGCCAATCATATTTATTCATAACATCGAGTAAAAGCTTAGAAAGTTCTACATCTTTTTCAAATAAGCCCCAATTTGAATCAAAGATAGAAATGTTTTTTGTTCCATTTTTATGTTTAGACATTTTTTCACCAACATACCAAAACTCTTCCATTAATCTTTTAGAACTAAAAGCTGTAACTTTTGAAGCATCTAAACCTTGATCACAAAATGTACACATGAAAGGACATCCTCTTGCTGTTTCAAATGCAGGTAAAAAATTACCATCTAAAAATTTATCTAATAAACCTGTAGTGTATGGAGATAGTATAATGTCCCTTCCTTGAGCCTTTACAGATCCTTCCATACCAATTCTTGCCAAATATTTACCAACTAGTAATTTTTTTTTATCTAAAGAAATACTTGCACAACCATTGATAGGTTCATCGTCTTTATTAAGATTTTCTACTGAAAAATTCTTATCTATAAATCGTTGTATTATTTCTAAAACAACAACTTCACCATCACTCCACGCAAAATAATCTACACTTGGTCTTTTGATAAGATAATCATAGCATTTATCGTATGTTTGATCTGCATTTGTATTAACTATATTTCTTTGACCAGTTCCAGCTGGAAACTCTGGTCCACCAAGTATACATAAAGTTTTAGGGTTAATTCTTTTTGCTTCTTCACAAATAGCATTTGAAACATTCGCATTCCAAATATAATTTGAGCACGCCACAATATCTGGTTTCCAATCTTGTAATAATGTAAAAATTTCATCAGGATCAACTGATAAAATAAGTTCCATATCAACATTTTTAATTTCTTCTTTGATATAGGAGCCAATATATCCAATACCTATAGGCACATAATTTGAATGAGATCCAACTGTAGAATGTCTAGCATCACATAATAAAACTTTTAATTTTTTCATCAAGAGTAAAGTATTAATTTAACCATATAATACAACTATTATAATATTTGTCGCATACAGTAAACTGAAATAAAACCAATAAAACCTGCACCACCTGTGACTAATATTTTCATTTTATATTTGAGTGACTAAATGTTAGATATAATTTTTTTAAACTGATTATTCCCTGAATCAAAGTGCATAATTTTATTTAGAGATAAGGCATTATCTTTTTTCCATTTTTTTAACGAGGTTCTTTTAGCATAATTCATTAATCTATCTAATTCTCTGGTAGAAAAATAATTCGTCCAAAAATTTCCCCTATCTTTTAAAAAATTAAAACCAAAATTATAATATGAAGGGTGCCAATTATGCCTCAAGTTAAGTGCTATTGTTTTGTTTCCTCTGGCCATTGACTCAAACACTAAATTAGAGTCAATACCAACAACAATAGATGCTTGATCTGTCAAATAATAAGACTGATTATTTTTTTTTCTTTTGTGATATATCCAATCATCTTTTTTAATTAACTTTCTATAAAAGTTTTTTTCTTTTGCGCTGTCCCATTCTGAACCTAAAATTTCAAGTGTAAAATTATTTTTTTTACAAAATTTATAAAGATTTGGAGCTATTATTCTTTCAGCTTCATAAAGTTTAAATTCAGGATTTTTTTTATCCATACCACTCAATCTTATTTGAGATATAAAAGAAATAACTTTCTTTTTTTTAATTGTTTTTTTTTTAAAGTAATAATTATTTCTTAATCCACCAATTTCTAGAGTTTTACAATTAATATATTTTTTAAAAAGAAGTTTGCTAAAATAGCTGTTATGAGAAAATATATAGTCTGCTGAAAGATTTTTTTTTCCAAATTTAACACTTTCTTTTTTAATTGAATTTAAAAATTTATCGTGAGGATATTTTAAATATATGTGACCATTCTGAAAAGCTATTGTAATTAAATCCTTATTGTGTTGTTTGATCTTGTAAAAATATAATTTTGCGTGATTTAAGGTAATACAGCACTTTGGTTTTGTTAATTTTATATAGGCATTGATATAGCTTAATCCAATATCTTTAAAATCAAATTTTAGTATTGCATGAAGCAAAACATATAAATTTATCTCCTCTCCTCTCGTATGTAAAATATTTAAGTTTCTTTTTCCTAAATATTTCTCAAGCATAAAATGATTCCTTGAGTCAATAATTAAAAACTTCCTCTTAGGCGGCTTAATAAAAATTTTTTTCGATCTTAAAAATAATTTAAAAATATAGATTAAGGTTTTAATATTTCTCATTTAAATGTATTTAATATTGAATTTATAATTAAATTGTGGCACGTGTTTATATTAAGGACATTTACCTTTATAATTTTTTTAAAAAATAGTCAATCTTGTGGTCACAATCATAATGGGGCTTCGGGTGTGAAAAAATTAGATTTAATTATCCTTTGATCTCTTGTTAAAATAAATGATTAAAGGTATGATTAATAAATAAAGCAAATCTTAAAAATATGTAATATGCCTGCTAATAATTTATTTTATAAATACGAAAAATCTGCAAAAGATCCTAAAATAGTAAATAGATCTTCAGCTATATTTTTAGTTAAATATTCAAAGAAAGAAAAGATTTTTACAGATATACATTTTTTAAATTATTGGAAATTAAAGAATAAAGTAGCAAGTATAAACGGTAAATTAACTGTAAGAAAATTAAATGGATCGATACTAATCACAAAAAAAATTAATATTTCTAAAATTAAGTCATATTGTATTAAACTTAGGGAGTTACTTGCCAAAAAAAAAATAAAAGAGTTTACGGGTGCTGCAGAAATAGAACTTTTTTCTAAAAACAACTTATACTATCCCTACCCAGCTATTTTTGCACGTTACTACGGTAAAGATTGGCACACTGGAGCGCATTCAACAACTCGCTATTTATCAAAAGATAGTGGTGACAATATAAATATCATCAATAAAGAGCAGCTAGCAAATGAGTCAAATATTACACTTTTTTCTGAAGAAGGTATAAAATGTTATATAATTTTGCATGGTGGATTAGACAGTTCACAGAACATGAAAGTTTCACTTACCATAACTAATCGTCAGTGTAAAAAAATGGTAAAAAAATTAAAAGTTTTCAATATGAAAAAAGGAGAAACTAAAATTCTTTGTATTGATAATTACTTTGATTATAAGAAATTTTTAAACGGTGGTCGTGGCATGCTAAGTGTAAATTATAAGTGCAAAGGAGTGTTTCCAAGGATATTATTTTATAACGAAGGTTCAGGTGGTGAAATTTCAGTAGAACACAGTAATTTTGGGAAATCTGATACGGCATCAAAAGATACTTTCAATTCAAAAAGAGACCAAAAAAATTTAGTATATAGTATGCCAATTTTATCAAAGGATTATAAAACTCAAATAGATATTTTTCCTACCTATCCTAAACAAAGAAAACCTTACACACTTATTTCTACAAAAAATAATTTTAAAGGTAAGCTGCTATCTACTAAAAAAATTAAGACTAGAGAGATAAATTCTTTTTCCCAAATAACGGAAAAAGGAGCTGATAATACAACTTTTTTAGAAATTGATTATTCACACGAAAAAAAATTACCTAATAGATTTCATACTAGCTATTACTATTCAAAAAATAATTCGCTGCCAGCAATCTTGCTGGATGGCCCCATTCCAAGACACGCAAAAATATGGAGAACTAGATGGGCTCCGTTTTTTTATGAAGAAAATAAATTAAACACAAAAATTTTTTTATGTGGACGTTATTTTGAAAAAAATAAAAAAAATGATAAAGTAAATATTACTATCTCATTATATGGTACTTCTGAAAAAGAATTAGTAGTGATAAAAAAAACTATGAAAAATAATGAAAATTTAGAATTAAACATAGCCGATATTGTTAAAAAGAAAAAATGGAAAAATAATTATGGATGGTTTTATATAAAATTTGAAGAAGGTAGTTTTTGTAATGTGGTTTTTACTTCTGAATATATGAATAATTCAATAATTGGCAATCATGCTTTCTAAAAGAAAATAATAGCATCCAACAAAAGAGCGTCTCATAAAATATGAAAATAAACTACCGACCAGAAATAGATGGGTTGAGAGCTATAGCTGTTGTTGCAGTTGTTTTTTATCACTCTAATCACTCATTTTTTGGAAGAAACTGGTTTTCAGGGGGATTTATAGGTGTGGACATTTTTTTTGTTATCTCTGGATACTTAATATCTTTATTAATTTTTAAAGAAATTTTTAAAACTGGAAAGTTTTCATTCACTCATTTTTATGAGAGAAGGATAAGAAGAATTATACCTGCTCTATTTTTTGTAATACTTGCAAGCCTTCCTTTTGCATGGATGTATATACTTCCATTTGAATTAATTGAATTTGCAAAATCCATTCTGAGTTCAATTTTTTTTACCTCTAATTTTTATTTTCATTTCTCAGGGCTAGAATATGCAAGTAAAGATAGTATACTACAACCATTTTTACACACATGGTCTCTATCTGTAGAAGAACAATTTTATATTATTTTCCCAATAATTATTTTTTGCATTTTTAAATATTTTAGATTCTCAATAAAATATTTTTTATTTTTAGGTATTATTATAAGTTTAATTATTGCTGATTATAATTCCAGAAAGTATGTTTCTTCAAATTTTTATTTTATATACTCGAGGATGTGGGAATTATTAATTGGTTCTCTTATAGCTTATTATGAAATCAAGAAATTTAAATATATTAAGAATTCTTACATAAACGATTTTTTAGCTTTTATTGGTTTAAGTCTAATCGTTTTTTCAATTATAAATTTTAATGATAATATGAGGCATCCATCAATGATAACTTTATTTCCAGTTATTGGAACAGGTCTCATAATATGGTGTTCTAATAAAAATGGTATAATTAACAAATTCTTATCGACAAAAATTTTAGTTGGAACTGGTCTAATATCATATTCATTATATCTTTGGCATTACCCAATTTTTGCCTTCATAAGAATAACAGACTTTACACAAGGAAGTGTAGATAAAAAAATTTTATTTATAATATTAATGCTTTTGTTATCAATTTTTACATATTTTTTTATAGAAAAACCCTCTAGAAATAAATCTTTAAAATTTAAATCATTAATCAAAATTTTATTTGTCTCATCAGCCATTTCTATTTTATTTTCTGTTCTAGTTTTTTTAAATAATGGATTAATTAAAAAACACCCTGAGATAATTGTTGATACTTACAAAGAGCTAAATTATAGAAAAATTTCACAAAAAGGTAGGGACTGTCATTCTAGGGTTGGCGAAGATGGTTTTTGTCAATTTAATGAAAAAAATAAAAATTCAGGTGATATCATATTATTAGGTGACTCTATTACTGATGCATTGTTAAGTAATTTAATCGATAGAGTATCAGAAACAAATTATCGTCTAATTCAAATGGGTTATAGTGGCAATCTTTATTTACCCAATTTTCTTGCTGTTAACAAAAGAAAAAATCACATAAATCAAAATGAAAAATATCATGAGTACAGAAAAGATAAAATAAATAATGCTAATAAGAATACATTTATAGTTATTACAGGAAATTATTCCTATTATTTTGATGAGCAGAGAATGGGTCTGAAAAATGAAAAAATATATTCTTATTATACTATTAGAAAATTTGTCGATAAAGATAATATAGATAGTGAGATCAATGATCGACAACTAAAATTAAAAAATAACTTCAAGAAAACTTTAGTAGAGTTATCCAAAAGACATAAGGTGATCTTGCTCTATCCTTTGCCACAAGCACCTATTGACGTTTGGAGAAGAGTTAAAAACAATTATTTTAAAGGTTTAATTGGTCAAACTGAAGAAGATAAATATTTTTTAGAAGACAAACTCAATTATGATAAAGATGTTTTTTTAGAATTTAATAAAAAAACATTTGAATTTTTTGATACTATTAAAGGCAAAAATATTTACAAAATATATCCTCATGAAATTTTCTGCAAAAAAAACTGTCAGTTTTATGACGCCAAAAAGATTTATTTTTTTGATATTGTTCATCCCTCTGAAACTGGAAGTTCAAAAATAAATTCTTTAATAATGAAAAAAATTAGAGAAATAGACAATTCTAATTAATCATTTTTTTTAACAAAACTTACAAATTTTCTTATTTTTGGATCACAATTATTTAAAGCATCTAATCTTTTATAAATAAATTTTAGTGATATGATATTTTGATTTTTCAATACTTCTAAAGTTTCATAAGTTGCGATTGACTTATAAATTGAGTCTTGTTCACTTGGTTTAAACATAAATACATCATCACACATTATTATACCATTTTTGTTTAATAATTTTAATGAATTAACAATGTCAATACTTACCATTGGATATCCATGCGCACCATCTATCCATATTAAATCAAATTTTTCTTTGTAATTTGTAAGATGTATAGAATTAATTTGTTTAAATTTAATATTTTTTTTTTTTGAAATAATTTCATTTCTTTTAGAAATAAACTCATTGACATTATTGCTTCTGTTATAGGTCTGTTTAAATTTTTGATCTGTGTCAGGTAAATCTATTGTATGAACATTTGCGTTTTCAAAAAGAGTAGCTAACAAAAAGCTATTTACAGCATCATAAGTTCCTATTTCCAATATATTTTTAATTTCCTTTTGATTCTTTTTAGATATTGCAGAAAATAATACCTCATGTTCTGAAGACATGTTTCTATTAAGAAAATTATTTTGATTTCTTATTTGATTTAACTCAATTAACCCATCTTTTCTATTAAAACCAAGTTCTTGGAATTTTTTATCTTGTTTTTCTTCAAATTCTTCTTTTTTATAATTTTTTTTTAATAAATTGAACCTAATAACATTTTTTATTTTTTTTAAAATATTCAATATCATTAAATTATATACAAATTTATATTTAAAGATTTTCTAATAATATCATCTTCAAATTGTTTAACATCATGCCATGACTTTTCATTTTTTATAAAACCAGTCAATTTATTTTTTTCAAATTTTGAGTTATAAAATAATTTATAATTTTCATAAAAGACTCTAGATGTATCTTTGTCTAAATATTTACTTTCCCAAATATCAAGATTTTTTCCTTTAGAATTAGTAAGCTTATAAAAGTTTGTTCCAATATTTTCATATTTTTCAGATAGTATTTCATTTTGCTCAGGTGGAAAATAAATCATCAAAGATAGAAGTTTGTTTTCAGTGTCACAATGTGGGGGTATAAAGCAATTTTTTTTAATAATAGAGAATTCAAATCCAAGTCTTATTGAGTCATGGTTTAATAACTTTAAAAATTTATTTGTAACTTTTTGGTAAAAACTATTATTAAAATTCTTAATAAAATAATAATCTTTGGTGTTTTTTCTATTTTCGATACTATTTAAATGATCTCTTATTAAATTAATAAATCTTTTACAAATTTCCTTTCTATTAAAAAAACTATAAAATTCTGACCAAATATTTTTATTTATAAACTGATAAAATTCTTTTTGTTTATTGTTTAAAAACATTTTCTTTCCATTCGAGTGAATGCTTACAAAATTTTCTTCTTGTGGAAAATTATCTCTTAATTCATTGTATAGACTATCTTCTAAAAAATTTTTTTTTTCAAAAATACAAAAAGGCTGCTCAATAAAATTATCAAACTTATTTAAGTTTTTCGGTAAGTTGATCATAAATAATTATATCCTATAATTTTATAACCTGTAGAAACAATAATAAAAGTTTATTTTTTTTGCACTTCAGCTTGCGCTGCTGCTAATCTAGCTATTGGAACTCTGTAAGGTGAGCAAGATATGTAGTCAAGACCTACTTTTGAACAAAAATTAATACTTTTAGGATCTCCCCCATGTTCACCACAAATTCCTAACTTAATTTTTTTATTTTGTTTTTTTCCTTTAGCAACTGCTATCTCTATCAAATCTTTAACTCCTTCATCAATTGATACAAATGGATCCACTGTAAAAATTTTATTATCAATGTAGTCATTTAAAAATTTACCACTATCATCTCTACTAATTCCAAATGTAGTTTGTGTTAAATCGTTGGTCCCAAAACTAAAAAATTCAGCATGTTTTGCAATGTCTTTTGCTTTAATTGCTGCCCTAGGTAGTTCAATCATTGTGCCAACCAAAAATTCTATTTTGATTTTATTTTCGTTTTGAACTTTTTTTGCAGTTTTTATTACAAGTTCTTTCATTATCCTTATCTCTGCCTCGGTAGAGACGAGCGGTATCATTATTTCGGGAAAAGCTGATTTCTGTTTATTTTTTTTAAGATCTGATAGAGCTTCAAAGATTGCTCTACATTGCATTTCATAAATTTCTGGATAAGAAATACCCAATCTACAACCCCTGTGTCCTAGCATTGGGTTTTGTTCATGTAATTCATCTATTCTTGACCTAACTTCTTTTAAATCAGTTCCAACAACGTTTGCAATCTCAGAAATTTCTTTATCTGATTTAGGTAAAAACTCATGCAAAGGTGGATCTAGTAACCTTACAGTAACAGGAAGGCCGTGCATAATTTTAAATATTTCAATAAAATCTTTTTTTTGATGGGGTAAAAGTTTTTTTAAAGCTTTTGCTCGGTCCTCTTGAGTTTTTGATAAAATCATTTCTCGTACAGATAAAATTCTTTCTTCATCGAAAAACATATGTTCAGTTCTACAAAGCCCAATTCCTTCTGCACCAAAGTCTCTTGCAGTTTTTGTGTCTTGCGGTGTTTCAGAATTAGTTCTAACCTTCAATTTTCTTATGCTGTCGGCCCATCCCATTAATTTGGAGAAATCACCAGAAATTTCTGGCTTAATTGTTGGCACATTACCCAAGATAACTCTTCCCGTTGAACCATCTAATGTAATTATATCGCCCTCATTAACTTCAAGTGAAGATGTCTTAAAAATTTTTTTTTCATAGTTGATATCAATTTCACTTGAACCTGAAACACAGGGTCTTCCCATTCCTCTTGCAACAACTGCCGCATGACTAGTCATTCCACCTCTTGCAGTTAAAATACCCTTGGCCGCATGCATGCCCTGGATATCTTCTGGGGATGTTTCTACTCTAACTAAAATAGTATCTTGCATCATATCATTTAGTCGTTCAGCTTCCTGAGATGAAAAAACCACTTTGCCACTTGCGGCTCCTGGAGAAGCAGGCAAACCATTAGCTATCACCTCTATAGAACTTTTTTCATCTAAAGTTGGATGTAATAATGTATCTAAAGAATTGGGATCAATTCTAAGAACAGCATCTTTTTTTGAAATTAATTTTTCTTTTACCATATCAACTGCAATTTTCACTGCTGATTTGGAAGTCCTTTTTCCTGAACGAGTTTGTAGAATCCAAAGTTTATTATTTTCAACTGTAAATTCAACATCTTGCATATCTTTATAATGTTTTTCTAATCTTTTTAAAATTTTAAATAGTTCTGAATAAACTTTTGGCATCGACTCTTCCATCGCGGGTTCTTTAAACTTAGCTTCTTTTCTTGCTTTTTTAGTTATGTATTGTGGTGTTCTAGTTCCCGCAACAACATCTTCACCTTGTGCATTGATTAGATATTCACCATAAATATCATTTGAACCATCAGAGGGATTTCTTGTAAAAACTACACCAGTTGCACAATCATTACCCATATTTCCAAAAACCATTGATTGAACATTAACAGCCGTTCCCCATTCAGCCGGTATTTGATTTATTTTTCTATAAATTTTTGCTCTATTACTTTCCCAAGACAAAAATACAGCACTAATTGCACCAAGTAATTGTTGATTAACATCCTGTGGAAAATCTTTATTTGTTTTTTCCCGAACAGTATTTTTAAAATCTTTAATTAAACCATCCCAATCACCTTCATCCAATTCTGTATCTAATAAAACACCTTTTGTTAATTTATAATTTTCAATTAATTCCTCAAAATGATAGCTTTCAACACCCATAACAACATTTCCATACATTTGGATAAACCTTCTATAGCTATCTTTAGCAAATCTACCGTTGGACGTTTTGTTTGCTAAAGCGATTACAGTTTTATCATTAAGACCAAGGTTAAGAATTGTATCCATCATTCCAGGCATTGAAACTCTAGCACCAGATCTAACGGAAAGTAAAAGAGGATTTTTTAAATCTCCAAATTTTTTAGCTACATCTTTTTCTATTATTTTTAATTCTTTTTTAATTTGACCAATTAATTTTGAGCTTAACTTTTTTTTATTTTTGTAAAAAATTTCACAAACTTTCGTTGAAATTGTAAAGCCAGGTGGCACTGGAAGGCCCATTCTACCCATTTCTGATAAATTAGCACCTTTTCCGCCTAAAAAATTTTTAGAATCTTTGAATTTTTTTGACTCTTTTGATTTAAAATTTAAAATTAATTTATTCATTATTTGCTTTTAATAATTGAAAATTTATAAAATTTTGGAAGGTTTTACATAACATATTTATAAGTTCCAATCTGTTTTTTCTTAAAATTTCATTTTCTTCATTTACTTTAACATTATCAAAAAACTCAAAAATTTCTTTCTTTGCGTCTGCTAAAATCAGCAACGAACGCTCATAATCCTCATTTTTATCAATTCCTGAATAGTATTTCTTAATTTCATTTATCTTTTCAAATAAATTTTTTTCAAAATGATTTTTAAAAATACCAGGATCAGTTGTATTAGTTATTTCAATTTCATTATTTTTAAGCTCACTATCCAATATGTTTGAAGCTCTTTTATAGCTCGAAGTAATATCAACACCGATTTGGTCGTTGATAATTTTATTAAGACTTTTAGCTTTTTCAAAAGATGAAAATAATTCATTGGGTGAAAAAGATGAAGTTAAAGCATCAATTATATCAAAACGGATTTTTTTTTCTTTTAAATAATATTTAAATCTATCTTTTAAAAAATCCAATATTTCTTTTTGAAAATTTTTATTTTCAAAACTGAATTTCTGATCATGATATAAGTTAGATGAATATTTAATTAAGTCGGTAATTTTTAGATTTTTTTTGTTTTCAATCAGTGTTCTAATAACACCAAGTGCTATTCGTCTTAATGCAAATGGATCCTTTGAGCTTGTAGGTTTTTCATTAATGCCAAAGAATCCAACCAGAGTGTCGATCTTGTCTGTAATTGATAAAGCTATGCTAAATGGTTTTTTAGGAACATTGGAATCTAGTCCAATCGGTAAATATTGTTCACTTATTGCTAAAGAAATATCTTTATCAAATCCTTGGTTTGTGGAAAAATATCCACCCATAACACCTTGTAGCTCGGGAAACTCCCCAACTAAATCAGAGGTTAGATCTGTTTTACAAATTGATGCCAACAACTCAACTTTTTCTTTACTTATTAAAAGTTCATCAGAAATTATTCCACCTAATTTTCTCATTCGATGCACTTTATCAAAATAAGTACCAAGACCTTTAAAAAAGTTCATCGATTTTAATTCTGATACTTTTTTTACTAAGTTTTGGTTTTTGTCTTTATTCCAAAAAAATTCTGCGTCGTTCAATCTAGCCTCAACAACTCTCTCGTTACCAAGCTTAATTAATCCTTTTTGATCTTTTTTATTTACAACGATTAAAAATTCATTTGTAATTTCATTTTTAGTATTAAAAGTTGGAAAATATTTTTGATGTGATTGCATGGTCAAAATTAATATTTCTTTAGGGATGGATAAAAACTTTTTATCAAATTTACATAATAATATATTGGGATTATCAACTAAATTTACCACTTCACCCATTAGTCTTGAATTTTCTTTAATCGTTAATTGATTTTTATTTAGAATTTTAGAAAATTCTCGATTGATTATTTTTTCTCTTTTACCTTGATCAACAATAGTTCCATGTGTCTCAAAATATTTTTCATATGTTTTAAAATCTGTAAAAATTTTTTTTTTATCTTCAAAATCTTTATCAATGAGTGTGGAATTTGAAGAGTTGAGATGATAAAATTTAAAATTAATTACCTTCTTATCAAATACTGATAAGATTGATTTTAATGGCCTGCCCCAATTAAGATCAAACTCTCCCCATTTCATTGATTTTTTCCATTGGTAACTTCCTAATAGTTTTGGAATAAATTCCATCAATAAATCATGAGTTTTTAATGTTCTGGGTTTTGTTTTATAAAAATAAAATTCACCCTTTTCAGTTTTATTTTTAAATAAATCTTTTTTATCTATCTTGTTAGATCTTAAAAATCCTTGCAAAGCTTGATCTGGTGCATTAATTTTTGGACCTTTTATTTCTTTAGATTTAAGTCTTATCTGCTTATCAAGGCTCTCAAATACTATTGATACTCTATTAGGTGTAGAAAAAGAAAAATTTTTTTTTGATTTAATTGATTTGTTTAAAAAAAATTTTTGAAATTCCTCTAAAAGTTTTTCTCGCAAATTTTTTTGAAGCTCTGCTGGAATTTCTTCACTAAATAACTCTAAAAAAAATTCTGACATTTTATACCTGGGTATCAATCCAGATTGCAGCAACTAATTTTGTAACTTCCCTTATTCTTCCAATAAAATCTGCTCGTTGAGCAACACTAATGGCGCCACGTGCGTCTAATATATTAAAGACATGACTTGCTTTCAAACATTGATCATATGCAGGCAAAGATATTCTTTTTTGAATTAATGATTTTGCTTCACTTTCAAACATATCAAACATCTTAAAAAGATTTTTTATATTGGCATGTTCAAAATTATATGCTGAAAATTCTTTTTCTGATTGATGAAAAACTTCTCTGTATTCGACATCATCATTGTTCCAAATTAAATCATAAACGTTCTTTTTCTGTTGTGTGAACATACAAATTCTTTCTAAACCATAAGTTATTTCAACTGAAACAGGTTTGCATTCAAAGCCAGCCATTTGTTGAAAGTATGTAAATTGAGTAATTTCCATACCGTCACACCAAACTTCCCAACCAAGCCCTGCGGCCCCTAAAGTTGGACTTTCCCAATCATCTTCAACAAATCTAATATCATGATTTTTATGATCAATGCCAATTACTGATAAGCTGTTTAAATAAAGTTTTTTTATATTCGATGGAGAAGGTTTTATTATAACTTGAAATTGATAATAGTGTTGTAACCTATTTGGATTATCACCATATCTTCCGTCTGTTGGTCTTCTTGAGGGCTGAACATAGGCTGCTTTCCATGGTTTTGATCCAAGAGATCTTAAAGTAGTTGCGGGATGAAATGTTCCAGCACCAACCTCTATATCATATGGCTGTAAAATTATACAGCCATGTTTGCTCCAAAATTTTTGTAAATTTAAAATTGTATCTTGAAAAGTTTGAAACTTTAATTTTTTTTTAGTATCTTTAGAGGCCATATCTTTGCCAGATAGATTTTTCATCTAATATGTTTGCAAGGTAGTCTAAACGATCGTTTGAAGATGATAATTTTTTACTTAACCAGCCTTTTGACTTTTCAAATTTTTTAATTATCACATCTTCTCCAAATTTTTCTTTTAAAATTTGATTAGCATCACCAATTTCATCTATTAAACCAAGCTCTTTCGCTTTGCTACCGGACCAAAATTCTCCAGAAAATAATTCTACTTCTAATTTTTTAAGTTTAGAGCCTCTGCTTTTTTCAACGATACTGATAAAATCCTTGTGCAAATCTAATTGAATATTTTTAAGTCTTTCTATGTCTTCTTTTTTTTCTTCAAGGAAAGGATCTAATGTGCTTTTATTTTTGCCAGCAGTATGGACTCTTCTTTCAACACCAATTTTTTTTATTAGTTCAGTAAAACCAAAAGAAGAATAAATTACACCTATAGAGCCAATAATTGAACTGGAATTTGCAAATATTTCATCACCAGCACATGCAATTAAGTAGCCACCTGAAGCAGCAACATCCTCAGCAAATACAATTACTTTTTTTTTATTTTTTTTTGCTTGTTGCCTTATAAGGTTATAAATCAGATGAGACTGAACTGGAGATCCACCCGGTGAATTTATAGTTATAGCAACACACGATGCTTTTTTTACTGAAAATGCCTTCGAAATAATCTCTTCTTGACCAGAAAAATCTATCCCTTGCTTAAACTTTCCAGCATTTCCAATTACACCGCTTAGTTTAATGTGTGGAACAATTTTTTTTTTTTTAAAAAATGAGAGCATTTCTAATCCTTATAGAATTTTTGAATGAATATAAAGACACCTTATAATAGAAGATTCAGGTGCGTCAATTGATAAGTAATAAAAAGAAACTTATTATACTAATTTATTCAATATATGGGAACAGTAGTCCAATTAAAAAACCAAATTAATAATTCCTATTTTCAACTTAAAAATTCGGTTGAAGACAAGTTGATGTTAGTCGAAGATAAAATAAAATCCAAGCTAATAAGCAATGTCGAGTTGGTTCAAAAGATGACTGATTACCACCTAAATACCGGTGGGAAAAGACTTAGAGCTTTATTAACTCTAGGTTCAGCTAAACTTTGTGGTTATTCAAAAGGAGCTAGAGATATAAATCTTGCAGCCTGTGTTGAATTAATTCATGGTGCAACTTTAATGCACGATGATGTAATAGACAATGGATCTATAAGAAGAGGAAAAAAAACTTTAAATAAAATTTGGGATAATCACTCATCTATATTAGTTGGAGACTACCTGCTTAGTAGATGTTTTGAAATGATGGTAGAGGATGGAAACTTAGAGGTTTTGAAATTACTATCTTCAACATCTTCAAAAATTGCACAAGGTGAAATATTACAACTTCAACATAATGGTGAGGTTGATATGTTGGAGGAAACATATTTAAAAATTATTTCAGCAAAAACTGCTGAGCTGTTTGCGGCCGCAACGAAAGTAGGGGCAATACTATCTGATATGCAAAGTAAGGAAAAGGAAGCTTTAGAATTTTATGGTAAAAATCTAGGATTAACATTTCAAATTGCTGATGATACTTTAGATTATAATTCAGAATTAAAATTATTTGGGAAAAAAATAGGCCAAGATTTTTATGAGGGAAAAATAACACTACCTATAATTTTACTATTTCAAAGAACTAAAGATCAAGAGAAAGAAAAACTTAAAGAAATATTTTTAAAAGATGAGAGAAATGAAAATGATTTAAATTACATTTTATCTTTAATAAAAAAGTACGATGTAATTAAAGCATGCTATCAAAAGGCTCAGCATTATATTAACCTTGCCTCTAATTCTTTATCAGTATTTAAAGATTGTGAAGAAAAAACTATTCTTGAAAACCTTACTTCTTTTAGTTTAGCGAGAAATTTCTAAGGACTTAAAAGACTCTTGGTCCAAACATTGTCTTTATCTGAAGTATATTTCAACCTTTCATGTATTCTGTTGTCTCCATCTAACCAAAACTCAACACTTGATGGTTTTAGATTCCAGCCAGACCAATGAATGGGTCTCGGCACATTGTCTTTTTTGCTAAACTTTTTTTTAAAATCTTCAAAACTGTTTAAAAGTTTTTCTCTACTTTTTAAAACACTACTTTGATCAGAGGCCCAAGCTCCTATTCTACTTTCATATGCTCTAGTATTATAATAATCATCTGCTGTTTTGTTATCTACTTGTTTTAAAGTTCCAACAATTCTTATTTGTCTTAATAAGCTTTTCCAGTGGAAACACATTGTGGCATTTGGATTTTCTTTTATTTCATTTCCTTTTTGACTATTTAAATTTGTATAAAAAACAAATCCATTCTTATCAAAGCCTTTGAGAAGAACCATTCTTACTGATGGAACACCTTCTTTGCTAGCAGTTCCTAAAGCTAAAGCATTAGGGTCGTTTATTTCTTTCTTTTTTGCCTCAACAAACCATTTTTCAAATAGTTCAAATGGATTATTAAGATCTAAGAAGCATTTATTAAGCCCTAATGAGTTTTTTTGATTCATAATTTTAACAAAATAATCTATATAATATAAGTAATGTCATTTAATACTTTTGGAAAGTTTTTTCGTTTCACAACCTGGGGAGAATCCCACGGTAAGGCTATTGGCTGTATAATTGATGGTTGTCCTCCATTAATTCAACTAAAAGAGCAGGATATTCAAAAAGAATTAGACAAAAGAAAACCTGGGCAATCAAAATTCACAACTCAAAGAAAAGAAAGCGATAAAGTTCAAATTCTTTCTGGGGTATTTGAAGGTAAAACAACTGGAGCTCCCATATCTCTAATAATTTATAATGAAGATATGCGCTCTAAAGATTATAAAAATATTAAGGATAAATTCAGACCTGGGCATGCTGATTTTACTTATTTTAAAAAATATGGAATTAGAGATTATAGGGGTGGCGGAAGATCCTCAGCTAGAGAAACTGCTTCCAGAGTTGCTGCTGGCGCAGTAGCAAAATTAGTTTTACAAAAAAAATTAGGAAAAAAATTTAAAGTTATAGGTGCTGTTACTCAATTAGGAATACTAGGATGTGATACAAATCAATGGAACGATCAAATAATTTCTAAGAATCCATTTTTTTGTCCTGATAAGTCTATGATAAAAATATGGGAAAAGTATTTATTAAGTGTAAGAAAATCTGGATCATCTTGTGGAGCTATAATTGAAATAAGAGCTAGAGGAATTCCTGCAGGCCTTGGTGCTCCAATTTATTCAAAATTAGATTCAGATATAGCAATGGGTCTAATGAGTATAAATGCAGTCAAGGGAGTAAATATTGGAGCTGGAATGAATTCCTCACAACTAAGTGGAGAGCAAAACTCAGATGAGATTTCTCAAAAAGGTAAAAAATTAAAGTTCGACACTAATAATGCTGGTGGAATTTTGGGTGGCATATCAAGTGGCCAAGAAATTATTGCATCTTTTGCTGTAAAACCTACATCCTCAATTTTAACAACCAGAAAAACAATTAATAAATTTGGAAAAAATACCACTATATCAGTTAAAGGTAGGCATGACCCTTGTGTTGGCATTAGAGCAGTGCCAGTTGGTGAGGGCATGATGAATTGTATTTTATTAGATCATTATCTAATGAATAAAGCTCAATGTAGTTAAAACTAATATTAAATTTTTACAACTTTTATTGAGTCTTTTGTAAATAAAATATCTAATATTTTTTTTGAAATTTGAGAAGCGTTTAGTCCAGCCAACTCATACATTTTTTTTGGACTATCTTGTTCAATAAAAATATCGGGCAACGTCATTGATCTAAACTTGAAGCCTTTGTCAAATATACCTTTTTCAGCAAGTAGGTTTTTAACATGAGAACCAAAACCACCAATCGATCCTTCTTCTATAGTAATCATTACCTCATGCTCTCTAGCACATTTCAAGATAAGCTCCTGATCTAAAGGTTTGGCAAATCTTGCATCAACAATTGTAGTTGAAATACCTTTGTTCTTTAATTCTTCTGCCGCTGATTTACACTCTTCAAGCCTTGTTCCTAAACTTAAAATACAAACTTGTTTTCCTTCTTGAACAACTCTTCCTTTACCTATGTCAATTTTTTCATCTATTGAGGGGAGTTCAAGCCCAACACCTGTGCCCCTTGGATATCTAATTGCACTAGGTTTGTCGTTTATATCTACTGAGGTATTTATCATTTTCACTAACTCCGCTTCATCACTTGCGGCCATAACGATAAAATTGGGTAAAGTTGATAAATAAGTAATATCAAATGAACCAGCGTGTGTAGATCCATCCGCTCCTACCAAGCCCGCCCTATCTATTGCAAATCTTACCGGCAAACTTTGAATAGCTACATCATGAACAACTTGATCATAGGCTCTTTGTAAAAAAGTGGAATAAATTGCAGCATAAGGCTTATACCCTTCTGTAGCTAAACCAGCTGAAAAAGTTACAGCATGCTGTTCAGCTATACCAACATCAAACATTCTTTTAGGAAATTCCTTTCCAAAAATATCCATTCCTGTGCCACCTGGCATTGCAGCCGTTATACCAACTATTTTACTATCTTTTTGAGCATGTTTAACCAATGTATTGGCAAATACTTTTGTGAAGGCTGGAAGATTGCTGCTACTTTTAATCTGCTCTCCTGTTTCAACATTAAATTTTGAAACACCATGATAGTGGTCAGTTGCTTTTTCTGCATATGAATAGCCTTTTCCCTTTTGAGTTTTTATATGAATCATAATTGGACCTTCGTGCTTAGAGTCTCTTGCATTTTTTAAAATTGGAACAAGAGCTGTTAAATCATGGCCATCAATTGGACCTGCGTAATAAAAACCTAATGAACTAAATAAAGTACCACCAGTGACTGCAGACCGTAAAAAATCTTCAGCTTTACCTGCTTTTGCACTAAATCTTTTTGAAAAAGCAGAGGTTATTAACTTAAGTGTTTCTCTTAAACTGAAGTATATTTTTCCAGTAAATAATTTTGCTAAATAAGTTCTCATAGCTCCAACTGGTTTTGCAATAGACATGTCATTATCATTTAAAATAACAATCATTTTAGTTTTTGAAGCTCCAGCATTATTCATTGCTTCGTAAGCCATCCCCGCACTTATTGCTCCATCACCAATTACAGCTACTACATTGGAGGATTTGTTAGCTAGTTTATTTGCTTCAGCAATACCTAATGCTGAAGATATTGAGGTTGAGCTGTGAGCGGCTCCAAAAGGATCATACTCACTTTCTGATCTTTTAGTAAACCCTGATAATCCATTTCCTTGTCTTAAAGTTCTAATTTTATTTTTTCTTCCTGTTAAAATTTTATGTGGGTAAGTTTGATGTCCAACATCCCATATCAACTTATCATTTGGAGTATCAAAAACATAATGAAGAGCAACGGTCAACTCAACAACTCCTAAGCCGGCACCTAAATGTCCTCCCGTTTCCGATACAGCGCTAATCATTTCTTTTCTAACTTCATCAGAAACTTTTTGTAAATCTTTTTCTGAAAGCTTTCGTACATCAGATGGAAAGTTTATATTATCTAAAAATTTATAATTTTGTTTCATTTGTCTCTTTTTAAAATGTAATCTAATGTCTCTTTAATATTTTTTGAATTTGAACCATATTTTTTTAAATTTTTATTAATATCGATAACAATCTTATCACAATATTTAATCGCATTCCTATACCCAAGTAAACTTATAAGTGTTGCTTTACCTTTTTTTTGGTCTTTACCTGTTTTTTTTCCTGCCTTTTTTGAGTCACCTCTAAAATCGATTAAATCATCTGCAATTTGAAACAACAGGCCAATGTTTAAACCTAAATTTTCAAAAAATTTTATTTCTTTATTACTTTTATTTCTAATGATTGCAGGAGCCGCACAGCAAAAGCTAAATAATTTACCTGTCTTTTTTTTTTCCATTTCAATAATTTTATTTTTTGATATTTTTTTTCTCTCATAACTTAGATCTAAATATTGGCCACCAGCAATTCCTAAATGGCCAGAACACTCAGACAATTTCTTAATTAAATTAATTTTAGCTTTTTCTTTTATCTTTAAACTCGGGCTTGCTAAAATTTCGCATGCCATTGTTTGCAAAGAGTTTCCAGCTAGGACCGCGGTAGACTCACCAAATTTAACATGTGTAGATGCTTTTCCTCTCCTAATTTTATCATCATCCATGCATGGCAAATCATCATGAATAAGAGAGTAAGCGTGAATACATTCAACGGCTGCACCAATGTTTATTAATATTTTATAATCAATAGATAATAAAGATCCAATATCTACTAAAATTTTAGATCTAATTTTTTTTCCACCAGGAAACAGTCCATATCTCATCGCTGAAATTAATTTAGAACTACCTTGTTTATTAAGAAAATTTTTTAAAGAGTTATTTGTGTCTCTCACAATCTTGTTAAGCTTATTTTTCATTTCTTTTTAAGAATTTCTTTAACTTTTTTATTTGTTTTTTCACTTATATTTTTAAAATTTTTATGAAATTTTTTCTCAATAGCTTTATTTAGTTTTAATAGCTCCTGATAATTTTCTACAGAATTATTAAGATCTTTTTCATTTTCTAAAGACTCAATTATTTGATTTGCTTGATCTGTTAGCTCCTCAAGTGAGCTTGTATTATTATCAGGTGGTAAATTTTTATCTTTCATATAATAATAATTACTAATACATGAAATCTATTCAATCAAATATCAAAAAAGCTAAGAAATATTTAGATAAAAATGAATGTGTTGCTGTGCCTACTGAAACTGTCTATGGATTAGCTGGAAATGCTTATTCAGACCTATCTATAAAAAAGATATTTAGATTAAAAAATAGACCTATGAACAACCCATTAATTGTTCATTATTCAGATATTAGAAAGCTAAAAGAAGATTGCCATATTAATGATAATTTTATCAAGCTCTATAATGAGTTTTCTCCTGGACCTATTACATTTATCTTGAAACTAAAAAAAAACTCCCAAATTTCAAAATTTGTTACTAACAGACAAAAAAGTCTTGCTGTTCGTTTTCCCAAACATTCTTTATTTAGAAAACTACTTAAAGGCCTGGCATATCCATTAGCTGCCCCAAGCGCAAATATGTCTACTAAGTTAAGTTCTGTTCAGGCATCTGATGTTATTGAGGAGTTTGGAACAAAAATTAAATATGTTTTAGACGGAGGTAAATGCAAAATTGGTTTAGAATCAACAATAATCAATCTTTTAAGTAAACCAACCATACTTAGATTTGGAGGATTAGATATTTTAGAAATAGAAAAAATATTAAATAAAAAAGTTTTAATTAAAACTAATTCAAAAAAAAAGGTTGCACCTGGCCAATTGCCTTTGCACTATTCTCCTGGTATCCCATTAAGAACAAATGCTAAAAAACCAAAAAAAAATGAAGCCTTTGTATTGATTAAAAAAAGAAAAAATACTCTAGAAAATTACTACTATTTAAGTAAAAAAAATGATCTTCAACAATCTGCTAAAAATTTATACTCATTATTAAGAAAAATTAAGAAAGATGGGTATAAAATGATTGCAGTTGAAAAAATTCAAAATAAGGGAATTGGTAAAACAATAAATGATAGATTGAATAGAGCCTCAAAATACTAAATGCAAAATAAAATTATAGTAATTATTATGGAGAATGAAATGGTGCGCCTGCTAGGAGTCGAACCCAGAACCTCCTGATCCGAAGTCAGGCGCTCTATCCAGTTGAGCTACAAGCGCATTTAGTATTAATATTACATTTTATGAAAAAAAACATTAATTTTATAGTTGAAGAGAATGAAAATAATCTAAGAGCTGATGTTTTAATCAACAAAAGAGAAAAATTGATTAGTAGGACTAGAATTAAAAACTTAATCCTTAAAGAAAAACTAAAAATAAATGATGAAATTATTAAAAGTCCTTCAAAAAAAGTTTTAACTGGTGACAAATTAACCCTTAATATCCCAGAACCTAAAGAAGCCTCATTAAAGCCCTATGACTTTAAACTAAAAATAATTCATGAGGATGAAGATCTATTAATTATCAATAAGCCAGCTGGAATAATTATGCATCCAGGAGCTGGAAATTACGACAAAACAATTGTCAATGCATTAATACATTATAACAAAGACACTCTTTCAACTATTGGTGATGAGCTTAGACCAGGAATAGTTCATAGAATTGATAAAAATACATCCGGTTTAGTTGTTATTGCAAAAAATAATGAAACTCATGAGAATTTATCAAAACAATTTAGTGACCATACTATAACGAGGGTATATCAACTTTTAATTTGGGGTAAATTAAAACCTTCTTCTGGTAAAATTGATACTTTTATAACTCGGAGCTCAAAAAATAGGCAATTGATGGAAGTTAGTCGCTCTAAAGGGAAACATGCAATAACCAATTACAAAACTATAGAAATTTTTGAAAACGATAAAACACCAACATTAAGCTTGGTTGAATGTAAATTAGAAACTGGAAGAACTCATCAAATACGTGTTCATATGACTCATATGGGAAATAGTATAGTTGGAGATGATAAGTATAAAAAAAAGTACAAGAAACTAAAAAATATTGATATGGGATTAGAAAGTTTAATCTCTAAGTTAAATAGGCAGTTTTTACATGCAAAAACATTAGGCTTTATTCACCCTAAAACTAATGAAGAAATGATTTTTTCCTCAATTTTGCCACAAGAACTAAATAATTTATTAAAAATGCTTAGAAACACTAACGAATAAATCGTTGAAAATTTAGTATAGTTCACTAAATAAACACTACTATGAATGCAAATTTTAATAATAACCTCACAACCCTATCAAATGAAGGGGGACTGTCCGCATATCTGGAACAGATTAAAAAATTTCCAATGCTTGCTGCTGAAGAAGAATATATGCTTGCTAAAAACTGGAAAACAACTGGAAACATTAAATCTGCCGAAAAACTTGTAACAAGCCATTTAAGGTTAGTTGCGAAAATTGCAATGGGCTACAAGGGATATGGTTTGCCAGTTAATGAAATGATTTCAGAAGGAAATGTTGGCTTAATGCAAGCTGTTAAAAAATTTGAACCTGAGAAAGGCTTTAGGTTGGCCACATACGCAATGTGGTGGATAAAAGCTTCAATACAAGAATATATTTTAAGATCTTGGAGTTTAGTGAAAATCGGCACAACAAGTGCACAAAAAAAATTATTTTTTAATCTTAAAAAATTAAAAAACCAGATAGCACCTCAATCAGAAGGTGATTTAAGAAATGAACACGTACATGAAATTGCTACTAAATTAGATGTAAGTAAAGAGGAAGTTATTTCAATGAATCGAAGATTGTCAGGAAAGGAATTTTCCCTAAATGCCAAAGTAGGTGAAGATGGTGATGAATGGCAAGACTGGCTAGTGGATAAAGAATTAGATCACGATCTTAAATTTGCACATCAGGAAGAAATGATACAAAGAAAAGATTTATTAAAAGACTCTATTAAAGTACTAAATGATAGGGAAAGAGAAATTTTATACTCAAGAAGGTTGAACGACGAACCAACAACACTTGAAGATTTAAGTAAAAAATACAAAATTAGTAGAGAAAGAGTAAGGCAAATAGAAAATAAAGCTTTTGAAAAGCTACAAAAACATATGCTGCTCCTAGCTAAGTCCAAAAATTTATTACCAGTAAACTAAATCTCAAAAGGGTTTTCGATTAATATTGTATCCTCTCGTTCTGGACTTGTGGAAATACTGGATATTTTAGTTCCAATAAAATTTTCTATAGCATAAATATAATTTTTTGCATTTTCAGGAAGTTCTTCAATATTCTTAATTCCATTAGTAGAAGTTTTCCAGCCTGGAAAGGTTTTATAAATAGGTTTTATTTTTAATTGATCTTCTACTGCGGCAGGTAAATAATCAAATTTTTTTCCATCTAGATCATATTGAATACACATTTTAATTTCATTCAATTCATCCATAACATCTAGTTTAGTTAATGCTATACCATCTATACCTGAAATTTTAATAGTTTGTCTGACCAAAACTCCATCAAACCATCCACATCTTCTTTTACGACTTGTTACAGTTCCAAATTCTTTACCTCTTGTGCCTAGCATCTCGCCAATATCATCATTCAATTCTGTTGGAAAAGGTCCTTCACCCACTCTTGTAGTGTATGCTTTAGTTATTCCCAAAACATAATTTATAGAATTTGGACCACAGCCCGTTCCTGTTGCAGCACTGGACGCAACAGTGTTAGAAGATGTTACAAATGGATAAGTTCCATGGTCAACGTCTAATAAAATACCCTGTGCCCCCTCAAATAAAATTTTTTTTTTTTGTTTCTTGAATTGATCAATTTTTAACCAGACTGGTTGAGAAAATTTTAAAATTTCAGGAGCAATTTTTAATAAATCTTTTTTTAATTGATCTTTTTCAAAAATTTTTTTACCTAATCCTTTTCGAATTGCATTATGATGTAGCAAAACTGACTCCAATCTTTGATCTAAGTTTTTTTCTGACCTAAGGTCCATAACTCTTATAGATCTTCTTCCAACCTTATCCTCATATGCCGGCCCTATACCTCTTCTTGTTGTTCCTATTTTTCCTTTACCAGCAGCATCTTCTCTAATTTCGTCCATCTCTCTATGAAATGGTAGTATCAAGTTTGCAGATTCAGAGATCATAAAGTTATCAATATCAACTTGGACACCTTTTAATTTGATTTCTTTAATTTCCTCAAGTAAAGCCCAAGGATCAACAACAACTCCATTTCCAATTATAGAAATTTTATTTTTTCTTACTATTCCTGATGGAAGTAATCGAAGCTTGTATATAACCCCATCTATTACTAAAGTATGACCAGCATTATGACCGCCCTGAAATCTGATAACAACATCTGCTTGCTCCGAAAGCCAATCTACAATTTTACCTTTTCCTTCGTCTCCCCATTGAGAGCCCACAACTACAATATTTTTCATTATTTAAATCTTTTATCCAGCTTCATTGAGTTAAGGTGATTGATTGGACCATGACCTTTTCCATATTTTGGGTTTGATTTTATTGCTAAATTTACATACTTAATCCCAAGCTCACAAGCTTTCTTAATAGGTTTTCCACATGATAAAAAAGTAGTTATAGCACTAGACAAAGTACAACCTGTACCGTGGGTATTTTTTGTTTTATATCTCTGGCTATTAAATATTTTTATTTCAGATTTATTAACCAATATATCTTGGACTAATTTAAGTTTTAAATGGCCACCTTTAATTAAAACATTTCTAGCACCAGATTCTAATAATTTATTTGCGGCAAAAATCATATCTTCTTTACTTTTTATTTTCATTTTGGTTAAAATTTCAGCTTCTGGGATATTTGGAGTAATCAAAGTAACTTTTTTAATTAACCTTTCTTTAAGTAACTTAATTGCATTATTATCTATTAATTTAGCTCCACCCTTTGCAACCATTACTGGATCAAGCACTATCTTTTTAACCTTAATTTTATCCAAAGACTCAATAACAGAATCTATAACTTTTGCTGAATGTAGCATTCCAATTTTGATTGCATCTGGTTTTATATCTTTTGAAGTAAATATAACTTGATTTAAAATTTCTTTAGGAGCAATAGGGACTATAGATTTTAAACCCATGGTATTTTGGGATGTCACCGCAGTTATTGCTGTCATTGCGTACGAACCTAATGCTGTAATTGTTTTAATATCTGCTTGGATTCCGGCTCCACCAGAAGAGTCTGAACCAGCTATAATCAATATTTTCGATTTAGGTTTCATCTTATTTAATTTTTTTTGAAATAATATCTATACACTTATTAAGAAGTTTTTTATTTTTACTCTCACCCATAACTCTTATTTTTGACTCAGTTCCTGATTTTCTTACTAAGATCCTTCCATGCCCTTTCATTAAGTTTTTTGCGATTTTTATAGATTCTTTTATTTCAGTCTTATTAATTATTGTTCTTTCTTTTACTTCTATATTTTTCAAAATTTGAGGAGTTTTTTTAAATTTGTTAAAAAATTCACTAGCTTTTCTTCTTTTTCTTATTGCAAACAGAACTTCTAAAGCAACTAACAATCCGTCCCCTGTTGTAGCAAATTTTCCTAAAATGATATGTCCAGATTGCTCACCACCTAAATTAAAATTATTTTTTTGCATTTTTTCTTTTACATATCTGTCACCTACATTCGCGCGAATAAATTTTATCTTTTCAGATTTAAAAAATTTCTCTAAACCATAATTGGACATTAGGGTACCAACCACACCTCCTTTAAGCATCTTTTTATTTTTCCACCTTGTTGCTAAAGCAGCAATAATTTGATCGCCATCTATTATATTGCTTAGTTCATCACACATAATAATTCTATCCGCATCCCCATCTAAGGAGATACCTAAATGAGCCTTATGTCTCTTTACCGCATTTCTAATTTTGCTAGGGAAAGTCGAGCCACAATTTTTATTTATATTCAGGCCATTTGGATTTACACCTATGGCAATTACTTTTGCTCCTAAAGATCTTAATAATTCTGGTCCAGCCTTGTATCCTGCGCCATTTGCACAATCAATTACAATTTTTAACCCTCTAAGATTAAAATCTTTTGTAAAGTTTTTCTTTAAAATTTTAACATAATCTTTTGTACCACTTTCTAATCTTTTTACTCTTCCTAACTTTTCAGGACTTGATAAATTTTTATTAATTTTTTTATCTATTAAATTTTCAATTTTTTTTTCAATTTTATCTGATAATTTCATTCCATCAGGACCAAATAGTTTTAGTCCATTGTCATAGTGTGGATTATGAGATGCAGTTATCATGATGCCCATATTGGCCTTCATAGCCTTTGTAAGCATAGCCAGACCATTTGTAGGTAAAGGTCCTAGAGTATAAACATGCATGCCAGCAGATGCTAGTCCCGAAACTAATGCGGGCTCTAAAGTATAGCCAGACAACCTTGTATCTTTTGCAATAACTGCTATTTGTTTCTTTTTTTTTTGTGATTTAAAATATGTTCCTGAAGCTAGACCAAATTTAAAAAACATATCACCATTAATATTTTTACTATTAATACCTCCCCTTATTCCATCTGTTCCAAAATATTTTTTAGTCATTAGTTTTTTATTAATTTTTTGAAAACTTTAACTCCCTGTAATACTTCATCTACCTCATGAATTCTTAAAATTTGTACTCCCTGCATCATTAAATAAAGAGATGATGCAACAGTTCCACCAGTTCTATTTTTCGTATCATTTTTTCCAGATAATTCTTTTATAAATTTTTTTCTTGAGTTACCAACAAGTACAGGAAAACCAAGTGTGTGAAAAATAGAAATGTTATTAATTAAATTCATATTATGTTTCAAATTTTTTCCAAAACCTATGCCTGGATCAATGATTATATTGTTATGCTTTATACCAATAGATCTTAAAAACTTAATTTTTTGGTCAAAAAAATCATAAATATCCAGTAACTCATTTTTATAACTTGGATTATTTTGCATATTATCAGGAGTTCCTTGTGAATGTTGAATAATAAAAGGAATTTTGTATTTTTTTAAAATATTTTTAGTTTTAAGGTCATAATTCAATCCTGATACGTCGTTTATAATTTTAATACCAAGCTTAACACCTTTTTCCATAATTTCTGATTTTCTAGTATCTAATGAAACAGGGATTTTTTTACATATTGATTTTAATATTTTATTTATTCTATTCCATTCTAGTTTCGCATTTATTCCATTAGAACCTGGTCTTGTTGACTCACCACCAACATCAATTATATTTGCTCCGGATACAAACATCTGAACTGCTTGCTTGATTCCTCTTTTTTTATTATTATATTTCCCACCATCAGAAAAACTATCTGGAGTTAAATTCAATACACCCATTATATTAGGTAATTTAAGAAAATTTAAATTTGCAAAATTTTTTTTTTTTGAAGTTATTTTTTTTAAATCTAGAATTATCTGTTCCTTCAAAAACTTAGGCAAAGTACTCAATTTATTAATTAAAATTTTTTTTTTAGATTTTCTTGAGATTAATTCTACTTGGTCAAAAGAAATTTCACTATTACCATTTAAAGGTAAGGATTTTTTTTTTTGGACTAAAGTTTTTGATATATTTCCATAGTAAAAATTACACACTCTTGTGTAATATTTTTTCATTTATTTTAGTGAACTATTTTTGGTTTAAGGCCCATAGCGCTCAAAGCTGAACCTTTATCTTCGTCTTCAACTTTTAAGTCTTCTTTATTAGATGGATATATATTTTTATTTATCAAATTTTCTATTTCTTCACCAGATAAAGTTTCATAAGTTAATAAAGCTTTTGCTAATTTGTGCAAATCATCCAATTTTTCTGTTAAAACTTTTCTAGCTCTTTCATAGCCTTTATCTACTATTTTTCTAATTTCAGAATCTACTTTTCTCGCAGTTTCTTCAGACATATTTTGTGTTCTGGCTACTGATCTTCCTAAAAACACTTCCTCTTCATTTTCACCATATGAAACTGGGCCTAGCTCCTTGCTCAAACCAGCTTTCATAACCATTGCTCTTGCTCTTTTGGTAGCTTGCTCTATGTCGCTAGATGCTCCAGTTGTAACTTTATCTTCACCAAAAATAATTTCTTCCGCCACTCTTCCGCCCATAGCTATTGCTAATTGAGCATGTAGTTGCTCTCTAGTTTGTGACAATTCATCTCTTTCTGGTAGTTGCATCACCATTCCTAATGCTCTTCCACGAGGAATAATTGTTGCTTTATGTATAGGATGAGCCGCATCTTCATTGATAGTAACAATTGCATGCCCAGCTTCGTGATAAGCAGTTAGAGTTTTTTCCTCCTCTGTCATTACCATTGATCTTCTTTCACTACCCATCATTACTTTATCTCTAGCTTCTTCAAATTCAGTTAAAGTAACGATTCTTTTATTTTTTCTAGCTGCAAGTAATGCTGCTTCATTAACTATATTTGCTAAATCAGCCCCTGAAAATCCAGGTGTTCCTCTTGCTACAGTTCTTAAATTTACATCTGGTGCCATCTTAATTTTTTTAACATGTACCTTAAGTATTTTTTCTCTTCCAATAATATCTGGAAGTCCAACAACTACTTGTCTATCAAATCTACCTGGTCTTAATAAAGCTGGATCTAATACATCAGGCCTGTTTGTAGCAGCAATAATTATAACACCTTCATTTGTTTCAAAACCATCCATCTCAACTAAAAGTTGGTTTAAAGTTTGTTCTCTTTCATCATTACCACCACCTAAGCCAGCTCCTCTACTTCTTCCAACTGCATCAATTTCATCAATAAAAATAATACATGGTGAGTTTTTTTTACCCTGTTCAAACATATCTCTAACCCTTGAAGCTCCAACACCAACAAACATCTCAACAAAATCAGAACCTGAGATAGTAAAAAATGGTACACCAGCCTCTCCAGCTATTGCCCTTGCAAGTAAAGTTTTACCTGTTCCTGGTTGACCAACCAATAAACATCCTCTTGGAATTTTTCCACCTAGTCTACTAAATTTTTTTGGGTCTTTCAAAAATTGCACAACTTCTTCCACTTCTTCTTTGGCTTCTTCCACACCCGCAACATCATCAAATGTCACTTTGCCTTTTAATTCATTCATCAATTTTGCTTTGGATTTACCAAAGCCCATCGCGCCACCTTTTCCACCTTGCATTTGTCTCATGAAGAAAATCCAAACGGCAATTAATAACAACATTGGAAACCATGAAAGCAAAACACCAAACAAAGATGGCATTTTATCTTCAATAGGTGCTGCTGAAATATTAACACCTTTGTCTGAAAGTTTTTGGATTAAATTTGGATCGTTAGGAGAGTAAGTAGAAAAACTATTTCCATTTGAATAAACTCCCTTAATATTATTTCCTTGAATTTCTACCTTAGTAACTTCTCCATTATCAACAGAAGTTAAAAATTCTGAAAATATAACTTTATTTTCTCCTCTTATATTTGACTGAGGGTTTTTAAACATATTGTATAGACCAATAGTTAAAAAAACTATTATTGCCCACATTGCTATATTTTTCATATTCATAGTTATAAAATAAGAATTATTATAAATTAAACAAGTGGCAATTTTGGTTAATGTTGTAATAATTTAATGCTCTTTTGAAATAATTACTGTTTGATTAACCTTTTCAATGATGCAACCACCCAGTGTTACTTTAAATTGCCCTTCATTTACAATATTGCTAATAATTTTATCTAATTTTTTCCCTCTAACTGGGTAATATTTTTTACCAATCAGCTTAATTGATTCTGAAAAAGCTCTAAAAATCACCTCATATGGCTGGTCAAAAAAAATTTTATTTAAAATCAATTTATTACTTTTGCTTGAAAAAAAAGTATTCTTTTTTAAATTATCATTTACATAAAAATTTATGACAGAATTTGAATACTTTAAGTTTTTAATTGTTTTAAGAAACTTTATTTTATCTAGACCATTTTTTTTAAGTTCTTCTATTAATTTTCTTATTCTAATTCTTTTATATTTTTCATCTTTATTTGTTGGATCTTCCACATAAAAGTTAAATACATATTTTGAAAGAAACACTAAATCCCTTTTTTTTTGATCCAATAAAGGTCTTAACAAATTTTTATTACCAATTTTGTTTTTTGTATCTAGTGATATTAGACCTTTCAATCCACTTCCTCTTAACATTCTTATGAAAAAATTTTCAAATAAATCATCTTGATGATGCCCTATTAAAATATTATATATTTTAAATTTATCACATTGTTCAAATAATAATTCATATCTCTTATTTCTCGCTGATGACTGAATATTTTTAAGTGTTTTTTTTCCTTTCCAGGTTAAAATTTCTGCATTAATTAAGAATTTTTTTAAAACTTGTCTTACAGATTTTGCCTCTTTGGTTGACCCTGATCTAAGCTTATGATCTACAATAAAGAACTTTGAAATTAATTTTTTTTTGATTGAATAAATTTTAGCTAAAAAAGCTAATGCTAGACTGTCTGGGCCACCTGAAACTGCTACAACAAAATTTTTATTAATATTGAGAGATTTTTCAAATCTTTTATAGATTTGATTAATTTTTTTGTTATTTAACTTATTTTCTAAAAGTTTAGGAATTTTTATTTTTACACTCAAATTTTTGAGACTCATATTTAGCTTTTTGTATCACAGACTGATTTGCTTTGGGATATTGTTTTTCGACACCATTAATCATTTTACAACCCTGATCCTTTTCTCCGATCTGAACCATGGATACACCCAGCTTTAATAAATTTATAGGAGCTTTTTCACCTTTTGGATATTTTTGATATCCTTCTAAGTATGCTGATGCTGCATCAGTATAAAGTTGTCTTATTCTAAATGTTTCTGCATACCAGTATTGAGCATTTCCAGCTAAATCATGTTCTGGATTAGTTTGCACAAATTCTCTAAACGCTCTTTCTGCTGTAGAGTAATCTCCAACTTTTAAAAAACTTGTTGCAAATTCATATTGTTTATCAGGAGACTCTTTTGGAAGGATTTTTTCTTCTGCTTGAAAAGTTTCAGTTACCACTGTCGCCGTAGAATCGATTGATTGTGTTTGTTGTGTTGTCTCACTCGTTGCTGTATCCTTGTAAGATATAGAGCCTAAATCTTGTGGCTGAGAACTTCCTGGTAAAGCTTCATTATTTTTTTTTGTCTTTTTTGTAATTTTTTTATTAGTGGCATCTGGTGATTGAGCACCTTCTAAATCTTGAAACCTTATTTGGTTATCAGCTTGAACTTTTGACATTCTATTTGATAACTTGTCTAGCTTAAAATTTATTTCTTCAAACTTATTGGTAAGTTGCTGAAATTGATTTTCAATCTCTGAAAGCTTTAATAAATGTCTTGTCAAAACATCCTCAGAATTGTTATTTGAACTAGAACTATTATTCGTTTCACCACTTAATTGAATTGAACCTGAATAAACTGCTTTTTCTAAAGTTTTAATGTCAGTTTGCAGCTGCTCTAAAATCTCATAAATATTATGATTATCTGCAAGCGAATAACTGTATGAAAAAAAATTGATTAATAAAATTAATTTAAAAATTAAAATCTTAGATAAGCGTTTCATTAATAAAGTTATGATTAAAATAATGGCAAAAAAAAGACCCTTAAGTAAATTGGTACTTAAGGGTCTTTAAATTTTTTAAAACTAGTTTGCTTTTACAGTAACTGATCTTCTGTTTTTTGACCAAGCTAATGGATTTGATCCTGAATCAACAGGTCTCTCTTTACCATAGCTTAATACAGAAATTCTGTCTGAAGAAATTCCATAAGTCAGTAAATAATCTTTAGCAGAGTTAGCTCTTCTTTCGCCAAGTGCTAAGTTATATTCTCTTGTTCCTCTTTCGTCAGCATGTCCTTCTAATACAATTGTAATTTTAGAATTCTTTCTTAACCACGCAGCTTGTTTTCTTAAAGTTTCTCTTGCTGCTGTAGTCAATACCGACTCATTACTTGCGAAAAAAACTCTGTCTTTAACACCTGACGCTAAATATTCTACTGTATCCGTTCCAGAGTATACATCACCCTGAATTTGACCCGTTTTTTTTTGAGTTGCACAAGCAGATAGCGCTAAACATGCAAAGCTTATTAGAACGGCATTTTTTAAAATTTTGTTTAATTTCATTTTTGCTCCAAGATTAATATTGCTTATTCTTATATATTCATAACTAATTAGGTCTTTCAAGTTAAAAAATCAAGTTTAATATTAATTAATTACCTAATAATGATGACCATGATGGGTCAGAAGCATCTTCTGGAGTGCTAACAAGCCTTTCATTGTAGCCTGTTAAATCAATTGACCATAATTTGGTCGAAAAACCCTCCCCTTTATCATCGGTTTTTGTTTCTCTATAAAAAATTAAAACTCTTCCATTTGGAGACCATGACGGTGCTTCTTGATAAAAATTTTCAGTTAATAACCTCTCCCCACTCCCATCTGTTCTCATTACTCCAATATAAAATTTTCCCTTATGCAATTTTGTAAATGCAATCAAATCTCCTCTTGGGGACCAAACTGGCGTTCCATACAAACCTTTACCAAAAGAAATTCTTTTTACGTTACTGCCATCACTATTCATAATATATATCTGTTGGTAACCACTTCTATCAGAGTTAAAACAAATATATTTTCCATTGGGCGAATATGAAGGTGAGGTATCTATGGATGGGTGGTTTGTAATTTTTTCAACAATTCTATTTTCTAGATCCATGGTATATATGTCAGAGTTGCCATCTTTTGCAAAACTCATTATTATTTTTTTTCCATCTGGAGAGAATCTGGGTGCGAATGTCATTCCTGGAAAATCACCCACCACTTCTTGCATGCCTGTTTCTATATCTAAAAGATAAACTCTGGGTAGATTTCTAAAATAAGACAAGTAAGTAACCATCTGACTATTTGGATTAAATCTTGGAGTCAATACAAGTTCATTTCCTAAAGTTAAAAATTTATTATTTGCTCCATCTTGATCCATAATCGCTAATTTTTTTACTCTTCTGGTTTTTGGACCTTCTTCAGCAACATATATAATTCTTGTATCAAAATAACCTTTCTCACCAGTCAATCTTTCATAAACTTTATCTGTGATTATGTGTCCAACGCGTCTCCAATTGTCTGGAACAGTGGTAAAAGCAAGAGCCATCATTTCTTTTCCAGCAAGAACATCCCACAACCTAAATTCAACTCTTAACTTATCATCAACAAAGTTTACTTTTCCTGTAATTAATGCCTGTGCTTTAATTAAATTCCAATCTTCAAACCTTGGTTTTAAATTTGCTATCTCTGGAGTTTGAAGAAATGCATCTTTGTTTAGTGGGTTAAAAAGTCCTGAAGTTTTTAAATTTTTTTCTACGATTTTAGATATCTCTGACCCTATGTTTTTTATTTTAATAATATTTTCAAAACTTTGTCTTGAATTCTCATCAATAGATAACGGTGATACTGCTACAGGAAGTGGATTTAAATTTCCTCTTGTGATATCAACTTCAATTAAGGCTAAAGCTCTAATCGGAGATATTATTATCAAAATTATAAATAAAATTCTAATCACTTCAATATATTACCCTTCTAGCATCTCTCTTGCATCAAAATTTAATTGTAATTCTTTCCATCTTTCATAGCCTGTAGTAGGCACTCTAAGTGGTTGACATAGTTTAACGGCTCTTAATGCGCTTTCAGCTAAAACTTTATAAAATCCTTGACCTGGTTTATTCATCCTAGCATGATCTAATATTTCCGATTTCGATACTGTACCATCTGGATTTAATTGCAGTTTAATTCTGACTAATAAATTTTCATTATATGGCAAACCCAAAGGAATACTCCAGCATCCAAATATTTGCGCCTTTAATGCATCTTCTTCACTTAGTGACAAACCAGCAATATCAATACTCTTTTGTTGATCTTGAGTAACTTTATCAGTTTCATTAGATATCTCTGCTGTTTCAATTTTAGATTTATCAATTAGTGCAGCAATATTGTTTGGGTCAAACAGTTCTTTTTTTTCAAATTCAGAAACCTGTTTTATTTCATTGTCTATTTTTTCAGGATTTTGTTTATCTTCTTTAATTTTTTCTATTTTATCAGCTTTATCATCTGGCATAGGGACTGCATCAGGTTTGATTTTTTTTACTTTTTTTGGTGGTGCTTGCTCAGAAACAAGTTTTTTTTCTTTTTCTTTAATTTTTTCAATGGTTTTTTTTGCTTTTGGTGCAAATGGAATATTTGTTTTATCAGTGATCTGTATTAACTCGACAGACACTATTGGTGGAAGTTCAAGTGGTTTTTTAGTCAAAAATGGCAGACTCATTGCTGTGATCATAATTAATATTATATGCAAAAAAGAAGAAACTACTAAACTTCTATTCACTTTTGCCTACCTCTCTTTATATGGCTCTGATATTAGCGCAACCTTTGTGAAACCTGACCCTGATAGCAGTCCCATAATTTCTAATACTCTTCCATAATTAATTGTTTTATCACCTCTCACATAAATTCTAGTATCTGTTCTATTTTTTGAAACTGCCAAAACTTTTGCAATAATCTTTTCATATTCTACTTTGGACTCTTGAATAAAAATCTCACCTTTTGAATTAATTGATAAAGTAAGAGGTTCCGCTTCCTCAGGAAGTGAGTCGGCTGAACTTTCAGGTAAATCAACTTGAACACCTACTGTTAGCAAGGGGGCCGTAACCATAAATATAATTAGAAGAACTAACATTACATCAACAAATGGAGTAACATTTATCTCGCTCATAGGTTCTTTAGATGAGCGATTTAATTTAAAAGCCATTTTAAATTATAGTTAAAAATCTTTTTGAAAAATTTTCTAATTTTTTAGAATATAAAATTGAGTCATTATTAAATTTATTATAAGCAATAACCGCAGGGATTGCAGCCAACAATCCTAATGCCGTTGCGAACAGTGCTTCTGCGATACCTGGTGCTACAATTGCTAAACTAGTGTTTCTAGAAATTGCAATAGATTGAAACGAGTTCATTATCCCCCAGACTGTTCCAAATAAACCAATGAAAGGGGCTGTGGAGCCGACTGTTGCTAAAAAAGTGTAACCTTTACTTATTTTAGACATTTCTTTTTCAATTCCTGTCTCCAACATTGTCGTCATTCTGTCCTGTAAATCAGCTCTTGATTTTTTTTTTAATAAATTTTGCATAGCATCTTTAAATACCAGCGCCATTGGATCTTCAATGTTTGCTGGAAGGCTATTATAAAATGTCTCCGCAGATTTTGAGTTCCAAAACTTTCTCTCAAACTCTTCTGTAGATTGATTTATTTTTTTAAATAATTTGAATTTATCTATTATTACAGCCCATGAATAAACTGAACAAGCAATTAATATAATAATTACAGATTTAACTATGATATCTGCACGAATAAATAAACTTAACAGAGAGAAATCAGCACTTGATGCTAACCCAACTGCTTGTGATGAAATATCAGCTTCCATAATGCCTTCTCACACTTAATTGTGTCATGAATTTGTCTTTAATTTATTAGATTATTCCTCAAATTTATACGTTTCATAATAAAAACTAGCAATTAATATTGCATCTGCTTTGTTTGAATCTTTTTTTTTTGATAGTTGAGGTGAAAAATAAGGAAACATTTCTATTGCTTTTGTTCTGCTTGCATCTTTTTCTGAGTTTATTAGACTAAAATATTTTTTCCATTTAGCTGGTCTTACAAAAAACATTGGTAATTGCATTGCAGAACATATACCCTTTAAAATTCCAAATGATTGTCCAAAATTAAACATGCTGGTCACTCCCTGTCCCGGCATTGCAGATACTTGTTCGATTATAATTCTTACATTTGGTTTTTCAGAAACATTAATTCTATTAGTAATCTCATTATAAACTTGAGCACCATTTACTTGTCTTTTATTTTTTTTTCCTTCTGTCATTGTTGGCATTTCAATAGCATCTAAAATTTTTCCATCTTCAAAAAAACAAATGGATCCAGATAAACCGGGGTCTATTCCAATAATTAACATGATCTACTTTCTAAACTCTGCATTTGAATAAATATTTTGAACATCATCATCCTCCTCCAAAGTCTCAAAAAAATTAATTAAACTTTCTTCTTTATCCTTTGGGACATCAACACTATTTAAAGGGATCCATTCAATTTCAGTAGATACAAATTTGCTTATTTTTTTTTCCAACTCTTTTTTAACGTTATAAATTTCACACATTTGGCATTGAATTTCATGAAAATCATTATTTGATTTACATTCGTCTGCTCCAGCTTCAATAGCCAATTCAAAAATATTTTCTTCTGAAATTTCATTTTTATCAATTTTAACAATTCCTAATTGATTAAAATTATGGGAAGCCGAACCTTGTGTTCCAAGGCTGCCACCTGCTTTTTGAAAAATAGTTCTTATATTTGATGCAGTTCTATTTTTGTTGTCAGTTAATGTTTCAACAATAACTGCTACTTTATCAGGTCCAAACCCTTCATATCTTAAACTTTCAAAGTTTACTTCATTATTAACAGATGATTTATCAATCGCTCTTTCAATGTTATCTTTAGGCATGTTTGCAGATCTTGCGGCTTGAATCGCAGATCTTAGTCTGGGATTCATGTCGGGATCTTTATCTCCTAGTTTTGCTGCTACACTTATTTCTTTTGATAATTTGGAAAATATTTTAGATCTCTGTTTATCAGCTTTGCCTTTTGAGTGTTTTATACTTGCCCATTTTGAATGACCTGACATATTTTTTTAAATAGTATTTAATTGATCCCTGAATAAATAACTTTCAATCTTATTTGCTAATCCTGTCTTTATATCACAATCAACAATTACGCCACATAAAGTAGCTTCTCCTGTCGCAGGGAAATGTTTAATAGAATCTTTTTTTAAAAATCTATTCAACGAATTTTCTTTATTCATACCAATAACAGAATCGTAATCTCCACACATTCCAGCATCTGTTTGGTAGCCAGTTCCTTTTTTTAATATTCTAGCATCATTTGTTGGTATATGGGTGTGGGTTCCAACAACTAATGTAGCTCTTCCATCGAAGAAGTGACCAATGGCATTTTTTTCACTTGTGATTTCTCCATGAAAATCAACTACGAGCAAATCATAATCTTTTTTTAGCTTATATCTGTCCATAAATTTTTTTGAAGCCTCAAATACATCATCACATTTTTTCATAAAAACATTTCCCATTAAATTAAGAACTCCTACTTTAATGTTCTCTTTAGTCAAATATACTTCAAATCCCTTTCCTGGTGACGGTTCGAATAAATTTTTTGGTCGAAGTAATCGTTTTTCTTTTTCAATGAAATTCATTAAATCTTTTTGATCCCAAACATGATTACCGGTTGTTATAACATTAACTCCGCAGTTAAAGAAATCTTCACAAATTTCTTTTGTCAAACCTACTCCCGACTCATCTGCATTTTCCCCATTTACAATTACAAAATCAATTTTATTTATCTTTATTTGATCAAGAAGGTTATTCATTACTTTTGAACAACCGGGAGTTCCCACAACATCACCTAAAAATAATATTCTCATTCTATTTTTTTTTTTCAGTAATTATAAAATCTAATTTCATATCTTGTTTATTAATTTGTATCTTTTTCACTTGTTGGAATGAATAAGCTAATCCAATAGTTGTAATTTTTTTTATTTTTTTTATTTTTTTAATATATCGATCATAAAATCCCCCACCATAACCAATTCTATTTAAATGTTTATCAAAAGCCACAAGAGGTACTATCAAAATATCAGGAAATCTAATTCTATTTTGGAATGGTTCTGGAATTCCATATTTATTGATTACCAATGGATCTCTAGAAGACCATTCAAAAAAATTCATTTGAAAATTTTTTTTTACTTTTGGTAGTGAAATAAGATAATTTTTTTTTTCAAATTCATCTAAAATATGCATTCCATCGAACTCATAATTGTAAGGATAATATCCACCAATGATTTTACCTTTTATTTTTTCTTTTTTTAAAATATTCATTATAGCAGTAAAACTAATTTTAAAATTTTTTAAGTTATTTTGATTTCTAATCTTTAATATTTTTTTTCTAATTTTAGATTTATTCACAAAAATATATTATGATAGATTTTCTAAGCTAGCTTTTTCAACAAAACTTGAAATTTCATCAGTAGCTTCATCAATTAATTTTTCATAATTTTTTTGATTTATTTCGATTTCATTTTTTAGTTTATAGTGATTTTCATTTAACTCTTTAATTTCATTTTCTTTTCTATCTCGGTAATCATAAATTAAAGATTTTAATTCTTTAAATTTATTAGAAAGATCTTTTAATTCATTTTTTTTTTGTTCAACTTTTTTTTTAGTTTCATAATATTCATCCATTACTTTTACCGCTGTAATTAGTAAAAGCTTGTTTTCTCCTAAATTCCCTAGATTATTTTTTAAATCATTAAATTTTTGATTAATTTGTATTAATAGCTCCTCTAGATGTTCCTCTTGTCCATCCTCACAAGATAACAGAAACTCTTTTCCATTGAATTTAATACTTACGTTTGCCATTTATCGATCTCATCTAATAAAGTATCTGTTTCTTGATTTAATTCATCAATTTTTTCTGAAAATTCTACTTGTTTTTTTTCCTCAATTTTTTCCCTGTTTTGATATTCTTCTAATTTTTTGCTTAAATTATTATAATCATCAACTAAACTTTTATATTTTTCCTCTAATTCTCGTTTTTCAATTTCTAATTGATTTCTTTGTGCACCTAAATTTTCAATATCTTTTTTTATATTGGGGTTTTTAAGTTTTAAATTTTTTAATTTTGTTAATGCTAAATTAAGTTTTTTTTCTTTTTCGATCACAGATTTCATATATATATATTTATATTATTAAATAGATTCTTCTTAGTCTAGTCAGGATAATTTTGAGTAAACTACACAATGATTTAGCTAATTGCATTAGATTTTTATCAATTGATGCAGTACAAAAAGCAAATTCTGGTCACCCCGGTATGCCCATGGGCATGGCTGATGTGGCAACAATTCTATTCAAGAATTTTTTAAGGTTTAATCCCAAAAATCCTAATTGGCTAAATAGAGATCGGTTTGTTTTGTCTGCAGGTCACGGCTCTATGTTACTTTATTCTTTGTTATATCTCACAGGATATAAAAGCATTTCACTTAAGAGTATTAAAAAATTTAGACAACTTAATTCGATATGTGCGGGACACCCAGAATACCACCCAAAAACAGGTATCGAAACAACAACAGGACCTCTTGGTCAGGGAATAGCAAACGCTGTGGGCTTTGCAATTGCTGAGGAAATTTTAAAAAAAAAAATAGGTAAAGAAATTATAAATCACAAAACTTATGTTTTGGCTGGGGACGGTTGCTTAATGGAAGGAATAAGTCATGAGGCAATGAGTTTAGCAGGTCACTTGAAACTTAAAAATTTAGTAATGCTTTTTGATAATAATTCAATATCTATAGATGGACCAACTAGTTTAGCGGTGTCAGACAACTTCAAGAAAAGGTTTGAAAGTTATGGATGGGATTATATTCTTATTGATGGTCATAATGAGAAAGAGATTTTTAAAGCTTTAAAAAAAGTTCAACAAGCAAAAAATCCAACTGTTATTTCTTGTAAAACTAAAATTGGCTATGGTTCACCAAACAAATCAGGTAAATCTTCATCTCATGGGAGCCCATTAGGCCTAGATGAAATTAAACTTGTTAGAAATGCTCTAAATTGGAATCACAAAGCATTTGAAATTCCAAATACAATTTTAAAGGAATGGAAAAAAATTGGCAAAAAGGGTCAACTACTTGAAAATAAATGGAATAAAATTTATAAAAATAAAAAAAAAAAAATAGATAAGCTACTTAAAAATAATTTTATGAAAGCTTTAAAAACTGAAAAACAAAATGCTATCAAAGAACTAAAAAGTTTAGCTACTAGAAAATCTTCCGAACTAGTTCTCATGGCTTTGACTAAAGAAAATAATACTTTAATTGGAGGTTCTGCTGATTTAGCAGGATCAAATAATACCAAAACAAAACATCATAAAATAACTAAACCGGGTGATTTTAATAGTGACTATATTCACTACGGAGTTAGGGAACATGCAATGAGTGGAATAATGAATGGTCTTGCTCTGCATAGCAATTTTATTCCTTATGGTGGAACATTTTTAATATTTTCAGACTATTGCAAACCATCAATAAGACTCTCAGCATTAATGGAACAAAGAGTCATTTATGTTATGACTCACGATTCCATTGGTCTTGGAGAGGACGGTCCAACTCACCAACCAATAGAACAATTGTCAGGCTTACGATCTATTCCAAATCTAAATGTTTTTAGACCTGCGGACAGAATGGAAACTATTGAATGTTGGGAAATAGCATTAGAAAATTCAAAAACACCAAGTATTTTATCTTTAACTAGACAAAATCTTGATCCAATAAGAAAAGAAATACATAAATTAAATCTTTGTCAACTTGGGGCATACGAAGTTTCCAGAACTGATACAAAACCTATATTGACAATTTTTGCATCAGGCTCAGAAGTAAGTTTGGGTTTACAAGTTAGTCAAAAATTAGCTGGGGAAGGAATAATTTCTAAAGTTATATCTGTTCCGTGTCAAGAATTGTTCGAAAAACAAAACAATAAATATAAAGATTATATATTAAATGAAACAGACTTCTCTATAACTATAGAAGCTGCATCAACATTAGGGTGGGTAAAGTTTATTACTAAAAAAGGATTAACTTTTGGAATTGATACTTTTGGCAAAAGTGCTCCATATAAAGATATTTATAAACATTTTGGACTAACAGCAGAAAATATCATAAAAAAAACAAAAAAATTGTTTAATTAAAGGGTGTATTATGACGATTAAAGTTGGAATTAATGGAATGGGAAGAATTGGTCGAATGGTGATTAGAGCAATTACTGAAAGCCAAAATAAAAATATAAAAATACAACATATCAATAACAGATCTAATTCTGAGGCAAGTTGTGCTTTAATAAAATATGACTCTATTCATGGAAAATTTAATGCAGATTTAAATTTTGATGAAAATCATTTAATTATTAATAAAAATAGGATTACTTTTTCTCAAGAGTCTAATATTGAAAATATAAACTGGAAAAAATTTGATGTAGATTATGTTTTTGAATGTACCGGTAAATTTAATTCTAAAGAAAAATTGTTAGCTCACATTAAAAATGGTGCAAAAAAAGTCATTGTTTCGGCCCCCTGTAAAAATGCTGACAAAACTATCGTTTATGGTGTAAATGAAGATATTCTTTCTAAGGATGATCAAGTAGTTTCAGCAGCTTCATGCACAACTAATTGCCTAGCACCCGTTGCCAATGTGTTGAATAAAAGTTTTGAAATTGAAAAAGCTTTTATGACTACCATTCATGCTTTCACAAGTGATCAAAGAATTTTAGATAATTCCCACAAAGACCCAAGAAGAGCTAGGTCTGCAAGCCAGTCTATAGTTCCAACTTCTACAGGTGCATCAAAAGCAATTGGTGAAATTATACCATCTTTAAAAGGAAAGCTTGAAGGTATAGCTATGAGGGTTCCAACACCAAACGTATCGCTAATCGAGTTAGTGTTTTGTACAAAAAAAGATTTAAGTATTGAAAAAATTAATTCAGCATTTCAAAATTTTAGTGATAAAAATAAAATTCTTGAAATAACGCATGAAAAACTTGTGTCAATTGACTTCAATCATAATCCCGCTTCATCAATCATTGATGCATCTTTAACAAGTGTTATAGGAAAGAATATGGGTAAAATTTCAGCTTGGTACGACAATGAGTGGGGTTTTTCAAATAGAATGTGTGATATAGCAGAATACCTTCACAAAATTTCTTGATGAATAATATAAAAGATCAAGAAAATCTTAATAAAAAAATAGTTTTGTTAAGATTGGATTTAAATGTTCCATTAAAAAATAGTATAATTACCGATCAAACAAGAATTGATAAGATCTTACCTGTAATTCAATTGTTACTTAAAAAAAATTCTAAAATTATAGTTGTTTCCCACGTGGGTCGACCAAAAGGTAAGAAAAATAAAGAACTTTCTCTAAAACCTATCTGTGAAAACCTGGAAAAAAAGATTAATAGAAAAATCAAATTAGTAAATAAAGATATTTTTCAATTAAAAAAAGAAGATTTATTTAAAGATCATAATGAACAAATAATTTTTTTAGAAAATATAAGATTCTATAAAGAAGAAGAGGAAAACGATTTGGAATTTTCAAAACATTTGGCTGGACTAGCGGACTTGTTCGTGAATGATGCATTTTCGTGTTCGCATAGAGCTCACGCATCTGTTAGTAAAATTACTGAGTTTTTACCTTCATATGCTGGTTTACAGTTAGAAATTGAAATAAACGCTTTAAAAAAAATTACTACTGAAATTAAAAAACCAATTACTTGTATTATTGGAGGGTCAAAAATTTCAACAAAAATTGGCATAATCAAAAATTTAATACCCCAGTTTGATAACATTGTTATTGTTGGCGGAATGGCTAATAACATTTTAGAATATAAGGGTTACCAAATAGGAAAATCAATTAGAGAGGATAATTGTAAAATAATTATAGATGATATTTTTAAGACCGCAAAAACCCACTCTTGCTCTATTATTTTTCCCGAGGATGTTATGGTTGGAAAAAACACAAAAGATAAGTCACAAATTAAAGAACTCAATGAAATTGCAAATGATGATTTAGTTTTAGATATAGGGCCTAAAACAATTAATAAAATTAACAAAATTATTGAAGGTAGTAAAACTGTTTTGTGGAACGGACCAGCAGGGTATTTTGAAAATCCAAATTTTGCTAACGGTAGTTATGAAATAGCAAAAAAAATTATTAAAAAAAATAAAGATAATTCAATTTATTCAGTTGCTGGTGGTGGGGATACAATTGCAGTTATAAGCCAAATGAATGCCCTTAATGATTTCAATTTTATTTCAACTGCTGGTGGAGCATTTTTAGAATATCTTGAAGGAAAAGATCTTCCTGGTATAAAAGCTTTAAATTAATATGTCAGAACTAAATAATATAGCTATAAAAATTCTTTCAAGTGGCAAGGGTATCCTTGCTGCTGATGAGAGCACGGGAACTATGACTAAAAGATTAGATTCTGTAAACGTCTCTTCTACACCAGAAAATAGATTACTATTTAGAGAAACGCTTTTTAGCTCAAAAAGTATGTCCGAATGTATTGGAGGCGTAATTCTATATGACGAAACAATAAAACAAACATCCTTAAATAAAAAAAAAATTCCAGAACTCATTTCTAGCGCAGGTTCGTATCCGGGCATAAAAGTTGACACTGGGGCCAAAGTTTTAGCTGGATCTAAGAACGAAAAAATAACAGAAGGCTTGGATGGATTAAGAGAAAGATTAAAAGAATACCACAAACTGGGTGCAAAATTTACAAAATGGAGGGGTGTTTACACTATATCCAAAAATTATCCCAGCAAACTATCTGTTCATTCAAATGCTCATGCTTTAGCAAGATATTCTGCATTAGTTCAAGAGTGCAATATGGTTCCTATTGTTGAACCAGAAGTATTAATGGATGGTGATCATACAGCAAAAGATTGCTTCCAAAAAACCTCTGAAGTTATAAAAAAATGTTTTGAAGAACTTATTTTACATAAAGTTGATTTAAAAGGAATCATACTAAAACCAAATATGATTTTATCCGGTTCTAAAAATAATAATAAAATTTCAAATGATGAAATTGCAACACTAACAGTTAAGTGTCTAAAAAATTCTGTACCGTCCGAAGTTCCTGGAATCGCTTTTTTATCTGGTGGACAATCAGAGATAGAGGCAACAGAAAATCTTAATTTAATAAATAAAATGAATACAACTAAATTTATAATGTCTTATTCTTACGGACGTGCCCTTCAACAAAGTGCTCTTAAATTTTGGTCAAAAAATATTAAAGATATTGAGGGTACTCAAAAAGTATTTAACCACAGAGCGAGAATGAATACTTTAGCTGCTCAAGGAAAATGGTCTAAAGAACTTGAGATTAAATAAAAAAAAATTTATTTATCTTATTTCTCCTAGTAAAATAAATACTTCATTTTACAATGATTTAAGCAATATTCTTAAATCAAATAAGGTAAGTTTTTTTCAACTAAGATTAAAAAATAAAAACTTTAAAAAAAAACTACATATAGGAAAAAAAATCCAAAGAATTTGTAAAAAATATAAAGTGAAATTTTTAATTAATGACGATGTGGTGCTAGCTAAAGAGTTGAATGCTGATGGATGTCACTTGGGACAAAGGGATATGAATATTCTAAAGGCAAGAAAAATTTTAGGGAAAAAAATAATTGGAATTACCTGTCATGGCTCAATCAAACTCGCCAAATTAGCTGTCAATAATAAAGCTGACTATATTGCTTTTGGTGCTTTTTATTCTTCACAAACAAAAAAAGTAAAATTTAAAGCAAATATAAATATTCTAAGAAGAGCAAAGAAGATAACAAATACTGCTATTGTTGCAATTGGTGGTATTAACTTGAATAATTATAAAAAACTATTATTGAATAATGCTAATTTTTTAGCTATCTCAGGCTACATTTGGAATAATAAAAAATACAATCCACAAGAGGCTTTGAAAAAATTAAAATGAAGATAAACGCAAGTGAAATAAGAGTTGGGATGTTGCTAGAGTACAAAAATGACTTATGGCAAGTTTTAAAAACTCAACACGTAAAACCAGGTAAAGGTGGTGCCTTTGCACAAGTTGAAATGAAGAGTGTAAATAAAAATACAAAGTTAAATGAAAGATTTAGATCAAGTGAGTCCGTTGAAAAAGCTTCATTAGAAGAAACTAATTTTAATTATTTATATAAAGATGAAAATAATTACTTCTTCATGGATCCCAAAACCTTTGAGCAAGTTGAAATTAAGAAGGAAATAGTTGGTGAAAAAGGAAAATTGTTATCAGAAAATCTAGAAGTAACAGTTAGTTTTTATAATGAAAATGCAATTTCAATAGAACTTCCCAATCAAGTAACCTGTAAAATTGAGTCAACAGATGTAGCATTGAAAGGTCAAACGGCTTCATCATCATACAAACCTGCAACATTAAATAATGGTTTAAATATCCAAGTTCCGCCATTTATAGAGTCAGGTGACGATGTTGTAATTGATACAAGAAATCTGGAATATATTAAAAAAATTTAGTTATATGAATTCAATATCTGCAAATCTCAATATTATGATTAAAGCTAGTGAGAAAGCTTCAAAAATATTAATAAGGGACTTTGGAGAAGTTGAAAAACTACAAGTATCAAAAAAAGGACCAGCTGATTTTGTTACCAACTCAGACCTAAAGGTAGAAAAAATAATTATTGAGGAATTAAAAAAAGCCAGACCAAACTTTTCATTTATAAGCGAAGAAAATGGCATAGAAAATAATAAAGATAAAAATAATACATGGATTATAGACCCTATAGATGGGACAATAAATTTTTTACATGGAATTCCTCATTTTGCAATTTCAATTGCCCTAAGATCAAAAAATGAAATAGTCTCTGGACTGATTTATGATCCTATTAAAGATGAAATGTTTTTTGCAGAAAAGGATAATGGGGCCTTTTTTAATAATCAAAGAATAAGAGTTTCAAAAAAAAATGATATTAATAATTGTTTATTTGCAACTGGTGGGAAAATAAAGAATGAGCCCGATCTTCCTTATAGAAAATCAGGCTGTGCAGCTTTAGATATGGCATATGTCGCCTCAGGTAGATATGATGGATATTTTCAACATGGTTTAAATTTGTGGGATATTGCTGCGGGAATTATTCTTGTTGAAGAAGCTGGGGGTATTGTAAATAAAATTGATCTAACTAACAACGAAAACCTAAAAGTAATTGCATCTAGTGCAAATATAAGTCCTAAATTAAAGGAAAAATTAGATAACTTTTAATTGTTTTAAGAAATTCTTTTGCTATAAGTCTCAAAATGAAAAAAAAAATACATCCAAATTATCATACAATCAAAGTTGAAATGACTGATGGGACTCAATTTGAGACAAAATCAACTTGGGGGGCGGAAGGTGATTTGTTAAAACTAGATATTGATCCTAAATCCCATGCTGCTTGGACGGGTGGAAAACAAAAATTTACGGACAAAGGAAGAATTAGTAAGTTTAATAAAAAATTTCAAAACTTTAAATCAGAAAAAAAAAACTAAATGTCTAACGCACCACTAATGCCAATGGCCACTGCTGTCTGGCTGGTTGAAAATACAACTTTAACTTTTAAACAAATAGCTGAGTTTTGCAAATTGCACGAAGTAGAAATTCAAGGTATTGCGGATGGAGAAGTAGCAAAAGGGATTAAAGGATATAATCCAATTATATCCGGCCAAATTTCCCGGGAGGAAATTGATTTATCTTCTAAAGATGAAAATAGACCACTACAAATAAAATCTGTAGACATCGAGATATCAAATTCAGAACAAAAAATTAAAAAATATATTCCACTATCAAAAAGGCAAGACAAGCCAGATTCTGCTCTATGGTTAATAAGACAGCACAATATTTTAAAGGACTCCCAAGTTGCTAAACTGATAGGAATCACAAAAAACTCTGCAACTTCAATAAGAAACAAAAGTTATTGGAACTACAATAATTTGAGTCCCAAAGATCCAGTTGCTTTGAATTTATTTAGTCAAAAAGATTTAATTGAAGCTTTGGAAAAAGCTGAAAGAAGAGTTAAAAGAGAAAAAAAACTTAAAGAAAAACAAAAAAACTCTCAACAAATTTGAATATTTTGCTGAAAACTAATAGACATAAAATTATAAAAGTGGTAGTTACTCATTTTTTTGGAGGTAGTTATTAAAATAGAAGTAAAAGACAATAATATTGAGCAGGCTTTAAGGGTTCTTAAAAGAAAACTTCAAAGGGATGGCTTTTTTAAAGTTATTAAACTAAAAAATACATACGAGAAGCCTTCAGAAAAGAAAAAGAGAATTCTACAAGAAAATATTAAAAGAGTTAAAAAGTTAAATAAACTTAAAAACAGAATTTAAGTATACCGCGGGGTGGAGCAGTCTGGTAGCTCGTCAGGCTCATAACCTGAAGGTCGGCGGTTCAAATCCGTCCCCCGCAACCAATTCATTTAAATTTTAAATTTAGATTTTTTACTATCCACTAAAAAAGCTTTTACAGTTTCTATAGTTAAATCTTTAAAAGATTTACCAAATTTCTCTATCTTCTCAATGGTTACTGGAGGAATTGTAATAATATCACATCCTATTTGTTTTGCTTGTAAATAATTATAAGGCTCTCGAACACTTGCCCATAAGATTTCAACATTTTTAAATTTTTTAGCTTTTAAAATGCTTTTTTTAAATTCTGGTAATGGATCTTTACCTGTATCACCTGCTCTTCCTGCAAAAATTGAAATAATAACTTTAGTTTTTTTGTTAATACATTTTAAAATTTTAATAGTTTGGGTTGAAGCGTAGACAGCGGTAATATTTAATTTAATATTTTTATTATTTAGTTCTTTTATTATTTTACCACTAAATTTTCCCTTTGAGTTAACTACGGGGATTTTCACATAAACATTTTTTCCCCAAGAATTTATTTGGAATGCTTGATTTTTCATTTCTAAATAATTGTCACCAAAAACCTCAAGAGATACGGGTTTTTTTTTGCAGATTTTTAATATTTTTTTTGAATATGACTTGTAATCTTTTGCTCCTGCATTACGCATTAAACTTGGGTTTGTTGTAAATCCTTTTACAATTTCTTTTTTATTAAATTTTTTAATCAAATTTAATTCTGCAATATCACAGAAAATTTTTGTTCTCATAACTTTTCCATAAATTTAAATTTTATCATTTTAAAGAAAAATCTAATTGCATAAATGAAGTGAATAGAAGATCTTTCGCTGCCATAATATGTTTTTATTGGAATTTCTTTTATTGTCAATTTATTCTTTGTTAAAAGCAAACGCATATCTATATCAAAACAAAAGTTTTGATCAGAATTATTAAATAAAGATAAATTTATTTTATTTAAATTATAGGCCCAATATCCAGTATGGCAGTCACTAAAGTTTGTTTTATAAAACAGATTAAATAGCTTAGTTAAAAATATATTCCCAAAAAATTTGTAGATTGGCATATTACCTTTCAGAGCATCAATTTTTTTAAACATTCTAGATCCAGATACCGCTGCATCATTTTTGTTTTTAATTAAAATTTGTAACATCTTTTCAATATATTTTGGATTATATTGATTATCACCATGAACCATCACGGCATAATCAAAATTATTTTTATATGCATATCTTATACATTTTTTTATGTTGCCCCCATAACCAAGGTTTTTAATATTTTCATTAATAATTATTTTTTTTTTGTTTCTTTCTTTTAGTTTTTTTAAGAAAAAAACAGTGTCATCTTTGGACGCATCATCACTTGCATAAATGGTGTATTTATGTTGTTTTAGATATGTAAAAGGTAATTTTTTAAACACATCTAAGACTCGAAAAGAAGCTTTATATGTAATAATAAATACTAATATTTTATATTTCATAAAAATAATGATTAGATTTAATAACAGCAAAAGATCTAAAAACAAGAAATTGTTAATATTTATTTCTGACTTCATCAGAGAGATATTTGGTGGTGATAGAATCAAAAGATTATCGAAAATAATGATTACTCTTTGCGAAAGTATTTATTTAAAAAGAAAAAAAAAAATTACAATTTTAGATTTTGGATGTGGCTCAATGGAAATATCAAAAAAATTAGAAAAATTATCGTATGTTAAACAAATTACAGGGGTCGATACATTTGTGTCAAAATTCAAAACAAAAAAGTTGAGGTATGTTCAGTATAATGATTTTTTCAAGAGTAACAAAAAAAAATATGATATAGCTATCATTGTGGATGTTCTTCATCACGTTGGTATTGATGATTCATATAAAGTTTTAAAAAAATTATCAAAAATTTCAAAAAATATTATTATCAAGGATCATTTTGAACATGGCTTTTTTTCAAGACAGTTATTAAGATTTGTGGATTTTTATGCAAATTATGCTTACGACGTAAATATACCAAATAAATATTATGATTATTCTTCATGGAAAAAAACAATAAAAAAGAGTTCTTTAAAAGAAATAAAAATTATAAAATCTTTCCAGCAACATGACGGTCTTTTTAATTTCATTTTAAACAAAAGACATCATTTTGTTTCACACCTAAAACATGTCAAAAAATAAAATTTTTCTATCATTTATTTTATTGAGTTTTTTAATAGGATTTGTCCTGGGTGAAGATACTCTTGGGGGTGGCAAACATGATTATCTCTATCATGAAAAATATTTTTTTTACTTTTATAATGATTTTTTTAATGCATTAAAAAACTATGGAATGGATCAAACTAATGAGAATGTAAGAAATTCCCCTGTTTTTTATATGATGTTTTCCTTATTTTTAAAAATGGGTTTTGAAATTAATAGTTTAAAATTTATAAATTTAATTATAATTATACCAATAATATTTTTTTTTAATAAATGCATTAATATTAAATTCAAGAATATTTCTTCAACTACTAAATTTTACTTGCTTTCTATACTTTTATTGTCACCAACTATCAGAACATTATTAACCTGGCCTTATCCGTTTTTATGGGCATTATCTTTTTTTATAATCGCTCTTTACTTTTATTTAAGGTTTGAATACTCATCAAATAATTCAAAAAGAATAGAACTAGCCTATTACAATGTAATTTTTTTAGCTTTAGCAGCATATTTTACACCAAACTTTTCTATTTTTTCACTTTATTTTTTTTATAAATTTTATTTAAATTTTGGAAATTCAAAAAAGACTATGAGCATTATTTTTTTAAATATATTTCTAGCATTGCCAGCTATTTATTTTCTTATATCTAAAGATTTTTATTTACTAAATAGTGATGTTTATAAAATTGCCCCTTTTACAAAATATAACATATCAAATAAAATTATCATAATCACGACTATACTTTTTTTATTCTTTCTGCCCCTAATTCCTAAAATAAAAAATTTGAAAATTCTATTTCTTGAAACTGATTATCTAAATTGGAAATTTTTAGTTCTACTGTTGTTTATTTTTATTAATATCTTTTTTTATAATTTTTTAGAAAATGCTGGTGGCGGAATTTTTTTTCATTTATCTAATATTTTAATAAAAAATTCTTTTTTAGTTTATTTTGTGTTTACCATTAGTATCTTACTATTTTATCTGCTTAATCTGTATAATTTTAATAATATCTTAATTTTTTTTCTATTAGTCCTATATAATATACAATTTACAATTTACTATAAATACTTTGATCCATTAATAGTAATTTTAATTCTTTTTCTATTTAAATTTGAAAATAATAATTTAGTCAAATTAGAATTAATTTCTAAAAAGTATGTTGTTTTATATATACTTTTTCTATCTTTGAATTTTGCTAAAATATATATTGAATATTAGCTTTATTGGTTAAAGTGCTTTTGAAATTTCTTCAGTCATTTTTTTTGCATCAGAAAATAACATTAAAGTATTTTCTTTATAAAAAAGATCATTATCTATTCCAGCATATCCTGGTGATAAGCTTCTTTTAACAAATAAAACAGATTTACACTTCTCTACATCTAGAATTGGCATTCCATAAATAGGACTTTGTGGGTCAGTTTTTGCAGCTGGGTTAGTTACATCATTTGCACCAATTACAAAAGCTACATCTGCGTTTGCAAAATCATTATTTATTTCTTCTAATTCAAAAACTTCATCGTAAGGCACGTTTGCCTCTGCTAATAATACATTCATGTGTCCTGGCATTCTTCCTGCTACAGGGTGAATGGCATAAGAGACCTTAATGTCATTTTTTTTTAATGTGTCTACCATTTCTTTTAAGGCATGTTGAGCTTGTGCTACTGCCATTCCATAACCAGGGACAATTATAACAGATGAAGCATTTTTCATTAAAAAAGCCGCATCTTCCGCATTACCACTTTTAACAGGTTTCTGTTCTTTGCTTTCATTAGATGAGGATTGTTCCGTTGCTCCAAATCCTCCTAAGATCACATTAAAGAAAGAACGATTCATGCCTTTGCACATTATGTAAGATAAAATTGCACCTGAGGAACCTACTAAAGCTCCTGTAATTATTAACGCAGTATTTTCTAAAGTAAAACCAATTCCAGCAGCTGCCCAACCAGAGTATGAATTTAACATTGATATTACTACCGGCATATCTGCGCCTCCGATTGGAACTATTAATAAAAAACCAATCAAAAAAGAAATAAATAATAAGATCCAAAATAGATTTGAATATTGTGTTGAGCACAAAAAATAAGTAACAACTATTATAGAAATCAATATAAGAGCATTAAGTGGGTGTTGACCTCTAAATGTTATTGGTGAGCCTGACATTATCCCCTGAAGTTTTAGAAAAGCAATTATTGAACCTGAAAATGTTATCGCACCAACTGCTGCGCCAATTGACATTTCAATTAAGCTTCCAAGCTTTATCTCACCGGGGTACCCTAGATTGAAAGCTTCTGGATTTAAAAAAGCTGATATAGCTACAAAAACTGCCGCAAGTCCTACAAGACTGTGAAAACCGGCAACCAGCTCCGGCATAGCAGTCATCGGTATCTTGTATGCTATGAATGCACCTATTAGACCACCCATTAAAAGAAAAATTAAAACATAAACGAAACCAATTGAAAAATTTCCTATGGATAAAAATGTAACTGTAATTGCTATTACCATTCCTAAAATCCCAAAAAAATTACCCTGTCTTGATGTTTCGGGAGATGATAGGCCTCTTAATGCTAAAATAAATAGCACACCTGAGATTAAATAAAAAATTGCTGATAAATTTGATGATATCATTATTTATCCTTTTTCTTTTTTTTGTACATAGCAAGCATCCTCTGGGTAACTAGAAATCCACCAAAAATGTTTATTGCAGCCAAGGATATTGCTAAAAATCCAAAAATACTTGAAGTATTAAATATACTTTCAGAATTTCCAGCTAGTCCAGCAATGATAGCTCCCACAATAATTACTGAAGAAATCGCATTTGTCACAGACATTAAGGGCGTATGCAAAGAAGGTGTAACGCTCCATACAACATAATATCCAATGAAAATTGAAAGGATAAAAATACTTAGCCTGAATATAAAGGGATCTATTTCCATAATTTTATCTAATTAATGTTTTTTCTATTATTTCATCCTCTAAATTTATATTAATCTTATTTTTTTCTTTGTCATATAGATTTAGAACAAAGTTAAATACATTTTTAGCATATAATTGGGATGCAGATATTGGCAGTTTATTTAAAATATTTTTATCTCCCATAATTCTTACTCCACTTTTATTGATTACTTTATCAACTTCAGTAAAAATAGTATTGCCTCCTTGGACTGCTGCTAAATCATAAATAACTGACCCAGCTTGCATATTACTTATCATATTCTCTTTAATTATTACTGGTGCTTTTTTTCCCGGAATTAATGCCGTACAAATTACTATATCGATTTTTTTTAAAGTTTGAGCTAAAAGTTCTTCCTGTTTTTTTTTAAAATCATCAGAAGCTTCTTTGGCATAGCCTCCTTCTGTCTCAAGATTTTCTTCTCCATCAACTGTTAAAAACTTACCACCTAAACTTTCAACTTGTTCTTTTGAGGCCATTCTTACATCTGTAGCGAAAACAATTGCTCCCATTCTTTTTGCTGTTGCAATAGCTTGTAATCCAGCAACTCCTGCACCTACAACTAAAACTTTTGCAGCTGGAATTGTTCCTGCAGCAGTCATCATCATTGGAATAGCTTTTTCAAAATTAGCAAAGGATTCTATTACGGCCCTATAACCTGCAAGATTGGCTTGGGATGAAAGTATATCCATAGATTGTGCTCTAGTAATTCTTGGCAACAATTCTAAAGAAAATAAATTAATCTTTTTTTTTATTAAACTATCCAATTTTTCTTTATTATCATAAGGATTAAGGACACCTAAAACTGACTGACTTTCTTTTACTAAAGAAAGTTTTTCATCTGACAATAGACCCAACTGAATTATTAAATCCGCATTATTAATTATTTCTTTATCGTCTTTAATAAATTTTACCCCAACACTTTTAAAAGAATCATCACTGATACCTAAATGAACTCCATATTTTTCTTGTAATGACAGTTCCAAACCTAAATCTATAAATTTCTTTGCAATATCGGGTGTTACAGCAATTCTTTTTTCTATTTTTAAATTTTCTAAAAGTGAAGCGATTCTCATTTAAAAATATTATAATAAGAATATTGCCATTGAAACCAAAACCACTATTACCGCGACAGTTCCCCACAACACGAATTTAGTAAAATTGTTCCAAGTGTTCTTATGGTTTTTATTATCCATAAAAATTATTTTTGTCTTGCTTTAAATTTTGGGTTTGTTTTATTGATTATATAAACTCTACCTCTTCTTTTTACTAATTTAGAATTTAGGTCTCGTTTTTTTATAGATTTAAGTGAGCTTTTTATTTTCATAATTTAAATTTTATGCCGGCAATGTCCTACTCTTCCATGTCTTAAGACAAAGTACCATCGGCGCTGAAAGGCTTGACTTCCGAGTTCGGAATGGGATCGGGTATAACACTTCCGCAATAATTACCGGCGTAAGTTTTATACCTTTTTTTTATTATATGTAAACAAACTATTATTTAATGTTTTGGCTATTTTTTTGAATATTTCATTAAAAAATTGTTTACATAATCTTTTAATCTAATCTTACCAAAATTCTTGTAAACCTTGTTGGAAAAACTCATATTAGTTAATGCTGAGGCATATCTCTCCCCTCTTCTTGAGGGCAAAATTTTTATTTTGGTTTTAAATAATTTTGCTACTTCTAAAATAGAATAGCTATTTCTGTTTGTAACACTATAATATCTATTCTTATCTTTTTTCCAAGCTTGATAACAAATTTTAATTGTGTCGTTGATATGAGTAAACCTTCTCGATTGAGAGCCCGGGCTGACTATTGGCAAGGGTTTTTTTTTTAAATAATGATCTTCAAATATACCAATCACTGTTGCCATTCTGCCTACTCTAATTTGTTTTGGTCCATAGACATTATAAAAAAAAATAACTTCATATTTAAAATTAAACCATTTCTTTAAATTTTCTAAAAGTTCAATATTTTTAGATTTAGTGAATGCATAAGGTGACAAATTTTTATCTTTTCCTTTATTTCCTAAAGATGCGGATGTTGCTGAATAAATTAATTTAATTTTATTTTTTAAACAAAAATCAAAAACAGCATGAGTTCCAATTGAATTAGACTGAATACATTTATTCATTTGCTCAAAACTTTGATAAATTCTAGAAAACTCTCCAAAATGAAAAATAGTTTTTATATAAAATTTTTGTTTGTTTAAAATTTTACTTATATCTTTGGTGTGACCATTCAAATATTTAATTTTTTTATTTTTAATATGATTCTTTTTTGAACCAGATGAATAGTCGTCTAAACTAATTATTTCATTATTGGTATTTTTTATAAGGTGCTCAATCAGATTCGTTCCAACGAAACCACAGCCCCCTGTTACAACTATAATTTTTTTCATCAGAATTTTAATTATTAGAATTTATAAAATCTTTATATGTTATATCAAATTTTTTTTCTAAAAAAGTTTTAATGTCTCTATTTAATTGCATTAAACTGTTGATACTCAAATTCTATCATTTCATCAATTAGAGTATTTATATTTTCTATGGGTCTCCACTTTAATTTTTTTCTAGCTTTTTTTGCATTACCCAAAAGAGTGTTTACATCCAGAGGTCTAAAGTAATTCTTATCACATTCAATTATAGCAATGCCTTTATCATTATATGCTTTTTCATTTATCCCCTTGCCTTTCCAATTAATTTTTAGGTTTAGTTTTTTTGCTGTAATATCAATAAATTGTTTAATGGAATATTGAATTCCAGTTGCTATTACATAATCATCAGGCTCTTTTTGCTGGAGTATTTTCCACATAGCATAACAATAATCTCTTGCATGTCCCCAGTCTCTTTTTGCATATAAATTACCAAGAAAAAGTTTTTTTTGCTTGCCCTCTTTTATTTTACATAATGCTGAAACAATTTTTTTTGTAACAAAAGTTTCACCACGTCTTGGACTTTCATGATTAAATAAAATTCCATTACAAGCAAATATTTTGTAAGCTTCTCTATAATTTTTTGTAATCCAATGCGCATAAAGCTTTGCAACTCCATAGGGACTTAAAGGATAAAACGGAGTTTTTTCATCTTGCGGTGTATTTTGAACTTTTCCAAACATTTCAGATGTTCCTGCTTGATAAAGTTTTGTTTTTTTTTCTAACTTATTAAATTTGATGGCCTCTAAAATTCTAAGAGCCCCTAATGCGTCAGCATTAGCAGTATACTCGGGTACTTCAAATGACACAGCTACATGAGACTGAGCCGCAAGGTTATAAATTTCATCTGGCTTAGTTTTTTTTATAATGCTTGATACTGAGGTAGAGTCAGTTATGTCACCATAATGTAACCTAAAACTATAATTTTTTTCATGCGGGTCCTGGTAAATATGGTCTACTCTTAAAGTATTTATACTGGATGATCTTCTTTTAACCCCATGAACTATATATTTCTTTTTTAAAAGCAACTCAGCAAGATAGGAGCCATCTTGACCCGTAATTCCAAATATTAAAGCTGTTTTTTTTTTCATTTTAAAAAATAATTTTTACTTAAATTTTTACAATATTTTTCTAGATCACTTAAAGTAATTTTAATTTTTATTCTTTCTTTTAATCTATTATTATTTAAAAAAAAACAATCTTTATTGTAATAATTTGGTGTTTTTACAACAACACATCTTCTTTTATTATAGTAATTCAACCATTTAACAAGTTCATTAAGATAAACTTTTTGTCCAATAGAAACATTGAATATTCCTATTGAATTATTTTTAATTAATTTTTCCACTATTTCAGAAAATGTTTTTGTGGATATAAAATCTTTGTAGGTTTTTTTATTATCAAAAATTAAACCTTTTTTCACACTTTCAAAAAAGTGATCGATAAACGTAAAATGAATTTTTCTATTTGATCGTGTTTTTTGTTGATGGCCTATTAAATTTGAAATTCTTAAAATTAATATTTTATCATTAGATAATTTAACAATTTTTTTTTCTGTTATTAGTTTGTTTTTAGAATAATTACATTTTGGTTGAGTTCTGCTATTTTCCTTTAAATTTCTACCTGATTTGTAGATTTTCCTTGTACTGATAAAAATAAATTTACAATTTAAATCTTTAATTTTTTGAACTATATGATTATCAAAATCATTTGTTTTTAAGTATCTCTTATTTACGTACTTGTGATTGATTGCACAATTTATAATATAATCAAATTTATTTAATGTAACTTGACTTAAGTTCATAAAATCATCAAAATTTTTTTTTTTGACTGAGAATTTTTTATTTAAGAAAAAAACTAGGCTATTACCAATAAAACTATTTTTTCCAATAATTAATACTTTTTTTTTCATTATAAAAATTTATTAATTGATTTTGTCAAAAAGTAATCAAAGTTTTTTTTATAAAAAATATTATTTTTTTTTAAAAAAAATTTAACATATTGATGTGCCTGTGATCGTCTTTTCCACCAATTTTTTGAAAGATATTTAAAGTTCGAGGATGCGCTTGTTTCTAATTGTCTATAAAATGTTAAATGGTCATTAAGATACTGAAAAACCTCTGAATTTGCTTTTAAAGCAATTAATATTCTAAAATCAAACCATATATCTTTAAATTTTTTAAAATTTGTTAACCTGTAAAGTTCCTTAAATGAATTTCTTCTCATTGCTATACAGCTTGTAGGAACTAAATCAGACCAAAGATTTTTAAAGAGATTATATTTAAGATTCATTTTAATCTCTGATTTTTTTGATTTTAAAATAGGCAGGTCATATAAAGCTTTAAGATTTTTTTTTTGAGAAAATAAATTCATAAATTTTGAAACTTTTTTTTTTTTAAAATAATCATCACTATCTAAAAAAAAAATAATATCACCTCTAGATTTCTTATAACATTCGAACAAACTTTGCATTTGATCGAATGACCCTATGCCTGTTTTTTTTGTCTTTTTTTTTATAATTTTAATTTTATTTTTAAATTTTTTTACAATTTCTAATGAATTATCTAAAGAAAGATCATCAATAAATAAAATTTCAATATTTTTATAATCTTGGTTAATGACAGAATTTAAACATTTGGTAATAAATTTTGCATTATTATAATTTGTTACAAATATTGAAGCTTTTAGATTTTTCACTTTATTCAATTGTTTCAAGTAAGTAATTTTTTTTAAATAAACCAAACATCTATCTCATTTTTAATATTAAAAAATCAATCATTATTTCTTGTAAAAAGATAATTATTTGTGAGCGTTTTTTTAACTTCAAAACCTTCTATCTTTGGACATTCGGAGGTATTCTTTTCACAATTTTTATAATTATCTAATAATTTATTAAATAAATTTTGAATTCTAAAATGATTTTGATCTATTCTGTAGTAAACATTTTTTAAAGGCCTGTAATTATATTGCTCTTTTTCATCATTTATTCTTATTAAATTTCTTGAAAGAAAAATAGTTAAAGTTATTAGCATTAATACAATTAATTTATTTTTATTTTCATTAGCCTTATAAGTAAACCTTTGTAACAATAAAGATATTGGATAGAAGAGAAATATTGCAATTAAACAATAACCTCCATATCTGAGAGCTGGATGATTATAAAACCATTCAAACAATAATAAAAAAAAACTTGTATAAATTATCAGTTCGTAACTAGCTATTTTCAATTTACTCTTTTTCTTTTTATAAAAGATAAATATAAAAACTAATACCAATACAAAAATTCCTAAAATAAAATCTAAAACTTTATTGAAAAAATATATATCTATCCAATTTGAAACCCAATTAAATTTTTTAATATATAGTTCTGGATTTTCTACTCTAAAATTAGGGTTTGCACCACCTTTTGACCACTGCTGGTACCAGGTATTCATTTTTTCTGCTTCCGCAGCACCTAAAGACCAAGATAAGTCGAAGCATGTTAGTGACACTGGATATATCAAGCAACCTGAATTAAAAAAATTAACAGAGACCATTAAAATAAGTAAAAATAAAAATGATAAGAAGAATTTATTTTTCAAAAAAGTTTGAACTAAAAATAATTTTTTTTCATTATACAAAATGATAAGAATTGGAATTAATATTAATGAATAAAGAATATAAAAAGACTTGAGAGAAATTACTAAACCAATCAATAAAAAAATATTATTAATGTTTATGATGTCTTTTTCGTTTAATTTTACAAATACAAGAAGTTCAATAAATAAAATAAAAATTAATATTTGAGCTGATCGATCTGTTCCATGTTCTTGTATTCTATAAAAAAAAATATTTATAAATACTATAGTTAAAAGAGAAAAGTAAAAAATATAATCAAAATTTTTTTTTCTAATTTTTTGCACAATTTGTACCATTAAAGTTAAATTAGAAAAACCCATTAATAGAACAGTTGAAAAATAAAAAGTGTAATACTTTATGCCAGGCAAATAAAATAAAGAATTTAAGTAAAAAATTGATGATGGTGTTTTAAATCCATGATTGAATTGACCGGTTCCTAATATCATTTTGTTCTGCGTGAGATAATAACTATAAGGGAAATGATAATATGGAAAATCATCATGCGTCTTAAAAATTAATAATCCAACAAATAATAAAACAAAAATAATTATTAGGAATATATTTATTTTTTTAATCAAATTTGAAAAGAATTTGCAAAAAAAAATAAAACCTATAAATAAAATAATAGAATTATGAAGATAATCATGGGCAAGAAAAAAGTGGGAGAAATAAGAATAAATTACTAAAAAAAAAATTCCAATAAGACCTGTGTAACCTACATTCTTACCAATTTCTTTATTGTAAAGAATTTTTTCAAATACCAATCCATATCCAAGTACAGAAATGATTACCAAAAGATAAGATAAAAAAAATACAATTATGTTATTCATTATTTCTTTAAATTAAATATATTTGAAAACATAAGACTTTTAAAAGGGTTAGTATTTATTATTATTAAAATTTTGATTATTTTAAGGCTAAATATATATATTTCCAAAACAATACAAATACTTTAATTTTTATTGTGATACCGCCCGATTATCAATCATTTTTTGAATTTTGTAAGATAAAATATATAAGTTCATATTATTTTTAAAAAATTAATTAATCTAAACCTAGAATAATCAGAATATAAAATTATAACTATTTAATATTAAATGAAAGATTTAACTTTAGTAATACCTGCAAAAAATGAGAGCGAATCTTTACCTATAGTTTTAAGTGAACTAAAAAAATTTAAACTAAAGATTTTTATTGTTTTAGAAAAGAAAGATATTCAAACAATTAATTCAATCAAAAAATTTAATTGTAAAATTATATATCAAAGTAATAAGGGATATGGAGATGCACTTATACTTGGGATCAATAAAGTAAAAACTAAATTTTTTTGTATATTCAATGCAGATGGATCTTTTAATCCTAACGAGTTAAAAAAGATGTACTTAAAAGCTAAGATGAGAAAATTTAATCTAGTTTTTGCTAGTAGATATGAAAAAAATTCTGGAAGTGAGGATGACACATTTGTAACTTTTTTTGGGAATAAGGTTTTTTCTTTTTTGGGAAAATTTTTATTTTTGCTGCCTATATCTGATATTCTTTACACTTATGTTTTGGGTGAAACCAATAAAATAAAAAAAATAAAATTAAAAAGAAAAAATTTTACGTTTTGTGTTGAATTACCAGTTAAAGGTATAAGATCGGGTCTTAAATTAACGACAAGTCCATCATATGAAAGAAAAAGAATTGCTGGCAAGAAAAAAGTTAATGCAATTAAGGATGGTTATTTAATTTTAATAGAGATGATTAAATTATTTTTAAATTTTCAAAAATAAAATAATTATGCAATTCTTTTAATAAGATAATTAAAAGATAGTAAAAATAAGAATACACAAGATTTTATAAAATTAAATTTCATATATACATAATAAACTCTAAATCCATCTAATAGTTTTTGATATACTGAAGATGATAAAGAGTTTTTTGTTTTTCTCCAATTCGATAATGGCTTATTTAAAGACCTGAATTTTACCTTTTTTTTTAATAGTCTTATCCAAAAGACAAAGTCTTCTTTAGTTTTTAAATTTGGAAATTTTAAATTATTATTTAATAATGACCTTTGAATCATTACTGTAGATAAACCAATATCACATGATTTTAAAATATCATCAACGTGATTTATGTTTCTTGCTTTTCTATAACTTATAACTTTGTCTTTAGGATTTATTATTCTATAATCTGTATGAGATGCCCTA
>Ga0209632_10000173_pt1 | contig 66392 bp, 47 predicted proteins | sample COG_10_FD_184754 | JGI IMG/M metagenome (GOLD analysis project Ga0209632, IMG submission 184754) | Pelagic Microbial community sample from North Sea - COGITO 998_met_10 (SPAdes) (version 2) | ecosystem: Environmental > Aquatic > Marine > Neritic zone/Coastal water | place: Helgoland, sampling...
CAAATTGTAATATATTACAGTTTATTACAATTTGTATTATATTAGACGCGTATTGTCACCACATCTGATTTCAGGCGCCCTCCATTTGGTAACATTAAATAGAAGTATATGTATTGTCACCATAAACGGAAATATTTAATAGTAACATAATTGTCTTTAATTAAAGTAAACCAACCAAGATAAATGTAAATTAGTATTTAATAAAAGTTTATTAAATAATAATTATATTTTGTGGTTTCGAATTTACTAAAGGAAGGCATATAGTGCCTTCTATTAGAGGGCAATATCATCATCAGATGCAAAAACTGGAGCCTATCCCATCATGACCACAAGGTCCTTTTTTTAATAGGTGTTGTCCTATATGCTTTTCTCATACACAATGTGTATGGTCTGTTCCTCGCATTGAGGATAATACTAAAAGCTTTCCAAGACTCTTAGTACACAGACAGTAGTCCAAATGATAACAAACCCATTAAGGAGGGTATACTATCATTTCAGTGTCAGAGAAAGATGTCAAGTTCACGCGGGTAGTGAACCATTCATACTTTCTATGTTCTTGACAAAGCCTCGGTAATATAATAAAACCAAGGAGATATTGTAAGTCACTTGGAAGGCGACCAAACACAGTGCTTCCACCATGATACAATTAGGACTACAACTACTACTCGATGTCAATACAGGCCTTACCCTGTTATAACGTCGAAATATGAGGGTACTTGAATATACCTTCACATCAGAAAACTTGCTAAGTGTGCAAGTTAACCAGAACATCTGGCCATCAACTCATACTCTCTTCCCAAAGAGATTATGTTTGACTTCTATAGCAGCGAAAAGCAATAGTCTATAATACTATGGAACATACAAGAAGATTATATTTCAATTTTTTTATATACATCGTTGGACAACCAGTATAAATTGTACAAAAACATTCCATAGATTAAATAAGGTAACCGTCTAAATGTTAGGTCCGTCGAATATTTACCAGACAAGTCGAAATGGCAGTTCGATAGAATATTTACCAGATAAGTCGGAATAGTAGTTCGATTCAATATTTAATAGTAACATAATTGTCTTTAATTAAAGTAAACCAACCAAGATAAATATAAATTATTATTTAATAAAAGTTTATTAAATAATAATTATATTTTATGGTTAGGGAACTGGTGTATCTTTTAAAGTAGAACCCGCTAAGTCTACTCCTATTTATGGTTAGGGAACCGGCGTATCTTTTAAAGTAGAACCCGCTAAGTCTACTCCTATTTATGGTTAGGGAACCGGCGTATCTTTTAAAGTAGAACCCGCTAAGTCTACTCCTATTTATGGTTAGGGAACCGTTGTCTGGCTTTTTTTACATGGGTCCACAGCTCCATGTCTGGCTTTTTTTACATGGGTCCACAGCTCCATGTCTGTCTTTTTAAAATGGTAACCCAGCTCCATCATGCTTTTTTTAATAGGTTTCGTCCTATCTGGCTTTTTTTACATGGGTCCACAGCTCCATGTACTGACTTAAGGCGCCCCGTACTCGCACCCCCAGTGACTACCATCCTCTTGTCCCCCAGTAGTCTCCTGCTTTATCATCACTAACAAAGCTTACAACAGTTTAATACAACTGTCACGGAAGTTTCCCGTTGTCTGGCTTTTTTTACATGGGTCCACAGCTCCATGTCTGATTGTTTATTATGCGAAATCAGTCCGCAGTCAAATTAAAGGTGATACCTAGAGATTAACTGTCTCAACAATACGACTCATTGTCAAAGTTATCTGCTACTTGATTCAGATTAGTGGAAATTTTACTGACTTATCCAGGTCATTATATCAGAGAAAGGAATCGAACCTCTACCTTTGGTTTATGAGACCAACACGCTACCATTGCGCCACTCTGATAATAGCCTCTAATACTATGGAACATACAAGAAGATTATTTTTCAATTTTTTATACGACAAGTATAAAACGTCGAAATGGTAGTTCGATAGAATATTCGCTATAAACGTCGAAATGGTAGTTCGATAGAATATTCGCTACAAACGTCGAAATGGTAGTTCGATAGAATATTTACTAGTGACATACTTGTCTTTAATCAAAGTAAAACAAATCAGATAAATGCAAATTATTATTCAGTTTTACAATATCTAATATAGAATCTATAATATGCAATATATTACAGTCTCATATTATTTTCGACGCATATAAATAGAATTCAATATTATTTATAAAATAATTTAAAAACCAAATAATAAATTTATTGTTTGGTTTTTGTTTGGTTTTTGTTTGTAATTGCTTCCCACGTTCCTATTAAGGAAGGGGTTTTCGCACACATACGATAATACTAAATAGGGTCTTTTTGGACCCTTATATATAATATATACGCCTGAATGCTAATGATTTTATTGGTTATTTTATACATTTAAACACTTGGGCTACTATTTTACCAAATGAATGGAGGTGTATCCTGTTTAATAGGAGGTAGTTATACAGCTAAACCCCCTATATTTAGTATTTTTAAATAATTCCAATTCACCACTCTTAACAATAGTGCAATTCTAAACTATTGCTCTCGCTTTATGATTACATTACTTCGTCTGTGTTACGCGCGGTTTCAATCTGGAATGAAGTCGGACTATAATCCATCCACTACCCTAAACAAATAGGTATAGTGTTTAACTCTTTCCAAACCAGACTAATAATTTATTTCACTACATATAGATGGACCGGGATTTGCTTTAATCCAAGAATTTCTTCTTTTCTACGATATCTACGTCTAACTTTACGATTTTGTGAATATGGTTGAGCCAAGTTATTCCGCCCACCAAATCACCCATTTCTTTCACCTGTAATGGTCAGGCTAACTTTCTACTTATAATAGGCGGCAGATGCGTCCTACACTTCATAAAAAGACACGGGATGCTTCTGGAATAGCATTTCCTCCCGCTCGTAGATTCCCATCTACTCACAACCATCGGTTTTAGAATTAATAGTTGGCGTCCCATCTATACATTCAAAGATGGTCTCGGTGGCCCGATTAGACAGTTTTCACACATATCCAGGTGGATACCTTCCAGGTGGTTAATATCAGGTAAAGAAGCGGTGGCATTTAGCGGATAGTTTCACACATATCCAGGTGGTTAATATCAGGTAAAGAAGCGGTGGCATTTAGCGGACAGTTTTATCGACATATCCATTGTCTGATTGTTTATTATGCGAAATCAGTCCGCAGTCAAATTAAAGGTGATACCTAGAGATTGAATGTCTCAACAATACGACTCATTGTCAAAGTTATCTGCGACGTGGTTCAGATTAGTGGAAAGTTTAATCGACTTCTCCAGGTCATTATATCATGAGAAAGGAATCGAACCTATAGCCTACATACACACCGTTCCCATTGCAAGAGGGGCCCATTACAATTACAGTGTGATCTTGTGTGTGTTACCATTACACCACTCAGATAGTAGCCTCTAATTATAAAACATACAAAAAAATTATTTTTCAATTTTTTTATACCCCAAGTATTTACTATATTATAACGTCGAAATGACAGTTCGATAGAATATTTACTAGTGACATACTTGTCTTTAATTAAAGTAAAACAATTCAGATAAATGTAAATTATTTTCTGGTTTCGAATTTTCTAAAGGGATTGGTACAGACCTTCCATTAGAAACTTGAGTCTATCCATCATGACTATACTGTCCTTTTTTAGTAGGTATGATACCTATATCAGAGGAAGGTTACAATTGGATAGAAAAAACATCAAAAAGATAACCATGTAATTGTGTTTACTTTTTCTATTTAATAACGAATATAACACAACATACACAAACCATTATCATCCTGGTTGAAATGTTTATCGCGTATTGCCCATTTGGATGTAAGTCTGTCCCAAAATTGTTCTTTCTCGTCAAACACTTTATCACACATATAGCACTCAAATTTTGGTAGCTCCATTGGAGGAGGACCCACTGAGATTTGATCACGAAACGGCTGATGTTCGTCCCATCGTTTTAATAATTCCTTTTTTATTTCGCTTTTTGATAAATCCAACGATATAGGACAACGCTCCATTTTTTTATTAAATGCTCTTCTCACATTCTTTTTTTTCTTTCCGCCCAATTTTAATATACACAGAACCTCCCACGGAGTCACCGTTGCGTTTTTATATGTTGCGAGCTCCGAAGCAATCCATCTCATCTCGGGAAGCGTAAGACCTCTAAAATCTGGTCGCTCCTCTTGGACCATACTATAGCGGATGTCGTAGTTTTCATTACGGGCCTTCCTCTTGGTGGGACAAAATACGTCTTTCTTATGGACCACGCGACAATATATACATTTATTTCTCTTCTCTTCTTTCTTCATCATACAGCTACTTTATTGCTATATTCTTGTTCTATTTTTTTCAATTTTTGTTGTTTATATATTTTCTTGAAATCAGTTACTCATTGATAGGGCCCATGGGATTGCTTCCCCATCCAAGTAAGGAGGGGTGTTCGATCACATACCGCATGTTTAATGAAAGGTTAATATATTATTTACTAGTAACGTCGTGTCTTTAATTAAAGTAAAACAAATATAAATGCAAATTATTAGTTTGTGGTTTCGAATTTACTAAAAGAAGGCAATATCATCATCAGATGTCAAAAATTTGGAGCCTATCCCAACATGACCACAAGGTCCTTTTTTTATAGGTTTTGTCCTACATAAACTATATACACTACACTATCTACTATATACTATACTATCTACTCTATACTATCTACTCTATACTATCTACCATATACTACCCTATACTCTACTTGAACCAACCAGCCTCGTCATCATCAGAATCAGAATCAGAATCAGAATCAGAATCAGAATCAGAATCAGAATCAGAATCAGAATCAGAATCAGAATCAGAATCAGACTCAGACTCAGACTCAGACTCAGACTTTGCTACACGAGGTGCTACCTTTTGGATAGTTTCCTCAATAGTAGTACCCAAATCGTCTGATTCATTTCCGTTGTTAACATAGGTGTATTTCGATACCATGTCACACGCGACAAGTCTTTTAACAATGGAAGGGACAAGGTTGTCAGTACCCTTTGCTCCGAAAATCACATCACAGTAGCCTTTCTTGGCAAAAGACTTGACTCTAATCATGCCACCCTCCTTCTTGGCCGAAAAACTGTCCTTGAAAGCTGATGCATCTACTGTAGTCTTAAATGGACCAATAGACAACGTATGGGTTTTACCTTTCTTAAATTCAAAAGCGTAGAATTCAGTAGGACGTTCCTTGTCACTACTGCCATTAGTAAAGACCTTCTCTGAATTTCGTGCTCGTGCGTCAATACGGGCAAGAAGGTCAGATTGGTTGTCAACACTATCTTCAACAGATTTGGGTACTACAACGACTTTGGTCTTCAGAAGTTGATTCATACGTTTCTCTTCCCTTGCAAGTGCCTTTCTCTGTTTTCCTGACACTCTCTTGGGTTTAGATGAACCTTCAATCAATTTCAAGTCATGTGTATCTTCAATCAATGGTGCATTGAAACTAACAGGCTTTGCATATTTCACAACATTCGATGCAGTAGTGCGGCTTTTAGGAACTTCCCATCCGTCGTTCTTGCACTGAGTGTATTCGTCAAGAGACATACGTGTATTACTTTTGGCAAATTCTATCGACATCTGAGTATCAAGGTTGAAGCGCTCAATAGTGAGACCTTTCTTGTTAAAGAAGTCAAAATGCTTGTAGTAGGATTGGTTCTCGATGTATTCACTTGAACTAACACCATGGGTCGAAAGACCGAGCTTGGTGTAAGACTTGCAAACTTCAAAGGCAAGACCAGTCTTGCGCATCATCGTCACTACTTCTAGGATACCGGGAACGGTCTCAACATAGTCCTTGAAAGTTATACTCTGTTGAGGTGAAAAGTGCTTGTAAGCATTAACAAGACCTTGGTCCTTTGCAACATCTGCATGCGTTCCAACGAAATTTCCGTCCTCAAACTTGGGAATATTGAGCATGTAACCATGGGCATCATAGTATAGCTTGTCAATTGAGGAGTCAACATATTCTTCAATTATTCCCTCATCAATACTGTCAGCCTTATTGTTGTTGCTGTAACGTTTAGAGCTAGTAATACGAGCAGCTTCCATTTCATCCTTTGCACTAGAGAGGGCTGTCTTCGCCTCGTAGTCCAATGCCTTCAAATGTAGTTTGAACAGAGGATAGAAGTTAGCTCTTCGTAAATATCTTTGAAGGTTTACAACTGCAGGAAGAATTTTGCGAGTTCTCTCGGCTTCAAGAAGACGCTGCTTCATTGCCTTATTCCTTGCTTCCTTCAGTTGAACAACAAACTCACTATCTGGTGCTACAGGTTGAGGAGCTGGTAAAGCTGGAGATGGTAGGTCTTTAACTACTTGGCGGATGTCACGCTCTCTTCTCTTCACTTCAGGTGACTTGTAGGGAGATAGTTTAAATGCATCTAGGGTATTAGGAACCCAAGAGTCATATACCTTTTTCTCCAAATACGCGAGGTCTTTCTTCAACTTGCAAAGAACAGGAGATAGCATAGCTTGATTCGTAACACTTAGCTTTTCGCGTGTGTCAACAATCTCTTTCTTAACCACTACGATCCTTGCAACTAGCGCTGTGCGTTCACGTGCTACGTTATCAACAGTACCCCATTTGTAATCGAGACCACTGAGTTTAGTGAAATCAAGCACTGTCTTCTGGAAGACAGCTTCTTTTTCAAGATGATAACCTTGACGACAATTTTGACCCCATGGACATTTATCTTTGTCACATGCATACTGACAACGTTGAAGTTGGAGAACAACTAATTCTCCGAGAGACCCGCACTTTCCAAACAGAGCCATGTCGGGCATCGTTTCAAACCCTGCAAGCTTAGCAATCTTTCCGCTATTCATGGAACGAAAAAGGCTTGACATTGAATGCCACTCGCGCAAAAGTTGGGAGAAGTTGGATGGTCCGGGAAGAGTAAACAGTTCACCCTTTTGGAGCTTCACGGCGGTGATTGCGGTCTTTCCACCCTCTAATACACGATACATTTCGTCACGAACCTCGTCGATGAAACTAGGATATTTGGATGGATTCGAGAGAATCTCAGTAACTAGAGCTACATGATTTTCAGACTTGATATTCTCTTCGCTATGAGCATAGTGACAGTTCTTCTCTCCTCTGGTACAATTAGGGCTCGAACACATCATTTTCTTCTTGATGTCCGTAGGCATTCGGGTGCCGAATACATTAGCCCATAGATTATCGAACAAAGAAGGACACCTGTTCTCGACTACTGGTCGAGATTGTAACGCATCCAGGAAGGGAGAAGCTCCTTGACATAGTGGAACATCAACATCCGCTGAAACTGGTGCTGCTACTGCTACTGCAACTGGTGCTGTCCAAAAATCACGATGAGACCAAGTGCACTTACGATAGTGACAATTTCCCTGTAAATGATGCTGACATGACCTTTCCTTATCAACAGCATGGTAATCTTGACACCATTTCGATCCCTTAGGACATTTGACACCATCAAGTCTAGCTTCGCATCCAATTGACTTCGCACAGAATAGTATCACTTTACCATTACTTACCATTGGTACCAAATTAGCAACAAGATAATCCCGGTCGGAACCTACGATGTTATTGCAGTCCGCGTACGCAGTAGCTATCTCTTTATAAGGATTCTCGGCGACGGGGTGTCTGTGGTTCTTACTACGAGTAGAACTTGAACCACGACGGTTTTGGACAGGCTGAAAGCCTCCGGTAGCGCTACGGGGCGCAAGACCCAAAACATTTTGAGCTGTTTTAGACTCTTTTAAATTAGTGAAAGAAACTGAGTGTCTCGTGAGAGACGGGTGGTTGTCGACCAAAGGTGGCGGCAGCAGTTTGCTTGGGATTATGATTCTCCCTGGGTGATCACCGAGCAGCCTTATGGCACCCCAGCTCACACTTATAGCATGGTTAAGGCAAGGATGCGACTCCTTTGTTAGCCTTAACCATTTGATTTTCGCATCCCCAGCTTTGCAGTTACTGGGTCACTATGTAATAATCTACTTGCAAATAAAAGCAACTTCGACTTTGTAATGTCTTTCGTGAAAGGGCAATCTGCTGTCACCCCTTTTCCCAATTCATACAGCCCGGTTAGTGGTAATTCCGGTTAATTCCGGACAAGAAATGCTTATTAGTACCTAACGCTTTCGCTTCAAACGGTACGTCACTCTTGCTCAATCCAACATGCTAAGAACCATTGTTCTCTAGGACACAACTCAATCTAATTTGATTCGACTTGCAAATACTCCCCTAGGGGATACACTTCTAAAATATATGGAACATACAGTAAGTTAGATTTTCAATTTTTTTACAAAATAATAAAAAATATCAATTAACTTAAATATATGAAATATTATATTAATTATAAAAATAAATATAAATTATTAGAAAATCTTAAAAATAATGTATATTGTAGAATTAAAAAATCAGAAGTTCACGGGGTCGGCGTATTTGCAATTAAAGATATACCTACCGATACTAACCCATTTGAAAATACAATTGGATGTGATGATAAAAAAGTTGTAACATTGAATGAATCTGATATAAAACATTTAAGTAAAGGTGTTAAAAAAATGATAGACAGTTTTTATCATCAATCAGATGGACAATACATAATTCCTATTAAAGGCTTAAATAGTCTTGATGTTTCATATTATTTAAATCATTCAAAAGATCCGAACTTAATCCATTATCAAGATCATAATTGTGGAATGTTTAGTTTCAAGTCATTGAAAGAAATTAAGAAAGGAGACGAATTATTTATAAACTATAATGATTATGACAATTAAATATCTATATTCTTTGATTCATTAATTAGTGTTAACTCACCTTCTTCGCATATCTTTTCAAAATTACCGTGATAATTATTATGCATTAACGCATATTTCTCTTTTATTTTTTCGGCTAACTCGTCCTCGTTTAAATCTTTAAACTCCTCAAAATCTGCATAGCCATTTTCTACCAAGTCTTCAACTACATTCTTCTTATGTTTTATTAACCATTTTTTATCTTGATATATCTTTGCATACTTATCGTGAATATTTGTAATCTTCACATTATGATTTTCAGGATGTTCAGGATGAAAATGTTTTAATTCAATTAATCTAGTTATTGCTGACATTGGGTTTGTTAATAATTTTTTAAACACTTTATCAGTTATATATTTAATATTCTCCGACCCATAATTATTTATTTGTATATTATTCATTGTATTTATATCTCCATTTGCATTATTTATTGTACCATGATTAATATTTGTTTTACTATTTATTAACTTCTCTATCATTATTTTTAACTCTTGATTACTCTCTCTTAATTCTTCATTGCTCTCTCTTAATTCTTTAATAATTATATTATTATCTAAATTATCCTTCTTTTTTCTACAATAATATTTCATATGTTTATATTTTCCTTGTCGAGTAGTAAATGTTTTTTCACAGCATTTGCATTTAAATTTATTATTCGAATATTTATTAAATGTTTCCTTATAATCATCACATATTTTGAAATGTTCATATAATGCTGAACTATTAAAAAAACATTTATTACAATGATGACATTCGCTAAAATCACCTATTTTTATTTCTGGTTCATATGCTTTGATATCATCACCTGGATATTTATTTTTTACTATTGATATTATTTTATTTTTAATCTTTTCTACATCGCCATTAAATATTTCTCTTTTAACATTAAACTCAGATAATCCATCATTTAATTCTTTTTCGATTTCTTTAACATTTCTACATGGAATATAATAATATAACAGAGGTTCATACGTATTTTCACATCGATAATCTTTTAATTGTTGTTCTATATTATTTGATATACCAACTTTATAATAATTATAATTAAGATAATCAATTTGAACAATATAAATATCACCCGCATTTTTATCTTTATATATATCTTTACCTAATTTCATATTTTTGAAATCATATATATTATTAAATTGAATTAACATTTTACAATACTTTTTCATATGTTTTTCTAAATACTCTTTTTTAGCAAATGTTTTATCACAATAAGAGCATTTTAATTTACCATCCTTAATAAAAATTTCATTACAACTGTCCGAACTATTTTCAGATAAATTCATACTTTTTGAACCTACATTTTCATCTTCTTCCAAATCAGTATTGTCTATGCCATAATTTTTAGCTAAATTAGATAAGTTATTAATTGTTAATAACTTGCGTCTTTGTACCTCCTTCACTTTTGGGAGACATATATTTTTTCTCAATAAATGTCGTTTGAACATTGTTTTATTTATAGTGGTATATCCGCATCGCTGACATTGATAATTTACCATGTATTTATATTAATCTATATATTTTTTAAATGATTTTGAGTATTATTTATGTAGTTTATGTGTATTATTTGAGTAATTTTATGTATTTTAGGGTTTACACCTCTAGAGAGAGTGTAAGCTTTTTAGAAAAAATTTATATGAAAAGTATTATTTATAATACACTTAAACTACATATATTAATGTAATATTGTACATTATTTATAAAATAATAAATTAAAATTTTAGTATTTATTAAAGATGTTATTAGGTTTTTCGAATTTAATTCAACTAAGTCGGTACAATATATTAAATTAATAGTTTATAATATATATATATTTATTATAAATATATATATATGAAAACTTTATATCAAGATAAAGATAATTTAGAAAAATTTAATGTTTTATCATTAACAGATTATTTTATTAGTGGCGGTCTTCGCACAAAAAATATTCTAGAATCAAACGTTATTAGTGACAAAATAAAAGATTTTAGTGGTATTTTTACAGATTTATCTGAAATTAAAGAAATAACAACAAATATAAAAGAAATTTATAGTACGTCGAATCATATAATTAAAATTACTCCAATTATTGCAGAGAACCACGCGATGATGTTAATTAATTTTAAAACTAGTAATAGAAATAAATACTATTTTTTTAATACAGGAATGGGTATTGATAACATGCATACATTTTATCCATCTACAGTTGGTGTTATTAATCCTTTTTTATATTTAGAAACAATAGACAAGATTATTCTTCCTCAAAAGTCAATAAAAGAAATATATGAAACATTAACAGCGCTGGGATTTAGACCAGATTATACATTAAATTATAGGGTCGAACAACAATTAGTTGGAAATTGTGGATTTAGAGCAATTATATCTCCAATTATCGTAGCTTTGAAGTTAATTCATAAAAAAAATAATACATTCATTGATAATTATATTAAACTATTTAGATGTTTCATCAATGATTCTTTTATTGGAGCCTTATCAATAAATAATAATTATGAACTTTTAATATTAGATTTTCTTAAAAATAAATATGAAGAAGAATTAAACTTAATATTGATACCAAAAATAATGGATACTTTACAAACATTGACTAAAACTTTGACAATGAAATTAATAAACACAATTGAAAATAAAATTCAAACATTTCAAGGTATTAGTAAATTACAAATTGGAGGTTCTGCACCATTACCTGTTAACCCCATAGTCCCTTTTGAAAAAAATATAAATTTATATGATATTTTAAAAACTAATGATATTTTTGCTAAGAAACAAGATATTAGTTCTATTGAGTTTATTAATAAAATAAATAGTAACATCTATACTCAATTAGGTAAGTTTGATTTATCATTAACTTTAAACGACAAATTTTTTTTGAAATCAGATAATTATTTGCCATTTTTTGGATATTTTAATAATTTTAAATGTGAAAATTTAGAAGAATTAGAAAAGTATGAAAGTACCATTACTGGTATATATAAAAAGTATGTATTTCCTTATGTTCTTGATATCTCGGATAACCTAACAAATTTTGAGTTTGATATTATATACGATAAAAAGGTAGATATCAAAGAGTTTAGTACTGAAATAGAAACTATATCAGAATTAACTAATTCATTAAACGTGGAAGATTTTAAAAAAGGAATTCCTTTCGAAGATACAGAAAATATAACTGTTAAATTTGATGCTATAGATTTTAAAACAAATAATGACAAGTTGAAAAACTTATTAGGATTTATAGCCAATAAAGACCCTATTCAGTTATCTCAAACTTACAAGCTATCAAACATTTTAAGTATAAATAACTATATTAATATGATAATAGTTAATTATAGGGGTGACCAAATTAATTTTAATTTAGATAGTTTAGATAGTTTACATAGGTTACCAGATTTAGTTACCAATTTAAAAGAATTACATGAAATATTAAAAGATGTGGAATTTGGTATTGATTCAGACCTTTCATATAATAAATCCGACGGATTACATATTAATTTATCTGAACAATATAGAACTTATTTAAGTGAATTAACAAGTGTGCTTCGTAATGAGTTTAATATATCTGATCAAATAATAAAGTTACGTGATATTTTAACCAAGAATACAATTAAAGATTACGATTATCATCCTTTTTTAAAAGAGATAATAAAACTTGAGGATATTATAAAATCAGACAAATATAATACTATTATCGACTTTACAAGTTTAGATATTAGTAACGCATTTAGAAAAGTTATTACATTAAACACCGTCGAAGAATTATCAACCGATAATATATATACGAGTGTATTTTTTACAAACGGTTCGACCGTTAGTATTGAGAAAATAAAAGCTAAAGCTAAAACCGTATTAAATATTAATGTTGATACAGTAGATGAAGACAACCTAATAAAAGAATATTGGAATGATTTTAATAAATTTAAGTATTTAACTAAAAAAGAAAGTAGAAGAGAAGTTTTAACAAAAATAAAACTGTATTGGGACGAATTTAATAACTTAATTGAAAGCATAAAACGTAAATTATCCAATACAGATTTAATAGCCATCATGAACAAAGAAATTAAAGAGTATGCTATCCCATTATATAAAGACAATATATTAGATTTTCAGAGCAAGAGTTGGATAAAGGAATATAAACCCAAAAAGACAAACACATATACTTCTAAATTTAAATTATTGATAACACCTTATTTAAAATGTATCAAGCCTATAATAGAAGAAGCATTAACCTATTATATTAATACAATTACTTCTTTCCACAACAGGTTATCTGATATTAATAATAAGGTTACCAAATATAACATAGATATTGAAAACAAAGATATAATTTATGATTTGAGTAATGCTAACACTGATTTAAGTAACATGAAAGAATTTAGAACATCCCTTAAAGATATTATACAGATTGATGATTTAAATAAATTATTTTTAAATGCAATTGAAAAAAATATTTTTATTAGAGAAAGACAAATAATAAGTAAATATATTTATCATAAATATCTAATATTTGCTAAAACAAATAATTTTTATATTAAAATAAAAAATATTTTACCTCTACTTGAAGAACAAGGTTTATTTTTATGTGCAAAAGTAGATGATATTTACAAATATGAGAACGAAACTTATAATTATCAATTAATGAAAACTAATGAATATAGTACTTTTAATAAAAAATTATTAGAAGATAATATTTTAGATTATATTGAAAGGGTTAATGGACCTAATAATATAATAAATTTAAGTAATTATAAAAAATTATTAATTAATCCAATAAAATTCGATAAATTAAATTTAAATTTTGAATGTAAGAACAACCTATTTAACAATATTTATAATATTTATATAAAATATGTAGATGATATTGAATTCGAATATTCTACGTGTATTGATGATAATTTTGATTTAATTCCTGTAGATTCATCAGGTATATTATATAATTTTATTAATGATAGAAATGAAATTTTATCTGAATGTAAGAAGTTTAACTATTCAATAAATAGTAAATCAGTAAAAAACTTTTTTACTTCTTTATTTGATATAAACCAAATAGTGAGTAAAATGAATGAAATATCTAAAACAGATAGTGAAAATAGGTTAAATAAATGGTATTATGGAGCGTATCTGATATTAAAAATATTTTATTGGTCTCAATATGATACCACATTTGCTAATTTTACTGAAGACAAGGATGATGATGATGATATTAAAAGTGGTAAATTAATTTTCAAAGAAATAAATAATCATATAAAAGAGAAAGATGTAGGACAATTTACTATCAAATCTAAGGTACAAATATTAGATAATCTAAAATATGAAATTACAAGAATACTAAAAAAAGGCCGGTATGGTAATAGTGATAAATTTTCTACAAATTTAATTTCAATAAATGAGTTAATAGATAAGAGTAATAAATTAAGAAATCCATTAAATATTTTAAATGATAAACTAACAGAAAATATTTTATTTAGTATTGGAGAGAAAGAATATGTATATGAAGAAATAAAATTAGTAATAGATAAAGAAACATATGAAATTAAATTAGATGATAAAAAAATTTTAATGGAAATAAATGGTATTAATACCCTAAATTTACCTTTTTTAATTTTAGAAAAGAAAACTTCCAATGAAAAGAATACTTTCTATCAAACGAATTATTTTAATAGGTTACGCATTTCATATGATACAAATTTAATTTTATATGGGCATAATAATAATGAATATGTATTAGAATCAGCATCTACGTTACATTATAATTTTAAAAATTTTGATGCTACAATTTTTAGAAATTTATCTAATGAAGATAATATTATAATTCTAAAAGGGAAAACATATGATAAAAATTATTATGATGATAACATATTTTATATTTTTGAAATTATAGGAGATGATCATTATATATTTATTAATAATAAATGGGAAAAAACACAAGTTAATTTTAACGAAATGAGTTTTAAATTAAATAATTATGAATATATAATTCCAACTTATAGATTTGATATTAATTTAAAAAATGGTATATTATCTAAAAATTTTACAAAAGAAACTACTATTGAAGTCCAATATTATAAAAATCTTTTAATAGAGAAAAAACAAATATTATATAAAAAAATTAATAAAAATATAATTTTAAATTTGGATTACAATAATGATTACAATAAAGAACTAATAATATTTTATTATCTTAATGCTTTTGAATATTCAAATATAACGCTAATATATGAAATTGTAAAAGAGATTATAATAAATTTTCCTATTTTAAAAGACACAATAATTAAGAAAGAATTGCACAAGTTTGGATTATTTGGATATTTATTTGAAACGATTATTGAAAATAATGGAAATTTTTATGTACTATTGAATAATTTTAATAAAAAATTTAAATTATTTATTTCCAATAGTTTTAATCTTATAGATAATAATAAAATCGAGGAACTTAAAATTAACCCATTAAGTAAATTACCAATTAATAATTATAGCAAATTTATAAAAATTAAATTTTCTGATTTAAACAAATTAATTATCAGTAGTGGATTTGACAAAATTGACCAAATTGGCCTGTTACCCGAAATAATAGGTAGTGAAGAATATAATGCCAAAATAAATAGCTGGATTAGTGATAAATATAATAAAATGTTACAAGTTACTGATAAAGCCACTATAAAGAGTCTAATTGAAGATAAAATAATAGAATTAACAAAAATTTTAAATGGTGAGTTAGAATTTAATAATAGTACAAGAAAATATACCGAAAATGATTTATTAGGATTTAATACGAATATGGATGAATCAATAATTTATATGTTAATTAAAAATAGAATTAATTTACTAGAAAAATATAAAAATTCTAATTTTGATGATATATTAAATTATCAAGATATTTTTTTACATTCTGGATATATTGAAAATGCAGAGAGTTTATTAGTTGGTAATACTGTTGAAATTAATTCTTTGTTTATTGCATTTGAATATTTTTCTAAAAAAATTATTAGGAAAGAACAGTTTACTACAATTAAATCTATGTTTGGAAATTTATCTACAGAAGTAAATTGTCATAAAATTTATCAATTAATTATGGGTGCAGGCAAATCATCTGTTATAATCCCATTATCGTGTTTAATATTAAACAGTTTAAAATATATTCCAGTTATTATTCAACCACCTCATCTCATAAATCAAATGATCGAAACTCTATTAGTTTTAACTGATTTTGGTTTAGTTATTGATAATACTAGTTTAAAATTTAATGATAATGACGATATTTTTAGCTTATCAGTAAAAGATAGACTAAGATCAGGAGTTATATATGTTACTTCAGATGTTTTTTTAAAAAGATACAGAATAGAATTAGTTAAAAATAAATTATATGATAGAATGGAATATGAAAAAGAAATTTGGAATAAAACATTTTTGTTATTTGACGAAGTTGATGAAATTTCTGACCCTTATAAATGCGAATATATTACTCAATTGGATAATAAAATAGATAGTATGTTTGAAAAAATTTCTATACCAGATTTAATAGATGTATATTCAGAATTTATAAAACATTATTTATTAAAAGATAAAATTGGTGATTTAAAAGACATATTACAAAATTATAAAACGATAGAATGGGACTATTTATTAAAATTAAATTCAAATTTAAGTAATTTACAAGAACTTGAAAAGAGTAGTAATCTAGATTTTAATAATAAAAAAATAGTAATACTTTATCAATTAGTAACAATAATAATTCCTTCATGTAATTCATTAAAATTTAATTTAAATTATGGGTTTGGAGATGAAACAATTATACCGTCAAGTAAATATATTGTCTTACCATTTAAAAAACTTAATACTCCAGATTATGGATCAGAATATAGTGATGTAAGAATAGCTATATTTTTAACATTGTTAGGATTGCTAAAAGAAAATATAATTAGGAAAGAATATTACGAAGAATTATTCTATAAATATCAACTTATTTTTAGCCAAGTTAGTAAAGAAATTTGGGATAGTGGATATTTAGATAGTTATAATAAATTTATGAAATTTGTTAATAAAGAACAAAATATAGAACCACTTTTTAATTTAAAACTAAATAATATAAGTGATAGCATCGGATCTTTTACATTGACTGATAAATTTGATTTTATATTGAATAATCTTATTATTGAAGAAATTAAAAATAAAATAATTTTTTTTGAAAGGAGAATATCAACAAGTTTTAGTGATATAATTAGTTCCAATTTTAGTAGTAATAGAACTGGATTTTCAGGGACACCGTACTTTGATTTACCATGCGATTATAATAATTATAAATTTATGAAAAAAGTACCTATTAAAAGAGATATTGATGAAGGGATGATAAATTATTCCATATTAAACTCAGCATATTCGGTAACTAATTATGTTAATATAGATAGTATTATAAAGGAATCAGTAAAATATGATTGTATTATAGATGTTGGTGCATATTTTACAGGAGATGATATATATAGATTATTAGATAGTATTTCAAAAGTAAAAAATGTTTTATATTTTGATAATAATGATAATTTAGTTAGTTATAACTCTAATACTCATGATAAAGATTTTACATTTTTTGATCAAAAACATACTGTGGGCACTGATGTTTCTTTGAAGAGTGATGCAAGTGGTTTAGTAACTATTGATAATCGTAATGGATTAAGAGATGTAGCTCAAGGTGCATTTAGACTTAGGAAGTTGTTATACGGACAAACAGTTAATTATATAAATAATTTTGAGGTTACAGATAACCAAGTATTATTTAATATTTTATATAAGAGAGAAGTTGATATTATGAAAAAGAAAAATGAATTACAAAAAATACAAAATACTAAAAGTATTGCTAGAGATTTATTTTTAAATAAACAAATATATTCTTTAATTTATAGCGAAGATAGCATATATTGTAACAGTTGGTTTGATATAAAAGCAATTATTCCTTACCCAAAATCAATTCAAGATATGAGTAATACTATTAATGATTACATAATTAAAGATATTGTAGAACTACAAGGTTATATAGAATCATTCAATATAAATATTTCTAATCTTAAAAATATAAACATAAGCCAAAATATTTTGTCAACACAACAACAGCAGCAGCAGCAACAACAACAACAACAACAACAACAGCAACAACAACAGCAACAGCAAATTAGCAATAGACCTGATAATATGGAAAACTATTCATTACAAACTAAATTTTATTCACAATCATTTGATAGTGATAAGAATCAGATACTATCTGATGAGAATACTTTACGTATAAGAGAACAAATTTACATTAGAAATAATTCAATAAATAAATTTTACTTCAAATTAAAAGGAACAGTTACAAGTCAACGTGTAATCAAATCTAACAAAATAGATATCCCTATAGAATATCCTGTAATTTTAAATAATTCATATAAATATTTTATTATGACACCTATAGAATCACTTAATTATTTTTCACAAAATAATTTTACACCAAATTATAACACAGAAATAATAAATAAACTATTACAGTATCGTATTGTTAAAAATGTAGCAGTACATTTTATTAAAGATTTTGTTATGAAAACTACCGAAAAATTATATAGAATTATAATACCTAATTTTATTTTTTATAAACAACGTAATTTATTAAATATTGAGTCAAAATATATAATGTATCTAATATCTAAAATTAAAGGTATTAAGTTCGAAGAATTTACACCTGATAACCTTGCTGAAAATAAATCTTTTTTCCAAATTATCAAAATATTTAAAGAAAATAATGAGTTAGATTTAGATAAATATAATACAGATGTAGTTACAAGTAAACCCGACGATATGTCGACTATTATTACAGACTTAACAAATTTTGTTGATACTGCATCGGTGTAAAATGGAACTAAAATTATTGAATATAATAAATATTAAAGTAATAATTATAATTCATAAATATGGATAATGTAGGATGGTTATATTGCTTGTCAAATCCATCAATGCCAGGATTACTTAAATTAGGTCAAACAAAGAGAAACAAAATAAGCGAATAAGATAAACAACAAATTATTGAAGCATATAATGTTTTACATCCATATAATGTTTTACATCCATATAATGTTTTACATACACAAGAAAGACTGTTATATGAAATGGTAGGAATTTAGAAATGTTCATATGATAGTTTTAGCTGCTATTAACCAAAATGATATGTTTTATATCTTGTTGTGCAGAGACTAAAAAATAATCGGGAAATAGTTTTAGCTGTTGTTAAACAAACTAATATGACTTCTTTGGAACTTAGAAATGATCCAGAAATCATAGCACAATTAGATATATTATAATTCATACTTTGGGAAATATTATATTATTTTAGTAACTGTTTATTTAGTTTAATAAATTTAACAATTATTTTATAAATTAAAATTTGAATATGCTTTGAATTAATTAGTTTATTATTTTTACATAAAAAATTATTATATAAAAAATGAGTAGGATCTATTTCTAGTTCATTAATATACAACCTAATCCATTTTTTAGAATTTTTCAAATAAATTGAATGTTTATCTAAGAAATGTTTTTCTTCAGCCCAAGATATATCTAACCTAAAAACAATAGGATGTTTCATTTGATTTTTCCAAAACATTTTTATAAAATCTTTATATACAACACTTGCAAAATCAATAATATTTCTTGCAATTTCTAAATCAATATTGTTAGATATATATTGTAACTCTTCTAAATCTGTATTGAGTAATCCTTCTACTGTATTATCATTATTATTCATTTTGTAATCAAGAGTATTAGATTTTAATAAATCATCTATACATATGTTAGGATAGTCATCTCCCCATGACATATACATAGGGACTCCATCTATAAAAAAAATTCTATATTCTCCTAAATTATTTTTATTAATTATTTCATTATATCCTTGTATAATATACGTTCTATTAATACCATGTTCCCATGGTAATGCATGATCTTGAATACCAAATGATTTCTTCTTTTCTAATTTTAAAATCGAATTAATAAATTCTTTTTTATCATTTACTATATTTTTATCTAAAAATTGTATTTGAATACTACTATAACTATATCCTTTTTTAATTACAATCTTATTAAATTTTTTTAATAATTTATCACATATAAATTTAAATTTCTTCACTATAAATAAAAAATCATTTTCTGTAAAATTTTTAACTTCTATAATTTCAGTATGTGGTAGTACCGAATAATACATATTATCTTTTAATATCTTGTAATATTTTTTACTTGCAAATAAATCTGTATTTTCTATTCCTGGATAAAATACAATATTATTTCTATCTCTTAAATTAATTAAATATTTATACATATTATCTAATGTAACACCAGTAATCCACGAATCCGATAAAATATCTTGAAATAAAAAAATATATTTAATTTTATTTTTTTCTGATTTTTTTAAGTAATTGTAGAATTTGGATGGGTTATTAAATATAATAACTTCATACTCCTTCATATTTTCTAATAAAGTCAATAATATATTTGATTCAACTATATCATCCTTTTTATCTTCATACCAAAATTGTTCGGCTAAAATTAATATTTTAGATTTGTCAAGACTTTTATTAAGAATATTATCACAATTTGTATATAGTTCTTCATTTCTATACAATTTATAATATATTAAATATAAAATTAAAGTAAATAAAAGTATGGTTTTTTTCATTATAAGTATTTATAAAATTAATTTTTGATTTCTACTTTTTGAATATTATATGGTTTAAGTGTATTATATGAATCTAAAATAATTGAGTAATAAGTATTAAAGTAATAATTATAATTCATAAATATGGATAATGTAGGATGGTTATATTGCTTGTCAAATCCAGCAATGCCAGGATTACTTAAAATAGGTCAAACAAAGAATGAACCAAAAATTAGAGCAACTCAATTACAAACAACTGGTGTGCCATTACCTTTTAAAATTGAATTTGCTAAATTAGTAAAAGATTATATAAAAAAAGAAGGAATTTTATTAAGTCTACTAGAACAATATTCTAATAGAATTAACCCAAAAAGAGAATTTTATAAAATTTCAAAAGAAGAAATATTTGCTTTTTTTGAATTAATAGATGGTACATATTTAACAGATAAAGATATTGATATTGAAGAAAATGATGAATATTCAGACGATGAAGAACAAATAGCTGAAGAACCAGAAAGAAAAATTAGAAATATGATAGATTATTTTACTGATGGTATGAAAATTCGACATAAAATTGGTATCACTAATATATGGATAGGCAAATATGATAAACTATCTAATACAATCAAATATAATAATGACCAATACTCTACATTAAATAAATTTAAATGGGCACACTATATACATTATAGCCCAGAATTAAAAGGGAAAAAAGATTCATATGGTAGTGCTTGGAAAGTGTGTGAATATGAAAAACAAAATGATTGGTTTTCAACATATGAATTAATTAATAAAAATAAAGCTGTCTAAAAGAAAATAATATATTTATTTACACAAATATTATAGATAAAGTAAAATAGTTATAATTTAAACTATTGGATATGAAGGCTGCATTGCAATTCCACAAATACCTTTGGATGATTCACTATCAGACCTACCTATCTTGATATAACCATCTTCACCCCAGGTGTCACCCCAACTATTCTTTACTAACCAATATGGTGTATCATCTTCTGTTCCATATCCTACAACTAGAACACCATGGTCAAGATTAGTACCACACGAGTCAGAAGTCAATACTCCAGAAGAATATAGTTGAAATGTTTTAGTGTCAGCCTCGATTGCTACAGAAACAGGTTGTTTTGAGACAGCTTCTTTCAAAGCTAATTCATTATTAACGATAACATCTGCACAATCACTAATTTTAACAATTGGTGTACAATCTGTGGAAACACATGTATCATCAGAAGCAGTATATGGATAATCACTTTCGCTGCATAACCCATTATCGATTACATAATGGAAGGCATTATCCATTAATCCTCCATTGCATCCCATATTGCCATATCTCTTAGAACAATCTACTAACTCTTGTTCTGAAAGACTTGCTAATTTTCCATTAGTAATAGCATTTGCACCTTCGATAGCACCTGTTGCTGAAAAACTCCAACAAGAACCGCATTGTCCTTGGTTTTTAACAGGTGTAACTGCATCTAGAGTTACCCAATTCTTTTCTTTTGGAACTTCCTCTCCGGTATATGTCATTGTTTTACATTTATTTCCAATTAAATTTTTATATTCAAATTGAAAATTCTTGCTAAACTCTTCTGTACTTTGATCAGTAAATTGATTAAATCCTAGAGTATAATTTCTATCTTCTGTCTTGATATTCTTAAAGATAATTTCAACATTATCTTTGAAATTATTAAAACGTTGTGTGTACTCTTCTACACTATACTGTTTTCCATATTCATTTTGATATTGATGGAAGAGATACGGGTGATTTATATCTAGAATAGATATAAAACTTATAAGCGCTAACGTTAACAAACTATGCATTATAATATGAATATTCTTCTCAAATAGTATTGTATTCAATTTTTTTACGACATTAAAAATCTTTGGAAGATTTACTCGAATAGATGTTATTATTTTGTCTGTCTCAATATTACACCGCTTCACAATATATGGTTCTTTATGTTTATTTTATACAGATTAATTTTACGATATTTTTAATATGGAAGACACTTGATTATTTATCAAACTATCTCATTTACTGCAATATTAGATTTATTGGCGCTACTACTAGAAAATGTTTGTAGAAATCATAATATTATAACTTCATATCCGTAACACAGAGTCCACAAGTTGTTTTTAATATAACTAGTCGGCGTTTTAAATAATTTAAAATACAAGTGTTAATCCAAAGTTGAAAATGAAAATTTTATATCTTCTTTTAAATAATTCATCATTGTTTCTGCATTAGATACTTCAAATGGATCTGCATTTGAATTTTGTACCATGGGTTGTTCAATAAATACTTTCTTAACAACACCGTCAATTACTAAAGCAGAATATCGCCAACTTCTTTCACCAAATCCTCTTTCAGAATCCCATGTACAACTCATACCAATATTTCTAGTAAAATGACATGCTCCGTCTGGAACAAGTTTAACCCTTGTAAATCCAAGTGATCCAGGTGTTGTGTCTTCTTCCAATCCTTGGTCTATACCCCATTTTCTCATGACAAAAGCATCATTTACAGATAAACAATAAATTTCATCGATACCCATACTTTTAAATACATCATAATATTTCTCATAACCAGGTAAATGTGAGGAAGAACATGTTGGTGTAAATGCACCAGGTAGAGAGAAAAGAATACATTTTTTTCCCTTGAAGTAATCATCCGTTTTAAGATCTTTCCAATCAAATGGATTTTCACTATCATTGTCTACCCTTACTCTGGTCTTGAAAGTAACATCAGGTAGTATCATATTTTCACAAATTTGACTCATTAAAATTAATATTTAACAATTCTTTAAGCGAGGTAGCTATTAGATTATTTAACTATATAAAAAATTATTACTAATAATATATAATGTCTCTAACCGACGAGAATTCGGAAAAATTAGATAAAATTAATGATTCTTTAGATATACTATTTAATAGTTTTAAAAATGGTATTCCAAAAAAAAATATATTTACTAGAAGTGAATATATTGATATATATACTTATTCTTATAATATTTGTATTATAAAATCTGATACATTCACTTTTCCAGAAATTATATATAATAATTATCAATTAAAATTAAAAGAGTATCTAAAGATGGCTTATGATAATATTATTAAACAAGAAAATATAGTTGATTCTATAGTGTATGAATATGAAAAGTTTCAACTAGTTAATAAATGGATGACACTAATTTTTAAATATTTGGATAGACACTATATTAGAATTAAAAACCTTTTACCATTAGAACAGAATGGTAACCAAATGTTTTATAATAATGTTTTCTTACCAACATTTGATTCAAAAAATTATTCCGGTTTAAATTACTTGCTAAATAAAATAAATAATTATCGCATGCTAAATGATATTAATGAAAAAAAAATAATTGATACCTATTTAAAATTAATACTATATCATGATGATTCTTATCAAATATTTAGTAAAAACTTTATTTTAAATACAACGACATTTTATAGTAATTTGGTTAAAATAAATAATGCAATAAAAGATTATATTGATAAATGCGAAAATATAATTAAATTTGAGAATGATAATATATTTCTAATAAAACATGAAACAATTGATAGACTATTATTAGAATTATATCAAGTTCTAATATATAATTACTCAGATGATATATTATCAGATCACACTCATGGAATTCTAAATTTAATAAGAAAGGATGATTATAAAAATATATCTCAAATATATAGATTATTATTAAATAATTGTAATTTACTAAATGTTATTAATACAATATTTGATAAAAATATAAATAATTCATTATCTAAAATTATTAATGAATTACAATCTGAAAATAAAATTAACTATAGAAAATTAATTGAAGATACAATTGATGTTTATGACAAGCATAACTATATTATTAGCGAATGTTTTAATGATAATAGTATATACAGATTTACATTATCTCAACAATTAAGTCAATATTTTGATATAACAATTAAAAATGAAATAAATTACTTTTATTTAATTTTATTCATTAATGACCTTATTCTTGATGAAAAATTAGATAAAGAATTAATAAATCATAAAATTAATAAATCTATTATATTATTTAAATTTATTAACGAGAAGGATATGTTTATAGAAAAATATCAATATTATTTATCAAGTAGACTATTGTCTTCTAACTCTAAAGATATTGATTTGGAAAAATATGTTGTATCTCAAATAAGATTGGAATGCGGGTACTCATTTGTTAGTAAACTTGAATTAATGTTAACAGACTATACCATGTTATCAGAAAGAAATAATAATTTTAATGATTATATAAAAAATAATAATATTGATATATCGCATAATTTTTCCACAAGTGTTATAACACATGGATTATGGCCTACTTTTAGAAATGATAAATTAATTCTTCCAAAAGAAATGGAAGATTCCATTAATATATATTCAACATATTATAATAAAATAAATCCGTCTCACAAGTTGACTTTTATATATCAAAACAATATTGTTCAATTAAACAGAATTTTTAATGATACTCGATATATAATTGATTGTAATATTTATCAAGCTTTAGTTTTATTATTATTTAATTCTAATAATGGTATTCAATATCATGTTATTTTAAAAAATACTGGAATAGATGAAGATATTATAAAAAAAATATTACATTCTTTAACATGTACTAAATATAAATTATTAAAGAAATCGAATAATGATAATGTTATTTCTTCAAATGAAACATTTTATATTAATGATGATTTTAAACATGATATTAAGAGAATTAAATTATCATGTCCCAGCTTGGATATAAAAAATAATGTAAAAGAAAATAAAGTTAACATTGATAGAGTACAATTAATTGATTCAGTTATAGTTAGACTTCTTAAATCTAGAAAAACATTAGAACATAATATACTTATTTCTGAAATACACTCACATATTAAACATTTTTCACCAGACATAGTAATGATTAAACATAGAATAGAATCACTTATTGAAAGAGAATATATTGAAAGAGAATATATTGAAAGAACAGATATAAATTGTTATAATTATGTAGCGTAATTTTTACACCTTTTAACATTTAAAACGCCGACTTAGTCAGCATAAAAAATAAAAAAGGTTTGAGGTATTACCCTCCATTAAAAACAACTGATGGATCCCGGTTTACCTCTTCAAAAGAAAAGTCAGGATCTGAAGTTCTGCAAAATTTTTCGGGTCGTATTTTTGATTGTATCCAACTATTCGATATATGTAACATATTCATACAAGCGTTCATATCTCGGTTCATAAATGTAGTATTTTTGCTTTCTGAGCCACTACTTTTACAACCACGACATACTAATACCCTATGAAGATTATTGTAATGTTCTAATTCACAATTACATTTGCTACATAATTTCGATGTTCTAAATTCATCTACTAATACGACATTAAATTTCTTTTCAACTGTTCTTCTTAAACCAATACCTTTTGTTGGCATTATATATTTCATCTGTTTATTATTGCTCCAGTTACCATAACACAATAATAAATTTTCCTTTTTTCCATAAGTTTCTTCAATGCGATTTAAGAATTTATCTTCACTTTTTCGTCCATAAATCCAAGTTCTCCATTTTAATTTTCTGTAAAGTTCATTTTCATAAAATCCTCTAACTTTATCATTCAATTTTGTTTTTTCTTTTATATATTCTTTGAATTCATTATAATTAACTGATTTACAATTATAAGATGATAATTTGGTTTCTTCATCAATAATTTGATTTTTCTGTTTTTCTCGTAAAATAATTTTATTACATCGTTTTCTTAAACTTTTTCAAGGAAGTTATAATAGAACCAAGAAATATATACCAAAGAAATCAAGAGAAAAAACTTTGAAAATCTATAAATAAATCGGCGTTTTAAATGTTAAAAGGTGTAAATAATATAATTATTAAATATAATATTATTTATAATCTTTTTAATTTATCCAAATCTGATTTATTAATACATGTACTGCCTAAACATAGTTGGTCCGCGTCGATTGCACCACTTACTTTCACTTTATTTTCTGAATTGTTTATTCGTAGTCTTTCGGTTAAACCAAATGCAGATTCATCAGAATAACCAGAACGAAAAATAATATCACTCTTATCTTTACTATCTTTATGAATAGCCCCAACTATCTTTTTATCCTTATTATAAAAGATAAGCCCCTTGTTAATTTCTTTTTGTTCGGAATCAATTTCAGGATAGAATATTAAATTATTCTGTAAACTAATATTTGAATAAACACCTAATGCATCATTTGCAAAATCGACATCTAACATTGTTGTTAAACTTTTATCCTTATTTTCTCTACTCAGTGTTAATTTATTACCCACATAACTCAAGTTCACATGGTCCGAATCCTTGTCATGAAATCTTAAAGTATTAAAAGATGCAGTTGCATTATCCATATGTTCTATTATCTTTTCTTTTCTTGGAACAATTAATTTTTCTTTCTTTGGAATAGAACTAATATATTTTCCATTTATTGTATACATTATGATATGTTAGATTTTTTTGCTTTACGAAATATTTATACTATTATATAATAAATTAAAATCTAAAATTTTTATCTACACTGCTAGCCCATTCAAATCTCGATAATAATGAACTTGTAAATAATTTTTCTTGTGGAATGTTAAATCTGTTAATAAATGAAAAAATAATTCTAGGGTCAATATAATTCATTTTAGATGTACCTAATGATACATTTTTCATTTTTAACTTGTTATCTTTTTTTAATCTTGCTAATTTTAATTTACTATCTGTTTTAACTACAAGCTCTTTATTTTTCTTTAATAAATACTTCTTCTTTTTATTTTTTAAATCTTTGATTTTTTTATCTAACTTATCTACTTGATCATCCAATGTTGTTGATACTGTTTTCTGATGATTACATAATAAAGCAACAGTTGTATTTGCTTGATTAAACATACTTATTAAATAATTAATTCTTTCACTCTCATGAATTGATAAGACTTTATCCTCATTTATTTTATCTAATTCCTTTTGAAATACGGTTGATGCATTATAAGTTCTCCACACTTTAGCAGTTAAATCTGGCATAAAATTCTCTAAATATTGATTCATTCCAGAAGCATTAATTAAATCAAATAATTGGTCTTTTCGATGTTTATTACTAGTGAAAACAATTAGATTATCAAATACTGGTTTACTAACATTAATCTTCTTACAGAATCTTACGGAATCTTTAGCTAAAAAATCTAACTTGACTACATTCGGCGGAGATAGATTAATATGTTCAATACGCAAAGAAGTGACACCTACTGTATCTGCTTGTTCTTTATTATCTTTCTTACCACCAACTCTCAAAGCTAAATGATCTATAAAATATAAAGCGGTTGCTAATTGTCTAGATTTATTATCATCACTTATTAATTGATTTTCATATTGTTCTCGAATTTTATTTGCTTTTCTTTTTAATTTTCTTGCTAAATCAAATTTTGATTCATCCGACTTAGATTTAAAAATGGATTCCATAGATGTAAAAATATACTTATTTTTATCTGTTATACCATCCTTCCAAGTGGCTAGCCAAATAACACTATCGTCGTGTATAATATTCCCCCATTTTTTACTCTTATTTTTATCAATATTAATTTTAGGTATAGGTGCAGTTTTATCTAGATTAATGGTTATATCTTCTGGTTCTATTCTCTTCTTTATCATTCCTAACTTAGGATGTTCTCCTCTACCTAAAAATATTCCTGGTGGTTCTATTTTATAATTACCCACTTTCTGTTTAGCACCATCGATAACACAATATTTATACGGCTCTTCTATTTCATCATTAATCTTCTTAATTTTATCTTTTTCCTCTTTTGACATACTTTTTCTCTTTTCAGTTTCTTTATCTAAATAATTTTTTATTAAATTAAAATCGAAATCCTCTATCTTAGAATTTTTCATTTTATCTGGTAATACCTCTTTAAAATCTTTAAAAAAATTCTTATTAAATTTACCCCTTTCTATATATTCTGTACCAATATATTTAGAATATAATGTTGCATATTCCTCTGCTATTGATGGTAGTATAATTTCCTCGCCCAAAAATTTTATGGGAGTTTTATGAGGTTCATACTCTGGAGGAAATAAAGGACCGTTATGTCTAAAAACTGTCCATTGTGGTTTCCCGGCACCTAATAATATCCACATATAATATGATACTCTAGAATTAATAAATTACTAAATATATTTAAATAAAATTATTTTATAAGCTTGATAATTAATAAGAATCATTGTAATATGCTACAGAATTATTACGTTGAATCGGAATATGCCTTTTTGTAACAGTTTCAGGATTATTAAATGGTCTTATATTATAATGTGTATTATTACATTCGTTCATTAATAATGACTTGATAACTTGAAGATAGTTAATGTTAGAAAGATGGATTAATTCTAGATCATCTCCAATATACGTAAGAGTATCTTCTAATTTCAACATAAAATATTCGATTACCTTTTGAGAATTATTTACGATGAAATCCTTTCTTTTTTGACTATCAATCTTACTTATCATATTATGAAAGTTATAATTATCTGCAAATTGTTTAATGTATTCAAAACTTATCTTTGTATCTTCCTTTTTTAATAGTTCGGAACTACCTAATGTTTTTCCCCCCATATTAAAATCTATATTTGTTAATTCTTTGGAATTTTTGAGAATAATAATAAATTTAAAACTAGTTGACCCATTAAATGTATTAAATTGTAACACACTATTATTTCGACCAATCATACTATCTGTAGATTTTGATGAAATTAAAACTGATAATATTTTAAAATATTTTGGAAGTTCTATATGACCCTGATACGCTTTATTCGAAAAATTAAGTGTCTTTCCCATTAAATACTCGACTAAATTAGACATACAACAATTATTACAAATCCAAACCTTTTTAAAATTTAAAATATCAATAGAAACAAATTTAGTAATACTATCATATATTTCTTTTGTTATAAATAGATTAACATTATCTCTACCTATCATATTCTTTTCTATAAAAGTCTGTATATCTTTGTTCAATAATTGAATTTTCGAGTCATCTAATGAAACCATTTCTAAAGCTTCATAACTATCTAATACTAAATAGATTTCATCATTTTTATTCACATCTGGTAATTTTATTTGTGATAATAAATTGATTTTAGATAGCTTGTTATTAACAGTCCCTGGATTATTAGTTACTCGTTCTTTTAAATATTTATTAGTTATAGTTGATGAATAATCATAAACTGTTACAGAGTAATCACCAATTAAAGGCGCTTCCGATAATATATCTTTAAAGACCGTATCTGAGTGTGAATTAGTTAGAATTATATGTGAATCTGATTTAATATTTCCAGGTATTTGAAAAGTATCTAAATCTTCGATATTAACTGACAACTCTCCAAAACATATAGATGTTTCCTGATCAACAGGAAAATGCTTTAGATTATTAAGAATAGTATTAACTTTAGACATTAGTATATTAAATAATGTAAATTATTTAAATGTTAATCAATTTTTATTTGGAGGAAGAAAACGGTGTTTCTCCAAATAATTTTAAAATTGTATATACTAATTCTTTATTCACAACTGAAACATTTTGTTGGTCCTTCGTTGTATGGGGTTTTTGATTGTCTTTCACAAGAAAAGCATTTTCCTGGAAAAGCATAATTAATATATTTTGGTCCAGCATTTCGAAGAATATCCTTTTCACAAGAAAAACATTTATTTGGTCTATTATATAATCTTGTATATTGAGTACATCTTGTCAAATCACGTTTAGATTCAACGTATTGTTCAGTTTTATTTGTAGACACAGGTTGATTTGTTGATACATATTGTTCTGTAGCTGCTGGTTGATCTGTAAATTGATCAATATTTTGATAACATTTTTTATAAACGCTATAACAAACGAATAAAAGTGCTACGACACCATATAATAAATAATTCATAATATAATATAATATAGATTAAAAATGTATTGGAATATATTAATTTTTACCTATTTAGATACAAATTTATTATTAAAACTTTTTTTTAAAGAAAGAGAATTGTTTAAAAAAATTGCAAGTGCTATGATAACGCAGTACTACTCGATAAACAACAAAGAAATATTATTTAATAATATATTCTTGGAATATATAAATATTTATCCTAGAATTACACACCTTATTACTAAAAACCTTAATGATAATTATGAAATTGTTAATATACAAAGTAATGATACTGATACTAACAGATATATTTATAATGGTAAAGAACCTAACAACTTGTGTTTAATAGAATTTAATAAATTTATTTATAGTAATTATATTATACCTCATCCAAAAAATAGTTCAATTCCTTTTACTATTGGATTATCTAAAAATAATAAATTTAAGATGGTTGTATCTAATATATTTTATTTTGAAGTACTTTTAGATTCTTACCACTTTAGAAAATCTTTTAAACTTGAAACTTTAAAAGTTGGTTTTTCTGATATAGAAAATGACTGTAATCAAATTAAATTCGGTAAGGATACTACTTTTGGACTAGATGTAATAAATAATAAATTTATTTCTAGTTCTCAAGAAATTTATTTACCATATAGTATTCTAAAAGGAGATACAATTGGCATTGGATTAGAATATGTTGACAAATATATATATAAACCATTTTTAACTTATAATGGAAAGTTAGTTAACATTGTTATTAGAAATATATTTACTAAAAAAGAACTAAAAGTTATTACCAGCTTAAGAATGAGTACTGGAATAGATATAAACTTTGGTAATAAAGAATATTTATTTGATATTGAAAAAATTAATAACTCTAATAAATTAATTTATACAACTAATAGAAACTTGATTAATAATGGATATAATCTTGAAAATTTTACTACCGAAAAACTTGATAATACAAACTTAGATAATAAATATTTTTATAACTTTTTTAATTAACATTCAATTTGACTACCCGTTGTTATATTTATAACTTTATTAATCCAACTTTTAAATTGAACTAATTGAATTCTTGTATTTATTCCGAATTCATCTTCTTCAATCAATTTATGGATTTTTGATATTGTTTGTTGTAATGATTGTTCATGTAAATGGACAATGATACAATCTAATATTGGATTACTTGGATATTTTAACAAATAATGAATATTATTATTTTTAAAAATATCAAATGTAATCTTAAATTCTGATTCAACTGATTCTTTTATTAGTTTATAATTAGATATTATTAAAGACATATATTGTAAATTATATTTTATTTTTAACATGTTTCTAATATATTAAATCTAATGGAAAATATTCCATATTGTTATTATTAATTTTTAACATTAAATTAGATATATCATCAAAAATATTTTTTATATGTTTTTTCTTAATTTTATTTGTTAATTTTTCATTTAATTTATGTTGAAAATCTAAATTGTATTTATATGAGGTATTTTGATTGAAATTTACTTTTAATAAAGGGTGAAGTAACATTCTATAATAGTCATTTATTAAAAACATTCTTAAAATGATATATTCAAAGACTAATGCATTCTGATAAAAAAGTCGATTACTAGTATTGTTAAAAAATGAATCATAATTTTTAAAATCAAAATAATTTAATAATTTAACACCATTCACATAACAATAGATTGTTTCAATATAAAAAAAATACTTGAAAAACTTTATCAAATTATTGGGTTCATTTAATAAACAACATATATGGATTGAATTAAAAATAGCTACAAAATAACTAGAATTCGTATTACATATCGATTCTATAAACGAAATAACATTATTATTATCCTCTCTGATATTATTATTTATAATCCATTCATTTGACCAATTATCTATATTCGCTTGATTAAAATTATTAAAATTAAAACAAAAATCTAATCCTAACATATGTATTAATTCATGAATCAATAATCCAGTTATTCCACTTTTTCTTGATACAACTAACTCTTTCTTACTTACTATATGGACACCAGATGAATTATTAAAATAACCTTTCATTCCCAAATCTTCAAAACTAGTTGAATTAGATTGATGTTTAGAATCTAAAATTCTAGGAAATTCTATAAGTAATAACCTGATATTATAATTATCATATATATCTATATTAATACCAAATGTACTAACAAATAAAAATACTATTTTAGCTAAATTTAAAAATAAGTTTATATCCTCTGTTTCTGAATAAAAAAATATATTTATTTTGATATTCTTAATACTTAACTGATAATGATATTTATTTTTTATTTTATTAATTGATTCCTTCATTTCAATCGCAATTTTTTCATCAAAACTAGGATAATTATGAAGTTCTTTTCTTATTTTATTATAATTAACTTCTTCTGAATTAATCTTATTAAAATAATCTCTCTCAAAAGTTTGGTATATATTAAACATTTTATTTAACAAAGGGATACTTTTTTTAACAATATAATTTAAATTATTAATTTCTATAAAATTAACATTATCTATTATCTCTCTTAATAACTTATAATTTTCTTTAGCTATATTATCTTCTATAATATCACTCTTTAGTAATTTATCTATGAAATTAACTATTTTATCTTTTTTCATTTATATATAACTATATATGTTTTTTAAAATGAATATATGTTTTTTAAAATGAATATATGTTTTTTAAAAAATGAATATATGTTTTTTAAAATGGATAATATAATTAAGGAATCTACAAATAATTTTAATCTTTATTTGGATAATCCTTTGTCACTTATTCAGATATTCATGTTAGCTTTGTTTAATATTAGAATTTAAGTATACCTAGTGTTTTAAGAGCATTAACAACAAATAATATAGTTAGTATTCACAAACACCGTTAGAACCTCAAGAATCATCATTTATCCATATGTATAAAATATTCTATTAGTGTAAAAGTTAATTTATTATACACTTTCTATAACCATATAATCAATGATACCTACAGCAGTTCCTGTTGCGGTAAAGGTAAAGGTAGTTGTGGTTGAATCGGTTAAACCACCATTAACACTAGAATTGTAACCTAAAATTACTTTCGGTGCAGTAGCATAATCAGTGGTGAAATTGACAGTGACTGTGTTGCCGGGGTTCCAAGTTCCGGTAAACGTAAGTCTACCTGCAATATCAGTTGATGTTGGATCAATGACACATGTACCGCCACCTAGGATGGTGGTGATGGTCGGTGTGGTTCCAGTACTAATAATATTAGTACCATCACTCAAATTCAGGTCAGATGTTAATGTAACAGCCCCTGTAACTCCTAATGTACCTTGGATGATTGCGTCTTTTTTAACAGTCAAATCTCCACCGACAAAAGTATCGGTTAAGAAAAGATCATTTGTACGTGGTCTTATATGCTGGTAAAGACCAGCTACGGGTTTACTATTTTTATATAGTTTTCCGGGCATTATAACTTAATATAATCTATATATTTTTAGTTAGACGGTAGATAATATTAACTACCTTTTATAATTTTAATAAGAAAGTTAATTTGGTATTTGTGGTTTTTATCTTAAATGAATCTCCTAATTCTAATAAATAGTTAGCAGAATACCCTTTAATCATACTATTTACAACAAAATCAACATTATTAATATCAGATTCTAAATCTTTCATAATATCCTTATCCGATTTAACACTACCTTGTAACTGTAGTTGTTTTTTCATTACTCCATTTTTAAAATTACAAAATATTAAAATTGATTTTTCATCAATTATGTCTTTTGAAAAAAGAATTTCATAAAATTTTAAATAATATTTTTCATATATATTTTCTTCTGTTTCAGTTGAAGTAGTAGATACCAGTAAAATAATGGGTAACAACTGTTCATATTTGTATAAATACACTTTTAATGACATTATAAATATATAAGAAAAGATTTTATTGTTATTACTTAAATTAGTTTGAATTCATATATTAGCAAAATGTTGTTTTATAAATAAAATTATTAGAATGTAATAAATTAAAATAATTACTTGGTTGAGAAGACAGACAGCTTCTCAAGGTCTGCCGCTAACCGCATTCCACTTGTGGGACTTTCATGGTCTGGCACCACATTCGAACCACCGGTGAGACTTGCAAGTGTTGTACCACCACCTCCGGCAGATTTGGTTTCATAAACGATATCAGAAGTCTTTATCTCTAAAGAGAATCCCTTGCTAGCAAGAAGAATCTTGTTACCATCTCTGTAATCGATCTTGTGAAACTTGTTCCATCCTGAGAACTTGGCCATTACCTCGTAGGTGTTACCCTTCTTAGCAAATGTAATCGTTAGCAGATGGTTCATGGTTCTGAAACTTTCTAGGTCAACACTGCAGGTACCATCTAGAGGAGTTGGTTTCCCAGTTCCATCGCCGCGGCCTCCATTCGACGTTAGTCCCATAGACCCTTTCTTGAACCACAACAATTCTATGCCTGTATAAGTTCGAACACCTGGTTTACCTCCCGTACCGCCAGTGTATTCTCCAGAAATGTCTAGTCTACCGGATGTAGACCCAACTGGTATAGACCATCCAGTTACTCCCCAACCTGAGTTAACAGGTCCGGTACTAATTGCAGCGTCAGTCTGAGCTAGAACAGTGGTATTTACATCAGTTTTCCAAGAACCACTGGTTAGGTTCATGGGTTCAATCATTTCGCCTTCTACAACCAATGATTCCAAGAGGTTACCGGTGATATCAGTCTTGGAAAGAGACGACACTTTCTTCGGGTCTATAATCTGAAAGAATATATTGGAAATCTTTGCGCACACATCTGGTGTGGTATTGCTAAAAATCTTTCCAACTATAACAGTTAGAACTCGAACAGTGTCATTATCACCCTCTTGTGATAAAAAATCTCTGACAAAATCCTCCTTGCTTTTGGTCACCACAGTTTCCAAAGGAACACCGGCAAGTAGGTCGAGCAGAAACATGTAGACAAAAATACGCCCCAGAGAGTCTGGTGTAATCAAGGTCTTGTCACAATCATGATAAGTTCGACATACAGAAGTCATAATCTTGCACAATAAACTCCACCTGTCAATCGGACGACCCATGCTACCCAAGACAACCGTAGCTGCTATAGGCTTGAGTAGATTTTCAGAGGAAGTCTGCTTTAGCAGCATATCAAGACTATCTTTTGACTCTTTCCAAACTTTACTAGCACTATCACTCATCGTGTTCTCAAAGAACTGGGTGACCCATCCGATTGTGGAAATAAAGTTACGTCTATTCTCGTCCGTAGGAGACTCTGCGAAATCCCAAGAAACTGATGCGAGACTTGTACATGCCAAATGTGACCCATTTCCTGCTAATAGAGCATCACCAGTGAGGTAAGAACCCATATTCATACACATGAAATAGAACTTATGTGTATCAGCGATAAGGTTATCTGGGAAGTAATACACTACCACTTGACCGTGTCCTGTCTCATTTCGTTTTTGGAATAAGATATTCATAGCTGAGGAGGCATATGTAGAACCTGATGTAAACAGGTCGGTATTGCGAAATTTTCCCTTGATTCCGGAACAACCTTGTTCAAACTCATTGTACGCATCTTCCCATGATACCTTAAAGCCAACGTCATTTCCAGTGGCTTCCTTTACTTTTCTATTGAGGTTATCAATAGTTACTTTAGCATTGTTACTCTGAACTTGCATAATATCTATTGATTACTGAAAGTATAAATAATATAATTTTCAATTTTTTCATTACACGAACCGATACCAGTTAACATAAATGAAAGTGGTCTATTTTAGAAATAAATGAAAGTGGTCTATTTTAGAAATAAATGAAGGTGTTCTATTTTAGAATCAGAATATTATAACTTTCGAATACATTCTTATATAGAATGATTGAATCTATCTACTTTGAATAAAGGTTCTATAGTTGTTAGAGATTTGAATATCCCATCCTCAAATTCTATACAATCAATAATATCATGACATCCAAGTAAAAGTGGTTCAGCGTCTTTTAAACTATAAAGTCCTTGAATAAATTTCATTGGAGTTTCCATATAAAAATAATCAGATACTTCTATTCCGGACGTAGGAACATATTCACTATTAAATTTTAGTCTATCAGTTAATTTATTAAGAGCTGATTCTATACTTGCAAATCGTCCCTGTTGACCGAATATACCAATAGATACAGCATTATCTGGCACAACCAAAGATTCCATATCTTGAGTAATTGGAATATATTTTAATTGATTTAAATCTGATGAATCAACTATTGGATTTTCAGCCTTTAAAACCCACGAGTCCCCAATACACTTGTTATTTATATCATTAAATTGAAATTGCAATCTTGGTCCACCATCTTTGAGAATTGATGCAACCCCTTTAGATGGGATACCATTGAACCCATTAATTAGATTCCTGTTCCTACTAACATTAGGATACATAATATTATTTTTGACTTGTTCTTGATACTCTGTCATAATATCACTAATATTACCTATATTCTCAATTATTCAATTTTTATAACTGTTAATCGTTTTCATATAAAAGAATAAATACAGATAAACTTGCGAAAATATATATTAATATTGTAGGTGGTTCAGTTGTTACAAATAATATATATAATCTATATAATGCTCCATCTGAATACAACCAGAATTGTATAGACACATATAAATATAAGAATTATAAATATAACCCATATATAAAAAACCAGAATTTAATAGATTTGTAGATAACCCTAATAATTACGATATTTATGTGTATGTTATGGAGAGATTCGTTTTTGGAATTTTTAAAGGTATATATATGGGATTATTCTTTCCAATTACTATTCCTAGTTCAATATATTGTACGATGATCAAGTATAATATGGCAAAATTAGGTAGGTAAAAATTGACTGGACATAGTGTAAATAAACATAAAAATAATCTTTTTGATTTTTAATTCCGTAAAGAAAAGTTCATTATCTATAGCAAGTTTTAATTTATATAATTTTTGACATCATTGAAATATTAGGGTTTACACATAAAATAAGCTAATTCATTACTTTTATTCTTTGGAAAGTCTTCTATAATTGAATTTACAGATGTATTTCTAGCCAATTTAATAATATATTTATTAATTTTAATACATCTTGGATCGCATATATCTTGTGCTTTCTTCCATCTTTTTTTACCTATAATATCACACATGACTATATCATATTTCCTACATGTTTTAGTATAATTTCTTTCGGAATCCTTTTTTTTTTGTTCGGAGGTCCGACTTGTATTAATTGTTTTTTGATGATATGATTTTTTGATGACTTGTTCGTTCTTTACTGATTCGTCGAATGATACACTTTTACGTTTGAAGTCATCTTGACCATTTCTCATAATATCATATATATTATATATAACACAAATTTATCAATATTTATAAATATTGATAAATTTTATATTTATTTAGAAATTATATATTATATGTCATGTCTAATATGTTTAGAAAATACGAATAATATTATAAGTAATAAATGTGATTGTAAAATTGAATGTCATCACACTTGTTTCAAAGATTTTTTAAAAAATAGTAAATTTTCTTGTCCTATTTGCCGAATAAGAAGAGGTAATATTTATAATAATTCTAATAGGTCTGATTTAATGTATATAGTTTTTAGACTACCTGGACCAATCGCATTACTATTATGGTTTATCATATCAATATTATTTACTATGTTTATCTTACCATTTATAGCTATCAAAGAAATTTACGGAAATAAATATGCAATAATAACATATACTATTATGATTTATTTCTGTAGAACTATGTCAGTGTTATATCCAATGATAATAACACACTGTTGTGTATTGTGTCTTCATTATCTTAATATTAAAGTAATATAATAAATATATAAGTATAAATATATGAATAAACTTGTTATAATTTCAGTATTAATTTATACTTACTTTTTTTTTAACCTAGGTAATACTATTTATAGAACAAATTCTTTAGGTACAAAATCATTTAATTTTATGTCTCTAGTAGAAGGATTTATTGGACCAATTAGAACTCTATTACTTTTAATGTATCATGAAGGAATGTCTAGTGCTATTTTTTATTTTAAGTTTGAATTTTTTAGATTATCCAATCCTTATTCCGCATTATTTTTTACCTACTATATTCATAAAATATTACAAATTAATTTTTAAAAATTTCCATAAAAGAATTCAAATATAAATTAAAATATCTGTGAAAAAGGATCAAATGTATCTGATTGCTCTACCATCGTTCCCTTTTTAATCGTCCATTCATTATTATCTAAATACTTGATGATTTGGTCTATTCCTTTTTCTTCCTCTTTACAACTATGTGTTTTATGTTGTCCTTTACCACATGCAGAACAAGTTAAAAATAATTTTTTATTCTTTTTTTTACCTTCTATACTCGGTAAAAGTTCTGGTATATTACAATTAGAACACATCACATATGAATTAATATATTGATATATAATTTCAATCAGTTTTTGATTAGTATGGTGTCCTGTTATACTCCATTTACTTTCAGTTGTGTTTGATCCTAAAACACTTCCAATATACTTAAAAACAATACTTGCTGGATGATTGAAAGAATCTGTTACATCTATCAAGTTTTCAACTAATGTAAAACATCCATTGCCTCTGCCAGCATGTACTGATATTAAACTAGGCATTTTGTACCTATAATATGGATCATTATTGTCACCGTTAATATTTAGTGTAGACATATAATAATATAAAATATTTTATATTATTATAATTTTCAATTTTTTTATCTGATTAATAGTATAAATGAAAAAAAATAATTTAATAATTGTTATTTGTATCTTATTATATATATTCTCTACCTACAGACAATCAGACGATTTTAATAATTTAAATATTAAATTTGAAAAATCTATCTTCCAAATTCATGCTCATGATATTGTATTCAATTGGATAGAACCTTATAAAAACGTTAGGTCTGAAGAAAGTATTGGTACCGGATTCTTAGTTGATAAAAATGGATATATCCTAACATGTAGTCATGTTATTAGTAATAGTATTAAAGTTTTTGTTTCTTTACCAGCAATTGGAAAACAGACTTTTGAAGTTGATATTGTAAATTTTTGTCCTTCTGTTGATATTGCTTTATTGAAAATTAAAGATATAAATAAATTTAAAAAAATTCTCAAATATAAACTTGAACCAATAAAATTAGGCAACTCGGATAAACTTAAACCTGGCGAGAAAGCATTAGCTTTGGGTTATCCACTTGGTGAAGATAAACTTAAGAGAACATCGGGTATAATAAGCGGTATTCAAAATGGAAGTATTCAAACTGATACACCTATTAATTCGGGTAATTCTGGTGGCCCATTAATTAATACTAAAGGAGAAGTTATTGGAATTAATTTTGCTCTTAATACTAAAGGTGTAAATGTTGGGTATGCAGTTCCAATTAATAAATTTTATTTAATAAAAAAATTATTAAATACCTCATTAAAAAGCGGTATAATACATATTCCAACCATTGGAATACAAGTCAATAATACTAATAAAGATATGATTCAATATATTTCAAAAAATAAAATTAATAATAATAATGGATATTATATTTCAACTGTTTTTAAGAATGGTAGTTTTTATAAAGCTGGTATCAGAGGAGGTGACGTACTAATATCCTTTAATAATAATAAATTAGACAATTTTGGTGAATCAAGAGTTAAATGGAGCTATGAAAAAGTTAATTTAATAGAGATAATATATCGGTCTAAAGTTAATGATATAATTCCTATTGAATATTTTAATAATACATTGGGGAAAATCATTAAAACAAATATAAAATTAAATGATTCAACCTTTTATCAAATAAGAAACTTTTATCCTCCATTCGAAAAAGTTAATTATATTGTTTATTGTGGTCTTGTACTAATGAATTTGACAAATAATCATTTGAAAGTATTACCAAATTTAGACTTGTATAAAGAAAATAAAAACAAAATAGATTCACAATTAGTTTTAACAAAGATTTTACCTGGTTCATTTATTAAAAGAAATAGAATTTTTACCAAAGGTGATATTATCAAAAAAATTAATGATATTGATGTTAATAACATCATATCAGCAACTAAAGCCTTTAAAAAACCATTAGTTTCTCAAGATACAAAGTACATTAAGATTGAAACTTCTAATAAAAAAGTGTTTATTTTAAGTCTAAAACAAATTACAGATGAAGAACAATTTCTTTCAAATAACCATAACTATAAAATATTTATGGGTTAAATATCTAGTAAGGTATTGCATCTAATCCATAAATTAAACATCAAGTTTTCCAACAAGTCTTTTGGTTCTTTTAGTTATTCCACAGTGTTGAGAACCAGCCCAAACCCAATAAATATTCTCTGTATCAGTTGGATTCTCTAGAGTTAGTACATTGTTTATATGTTTATTCATAATATATCCTTTTTCAATAACTAAGGTATCAATTATTTTAGCTAATTGTTCTTGGTTATGAATGTCACGATAATTGTTGGTTACTTGATAAATTTTATTATTTTCAAATCTGACTTCACTCCAATTAGAGGTATGTTCAGTTTCACGATTGTATAGTTCTAAAGATTGCATTAGTATCATAAGAATTGCCTTCTAAATATTTCTTCATCAATTTTTTTAAAATAAATATTGATTAGTAACATCTAAGTTTTAATGTATATTCTCTATCAAAACTAATATTACTAAGTTGGGTAGAAAATTTAAAATATTATTTTATTAAAAATATATTAAAAAATATATTAAAAAATTCTAAGTTATTATATAATGTCACATTCAAAACTCATAAACATTCCTAAAATCTTTCCGTCATCGATTGATAATTTTTTAACATACCCTATTATTTTTTCTTTAATCGTTGTATTTCAAGGATGTTTCGGAGGTATGGGTATACTACAGACACCTGAAAGACTATCTTATGCTATTAGATCTCCACTAGCTAGATTTATATTCTTATTATGTATTTCATACACTGCAACATCCGATCTTGAAACATCAATTGTAACTGTCATTATATTCTTAATATTATTACAACTTCTTAGAACAAAAGAAGAAAGAGAAAAACTTACATCTTACTTTTAAGACTTCCAATCTAACAATCAATAATTATTTTCAAACTTTACAAAGTATTGTTTAAAAATAAAAATAATTTTCATATAATGAAAAAATTGAAATATTTAACTCTTGTGTGTTCCTTAATATAAAAGGTTATTGGGAATGCACGAGTTAGAACCCCATAGGGGCTGATGTTTAGCAAGCATCTGACAATATGGAAAGACGTATACCAAACCTACCTTTATAGAGATATATTGGTATAATATTCCCAATAAAGGAAATGTGACCTTTATTGGGAATATATATTTGAATTTGGCAGGTAATTGTGAAAACAATTATGTATGCCAGCAAATTCGTGTTCTGTCGTTCTCATCCATTGCTTCTTGCCTGATTCTCGGATTATGGTATAGCAAGTATATTAGGGGGAGACGAATTCCTTATTTAGGACAAAACCTATTAAAAAAAGGACCTTGTGGTCATGATGGGATAGGCTCCAGTTTTTGCATCTGATGATGATATTGCCTTCTAATAGAAGGCGAACTATGCCTTCATTTAGTAAATTCGAAACCACAAAATATAATTATTATTCTCTTGTATCGAGATTCTATTGTACCAAGTTAATTCTTTCACATAGCGAAAAATGTTTTTATCCCTATACAACCTTGTTTTAGAATAACATAATATATTTAATTTAACTTGATATATCTGATTATCAGAAACGATATTTCTAAACAAATTCGTCCTGATAAATCAATTTTTCAAAGAGAATATCACCAATAGATACTTTCGTCCCTGGTACCAAATTGTAAAAATCTATATTTATATTAAATAGCAAGGTTGGTTTTGTATTTAACATGTTGAATATTTTGTCAGCAGTATTTGGCATTATAGGTGCAATATAATGTGCAATAATGTACAGTGCCTCTAACATAGTTCGTACAATTGGTGCTCTACGTACCTCATCAATACCTTTCATCTTCCATGGTTCCGCATTTGTTATAAATTTATTGATACTTCTAACTGATTCCATCGTTTTGAATACGACCGTATGCAGTGCACACTCTGATGCTAAAATATGTATTTCATTCGCCATAGCAAGTGCATCAAACGGCATATTAAAGGATGAATCATGTTCACAATTAGGAACAATTCCACCACAGTACTTGTGACATAAGGCGACAATACGATGTACCATGTTACCTAATGAATCAGCTAGTTCTGAATTATGCATATTAACAAGTGACTTTTCAGAAAAGTTCAAATCAGAACCATAATGAGTTGCACTTATCATATAATACCTTATAGTATCAGCTTGATACTTTGTTAATATATCAGTTGGGTTAACTGCATTATTATATGACTTGCTCATTTTGCGTCCATCTGATGCATTAACAAATCCATGTGCAAATAACTGATGATATAATGGTAGTCTAGCACTCATTAACATACATGTCCATATAACACCATGGAACCAACTTATATCTTTTCCTATAATATGTTTATTGGCAGGCCAATACCTACTTAGTTTATTATTTACATTCAGTGCATCCACTCCCGTCAAGTAATTGGATAGTGCATCAAACCATACGTACATAATATGCTTACTATCAAAACCTTCTGGTACTGGTACACCCCATTTAAATGCAGTGCGTGATATACATATATCGCGTAATCCTTCGGGTTCACGTAGCCTGGAAAGAAGTGCTCGGCGGGCGGATTCAGGTTCTATAAATGTTGGATTTTCATCAATATGTGCTATTAATCTCTCTGTATATTTACTCATCCGAAAAAAATAAGTCTCTTCTTTTATTCTAGTATATTCTTGTTCTGTTCCTGGATCCTTATAGTTAGTTAGTAATGCTTCAGTTTCTGCGACAAAACACTCTTCTCGTATATTATACCATCCTTCGTGATAGTGCATATAAATATCATCGCTCTTATAACACATGTTCCACAACTGTTGTGCTACTTTTTTATGACATTCATCTGTTGTACGCACATAAGAATCATATGATATACATAATTGTTTGTTCAATTCAATAAATGAACTAACATATTCGTCACAATGAGATTGAGGTGTTCTATTCATTTTTAAAGCGGACGTTTCAACCTTCTGACCATGTTCGTCCGCACCTGTCACGAAATAAGTATCATATCCTAATAGACGATGTAACCTAACAATTGCATCTGATGTGATAACTTCATATGCGTGCCCTATATGTGGATCTCCATTCATATAAGCAATTGCGGTAGTCAAATAGAATGTCCCTCGTCCTGTACTATTTGTAATATTATGTTCTAGCGAGTTAGATGTAATCATTATTTTATATTTTGAAATATATCTTTATAATAAAGTAATCAATTTTTTATAATAAGTCTTTTTACCAAACCAAATGCAACTAATCATGATCATGTTACCAATTAATTGGTTTGACGAATAGTCAATATATTGAACAAATACCATATTAGATAAAAGTCTTACCATATCTAATGGCGTAGATTTATGCCATATTTGTAGTCCATATCTATAAATTATCAATTATTGTATTTAATTCATTCACCGATGTAATCTCGTTATATCCCGCAAAGTCCTCAAAGCCTAATCTAGGGATTACTTTTCCTTTATAATTTTCTTCTAGATCAGTATGAACGCCATCAAGATCACTATCCCATCCATCAAATGGCCACAATTTATCCATAAATTCGCCAATAAAATTATATATGGTGCTACACCTTTTGGACCGTATTAGTTCTTCATGTTTAGCTAGTACATCCGGTGATATATTTCCATAAGGCGGGTTTATATAATTATACCACCCGTGTGTTTGTTTTATATATTCGAAAACTTTACAAGTATACATTCCAGCTGCAGCTACTTTGTTAATAAGAGGATGATCTTTTTGACTATTATTACCACTTGTTATAAAAAGCGGTGTAATAAATTCTTTTTCTCTGAATTCTTCTTTTGGTAAACTGATACTGTCATTTAGATCTTCGATAAAACGATATTTAGCATAAACTAATTTAAATATATATTTAGTTTCTTTATCTTCAATTTCTCTTTCAAAAACAGTATACCTTAGTTTAACAACCATATAACTATTATATTGAATACACACTTTACCTGAAAAGCACGTGTATAATTCTTTTTCATTTCCTAAATCATTAAAACTTTGTGACATTTTGACATTTATTTGATGCCGAATATATTTATATATTTTATGAGACGAGTTATTATTTATCATCCATTTACCGCCACACTCAGGTATACCATGCTTTTTCCAAAGTTCACTAGTTATTGTTGGGAAAATTGTATAAGGCCCACTAGTACACTCGCTTGCATTAGATTCAAGAATTGAACTATAACTTTTTTCTGGTGATAATTTATTATAAAAAAGCCCGTCATTATTACGATCTATTCGACTATTATTTACTGTTGTTTGTTTTATTTCATTAAATTCTTCACTTGATATATCAACATTGATTTCTTCATCACATAATTTTCTTTGTAAATTTAAATCTAATAGTAAACTGGTAGAGTATAAACCGCAATCAGTAAATTTAAAGAGTTGACCACCATATCCTTCTTCTAGATATAAATGCCAAAGCATACCTGATTGACTTTTGTAACAAAGATACCTAATATCATTGGATTTTGAGATTATAGCATATTCTCTATTATTATGTCGAAAACTACGACTAATATCCCATGCTAACCATTCCTTTTTCTTTTTGTGATTAGAAACTGGTATCCATTTTTGCGATAGTTCTGAGTTTGGTTCTTCAACATTACTCATTATAGAACCACCTGTAGAATATATAATTTTATATTTCATTATATATATATAATAAAATAATTAAAGTTATTTTATGAGTTATTTTATTATAACGCATTACTTGATCATCCGAATAATTGCATCTGATGTGATAACTTCATATGAGTATCCTATATGTGGATATCTATTTATATAAATAAATGATGTAGTCAAACATAAATGTTCGTCGTCCTATTGAGTTAGATGCAACTAACCATATTCATGCTATCAATCAATTGGTTTGATGGATAGTCATCATATTGTTCTAATGGTTGGGTATCCCAATAATTAAATGTTTGTTCAGTAGGTTGTTCAATACGTTGTTCAACACGTTGTTCAACACGTTGTTCAACACGTTGTTCAACACGTTGTTCAACACGGTTATTGTTATGTTGTTTAAAATGTTGAGCAACACGGTGTTTAAACTCTTGCTTGACAGTTTGTTCATCCGGATTTTCTACGTGCAATGCAATATCTGATGATCTCATATGCATTGAAATTAGATCATTGCAGCATTCAAATGCTCTATTACCAATCGATTTAATATTGTTTCCATGTGTAACTGACATCAAATCAGTACAACCTAAAAATGCGCACTCGCCAATTGATAATACACCATCACCAATTGATACAGATGTCATACCAGAACAAGGCATAAATGCACAGTCACCAATTGATGTAACACTGTTTGGAATAACAAGTGACTTGATACTATAACATTGGGCAAATGCATCCGCACAAATTACTTGAACACTGTTGCCAAATGATATATATGTTAAATTGGAGCATCTATTAAATGCACCATCTCCAATTGTTTGAACACCATCCCCAATGGTAACTGTATCTAGTCCTGTACATTCACTGAATGCATAGTCACCAATTAATAATACACTGTTTGGAATAGATATATATTGCATATTATAACATGTACTGAATGCACTATCACCAATAGTTTTTACACTTTTACCAATTGATACGGATACTAGTTCGGAACATTTACCAAATGCATAGTCGCCAATTGATAATACTGTATCACCAATCGCTACAGATACCAGATTTGCACAATCATAGAATGCATAATCGTAAATCCAATTAACACCATATGGAATAGATACTGATACCAAACCATGACATGATAAAAATGCACATTCTTCAATTATCAAAATATTATCTGGAATAGATATAGTTGTCAAACTTAAACATCTATCAAATGCATGTTCGCCAATTGAAATAACATTTTTTCCAATATATATTGACTTTAATCCAAAACAAAAGAAGAATGCATAATTAGAAATAGTTAAAACACTATCGGCCATAGAAACAGTTATCATACCAAAACAATATTCAAAAGCACTATCGCCAATTGATGTTACATTTGTCCCAATAACAATATCTCGTATATTAGTAAAAGGAACCATGCTATCATATGACTTACGAGTGAGAACACCGACTATATCCATAGTAATTGTTGTTTCATCTATCAAAGTAAATGTTGTAAATGCTGGATTACCCGATAGTGTAACCATTGCTCCGTAAAATGGTTTGTTACGACCAAACGTTAAACCACATTCATTACATATATGTTTATCCATATGAACGGTTGTTAACTTTTTACAATATTGAAATGCATTATTGCCAATCACATAAGCACTTGTTCCAATTAATACGGTTGTTAGATTTGAACAATCGGAAAATGAACAATTACCAATACAAGTAACACTATTTGGGATGGCAATATATGTTAATTTAGAACAATGTGAGAATGCACTAGACCCAATTGAGGTAACACCATTTCCAATATGAATTGTTGTTAGACCATAACATCCCATGAACACTTGTGTACCGATTGATATAACATTGTCAGGAATTATGATTTCTTTTAGACTAGAACAATCTAAAAATGCACGATCTTTAATTGATGTAACATCGTCACCAATAGTAAATGTGGTTAGACTGGTACATCCATTGAATGCATCAACATCGATTGTTTGAATGCTACCATGAATGATAACGTTTGATAATCCTGAACATATATAGAATGCACCTTCTGCAATTGATTGAACACTAGATGGAATAGATATTGATATTAATCCAGAACAGTTAACAAATGCATGAACACCAATTGATATAACACTAGATCCAATGGATATCGAAGATAGTTCTATACAACCAAAGAATGAACACTCTTCAATTGATAATATACCATTTCCAATAGATACGGACTTTAATCGCGAACAATCAAAGAATATACCTTCACCTATAGATTTAACACTATTTGGAACTGCGAATGTTCGAAGTTCTGAACACTCTGCGAATGCCCATCCACCAATCGATTGAACACTATCGTTGATAGTAATCGATATTAGTGCAGAACAGGATGCAAATGCACGTACACCAATAGATGTAACATTTGACCCTATTATAACTTCCCGAATCTCATTTGATATAATATTATTCTCAAATGAAATGTGGTCGAGAACTCCTATTATATCCATATAGGATATGGTACCATCTTTCAATATAAATATTGTTAAAGATTGGTTGTACTGTTTAATATTACTATTAATTATGTCGTTGGTAGCTATCACAGATGGCATATTTACTTATAATATATATAGATGTAAAGTATTTCAATTTTTATTAATGCAATTAAGTTTTTGCCGGAAATATATAGTCCGGTCAATTTTTATATTAAGAAAATCGATTCACGTAGTAAATGATGCTAGATTTTCTTAGAATAAATCAATTCGTCAAATGATGCTAGAGTTCATTTGCTACGCAAAAAATATAAGCTTTTGGTTGACATGTTTTATTTTACAATATAATTATAGTACTTTTCCATATGCTCTGATACAAATATTTTATACCTATCCAAATAATCCCCTACCTTTTTTAGGTGATTCTTCTTCGTCACTATCTGACCCAAATAACCCTTTACTTTTTTTAGGTGATTCTTCTTCGTCACTATCTGAACCAAATAACCCTTTACCTTTTTTAGGTGATTCTTCTTCGTCACTATCTGACCCAAATAACCCTTTACCTTTTTTAGGTGATTCTTCTTTGTCACTATCTGAACCAAATAACCCTTTACCTTTTTTAGGTGATTCTTCTTCGTCACTATCTGAACCAAATAACCCTTTACCTTTTTTAGGTGATTCTTCTTCGTCACTATCAGGGCCAAATAAACCAAACCCTTTTTTTGATGATTGTTGTTCTTCTTGTAATGGCAATTTATTTTTTGCAATAACCTCGGTGAGTACTCTTATTTTTTTCATATCAGCTGGATTTCTTCTTCCAGATATTGGATCATCATAATTATTAAGTAATATATTAGCATTCATTAAAGGAAAACCACCTACTATTGTTTTTCTTAATTTCTTTACTATACCAAGATCAAATGTTTCATTAGTAATAGTATTTTGAAAAGTAACACTTTTCTCTAATGTTTGTTGCACTCTATTAAAACCACCTATACTTTTAATCATAACATGAGTTTGGTCTGATTCAAACATAAAGTCAAAATCATTTGGTTCTGAAACATCATTCATATCTATTGAATTATAGTGTCCATATATAACAACCGCAACTGAACCCGTGAAAGCCCAATTATCTTTGCCCATATAAGAATCAAACAACACTTTATATTCATTGATTCTAATAAGTAGCGCATCCATATTTACACTACCAGCTTCTTGATAGTAAATTTTATACTTCATATATAAATAACTATATAAAATTAATTTAATTATTAAACATTATTTATATTCGAAACATATAGATTGTAGTTTTTTATTTCATCATAGTTTTCTACTTTATCGTAGTAATAATCATTATAAGATACTGTAATATATGGTGATTCATCTTCTTCTTTAATTTTCTTTTTCTTTGGCACAATATTAATACTAGACGGAGCGTATATATTTTCATGTATACTCGTCTTAAAACAATATATATATATAAAACAAAAACAAAAACAAAGAATTGCTATACTCAAAATACTAATGATTGATATCAAACTCATTGTTTTAGATATACTATTCGTAGCATAATCTTCATTATTAACATTTACAGTTTCGTTATTGATAACATCTGTTATTAATAATGATGGCGCCAAACTAGGATTTAATGATATTGTCAAATAAGGTTTGTTAGTTTTAATTAAAGAAGGTTTTAAACTAGGAATTGAAGATGGTTCATCTATTGGAATTAAAAATGGTTTATTTGTTGGTTTTAAACTAGGAATTAAAGATGGTTTATTCGTAGGAATTAAAGATGGTTCATTCGTAGGAATTAAAGATGGTTCATTCGTAGGAATTAAAGATGGTTCATTCGTAGGACTTGATGATGGTTCATTCGTAGGAATTGATGATGGTTCATTCGTAGGAATTAATGATGGTTCATTCGTAGGAATTAATGATGGTTCATTCGTAGGAATTAATGATGGTTCATTCGTAGGACTTGCGGATGGTTCATTCGTAGGAATTAAAGATGGTTCATTCGTAGGACTTGAGGATGGTTCATTCGTAGGAATTAAAGATGGTTCATTCGTTGGAATTAAACTAGGACTAGATGATGGTTCATTCGTAGGACTTGATGATGGTTCATTCGTAGGAATTAAACTAGGACTAGATGATGGTTCATTCGTAGGAATTAAACTAGGACTAGATGATGGTTCATTCGTAGGACTTGATGATGGTTCATTCGTAGGAATTAAACTAGGACTAGATGATGGTTCATTCGTAGGAATTAAAGATGGTTCATTCGTAGGAATTAAACTAGGACTTGATGATGGTTCATTCGTAGGGCTTGATGATGGTTCATTCGTAGGAATTAAACTAGGACTAGATGATGGTTCATTCGTAGGAATTAAAGATGGTTCATTCGTAGGAATTAAACTAGGACTAGATGATGGTTCATTCGTAGGACTTGATGATGGTTCATTCGTAGGAATTAAAGATGGTTCATTCGTAGGACTTGATGATGATTCATTCGTAGGAATTAAAGATGGTTCATTCGTAGGTTTTAAACTAGGACTTGAGGATGGTTCATTCGTAGGAATTAAAGATGGTTCGCTTGTTGGTTTTAAACTAGGACTTGGTATTGGTGATGATGTTGGATTCAATGATGAATCTGAGTTATGACTTTGTGTATCTGAATTATAACTTTGTGAATCTGAGTTATGACTTTGTGTATCTGAGTTATGACTTTGTGTATCTGAGTTATGACTTTGTGTATCTGAATTATAACTTTGTGAATCTGAATTATAACTTTGTGTATCTGAGTTATGACTTTGTGTATCTGAATTATAACTTTGTGAATCTGAGTTATGACTTTGTGTATCTGAATTATAACTTTGTGAATCTGAGTTATGACTTTGTGTATTTGAATTATAACTTTGGATTTCTGATTGTTGTTTTATGTTATATGTATTAAGAACTTGATTAGTTCCGTTTATTAAATAAAAACAACACGTTGTACAATATAGAAGGAACACACTTTTAATTAGCATATACTATACTATAATATTTATTATATTCTTAAATTCAAACCTAAAATGCACCTATATAATATGCATGTGAAAGTCTTGCTAAATTATATTTATTTATTCTAATAAGTAGTGCATTCATATTAACACTATCTACTTCTTGATAGTAAATTTTATACTTTATATATAAATAACTATAAAAAAATTAATTAGAAAATAATGAAGTTAATGTATTACAACTACCCTTATAAAATTTTGCGATATATTTAACAGAGTTAGGCATTGTATGTTGATCACTATCATAATAAAATTCCCAATAAAGAATTCCGGGACCAGTGCTATTTTTAATACAATCATAAATATCACCTTCGAATTGTGCATATGTACCACGGTTAATAGATAAACTTTGTGGAAAAATATTGGTAGGTATATTACCATAACCACCTAACCGATTCGCTAATATGTGACCTGCATCACAATCTTGTTGACCATCATCTTCTAATGAACGAGAATATTTTTGGGTACAACTAGTTGTATCAGACCCATTATCTAATGAATCTGGCATAACAGTTCCCGATGCAGAAATAACAACTTGATAATTATTATGTAATTTATAAATATAATTGATATCAGCATTACCATTACCCATAATAATATGATTATTGCCTTCAACTGGGCAATCTACAGTAGTACATACACAACTAGCATATATTGAATATATTTGTAAAAAGAGTACAAAAACAAAAGAGCGCATTATATTGTAAAATATTTATAAATATTATAAACGTATTTCAATTTTTGTATATCAAAGAATTTCTACAAAACTCTTTGATATCTAACTGTTAATATCGTTTCTTCACTTTACATAGTATTGTTAAGAAATCTATCAATTTTTGTATTATACAGGAACTGTACAAACTTTTATAGTACCATAAGGTGTTTTATTTTGCTTAGCAATCCGGTTCTACCTGTTAATACGATTTCTTCATTTTTCCGACCAATAAATATTATTATCATATAATTCAGGATATTATAGTTTGTTTTACAAAATTTTTATATAGATATAATTATATTTATGCAAAAAGATGGCTTCCTTTTACCATTAGTTTTGATAAGACAATACTCGCATCCAAATTGTATTGAAGAAGCAATTTATAATTATATTAAATATATTGAAGACATCACATTGAGAAATTATAATGAGAACCAAATTGATACTGCTTGTAAATATGCATTTAATATTATACACAAGTGGTACTTGCCAAATAATAATATTTGGAATAATAGTATTAATAATTGGTTAGAAAATAATCCAAAAAATAAAATATATCATGAAATAATTTTACAGCTATTACTAATAAAAGAAGATAATAAAACTAATAACTTGATTATATTATAATTTCCATTGTATATTAAGATAATGAACAGAAATATAATATTATTTATACCAGTATTATTTTTAATATTTAAATTCTTAAAAAAAAATATTATAGAACCATTTAATAATAAAAAAAGAGAGATATTCTTTCAACATAATCCAACTATAGTTAATAAAAAAACGTTTAAGTATACACTAGAAGTAAAAAAACAATTACTAAGAAATGTAACAAATTTACTTCATAAATTAGGTATTAAATATGTTATTGGACATGGAAATTTACTTGAATTTACAAGAAATAGATATATACATCATGATGATGATATAGATATTAGAATGGATATTAAGGATAAACAAAAATGGATTAATTATTGTAAAAGTCGCGACAGTTTAGAAGATAGAACATTTCATATAAAATTTGACGATAGGATTTTTAAAATGGAAAAACAAATGTATGATGGTATACAAGTAAACCTACTTAAATTTAATAATTATCATAATATTGAAGAATACAATATTGATATCCATTGTGATTTAGTATTTAATAAAGTAGATCAAAAAAAAGTATGGATAGATTATGATATAGATTATAATAATACTAGACGTATTAAATATATTGGTTCACGTGTATATGTGCCATCTAAGACAGATACTATCAATGTACTTACTAAAGATTATGGAATAAATTATATAATACCAAATAAAAAAAATTATTCTCTTTAATTAGAGAGTTCATGTTAAAATATGGCGTTTAAATATATTAAATTAAAAGATAACCCTGATTATATATTAATGTCAAATCAACTTTTTGAAGAATTATATAAAAAACAAATTTACTCAAAATATGGAGATTTAAGAAATGAAAAAATAGATTCTATTCTATTTAATGATTCTATTTTACCAAACGAGTATGATCAAATAATTGATCAATATCGGATTAATTTACATCATTTAGATATAATTACTATAGATCCTGAAGGGTGTGAAGATGCCGATGATGCCTTTAGTCTATATGAAGATGATAATAAATTATTCTTAGTAATTCATATTGCTGACCCAACATATTATATAAATAACAACTCAGAGTTATGGTATAATATTTTAAATAGAGGAATAAGTCATTACCCCTCTAATAATAAACCAATACATATGATGCCATACGATATCATTAAAAGAGCTAGTTTAATGGTATCAGATAATATAAAGGAGGAAACTAAAAAGGCTATATCAATTACTTTTGAAATTGATACAAAAACCTTTTTACCTACAAAAAATATAAGATTAGATTTCACTGAGATTATCGTTCGAGATACTGGTAAACTAACATATTATCAAGCTGGAAATTTGTTAAAAACTAATAATATCCTAGAAGTATGTTCAAAAATTAGTAATAATGTTAAAAAAGAGCGTTCCAAAAAAACAATTGGAACTAAACTAAGTGAAATAGATATAATGATTCCTTCTTTTGAAAATGGTAATATTAAACTGGTAGAAAATAATAAAAATGAAAAGTTAATGAAAGAAATGATAGGCGAATTTGCGATCTTAACTAATTCATTTATTGGCGAATATATAAAAAAAAATATAAATGGCTTAGGTATTTTTAGAACATGTCAAGCATCATTTTCAACAGATATAGAACAACATATATCTGGTGAAGAAATCTTAAATAGGATTATCAATGAGGGGATAAAAGCAGAATACTCATCTAATGAATCTTCACATGATCTAGTCGGTATGCCAATTTACTGTCATTTTACTTCTCCTATGAGAAGAGTTTCAGATTGTATTTGTCACTTTTTAATAAAAGCTTATATAACTAATAAAAATTATCAATGGACAAGTGAAGAATTAAAACATATTTCCCAGAGTTGTTATCATATTACTAAAAAAGAAAAATCAATACAATATAATGACCAAAAATTTAGAATTTTTCAGTTACTTCATAATTTAATAGAACATAATATTATACAAATTAAATTTCGAATTATTGGATATTCAGGATTATTTTTAAACTGTAGTATTAATAGAATAATTATTAACAACAAGTCTTATATGGTGCAATTATCATATACTTTAAGAAAAAGAAATTTAAAATACGAAACAAATATAGATGATCATACTCTTATTATAACTAAAATAAATCCATTAGAAGAATACGATGAAGGAAAATTAATTGAACTAGATGAATACGTGTATAATTTATTTAGTTAATTCTTTAAGATATTAAAAAAATTATTGTTACACATTTTGTTTTTCAGGCTCTTCTTTATCTTTAACTACATCACATGATTTACCTACTGTTTTTCTACAAACTGGACATGTATCATTATGGTTTTCTAACCAAGGTAAAATACATTCTTTACAAAAAGAATGACAATCAAGCATTACTACTTCGCGATCATCTTCTACAAATTCATACATACAAATAGCACATTTATTATCTTGTAAACATTTAAACTCTTCGCATCCTTTTGTTAATTTTACCGTTTTAAGATTTGAGATTACTGTTTTAGATGCTGGGTGATTATATACTGGACTTTCCCAAGATTGATTTAAATAATTGTGAAATGCTTCAGAAGTAATTAGAGTTTTTAATTCTTCATTTAGTTTATCATCATCAATCTTTGGTGATGATTGATGTAAAGTATCCCAAATAATTCTAAAACTGGGACCATTCCTACTAGTCATTATTTCTTCAACTTCGTCTAATGGATGTTCTTTTAATAATTTTTCCCGATTAAAATAGGCTTCTTTAAAATATTTTTCCAAATTTGTAACTATTATTGGAATAAAATCAGTTTCTATAAATATTAAGATATCCTTAATAAGCTCGTCGTATGTATCTTCGGTAATTTTTAATTCAGTTAGGTCCTCCATAGGAATTAACCGAATTATATCTAAAGTAGAACCTTTCATACTAATAATTTTAACTGCACTTAAATATGCATTGGAGTCGCAAACTTCACAATAATGTGGTTTATTACGTCCTCTATTGTATAATAGTTGACATGTTAAATCTCGTATATTTGTTGGCTTCTGATATATGGTATTACTCCTAGTATTAAGCAACTGTAAGAAATTATTAAATATAATCTGTCTACTCATATATTCCGAATTTGAAACACCCATTTCTTTATCTGAAAAGTAATAAGCTATTGCAGGTTCTATTTTATTATTGGTTGTTTTTAAATACTCTTGTGCTTCAGACCGCGTAGAATCAGTAATCTGCATAAATTCATTTTCTAATGGATTTTGTTCTTCTGTTGATTCGCCCGGTTTCAAAACCGAGTCACAAATATCACAATTTGTATTGGTACTATTGTTTAATAACGTACATTCTGGGCAAATAATATGTTCCATTAATAATAATACATTATGGGAATAAAGAAATATTTTCAATTTTTTGAATTGAACTATTAACTAAAATATAAAACTGTTATATTTAGCAATAGATTGACAAACATTACACTAGTTAATGCTTTTCCTACTTGTACAAGATTATTCATATTAATGTTAGTATCATTTTTAATAACCTTGAGTTCATCTCGAAGTGTTTGAATATCGGTCCAGATAGTCATATTTTGACATGAAGTACTACTATCTTCAAACATAAGCTGGTTCATATTCATATTCAGATTTTTATCTGATTTTTCAAGATACGATGATGTAATAATATTAACAAAGTCGCTTGATTTAACAAAATCTCTTTTCTTAGATTTATCATTTAGACCCAACTTAAACCATAAATCATCAAAATCAACTTCAATCACTTCTTGACGATGTTTAAAGTTTACATGTAATTTTCCTTTTTGAACTGGAATACCATTTGAAATATTATTTGCTTCCAAAATAATATTATTATCATGATTATAAAATTTACCCGACCCATCAAACATACCATCTTCAAACTCGCCTGTATATTGAGCTCTACTATAATAAGAATCATAGTAAATAGTACCATCTCCATTATAATTATTACCTTCGTCGGTAGATGTGATATCACCAACATATTTTACTCGACCAGAATTATAATATTCTGTTTCTTTTTTGGAATTAAGAAGTTTTTCGAATTCTGTTTTAAAAGCAGTATAAGCACTGGAACTACTAGAATCAAATTTAATTTCTGAAATATAATCTAAACTTCGCGAATAACCATCCTTGTAGGTCATCGAACAAGTATTCATATTATCATTAAAATTAACCTCCGCAAATTTACTAGTAATAAATTTAAATAGAAGTGATATATTGTCCTTATTAGTTGGTTCTTTACATGTTCTCACTGAAATTGTTGGGACACGTGAAGAATTATTCGCAGGATTTAACTCTACGAAACCATCTATTGGTTCTGATGTACCGAAATATTCTCCGATATTTTTTGAAAACTTAACTATATATTCTGTTGACATTAATAACCGGTATTTTTAATCATATAGTTCTTTATTCAATTTTTTAAAATAATTATTAATTGTCATCAGTAATGTGTAAAACAATACTTGAGTAGGAATCTAAATTAATATTTAATTACAATACTAGGGTCTAGTAAATTTTGAAGTAGATATTCCAATCCTATTAAACATCCTTTCTTCTCTTCTATATTTATATTAGTACTCCAAAATGAATCTGTAAAATGAATATGTTTATCTTCTTTTATAGAGATTAAGAAATTCTTAACTTTTTTACATCCATAAGTAGTTTGAAGATTACATTCCCTAATCTTAACACTTTCACTTTGTTGGAGATTTTTAAACTTGTCAGCTTTATTTCCAATAACTGCAACTGGAATCCCAGGTGATACTTTTTTAATTTGTTCCAACCATTTCATTACATTTTCTTTTGTTTTTGGTTCAGTAACATCATACAAAAGTAATACACCGTCAGCTCCTTTAAGATAAGCATCACGTAATAGTCCACCTCGATTTTCTTGACCAGCAGTATCCCATAGGTCTACCGTAACATCTCCTTCGGTTGTGTTAATACCAATACGATTAAAGGCAAAGTCATCAGTTGCTTTATATTTCTTTGAAAATTTATATTTGTCATCATTTATATTATTTAATTTATGAAATAATGTTGATTTACCAATACATCCATCACCTAATAATACAATCTTCTGTGTTTGATATTTATTCTCAGAAACTGTTTCTTGATATGTTCTTTTCATTGTTAATAAAAATAAATGAGTTATAATATTATTAAATCAATTTTTTATAATTAACAGTTAATATTAAGAAATATTTTATAAGATAATAGTAAGTTATGCAAAAAGATTATTCTGATAGGAGTATTTATAAAAGTTTACAGCTCAAAAATAATAGTCTTGTATTAAATGATAAAACAATAGTAAAAGAAAATATTCACCTTCAAAGTAATATTATTACACCCACTAACAAAATAATTGACCCCGAAAACTTAAATTTAATTCAAAGAGTTAACAATGACAGTATTGTAAATAACAAGGTCGTTATCTATGGAGACAACGGAGGTATAAAAACGGACAATCTAACTTTAAATACAATGACATTTGGAAATAATATTTTAAAATTACCCAATAGAAAAGGAGCAATAAATGAGTTTCTATCAGTTGGCGAAGATGGATTTATGATTTGGACACAGGCTAGTAAAGCTGGTATTAATTCATTAGATAGTCTGATTGATGTTACTGTAAGTGATGATAAAATAATATTCGGTGTTGATGAAACCAAATATTGGTTACCATATAATAGTAATATAGTTGATTTAGGTTCAGTTAAACATTCTTTTAAAGATATATATTGCAGAAGAATAATAACTAATAATAATGATGTAGCAAGTATCATAGGGAGATGTTCAATTGGATATTGCGGTAAACATAATTATGCAAGTTTTAGTCATTTTAATAGAAATAATATTAATAATTTTGCTTTAGGTCAAGATACCATTGGTAATACAACTTTAAACTGTTCAAAAAATCAAAGTATAAATTTTACAGTTGATGGTATTAATAAAATGAAAATTCATAATTCTGGTGAAATAAGTATAGGTACTAATTTATCCAATGCAAAAGTTACTATAGATGGTACTGTTAATCAGAAATATAAACACTATACAAAGAATATTAATAATCCAGAATATAGTTTATTTATAGAATCTGGACTTTTATTAAATGATTCAATTTATAAATCTTGTGATACTAGAGACGGTAAAGATATTATTGAATATACAAAAAATGAAGCATTATATCAATTACAAAATATGAGTTTTATAAAATATAATAATTATGATATTAATCAGGATGGTCATTATTGTTTTAAGTTTGATAATAATAAATTACCTAAAATAAAACAGTTTATTCCAAATATTTATGAAATGTGTAAATTTGTAAAAAATGGTAATAATTATATTATTATATTAAATGAAAAAGAAACCAATGCTTTTTCTAAATTTGGTAATCAAGGATGTAAATTAAAATTAAAAAAAATTAATGGTGATAGTATAATAGTGAATATTGTAGAAATTATTAATTCTAAGAAAATTAGAATAGACACAGATTTGGTGTATAATACAAGTTTTATTTATAATGAATCTGATAAAATAATAAAAGATACTACCACTAATTGGAATAATAATATATTCGTTTATGGACAAGAAGTAGATGATTATAATGTATATAACCAAACTAATTTGTGTACATTGACTACTATTGCAGTAAAAGATCTAGATACCAATCTACAAGAAACTAATATTGAAATTGAAAAATTAAAACAAGATAATATAACCCTAAATTCTAGACTTGATAAATTAGAACAAATATTGAGAGGAAGAGATAGAATATTAAAACAAAATACAGACTAACTCTTTACATATACGGTTATTTAGATAGAATATTAATTATTTAGATAGAATATTAATTATTTAGATAGAATATTAATCCAATTTCCCTCTTCATATTCAACTGAATCAATATTGAATAATGGGTCCAATAATCTAATTTCTTTTTCTAATTCACCTTTTGGATAAATATGATAATATCTATAATATACTGTATCATCTTTATTTTTCCATGTAACACATTCATCTCTTTTGGTGAATTTACGTCTAGAATTAATAGGTTGTTCCATAGCCCAAACCTGAATAAATACTTTTCCTCCTGGTTTCAAAATACGATACATCTCATTTAATGCTTTTTTTCTATCTTTGTTATTATCTAAATGATGATAAACTGCAATACAAATAATATTATCAAAGCTGTTATCCGGATATGTAATATCTGTCATGTTACAATTGATTACATTTCCTCCTTTAGATTTAACAATCTCGCACAGCGCATCGGAAAGTTCAATACCTGATATATTTAAATCATCACGATAAAATAGATTTCTTCCATTACCGCATCCAATATCTAAAACAGACGAATTTGGTGGTAATTTATCCAAAAATTCTTTGGTCGCAGGCCATGGATTAACACGCGTCCTTGAAAAATTTTTAGCATTATTATGATAAAATTTACTAACTGAATCATTGTTAGTTGTCATTATAAATAAATATGTTAAGATATAATATTATTAGTTCAATATTTTCTAAGATAAATTAAATGTTAAGATATATTAAATTTAATTATATATGCATATTCTTTTTTATTTTAATAATTTACATAATATTTTGTATTAATAATCAAGAATTATTTACTAATAATAACAAGAAAATAGTTCTAATAACTGGGGCAACATCAGGAATTGGAAAATCATTAATAAATTTATTTAAATCATCAAAGTATAAACTTATTATACATGGTAGAGATTGTAATAAACTTAAAGAAATTATTAATGATAATAAAAATATTGATATAGAAACTGTATGTTTAGATCTTTCTAAGAAAAAAAATATTTATGTTTTAATACAACAAATGATAGTAAGACATAAGAAAGTTGATATTTTAATTAATAATTTCTATGATAGTAGTAATCCAGATGATATAGAGTATCAAATATCTACAAATCTGACAAACACTTTATTATTAACGAATAAATTATGTGAAATAATGTCTGACGAAGGAAAAATAATTAATATTAGTAGTGGTTTATCAGACTCTATCGAAACTAATGGTAATTTTATAGATATGTATTCTATTATCAAATCGTCAATAGAAAAATTTACCAAGATTATGGCATCCAAGTTATATGATGGGAAAGTAGGTATCACCTGTTTAAAAATTAATGACTCCTATAAAAGTAACTTGACTGATAAACATTTGAATAAAGATATATTATTAAAAAATCCCAAAGAACTACACATGTGTTTTAAATATTTGATTGATATTGATTGGAGAGAAATAACAGGAAAGATTATAACTTCCTCTTCTATAATTGATGGGTCAGTTTTTAAATTATTTGATTCTAAATATTCATATAATGAGGATACAATATATTCTACTATTAATGAAAGTCAAACTAAAAATAAAATATTAGGTGAAAATTTAGTAAAAATGTCTGATAATATCAACCCTTTAATTCGGAGCAAGAATTGGGATTTTTCTAAATATGCTACTAATAAAGGAACTCTTAAAAAAATATTAGCTAAAAAGTATAAAGTTGATACAGATAATATTTGTTTTCATAATGGAACAGTTAATTTTCTTGATAAAATGATAACGTTATTAGTCGATAATAATCATGAAATTATTACACCTGAAAATTCTTGGGGAATAATTGATGTTCTAGTAGGAAATCAAAATAAAAGTATAATTAGAACCTCATTTGAAGTTAAGAATAATTTTGTTCAACCAAATTTTAATAGTATTCTTAAAGAGATTAATTCCAACACCAGATTGATTTATCTAATATCTCCTATTAATAAAAAAGAATTTGATATGTTTTTATCTAAAATACCAAAAAGCTTACCTATTATAATTGATTTCTGTTATAACGAATTTTATCCAGAAAATTTAAATACATCATCTGACCATTCTAATGAAACTATTATAAATATGGGTGATTATTTATCAACAAATATTATTGCAGTAAATACGTTTTCCAAATTTTATTCAATCCCAGGCTTGAATTTAAGTTATTCAGTAACTAATAATAAAATATCACAGATGATAGAACAAAATTTTCATTATCCAATTTCGAATCTTACAGAAGAAATAGCAATAACTGCATTAGAAGATAAAATTCGAAATAAAGAAACTATAAATTATTATAATAATGAAAGAAGTAGATTATCAACAATTTTAAAAGGAAGGAAAATAAAGTTCTTCTTTACTTATCAGAATTCTATCTATATTAAGACCAAATTTAAGTTAGAGGAAATTAATATTATTTTAAAAAAAAATAGAATAAACCTTGATATTACACTTGATAATGGGTTTATTCAGGTCCCTATTTTAAATAAAATATTTAATAATAAAATAATATCGTTAATTAATTAAATCTATTATAAATATATTATGGATTTAAATAATTTCAAAAGAAGTTTACTTCATATCTATAGTAAATTTCCGGAATTTGAAAAAAGTATTAACAATGTATCGAAGGAATATTTATTATTTTTATATTTACACTTAACAGACGGAATAAAAATAATTATAACAGACAAAACAACAATTAATAAAGATATATTGCATATTAAAAATATTAATTGTAATAAGCAATACTGTAAAGTATTAATAATGATATATCATAAATTTATTGAGGATGATGAAATTAAAATATTGGAAAAAAATACAAATTTTAATGTTATATTCTATCAAGAAAATACAAATATACAGAATATGGAAGAAATTTTTAAACATAAAAATAGAAGAGACTTTTTAATCCCTTGTTTTCTTCATGATAAAACAATATCATTTATTAATAATATTAATTATAATAATTATAATATTGAGTCAAGTTATAATGAAAAATTTAAAAACTTTCATATACTACTAGGCATATTAAGAAAAAATATCAAAACTAAAGAAAAGTTAGGAGTGATGATTTGTTCTTCTTTTACTTTAAATACACATAACGTAAGAAGAAATAAAGACATTGATTTAGTTATCTTACATCCATATTATTCATCAAATAAAATAAAAACGAATCTGTATAAATTGACTAAAACCCTAAAATTTACAGATCCTCATATACACGGTATCTTAGAATGGAAGGGTATAGATAAGTATAATATGTATAATATTAATAAGATGAAGGATATCAAAATGAATAATTTTTATGAAATAATTTTTAATCCTAATCATCATTATTATTTTTTTGGAATAAAAGTAATAGATATTGCTTTGGATTTAAAATATAGATCAATTCGCGCGTATCCAAAAAATATAGCTGATTTAATCCTCGTTAAATCGAAACTTAATATTGAAATACCAAAAATTAAACCATTAGAAGATAAAATAATAATCGAAAAACATGAATATACTAAACGTGATTTTATTAATGTTATATTAAATTATTTAAAAAAGTTTAATTATAAAAGTGATTACGATTCAATTGTAAAAGAAATATCTGAAATTACTCAACCGTAAGTTCTACATCGGAGTTATTTACTCTTATCTTCTGTTCAAAAAATTTACTATTTATTCCAAAAAATAATTTTAATAACTGTTCTTTAGCTACACCTGGTGATGTTAAAGTAATATCTCCACTTTCATCTTTTACCAATTTTGGTAAAAGATTAATTTCAATATTTGCATTATTTTCTTTTATATCATCGTTAGACCAATTATTTTCAAAGGCTGTTTCATTATTTAAATCTACTATTTTATTAGTTATGGTTTCTCCTAATTTTTCTAAATATTCACTATCTTGTAGTAAATCAACTTGAGAATTATTATTTATTTCATCAATAGTTAGATATCTAATAGTATATTCAACACTATTAACTTTTATTAATTTTCCTGTCATATCAACTGGAATATCCCAAATGTATGTTTCAGGAATATACATATTATATTTATATATTTCTTCATTCGTAGATTTCTCGATATAAAATATATTATCATTATTTGAACTAATTTTTGGTAGAAATAACTCATTTATTTGCTTTAATGGTTCATTTAATAATGTTTTAAAAACAATACTATACTTGTGTTCACCAGATTTTATTTTTTTATAATTTTCTTCTCCCATATCTTTTATCATTGCAATTTCTCTAATATTTTTATAATAACCATTAACAATATTAGTATAATTTTTTTGTTCCATAAATTTTGAAAATTCTGGAGCTAAATGTAGAAAATGTGTATTTTTTCCTTTAAAATAACCTACATCAATTTGTAATAAAGGTTGTATTAAATAATAGGTTTCTTCTTCCTCTTTATTTGGTTCAATATTAAAATGAAAATCATCATTATTATATTCTACTTTTCCTTTATATATAAGCTTTTGAATTTGTTCTAATGTAATTTCTGACAATTGTTTATCTTTTCTTTGAATATTTAGTTCTTCAAACTTTTGTTTATCGATATTTAAGTTTAATTTGACTGTTTTTTCTAACTCCTCCTTGTTTATATCATAACTAACATCTAAAGCTAGTACTTTGGGTATTGGCATTAGATTAATTAATTTTAATCTTTTAAATATATTTAATTTCTAATTAGAATTAATAATGTCATCACAATATGAAATAATAACAAGTAATAATAAGAATATCCTATTCGATGTAGACTCTAATGGTGAGGTATCAATAGGTGGATTATCATTAGTTAATCCAGAATTTAGTAGTATTACTTTATCAAACGGATCTATGTCTGTGGATATAAGCGGTAACATGGATATGAGTGGTAATTTAGTCGTAAACGGTGATTTAACAGTACGAGGTACTAGAAGTGAGATATTAACTACAAATACATCTATAAAAGACAGTATTATTGAATTATCATATGGAACTACTGATCCGCCTATTAATGATATCGGGTTTATTTTTAATAGAGGGTATAATAGTAGTAATAATTCTTCCAGGAATGCATGCATTTATTGGAAAGAAGGTGATGATTCTTTTATTATGGGACTGACAACACATGATGCGACAGTTGTCTCCACACTTAGTTCAGTTACCTCATTCTTGTCAGTATCAGGAACAAATATTAAAATTGGAGATTTAAATACTAACGCGCACTTGACTACAAACGGTACTGGAAATTTATTAATTGATACTAATAATAGTCTTAATAGCGGTAGTATTAATTTGGCTAATGGGGTAAATGGTGATATTGAAATAAAAACAAATGGTACTGGAAATATTACATTAGAAACAAGTACTATTAATATAGGAAAAAGTGATAATACAACATTACTCTTTAAAACACCTGGAAAAAAGAAAGTACAATTCCAAGATACTAGTAGTAATAGTTCTTTAATAATTGATTTAACAACAATTGGTTCAGGAAATATTAACCTTAAATTTGCAGATGCTGCAAATAAAACATTTATTTTTCCAGATATTGCTGTGAGTAGTGCAACGATTATTACAACTGAAAATTTAACAGATATTGCAAATATAGAATTTCAAACTATTAAAGTAAAAGGATTGGCTGTTTTTGAGGATGCTGTTTATCTAGGGGATGATAGAGATGATAATATTATAGTAAGAGGTATTCTCAAATTTACAAATCCGAGTCTTTCTAATTCTGATGTTAATGGATGTCTATTATGGGACCCTACAAATCCCAGATTAATCTATTTACCGGATGCAAGCGGTAATATAATTATTGATAATATTGATACTGATACTTGTGATATATCAAGTAATATTATAAATTTTGGAACAAGTAGTAATACGGATATTACTTTAAATTTTTTAGCAAATGACTCTTCTGGTCTAATAAAATGGATGGAAGATGAAGATTATTTTCAATTTAATGATGATATTTTAATGAATACCTCCGAAAAAATAATATTTAGAAATTCTGATTTATATATTTATTCTTCTGCCTCTGGCAAATTAGATATATTTTCTGATACAAGCGATGGAACTATTACAATCGCAGCAACAAACATTGATCTTTCATCTAGCGGTAATATGGGATTTGGAAGTGATTCAGTAAGCTTTGGTTCAGGGTCTGGGGTAGATACATCTTTAACATTTAAGGGTGGTAGTAATGATGGGGTGTTTACATGGATTGAAACAAATGATTCATTTAGATTTATGGATGATATTTCGATGAATACTCGTGAAAAAATACTATTTGGAGATACTGATTTATATATACATTCTAGTGCACCAAGTATACTAGATATAGTTGGACCTACAACTAATATAACAGCTACTACATATTTAGATATAGTTGCTGGTAACATAGATATTTTTGGAACATCGACGATTGGTATTGATTCTTCTGGGACCATGTCTATTACCTCAGGCAATACTCTTGGTATTACCGCTACTTCCGGACAAACTACCATTAATTGTAATGGTCAAACTTTGGATATAGATGCAACTACCATATATATTAATTCTACTGGCGCAACTTGTATTGCAGCAGCTACTAATTTAAAACTCGGCGGTGGTGGAGAGGGTGATATAATTATAATTGATTCAAATAAAGATGTTACTGTTAAGAATGGGTCCAAGTTTATTACTAATAATGTTGATATTTCTGGTGGTGCTATTGATAATGTAATTATTGGTTATAATATATCTAATCTAGGTGCATTTACTGATTTGTCTGCTACAACTATTAACATATTAACTAATTTAGATGTCTCTGGGACAGCTAACATCCATGCTCAATTAGATATCTCTGGAAGAACTGGGTCGACTAATGGTAAAATTAATGCCGTTGATATCGGTTATGATTTATCTGGTAAAGGGGCATTTACCGATTTATCAGCTACTGATTTGGTTGCTACTAATTTAGATGTCTCTGGTACAGCTAACATACATGCTCAATTAGATATTTATGGAAGAATTGGGTCGACTAATGGTAAAATTAATGCCGTTGATATCGGTTATGATTTATCTGGTAAAGGTTCATTTACTGATTTGTCTGCTACTGATTTGGTTGCTACTAATTTAGCTACTACAACTATTAACATATTAACTAGTTTAGATGTCTCTGGTACAGCTAACATACATGCTCAATTAGATATCTCTGGAAGAACTGGTTCGACTAATGGTAAAATTAATGCCGTTGATATCGGTTA
>Ga0209632_10000176_pt1 | contig 65990 bp, 64 predicted proteins | sample COG_10_FD_184754 | JGI IMG/M metagenome (GOLD analysis project Ga0209632, IMG submission 184754) | Pelagic Microbial community sample from North Sea - COGITO 998_met_10 (SPAdes) (version 2) | ecosystem: Environmental > Aquatic > Marine > Neritic zone/Coastal water | place: Helgoland, sampling...
AGGCAATACAGTAGAAACTCCTCCCGGTGCAGCAGAAGAGGGTTCAGTTATAAACTCATTTAAACCTAGCGAAACAGAAGGTGGTGCTAGTTTAAATAAAGCATTTACCAGACCTGTGCCAAAAGGTTCAAAATGTAATACTGTTGATTTTAACAAGAATTATTTAAAAAAATATGATAGTAAAAATTATTTACCACAAGAAGTAAATGATGAATGGTTTGATACTGATTTTACACAAGCTAAAAATAAACTAAATAGTGACAGTTTAATTAACACTGAGAAATACGTAATTGGTGTTGATACTGTTGGTCAATCACTCAAAAATGCCAGTCATGACATTAGAGGCACAATAGCTAACCCTAAATTTAATGTATCTCCATGGAATAATTCCACTTATGAACCAGATTATAATATTAAACCTCTTAATTAAATAACTTATTTAAGGAATTTTTATCTAATATATAATAATATGTCAGATAACAACTCATCAGATAATGAGAATGTTCAAGAAAAAGTAACTACCGATTTTAAAAAAAAAGTATTAAAATGGCTTGAAATTGACGATGAAATTAGAAAGATTAGATCTAAAACAAAAGAATTAATAAATGATAAAAAACAATATGAAGAATTTATTTTAAGTTTTCTAGAAAACGTAGGAGAAAAGGAATTAGCGGTAAATGATGGTAAATTACGAAGAAATGTTTCTAAAACTAAAGCTCCATTGAATAAAGCTAGTATTCAAAAAGCATTAACTGAAGTGGTTAAAGATAAAACAAAAGCTGCAACCATGACAGACCATATTATTAATTCTAGACCTATGGTTGAAAGAATTAATCTTAAAAGAACTAAAAATAGAGGTCCTAATAAACCAAAAGAACAAGATGTTTAGTATTTAGATTGATAAATTAAGCTCAGAAATTTTTCCTTCTAATGAATTACGTGTAGTTTCTCCTAATGAATTATGTTCGTTATACACAGATGAAACACTTGATGCGGTCCACTCTTTTCCTCTTTTTTCAATATCATAGTCATTAAGTAGATCAGCTATTTCTTGAAATGTTAGAGTATGAGCTGCAGTGAAATTACTAATTTTAGTAACACCATCACTATCATAAAAATGAATAGGTGCATTGGTTGAATTAATTTTCTTAAGTTTATTATTTAGTTGTCGACAAGATGTACCTGACCTAGCTTGAATAATAAAATCTATAACATTGCTTTCGTCTGGGGATTTATAAAATTTTCTTTTTCCAAGTACAACCTTGGCAGTCTTTCCATATTTTGGATTACCAAATTCCCACCCAGTTTCTCTTAATAATTTATTTCTATTTAATAGTCGATTACTTAATGTCTCAGATTCTAATTGTGCCTCAGACATTTTAACTCGAATTTGATGTGTATGAGTTGGATTAGATGTATCAAGATTCTCTTCAATAAAATGAATGTTAATATTCCTTGAACTAGCAACCTTTATTAGATTGCCTCCAATTATACAGTTTCTTGAAAATCTGGAAACATTATAAATATATAACCAGCAATTATTAAAATTATTTAAAATCCAATTAAGAGAATTTTGTGGACCATTATAAGCCGATGATACTTCATTGTAGGATGAATACAGTGTTACTCCTTGCGAATTTAAATAACTCAAACAAAGTTGATTTTGGGTAGCCAAGCTTTCATCTCCTTGACTGTTTGTTGATACTCTAGTATATAATATTGCTTGCATTATAAGTTAATATATTAATATAAAACAATAACTTGTCAATTTTTTTACTATATGTTGTTGGTCTTTCAGCTTGTCAATTATATGTTGTTGACTTTTAAACATGTCTATTATATATTAATCTAACTGAAATATGTTTAAAGATTTATTATATATATAGTTAATCTCGGGATAGCTCAGTTGGTAGAGTAGAGGACTGTAAATCCTTTGGTCGTCGGTTCGAGTCCGGCTCTCGAGAATCATTATTCGCAGTTTAAAAATAAAAATATATACTTTTATTTTAAAACTTTTGTATTTTAACATTTTTCTAATGTATTAATCATATCATCAAAATTTAAGTCCTTAAATGAATATGTATATAGTATTCGTGATTTAAATTGAACTTCTTCTAGTTTAACATGTTTATTTTTAAAAATGTCAATACACTTTACTAATTCACTTCTTAATTCTATTTTACCACTTTGTGTTAATAGTTTTAAAATATCTTCAACAAAATTATTAAAGGAATCATATAACACTTTGAATTTAGTATCTTCCTCGATATCTTTACAAAGTCCTAAATCAAATATTTTAAACTGACTATCTTTTAAACTTCTACCTATATTAGAATATGAAAAATCATCATTGTATTTACTATATTGATATAATTTATTAATAGTTGATAATACTATAATAAAAAGCATTATAATAAACTCTTTATTATTATAAGTTTCTTTAATTATCTTATCTTGGTAAATTAATTCTAATTTTTCAATTACTATCATTTGATATCTATCTTCAAAACAACATAATTGAACAATATTAGGATATTTATCATTATTTAATTTCTGAATAATGTCTAATTCATTAACATATTCATTTTCATATCTAAATATTTTAATTGCGATTGATTCAGTTAATACTATAACACTATTACCACTAGACTTTTTTATTTTAATCTCTTTAGAACTAAAATCTAATCGTGGATTAAAATATTTTATTGTTAATAATACTTTCTTAACTACATTATCTACCTTCTCTAACGTATCTAACGTATCTGTAAATTTTCTTAGGTCATGATTTAAATTTTCTAAATCTTCTGAATTACTTTCCATATATTTATAGTTATATTATTTATAATTCATAAAATATTTATTATGACAATTATTTAGAAAAAATTTAGTAGCTAATAATTTTATTAGGTAACTATATTTTTTCTAAATAAATATTAAACATTTGCTTCGTATACAGTTTGTTTAGTTCTAATTCTTGGTAAGATATTAACACTTGTAATTTCTTGAAACAATAACTTGCATGCATAAGGCATAGAAACTGCTGAAATTCTTGTTGAATTATTACAACCTTCGCAATAATAATAGTCTTTGTCAAATACCTTACTGGCAAATCTTCCACATTCATCACAAACATGAACCTTAGTAATATCTGATGTTTCCATCAAACGTTCTTTCAAAAATTGCCCCACTCCGTGAGCAACCATTGCATCTTTTTCCATCTCTCCAATCTTGAGACCACCATCTCTGGAACGACCTTCTAAAGGTTGTTTTGTTAATGCTTGTCGAGGACCAATACTTCTGGAATGAACCTTGTCCAAAACCATATGTTTTAATCTCATATAGTAGGTAGGTCCCATGAAAATTTCAGCTTCCATCTTTTTACCTGTAATACCACAGTACATTGTCTCAGTACCATGAGGTTTATATCCTAATTTCTTTAATATTGCTGGTAAATCTCTAACGTCATAATCATTAAACGGTGTACCATCAATAAACTCTCCAGATATAGCTGCAATCTTAGATGCTAAACATTCAATTAATTGTGCTACTGTCATACGAGAGGGGATTGAATGAGGATTCATGATTAAATCTGGTACAATACCCTCTTCAGTAAATGGCATGTCTTTTTGAGGTAACAAAATACCCAAAGTACCTTTTTGTCCGTGTCTGTTCGTAAATTTATCACCAATAACTGGTTTACGTTCCATCCTAACACGTACATTATACATTTCATAACCATCATTATTATAAACACCTGTGTGAACTCTATCAATGACACCATCAACATTACTCTTAAATTGTTCAGAATTATCCTTGTAAACTTTATTATTATTACCAGTTGGTTGAATAGGTGAAACTTTACCAATAATCATATCTTGATTAGTAATTATTGTTTCTTCAACTGCAAATCCTTTCTCATTTAATTTATTATAATTTCCTTGTTTCATACCGGTTACTTTATTAGGGTCGGGTTTAATAAATATATCATCTTGGGAGGTAGAAGGATTTTTAACAATCTCACTATGATGTTTCTTGAGGGTATCTGCTCTGAATAATCCTCTATCAATTGAAGCTTCATTAAATACAACCGAATCTTCTTGGTTATAACCCATATAACTCATAATTGCAACAACTACATTTTGTCCATATGGTAAATCCATTGTATTATTAATAACCATACCTTCAGTTGTAACTAATGGAACCTCTGGGTGATATAAAATCTGTGAAATATCCATTCTATCCTTGTAACTTGTCAAGTAAACTCCAATAGCTTGTTTAGCCTGTGAGAAGAAAATAATATTTCTATTAGCATAATTATGATTACTAAATGGAATACTAGAAGCAACTACACCCATCATTAACCATGGATGAATATCACAATGTGTATAATTAACAAATCTATAATCACCATATCTATTTACTTTATCCGAATCTTTATGGTCTATTTTTCTATCCATATTATCTTGATTATTTTTCAAATCATAGGGTGTTTCGGCAATCATCAAATAATTCGAAGATTCAATATCTTCATATTCAAATAGGTCTGGAAATTTTTCTAATAATAGATTCCATGATGTGTTTCTATCTTTTGATAGAACTTGAGTATTAATTTCTTTTAATACATCACTATTAATGTTAACCTTGTTATTATCAACTATTAAAATTGGACGAATTAATCTACCTCCGTCAGAAAATATTCCAATTTCTTTATTGTGAAAATCCAAATAGATAGAAGTATATTTATCAATAAAACCTTCTTGACGTTTTTTCTTTAATATCTTATATACTCCGTATATATCTTTGGATACTGCTATCCATGAACCATTGTGATATACTTTTCCCCAATTATTCATTTCTAATGGGTCAACATCAATTGGACTTTTACTATTACCAAACATATTAATAACTGTTTTAATAATTTCCTTTTGACTATCATTTTGTGTTGAGACTGTTGATGTCATGGCTAAACTCTTGACAACACCAATTTTCTGACCCTCTGGAGTTTCTACTGGGCATAAAAATTGGAACGATAAATTACTAACCTGTCTAATTGCAGTTACCGCCTGTGTAGCCGCATCAAGAGACGGTGTCATAACTCTTCTAAATAGAGAAATTGCTTGGAACCATGAAAGTCGTTGCAATGATTGAGCTACTCCTTTTTTAGTTTTATTCATTCCCCAAATACCTGTAGCCAATGCAGTTTTAATTCCTTGTTCGATTACATTTGGTTTAATTAAATTGATAACAGGTACTGGATTATCATCTGATTGATTCTTCTTCTTAAAAGTTTTACCAATTTCATTTAACATCTTTTTCCAATTTTGTCTGAATAATTGACCAATTAGAACACCAGGTGTTTCAATTCTCTTATTTTGTAATGCATCACGGTCATCAGGTTCAATACGGCCTAACATCACTTTAAAAATTCTATTAATCATTTTTCCTAATACCTTAATTTTTAAGGCAATATCCTCACCTTCATGAGGTAATAAATCTTGTCTGAAAATCTTTTGTAGAAAAATTCTTTTTTGAACTTTTGCCAAGTCTTCATCAATTTGACTAAAACGTCTATTTCTTCTTAATTTTGTAATTAAATATTCAATAGCCTGTTCTTTTGTTCTAATTTTATTTCCTTCTTCATCTGTTGGAAAATCAATTGATGGCTTAATTAGATTTTCCATATTAATATCATCTAAACTATAACAACAATTTGAAATAATATCTTGATCTGTTTCTAGACCAAGTGCTCTTAGAAAAATAACAATAGGGATGTCACTTAACTGAGAAGTACTAATAGTTAAAGTACTATCTTTCTTCTCTTTTATGGTGATAATCTGTAAATTATCAGACCAATCATTTGATTTAGAATTCATCTGACAAGTATAGAAGAATCCTTTTGGGAAACTTGAATCTTTCTTCGGGAAAACCAAACATTTATTATCAACCATCTTTTCAATTGACATTACAACCTTTTCTGCACCATTTACAATAAAATATCCACCAGGATCATATTTACACTCTCCGTGCATATCTTTTTTTACTGTGGTAGAACAATATTTTGATTTTATCATAATTGGTATATTTGCAACTGCAATTGGATCATTCGCAGATGATTCAGCTATAACCTTAATTGTTTTATCACCTGTAAGAACATTGATTCTTTCTACGATTTGTTCAATATCAACATAAACAGTTGCGAAATAATTAAGATGATTTTTTCTAGCTTGTGCAGGGAACATTATTTCACTTGGATTGTTTTCAAATACTACTGGTTTAATCCTAACATTCTTACATCTAAAACCATGCAAATAAATATCATTTTTATCTACATTTTCATAAAAGTAATTATTCTCTTTTACTAACGAAAAGGGAATAATTTCTTCTATTAGCTGGTTAAACGATGAAAATAAATGTTGGTATAAAATTTTTGGCTGGTCAAAGTACAGCTTAATTAATTTTTTTATATCATTATATTCAACTAAAGACATTATATTTATATTATATACTTTTTTATATATATTTTTAATCAATTTTTTTACACATTTGTTTGATATTTTTACTACACAAATAGACAATTAAAACATTATTTTTGGCAAAAATAATAAAAATTGATACTTTTTATTATTATTAATAATAAGAATTATCAATGCGAAAGCTTCTTGTTCAACATTCTAATAAATTACTTAGGTCTTCTGTTGTTGTAGCCGAACGAAACGATATTACAGTTGTACCTTATCCTTCTACATATTTTAGAAATAATAAAGATTTAAAACAGTATCTTACTAATCTAACTAACTTTATTAAACAACCAGAACTATTTAATTTTCAACAACATAAAATAAATACAACAAGTATTAAATACTTAAATCCAATTCCAACTAAATATTTTAAATTTATAAATTAAATAGTTTTTTCTTTTACTAAATTATCTAGAAAATTATTCATATCAGAATTATCTTTGAATACATTATTCGTATTATCTTTGATTTCTATTGTTCTTTTATTTGTGTTCTCAATATTAGGTCGAGGTGCTAACATTCCTAGAGACGAAAATGGTATTACTGCACTGAATATAATACTACTTAATTTTGTTAAAATTTTATTTCGACCTATTACATAAAAACTATTAACTTTTTTTAAATAATTATAACCACTGTTAATAAATTCGATTTTAAATAAATTATTGTAAAATGTATTACATAATGAAGATGTAAATAAAGTTAATTTAATAATATTATGTAAGGTGATATAAATAAATCTATATTCATTAGGATCTTTACTCTTTTCTTCAACCACTTGAACATGTGTTAATAAAGATACAAACATACTTGAACCAACAATTAATAAGAATCTTTGATAAAATTCTAAAAAATAAATCAAGTAGTAAATACTCATTAAAATAAATAAGTTTATAATTTCCATATTTAATGATAATTATAAACTTACTTTTATATATCTTTGATTTTATGTATCTTTGATTTTATGTATCTTTATCAAAATGAAAATAGTTATTGATTAAATTTAACATGTTCTTATTAGTGTCGTCTATTTTAGTCTTAATTGATGTTCCATCTAATACTTCATCAGCTAAATATTGAGAAGTCATTGGTATATTTATAACTTCATCAGCTACTAAAGTTTCCAATCTAATCTTTGATTTCCCAATTTTCATCTTATTGTTTTCATATGTTGAAACAGAAGTAATAGTTATTAAATTATCTTTTAGTACTGTATTAGAATAAACATTACCTGCTCTTAAAATTAGCCCAGGATATTCAACTCTATTTTCATTATTTACATTCAATATTTCTAATTCCCCGGTACTATCAATTCCTGTTAAAATAAAAATTTTATCCTTATTATAATCAAGTATTTCTTTCTTGTGTGCTTCAATTATCTTATCATTAATATCTTTGAATAAAATAGGTCTATCCTTAGAAAGTAACGAGTCTCTACTATCACAATAACCACTAAAATTATTCTTGTAATATACATATTCAACTGGAGTAATATTTCTTAAAGTTCGAAGTCTTTGTAAAACTGGTTTATAGATACTACAAATATCTAAATCTTTACCATTTGGAAAGATTTTTTCCAAGTAAGTAATAGAATCTTTTGGTTTTTTAGACAATGTTACAGTGCTAAGTTTAATTAGTCTAATATTCATTAATAATTTAATAAATTGAGATAAAATAGTATCATGATATCTAATTGGTATACCACCGTGAATCATAATTCTATAATAACTGAAATCAGTTGGTACCAATCCTAACATTCTTGCCATTGTTTTATTAACGGAACCTTCGTTAGCCTGATAATTTAATAATAAACGTCTAATTTCAAGTAAATTAATTACTGCAAACTTTAACTTGGGTATATTTTCGCCTAACGATGCAAAATTAAAATCATTCTGGTCAATACCTTGGTTTTCAGCTAATTTCTTTATTGTTGAATACGCATTAGATAATCTTATTGTTTCTATCACTTTAGATGTCTCATCTTTCTGTTCATCACTTTCATTGTTTTCATTTGGCACAGTCTCAATATTTTCTGGTAAAATAAGTTCCATATTCTGGTCCTTAAGTATTCCTATTAAACTAATTATAGAAGATTTGCTCAAATTGAAACTTTTATCTAATTTCTTAACAATGAAATAATTTAATAAGTTCTTAAAATTTAAATAAAATGTATCTTTTACATTTAGTGGAATAGTATTCCAAAAACTATTCTCCAATAATCTAGCTTCAAGAGTTTTTAATTGTAAATCTAATCCTCTCTTGTTAGTTTCTGGTGAACACGGTGTATCTTTTACATAACCATATTTATTAAAACCATAAACTATCGGATCAGAATCCGCTTGATTTTGTGCAAAATCATAACAAATATTTTTTTTATCATTAGAATCTACACAACATTTATATGCCAACTCTTTTTCTCGGGTGTCAGTTAATAAACTATTAATTAAACTATAAATAGATACAAGTTTATATTGATGTTTAATTAAATAAAATAACTCTTTATTAATATTTAATGTTTTTTCTATTTCTTTTTTATTAGAACTCGATGATGGAGTTGCTAAATTTTTATTAATTAACACTTGTAACATTGGAACATACAATAATGCTAATTTTGTTAGGTCATTTCTATCGTAATTATCTAATTTTCTTGAATATTTTTCTTCAAATTTAATCAATAAATCCTCTAAAATAGTATTTAATGGTTCTGGATAATATCCTTTTCCGAATTTGCTAACATTATCTTTGATTGATACTAACTTAAAATTTTTTATAGTTAATGAATTTTTATCTTCTTCTAAAATTATACCATTTCTTAATGATTTTGCTTCTTCTTCGAGTGTGTCAGAATTAAATTTTCCTATTTTTGGATTTGCACTTACTGCCGAACAATAACTTAATAATTCATTTTGACTACATAATTTTATTGCTTTATCTTTTAATATTTTCTTTATTTGTATTCCTACACTATTTATTTCTTTTAATTCTAATATACATTTTAAATCAGTTAAAAGTGTATCTAGTAACCAAATGTGTCTAACTTGAGATATCTTAGAATCTAATGTGATAACATAATTACTTGTATTATCCCAAATTCTATTATTATTAATTATTTCATTTACTGCATATATAAAATCATCTTTTTTAGCTTCAATATTATTAACTTTTACATATTCAGATAAACTTTTGTTATCTTTTACATAATTTGTATTTTTAAATATATCTATATCAAATAATGATTTTAATAATTTTAGTTCTTTGTCTCTCAAATTATATTTTTTAATCAAATGTAAATAATTATCAAAAAAATAATTATACTTTGTTCTTTTTAAATCACATATCATAGGTTCTGTTATTTTACTTCTATAACAACCAGAAACAAATAATATAATGACTAATATAATTATACCATACTTTTTAATAAATTCATTAATTTTCTCCATTATATGTTTAGTGAGAAATTATTTCAATAAATCTATTTTAAAATATAATTTAATATTTTTATAGTTAAAGCTTTTTTCACATATTTTTCCAGAACTAATATATTTAATATAAATAGTATCTTCGTCTTTAACCAATAACTTTTCATTGCTAACTATTAATTGTAATGGTACATTATTACCATACTTGTTATAAATATCTTTAATATCAATGGTTCTATTATTTGAAGTTAAAGAAACTCCCAACACTATAGGGCTTAATGAAAACTTGGTTAGTTTAGAATAATAAATGATATCATCTTTTTTATATAAATAATCAATGTTAGAAATAAACAATAATTTATCCACTATAAAATAAGGAAATAAGTTTAGAACAAATAAAATAATATTATTATCATAAATCAAGTATTTTTTTTCAAATCTTACTAATAAAAGAATATTCGTATATAAATAATTTATACTATAATTTCTTAGTTTTAGATAGGTATTAGTAAAAGATAAATTCGAAAAGTTTTCCATATATAATTAATATATAACAAAAAAGGTATTTAAATAACATTTATGCTTATATTATAAAGTAAATGGATTCCGAATTTAAAAATAAGTGGAAAATATGGTATCATGACTCTAAAGAAGATTGGACTATTAATGGATACAAACAATTATACAATATTAATAATATACAAGAATATTGGAAATTATATAACAATTGGGAAAAATTAAATGGTATTAATAGCAAACATTTCTTTATTATGAAAAATGATATTACCCCTATATGGGAAGACCCTGCAAATAAACATGGAGGATGCTGGTCTTTTAAGGTAAATGAAAATATGGCTCAAGACTTGTGGAATGATTTATCTTTACATCTTGTTACTGAGAATTTAAGTTCTAAAGAAGATGATATTATTGGGTTATCCGCGTGTTTGAAGAAAAATAATTTCTCTGTTATAAAAGTTTGGAACAAAAGTAGTCAAAATAATAATTTAAATCTAATATGTAAAGATATTTTAAATAAATGGGGATTAGATATAATCTATATTGCCCATATGCCCGAAATACAAGTTTAACTAATACAAGTTTAAATATAATCTAATTCATTGAATTAGATTAAATTTATGGTTCATTTTGTGTTTAATTTTCTGGTTCACTTGGTGATAAAACTAATTTAATTTCACCCAAGGCTGCTACCTGATATCTTACTACCAAAGCATAATCATTTTTTAAGAATAATTTAACTTCATTACATAAATTCGTACACTTTGTAAAAATAGTTAAATATTTTAATTCGAAATTACCCTGTACTATCTCATTCTTATCAGTGTTAACATCTATCTGTAGTCCACCGATAGTTTCACCAACCTGAAAGTCTACTGACCCTATATCACTTTTACCTGATAAGAATACCATATTTGAAGTTGTTTGAATATCCATCTTAGTAGCCATTACAGATGCCATATCTTTACAATACTTGTGAAAATCTTGGGATGGCATAGTTATACAATAAGGAAAAGTAACTGGTTCTATCTCATATTTTTCATCATCTAAATCCATCAAATTTAACTTGAAAATTTTCTTTTCATTTCTTTCAGTACTTTCTAGAATAACAACAAGTTTATTCATATCTTCTTCTTCTATAATCCACGACATTGTATCGAAATGAGTCATACATTTTAAACATTTTAATAAATTTGGTAATTTTACACCAATCATTAATTTATTCTTGTGATAATTATATTTATATTCTTCAAACCCGTCTAGTTTACAGTAAACGAGTACAGTTATTGTTTTGTTTACTTCTTTAATTACCACACCTCCTTTTCTAGAAGCTTTTCTATCATTGTTTTCTTCAGAATTTCCATTAGATGTTTCGCTATCATCTTCATAATCTGAATCATCACTATTATTTGTATCTTGTGTAGGATAAAAAGTTATGTTAACATCTGTCAATAATGAATTTAATGTGTCAACTAAAATTTTTATGGCGGATGACTGTGTGGTTTTAAGTTCAATAATCTTTACCATATATTAAATAAATTGTTGGATTTTCTTTAAAGAGAAATCGTTTAAATTTAATTTAATAATTTATTTAAGTTTTCTAAAAAAAAATCTATAATAATATATAAATGGTAAACACTTATGTACTTGTAAATCCGTACATTGAAGGAAGTTTTGAAAAATCAGTAAAAGCTAAAAACTCAATTGAAGCTGGAACAATGTTATATACTAACTTATCTGAACATTTTAATAACAATGTTCCTAAATTTTTATTTACTGTTCAAAAAGGAAGTTCTGGTAAAGGTAAACACTATAGTTTTAAAGTTAAAGAAAACAAAAAAGATAATCAAATTAATTTTTCAATCGAACCATATAGTATTAAAAATGAAGGTGCTTCATATAAAGGCTTACAAGATAAAATTAGCCAATTTAAGAAGAAAGTTGAAACTCAAAAAATTGAAACTCAAAAAGGTGGTGCTAAAGCTAAAAAAAATACAAAGAAACCAGTAACAAAAACAAAAGCAAAAGCAAAAAAGACTACTAAAAAAAATAAAAAAAGTAGTGATGATGAAATTTTAGATACAGATGACATCTTTTCTGACGATGATGATTTTGATGATTCCCCTGATCATAACACCAAGAGAGTTCAAAGATATGTTCCTAATACAGATTTTCCTATCTATCATTGGTACTATGACCCATATGTATATAATCTAAGTTCTGTCTTTGTTCCTACATTTTATTCATATGTTACACCATACATTGAATTATCTCTTAGATAATTTTATATTATATTTATTAAAACTATCAAGGTAAAATTAATAAATATATCTATTTTATTATATCATTCTTATACATATATCTATTTCATTATATCATTCTTATAGATATGATTTTTTTCAAGAACTTTCCAAATCTTTTTCATTTTATATTCAAAATCTTTAATATCTTTTGGGTCAAACTTGTTAATTTTAATTATTATATTCTTAATCAAATTGTATCGATAATTACTACTAGAATTAGTATCTAAAAAAATATCTTCAATAATTTTAATAATCTTATCAAAATCAATCATTGGAATTTCTTTATTTAATTTATTTATATTAGATAATAAACTAGTATATCCTTTCTTAATTGCTTCTGATAAAAATTTAATATCCACTTGGTTAATATTACTCCAAATTATTGTATTAATATTATCTTGAGAATCAATACCAGATTTCAAAAGTTGTTCATAGGTAAATCCTACTTTTATTAAATCAATAATTTGTATATTACTATCTTTACTTAATCCAACAAAATTTGGAAAATCGTCACTATCTACACAATTTCCATAATGTTTAAACATATCATTTACAGTAATATTAGAATCATATATACCACCTTTAACTATTGCATCCCCATTACATTCTTTCACTTTGGCACCTCCTAGTAAAAGATATTTTGTTTTATATTTTTTATATTTATAGTAATATTCATCTTTCATTTATACAAATAATTAGATAAAAATATCTGCTTTTAATTTTTTTAAGTCATCAGGTGATATATTATATTTTTCTAATCCCTTCCAGAATATATCAAGATAGTTTACGGCAGTTTTACCGTTTGAATCTTTTACGCTTTGTATTTTTAAAAGCATATTGAACGCTAGAATCAATAGTTTATCACTAAAAGGTTCTTTATCTGCTTTATGAGCAAATGCCTCTGTTCCGATCTCGACCATATATTTAGCATCATCAAAAATTGGACTACTATTATCTTTAGCTAATAATCTAAGATATCCTTGAGAAATAGCTCTTAGTATAAAATATTTATTTTCTTTTATTAATGTTTTATGATTTTTCCAAATTTCATTATAAATATTATCTTCTGTATCAATTTCTGAAACAATGATTTGATGATATGTAAATCCGGCTTTTTCCATATCTAAAATAGTTACATTATTCTTTCTAGCAATCTCTAAAAAGTTTGCAAATCTACCTTTACTAAAACAATCACCAAAATGATTGTATAAATTTTGTTGACTAAATATGGGATATCCAAAAGGGTTCGAAGTTGATAACATTTCCATATTTTTCCCTCTACAATCTATTGGCATTGACCCACCTTTTAATTCTAAATATTTTTTTTTATATTTTATATATTTCAAATAATATTTTTCATTGTTCATATATAAAGTAATAGATATTATAACATTTTCGTATAAGTATATAATCTTTGATATGAATTCACAAGTTCATCCATAATACTATAATATAGTTCATTTATATTCTCTTTTTCTTGAAAATTATACAAATATGAACTATCCAAATTAAGTAGATATTTATTAAAACCTTCAAAATTTAGAAAAATCTTATCATCATTAACTGAATATATATCTTTTCCATTATATATTTTTTTGAAATGTTCAATATACTCTAACTGTTTTTGTTTACTTGAAAACTTAATCAGTTCATTTAAACTATTAATATCAATGACATGAAGTAGTTTACTTTTATGTGAATTAAAAATAAATGTTGCCATGTCATGTGATCCAGTTACATACTCCAAGCATGAAATTACATAATTATCTGGATTATCCATTAAAATGTCTTGTGTCCAAGTATTTAGTAATCTTTCAAATTCTTCTAATCTAGGTTGACCAATCGAATTAATACACACTGCATTATCAAGGTTTGTTTGAAATTCACATAGATTCATAATAAATGGAAAACCACCTTTTTTAGTAAACTTTATAGTCAACATATACGGGGATTCATTATAACTAGTAACTATTCCTCTAAAAATATTATTCCAATAATAATTTAATATTGTTTTTGCATTAATATCTTCTTTTTTATCCAAGAAATCTTTGAAATCTTTTAATGTCTCAAAAATGTTTGTATAGACTTGTGGTATATTTATTTCAGGTGATTCTGATTGAAGTACCTGATAGAAATTAATCGGACAAATTTTTGGTGTATTCAAATCTATTTTATTATGACAAAATTTAATAAAATCAAATAATTTTTCTATTCTGAAATAAATTGTTTTGTTATTTTCATCATTCGCATTAACAACAAACCCCTTTTGTAATAATTCCATTCGAGATATATCATTAATCTTAAAAGCAAATAATATTTGACATAAATCGTCGTAAGGGACAACATTTCCCACATCCGGAAATAGTCTTAAATTATTAGTAATATAATTAGATATTGATGTATTGTATTCCATTATATTACTATTAATTTAAATTAAATGTTTGTTATTCAACTTTTATTATGAAGTAGAATCATCATGTGATTTATCTATATAAATTAAAAAGAAAATCTACCCATTTCCAAAGGTTCATGAATTGGTTCAATGATGGAACGGGATATACTCTCACTCGTTTCTCCAATCACTCGTACACTTTTGTTTGCCTTGAAGATCCAGAACTCCAACGTTCTGGAATTGACAACTACAATCAATGCCTTTTGGTGCATACGCCCCTTCATCATGAGAGAAACTGCCTTGTGATTGACAGGAACCTCTGGAAATCTAGTGCATGTGCTAAAGGTGGTCTTGACTTCTACTGGAAAACACGTCCCTGATTTCGAAACCAAATCCATCATTGGAGCATCTTTTGGACCTAAAGCCAAATCAAGATCTTTAAGGGTAGTAGATTGTTCTTTCTTCAACAAGACTAAGTGTTCGATATCTTTGGAATCTAAAGAACCTTTCCTCCGTAGACTCTCAATAGTGATTTCATCTGGAATGGAAGGCAATGATATATTACCAAATCGCACCATTCGAGCAAGTCCTGTACACATTTTTTCATATTCGGAAATAGGACTTTTTGGTAAATGGACAGCGTTGGGGTGTTTATTATGTGCACTGTTTCCAAAATTTGTCAAGTTATGGTTCTTGGTACTGCTCCATTTGTTGGCATATGCAGATTTGGTACTGGGTGTACATTTGCTAAATGTACGTTTACTGCTCGATTTGCTGGCAGATTTGATTACGTTACTGAATAATGATTGCACTCTCATCAAAATCAATTTATAAATGAATGACATAAATTGTATAAATTTCAATTTTTTAATAAAATAATTTTATTCAATTCTCTTGAAGATATAATATCTGTTCAAGAATGAAAAAGCTTTACTTTCTTTATCGGGTCCTTTAAGAGGTTCATAAAATTTGGCTACGTTTTCATAGAATTTTTTGTTCTTTGGATTTTCTTCATGTTCAATTACACTAGTAAAATATGGCTTATTTAAATTGTAGATATTACCAAATGATTCTGTATCTACTAATACACAACCTGCCTTTTTCATAGTAGACACAAGTAACTTTTTGCTTACCAAATACTCTTCCATATATTTATTTTCTTCCATGAACCAACTCATATGCACATCTATCGCTTGACCGGGTTCATCTGTTAATTCACCATCAAATTTCTTTACAACTTCCCAACATTTTAATTTCTTACCGCCCTCATCTGTATAATAAGATGTTAAAGAATTTTTATCACCCATTGACTTCATTACTGCAGCAGCATCAAAAATTTCAAGAATAATAAATCCACCAATTTTTAGATTATATTTAATATTTTCAATTAAATTTTTGATCATTAGATTATTGCCAAACAAATAATGTATAGTGAAGGAAAAGTTAATAATATCAAAATAGTGCTTTTTCTCAAATATTTTATCAATTAAAACTTTATTTTCTGTACTAAGATTTGGAATAGCTTTTGATTGTTCTTTAGAATTTAATAAAACAGAACCATCTGCTTGCATATAGGTAACTTTTCCAAAACCTGGCATCTTCTCTTTTAATGGCTTATATCTACTAATTGCACCATCAGTGGATGCATAAATATTTTCGTAATTAGGATCGAATCCTACATAATGTCCTACACGTGAATGATAAAATTTCAAAATATCACCACCTCGTCCACATCCAATATCTAATAGATTAGTTCTTCTTGATTTAGAATCTTTGTTTTCCTTAAACTCTTGACAATAAGTATAAATAAGTACTGATTTGAGCCAGTTATGATAATCTCTCATAACCTTGGCCAAGTTAGTAATCTTTTGATAATATTTATCTTGTTTCCTGTCTGAAGCAATAACAGATGAATCAATTCGAGCTTCCAACTGTTTCTTTTGAAAGACATAAGAATCTGGCTTTGATAGATTTTTAATTTCTTTAATTGTTACAGCTTCAATCATTGATTTCCAAACACTAATTGCGGTATCTTTAAAATTACCATACCTTTTTTCATGTCTCATTACACTGTCTGTTTTATCCCATCTGGTTCTTAATACAGACCACCTGTATTGATGTGGAATTGTTGGGTCATTATTATAGACAACCTCTATCACAGTGTTACTTTGTACAATATTTCCTTCTATATCTCTAACTTGACCATTTACTATCGGTAAGAATGCCTCGTGGTTATCATTTTCTTTCATGAATGGTACTGGTATTTCTTTAGTACCTGCAATATCACCTACATAAAAATTGGTTACTCTAAAGAATTGATTTTCAACCATATCAGGTAAAGAATTATCAAAAATATCCATATATGTACCATTTTCTTCATTCTTTTGGAATTCAATATAAATATCTAATGAATTCATTTCAGGTGGCTTAAACTTATAAATTGGATATTTATGTTCTCGTCTGTCTCTTGTATATTTTTGTTCAATGCCTGTATAAATAACACCATCTAATGTATATGGACAATTAATCTTTTCATTTTTAGTACAATTATACCAGATTAAATATGAGAATAAAAATACTTCAGAATTAGATCCACCTGTTGGGAAAATAAATAATTTAGAATGAAATATAATATCATTTGTTTTAGCTTCTACAATTAAATTATTAATAATAGAATAAAATTTCTCAATTTCAGTTTGACAAAATCTCTTTTGTTCGTCGATATCAAATGATTTTCCGGATTTAACTTGATATTCATTAAATTTATAATCGGTAGATGTTAATTTATTACATACGTCTCTAAGTGCGGTCAATCTATCTTTCAAATCTGTTTTTGATCTAATATCCTCACCTTTATAAAATAGACAATCAAATCCCATATATAAATATTTATTTAAATGTGTTAAATGTATTAGTTCACCTTCTACTATTGTATTATTATATCCTTTAATCATATAATCTGTTTTCTTAACAGATAGATTTGAAGTGATCAAATACACATAATCGTTGTGGATAAAAATAACATATTTATCTCCATCGGCTTTATCTGTAACCGAATATTTATTTGGCACTTTATCAATTATATGTTGAACTTCTGCAGATATCGGCTGCATACTATATAAATTTTTATACGAACTATTATTTGAACCATATACTAAATCTTTATATTTCTTTTCAGCTTCTGTTAATTCACTCTTATCTGCAATATTCGAAGTTTCATCCAAGACTTTTTTAATAGATTCAACTTCTTCTAATATTCGTGTTAATATTTTTTCATTTAATTTCTCAGAAGAAGCATAATCTATTTCTAATTCAAAACTTTTATTACCATCACTTATTCCGTTAGGATTATCAGATGTTTTAACAATTGTTAGATCTATTGATAGTTGTTCAGTTGGAGTATCAATTAATTTTAATGAGATACGATTCTTATATCTATAAATAATTCTTTCGGATTGTGACAATGGTAAATTTGCTAAATAACTAATTGTTTTATTATCAAACTCAAGTTCAGAAGAAACTCTAATACGAATATCGTATTCATCAAAGTTAATAATTTTAACTGGGTCTTTAGTTTTTTTAATAAATTCAAAGTTCTTATCGGTCAAAAACTGTGTCATCAAAATGGAATAAATAATATGATTTTTCCTTAGATGGACTAACTTTAAAAAATTATTAATATTATCACTTTCTTTAATAGATACTCGATAATTGGTAATTATATTATCTTTCACATTATCTTCCATATAAATAATATCCAAACTATCTTCATTTGTTATTTTAATATTTTCTTTATCGCTTCGCCATTTTAAGAATTTTAAAACATTAACAAATTTATTTAGAGATAATTTGTTATCACCTCTAAAGTTATTAAACATAACTTCAAATTCGTCGTGTTTATTCAAACTATTAAACAATTTCTTGATTTTCGTTTGTTCTTTTCCAAGTAACATTAACTTAAGTGATACTTTTTTCTTAAATAATTATTTCAATTATTTTCAAAATTTATATTCTAACTATTATATAATGGACTTTTTAGAGTATAAGAGTACTTTAATCAATAATGATATAAAGCTATTTGACTGTGATTATCGAATATCGTTTAATAACATGTTTATTTTAAATGATGATATTTTTAAAAGTAATCAAATAGGTGGAGGCAACAACAACGAGTCATATTTAGTATCCCCATTTACAATTTTAAATAAAGGTAATAGACAAACTATAGTTAAATTAATTGATAATCTAGTTAATACCAATTTTAATGGTGCCAAATTTATATGCCAAGAAAATTTTACTTTAAAGATAAATAATTAAAATATCTATCATTTTAATATGTATAAAAATAAAACTTACTTCTCTACAAGAAAAATATATGAAGGGTTTTTACCAAAACACATAGAAGATAGAAGACAAAATTTTGTTCCAGAAATAGAACCAGAATTAATTCCTTATAATGAAAAGTTATGGAATAAAATGTTCCCTAAGAAAAATAATTTAGATTATAAGAAATTACAATTAAGTAACATTGGTGTTTATAGTATTTTTTATCCTAATTGTGCTGACGATTTAGCTAAAATAATTAGGAGTTATGTTCCTAATAAAAAAGCTACAATTACAGATGCAACTTCTAATATGGGTGGAGCAGTTTTTGCTTTTGCTAAATATTTTGATAAAATTAATGCAGTAGAAATTGTAAAATTACATTGTGATATTTTAGAAAATAACTTGCGGGTTTATGATATTAAAGATAAAGTTGATATTCACTGTTTTGATTATCTTGACATTGGCGAAAAACTTGATCAAGATGTTATATTCTTTGACCCTCCATGGGGTGGGAAAAATTATAAAGAGATTAAATTAATGAATATGTTTCTAGATTCAATTCCTATTAACCAAATTATTAAACCTTTACTTACAAAAGCAACAATTGCTATACGTGTTCCTTATAATTATGATTTTAAAAAACTATTAGAATTATCACCAAAATCATATATTCATAGTTTTCGTAGACCTGATGGCAAACTTTCATTTTATTTAATAGTTTTAGAAAAAATATAAAAGTTATTTTAGATAATGTATATGTTTAGATGCAAGTTAAAACTCAATATATCTTTTTACGCAAAATAAATTAATAATTATATAAAAATTGAAAAATGATCATGCTAATAAATCCTTAATAACATAGATAGTATGCCTTATAATATTAAGATCGGCAAAGTAAAAGCTAATACTAGCAATGACCAACGATACACACGAGCAAATCGTGTGGCAATGGTAACCTGTCCTATTTGTACCTCAAAATCACTAAAAGAAATGAAAAACCAAGGATATGTTTGGGTTAATTGTAGCTCCTGTGGTAATTCAGGAGTGAATGCGAAAATTCAAGACAATTCTTTGATGGATGTTTGTGATGTTATTGCTACTCTCGCAGATGCTTGTATATAATACGTATTATCTCTTTTTATTTATACAGATAATTTTATCTATTTAAATAAAAATTATTTAATAATTTATCTGTATAATATATATATGGATAATCCTAAAAAATTAGAATATGAAATTAGAATTTATGATATCAATGAAACAAAAATTAAAAAAATTTTAAAAGAAAATGGCGCTGTATTAATTCAGAAAAAAACAATTATGCCATTAATTGTTTATCATCACCCTAAAGGAAAAAAAGATTCTTATATTAGAATTAGAAATGAGGGTCATGAGATTACTATGACTATTAAAACAAAATTAAAATCAAAATATGTAGTAGAAAGAGAAGTAGTTATTAATAGTATTGAGGAAGGTGATGCAATATTAAAATTATTAGGATGTAAAGTTAAATATAAAATAGAAAAAATTAGAGAAGTATATCAAATAAAAGGTTGTAAAGAAATTGTTTTTGATTCTTATGCAGGAACACCTACTTACATGGAGATAGACTGTCATTCTGAATTATACTTAAAAAAAATAGCAAAATTACTTGGTTATAAATTAGATGATCATGATACTAGACAATTAAGAGATATATATTTTGAACAATATGGTATTCCTAAAAATGCTAAATGGGGCGACAGTGATATAACTATCGAAAATGGAACAAAAATATTTGGTCCATTAATTACTAAAAATAAAAAGCAATTTATGGATATACTTGCTAAACAAATGAAATTAGTTAAAAAGTTAAAGTGAATTTTCAATAGATAATTTTAAAACGTAATTTAACCTTTTTAGAACCATTTAAAAAAAAACTTGTATAAATTATTAGTACAATGATATTATGTCATAGAGGAATCTCTGACTATTATCCAGAAAATACTTTAGGTTCTATTATTGAAGCTATAAAATGTCCAAAGTATGGAGGTGTAGAAATTGATATACAATTTACTAAAGATAATAAATGGATTGTTTATCATGATGATAATTTAATTCGTCTTAATTCTAAAAATACTAATGTTAAAGATACAAAATATGATGACATAGGTGATATTGAATGGAAAGGTAAAAAATTTTCAGTTACTTTATTTTCTGAATTATCAGACTTAAATACATTTGATAATTTTTGTCTTAATATTGAAATTAAACCATTATTTAATGAAACTAATGATATAGCTAAGCGCGAACTTCAAAAAATAATTAATGAATTTCATTTTAATCATTTCCTCTCATCTTTTGATCATGAATGGTTTGACTGGTGTATAGAAAATACAGATGTTAATTTAGCTTGTTTAACAGAAGATATAATGCCGTCTAAAGGATCTTTCTGGATTTTAGATTATAAACTACTTGAAAAGATAGATCTACTAGATATAATGGAAAAAAATATAAAACTTGGTATATATGGTAAGAAAATAGAGAATGTTGATGTAAATATCCCACTCGATTATCAAATAGTAGATGATAAAGAAAAGAAGGTCGTTTATATTGATGGTACATTTGATTTAATACACCCTGGTCATATTGATTTCTTTAAACGAGCAAAAGCATTAGGAAATTATCTAATAGTTGGTGTATTAGATGATTCGTGTGTAGAATCTTACAAGAGAACACCTATACTTACTTTAAAAGAGAGGACAATTATGTTAGAAAATATTAGATTAGTAGATAAAGTAATATCACCAGCACCATTTTATAATACTAAATTTGGAAATATAACTAAGGAATTTTTACAAAAAAATGAAATAGACCATGTTGTGTATGCAGGAGAATTAGGTTCTTGGACGTGTCATTATCAAGCTGCTATTGACATGAATATGATGACAACTTTTGATTATGGAAAAGATAATACATCTACCTCCGAAATTATTCAGAGAGTTCATAATAGGGGAAAAAAGTAATATATTTAAAACGTTAGTTCAGTATTAAATAAAATTGTTTAATATTTTAATATGGAACCTGAACAATTCGAAGATCTATATGAAATACTTGATGTAGATTTCGGTTCTAGTAGAGACGATATAATTCAAAAATATAAAGAAAAACTAGGACCTTATCAACAACACATATCACATGGAAATAAATTGGATAAAGAATTAAAATGGGAAATAAAACTTTTAAAAATTGCAAAGTATGTTTTGACTAATGATACACTAAGGAAAAAATATAACCTTTCCAGGATATTACAAGATAGCGACGAAAGTCACGAAGTCAAGGATAAAGTCATCGAACCCATCGAATCAAACAAACCACCAAATAGTAAATTAGAGTATAAAGAATTACAACATTTTGATGTACCCTTGAGAAAAGACCAACCAATCAATTTAAAAGAATTAGCAGATAGACAATTTGAAAGATTTGATCATAAAACTTTTGACTTGAATAAAGATAGACAACTAAGAGGAGTTAATAATGAATAAATGTTTAAAAAATTAATATTAATATTATTTTTTTATATTATTTTATATATATTTATAATATCAAGTATAATTAAACTTAATATAGACAATGACTTGATTAAAGGGTCAGATACAGAAATAAATAAATTAAATGACTCTTTGGACATATCTAGTTTGAGACCAGTAACTAGATATATGGAGAATGATATACATACTAAACCAATAAAATTAAATTCTAACTTAATTCCTGATATCCAAATAAAACCAATACAATTAACTAAAGATACTATAATTAAATTAGATGATGGAAAAACTGTTACAATAGCTGAATTTAATAATAAAATTAACCAAATTGATTCAATATTAGATGACCGAAAGAATGTTAATGTTAAATTAGAAGATAATAATACAATAGATCAAATTCAGAGTGATCTAAAAAGTGTAAAAGAAAGTATTGTTGATATTAACAATATAATGAAATATCTATATAAAAAAATGAAATGAGTTTGATAGTAATAATATTTATATCATTTATTAATAAAATGTATTTTGATACCAAGAATATAAAGAAAATAGATCCTAGATTACGAGCTAAATTAAAAATACATGTTTCTAGTAAATCACTTAGTGAGGTTGATATGTTAAAAGAACAAGTTAAGAATATGAAAATACAATTAGAACATGTGAATATTGATAAAAATAATTTAGAAAGTTTAAAGGTAGAACCCAAAGTATCAGAAAAAAGTAATATAGAAAAAAATCATATAGAAAAAAATCATATAGAAAAAAATCATATAGAAAAAAATAATATAGAAAAAATGTATTTAGATATTACTAATTTAAAAAAAGAGATTTTAGATATTACTAATTTAAAAAAAGAGATTTTAGATATTAAAACACAAGTTAAAGAAATTGTCGATATTATACAAACAATAATGACTATTAATAACTAATTTTATATCATATATATTAATAAATGGAACCTTCACTTGATACCTTTGAAAATGCAAAACAAAGTTTGAGTCGGTTATCTAAAGAAATTAATAGTGAAATTAATACTACAAGTAATACTCTTTCAAAATTACAAGAAGACATTTTTGAAATTAATAAAAACATAATTCAAAATGATAGAGAAAATAAAGAAATATTAAGTAAAAATAATAAAGAATTAAATAAATTAACTGAAATAACATATGCTTTATACAGTGACCTAAAAGTCAAATAAATCGCACTTGTGTGAATTATTTAAATAAAATAATTATCTATTTATTAATAATCAAATGAGTAAAATTGATGAAATGATGAAAGGACTAAATATATCACATGATCTAAATTCTAAAGATGTAGGTAGTTTCTTAAATAAAATTGTAAAAGACCAAAATTTATCTAATAGAAAATCAAAGGTAGTATTACCACACGAACAGGATAGAACTTCCAATGCTGAAAATCTAAATATTACTAGTGATTTAGAAACAAACGTTATAAAAATATTTAATCAAGAACAAAATAACCAATCAACTTTAGAATCAATATCAAGTCAAGAACTTAAATTAGATAATATACAAGAACAAAGTACTACTATAGATCAACAGAGTAATAAAAAAGAAAATAGCGATAATTCGAAAGTTCATAAAGTTAAATATTTAAAATTAAGAAATACTGACCCTCAGATTTATAATCATATTATCAGACAAAATGAGATTAATTCACATATAATAAAATCATTTCCTTCATTATCTGAAGACACCAAATTAAATAGTAAAATTAGAAGATCTGGGTTTGGTATGTTCTTTTAAATTATTAATTATTAATTATTAACTTTTTCTAAAAAAAATATATTAGTTTATTTTTATTTTAAAAATCACAACCTTATTATATGAATGCTATCGATTTTCATGCCCGAAGAATTCAAAGATTGTTTCGAAAAAATAAAGTTTTAAAATGCACCACTCATTTTTTAAATATAATCGAAACTTGTAAAGGTAGTGGTTTTTTAAAATTTACTGAATATATAAGATCAAATAAAGTACTTGATGTTTCAAAAAGATATATTAATTCTTTTAATCAATATAAAAAAGACTTTACTCTTAATTCTAAAGTGTTACTAACTGCATATTTAATAACATTATTTCAAGAAGAATTATTAGGTAAAGAACTTCATCAAATAGACCAAGGAATATTAGAATGGTCTCAAGAAGTTGTTAAGAGAATAAATGAAACTAGACAAGATTCAAAAGAAGTTGATAAATTATGGTTATTATTAAATAATTATAATGTTATCTTCAATCAATGGAAAATAAGTGACAAATCAAAGATGGTCGAATCTATTATTATTTCATATTATAATAGATGTAAACACATTGAAAAAATCAACGCCGATACTAAATTAGGAAAAGAAGAAAAACAATTCTTTATTAAAGAATTAGAAACCCAAAAAATAAACGTACTAAGTAATATATTATTCATTGACCCTGAATTTAATGTAGAATATTTTAAAGAAAATTATGAATTAGTATATGAAAATATGAATAAAGCTTATGAAAATATGGCTTCACAAATAGGTAACACCATGAAAAAAGCGTATTTCGATATGTTAAAAGAAGAAATCCGCGCTGATAATTATTTACCAATTGCAGAAGTTATGGTAGAAATTAGCAAGAGATTATTAATAATTGTTCCAGAAAAACGAAGAGTAAAATTTGCAGAAAAAATTAATGCAGAGATAATTGTTGAATTAATATCAGATAAAAAATGGACTACTGAATTACAAGAGTATTTAAAATTTGTTTGTGAATCTGTTTTTATGTTAGGCGCGCCATGTGATGATGAAAAAAATAAAAAATGGTTAAATGAAGTTAATATTTTAATGGAAGATAATTATGAAAATAATTTACCATTAATTTTAATTCAAATTGAAGAAAAATTAGATAGAGTATATCAATTAATTAATGATTTTAACAATAACCAGAAAAAATAATATATATCCCATGATTCAACAATATATTTAATTTAAATAATTAATAAATTAAATCTATTAATATATATATATGGATTATTATTCCAAGTATTTAAAATATAAAAAAAAATATATAGACCTTAAAAACATATATGGTGGTGCGGCTAGAGATAGACCTGTTTTACCAAGTGCTACAGATGTTACTAACTCAGATTTATTTAACAATGACGGTTATCAACAAGAAATTAACACCATTAGGAATACTGGTAGCAGAGATAGATTTAGTTTGAATTGTATGTATATTTCTATTCATGACTATTTGAGAAGAACTTTAAATTATCAAGGTAGTCTTGAAGATCTTAGAAAGCTTGCAGGTATTGATGGGTATCAAGAATCATCTGAATGGGATTCATCGGATCAACAACATCTTCATGCTATAAATAAATTGGCTCAAATATTTAGTCTTGACATTAGAATTTGGCAAATAACAACTAGTCCTAATGCATATGGGTTGGCACATTATATGATACCTGATGACGGTCATGGTATTATACCCACCTTCAGATATGGTAGGGGAAATCAGAATGTTGTAAATATACGATCTGGAATTAGACATTTTGATCTAATAACTGGTGGAAATATTTTTGGACCTCGTATGAGCGATGGTAAAGTCAATAGACCTTTGACGTATGATGCAGATCAACAGAGGTATGTATCAATAGATAGTTTGGATGAACTACCACGACTTAAATTTGAACTTGAATCTTTGATTTTAACACGAAATTATCTACAAAAAGAAAAAACTAATACATCTAAACTTGATAAAGATATTAAAGTATTAAAACAGAAGATACAAACACAAACAGATGCAATATTAGCAAAAGAATTATCGGAACAAGAAGAAATACTTCGGAGACAAGAAGAAACAGATGCAATATTAGCAATAGAATTATCGGAAGAAGAACCAGATGCAATATTAGTAAAAGAATTATCGGAACAAGAAGAACGTAATAGACAAGAAGAAGAACGTCAGAAACAAACAGAACGTAAGAGACAAGAAGAACGTAAGATACAAGAAGAAGAACGTCAGAAACAAGCAGAACGTAAGAGACAAGAACAACGTAAGAGACAAGAACAACGTAAGAGACAAGAAGAAGAACGTCAGAAACAAGCAGAACATAAGAGACAAGAAGAAATTCAAATAAAAAAAGATAGACAATTAGCAGAACAAATGTCGGGAGATGTGCGTCGGGAAGAAGAACGTCAGAAACAAGCAGAACGTAAGAGACAAGAAGAAGAACGTAAGAGACAAGAACAACGTAAGAGACAAGAAGAAGAACGTCAGAAACAAGCAGAACATAAGAGACAAGAAGAAATTCAAATAAAAAAAGATAGACAATTAGCAGAACAAATGTCGGGAGATGCGCGTCGGGAAGAACAACGTCAGAGAAAAGCAAATAAACAATCTCCGAAAAAAGGAGGAAGTTTACAAGATTCACCTTCAACTGATGAATTTATTGATGGACTTGTAAAATAGAGATTTTTAGTTAAATATATTTAGTTTAATATATTTAGTTAAAAAATTTATATAAATAAAATTATGCAGTTCCTACTTATGCAGTTCCTACTTATGCAGTTCCTACTTGTGCAGTTCCTGTGTGCGCATGTTCTACATTTCCGTCAGTTTCTTTACCATTCTTGTTGTAACGATAGAAAGTTCCTACCTGACCATCTCCTAGGTCAAACTGTTTGTTATGGTCGCTACTTAGAAGCTTATCTAATGCATCCTTGGTATCAATAGTTAAATCACCACAACCAATATAAGTTTTATTTCTATATAATTTATAATATAGAACTTCAGAACCAGTATGTTTAGTTACAAAGTCAACATGTTTCTCTTTAACCGTATTGTAATCAATACTTTCATCTAAACCTTCCATTGTAAAAAATACACGATAATGAGCAAATTTTACCATTAACTCTTCATCATGTTCTTTTTGAATATGTTTGAGTGCATGAAGTGATTTATCAATAGTCTCGAAAGTAAGAAAATACGATCCTGTTTTTGCTGTTTTTGCGATACCATCTTCTACTAGACCATCAAGAGAATTAAACCATTCATCTTTAACAGTGTATCCATCTTTTGCTTTAATAAGTAAAGTTTTACCAGCCTTACGTGTAAACTTTTTCTTACCGTCAATAATTTCATTTTGGGCTTTATCCGACATTCTTAACATATATGTTACTTTTTCTTTAAATCTTTTGTTCAATTTTTTTATATTTAAATATACATACTAGTATTGACCTTCTCTTTATTATCCATTTCATCAATAATTTCTCGTAATAGACTAACGTTCATTATATTAATGGTTGTGTCATTAAGATTTATATGCATACAAAACTTGACATGCATAAAGAACTTTTGAATGGCACATATAGAACAGGTTAAATGTGATATTTTATTAAAAAAAATATTAAAATCTACTCTATTTGGAAAAAACTTTTTAAACATTTGTTCTATCTGATCTTTGGTCGCTTCTTTGAACTTCATAATAACATCAACACGACTAGGTCTAATTAATGCTTTATCAAGTCTATTAATATAATTAGTTGTCATAAAAGTAATTAATCCATTCTTCCTTGCCATTCCATCTAAAACATTTAAAATCCCAGAAAATGAAACCATACTTTTATTAGAATCATTTGCTTTTCTTTCAACAAATAAAGCATCAATGTCTTCAAGTAATAAAATTGTATTATTTGGTAAACTAGATACAGCGGACATGAATATAGAGTCATCTACTTTTGGACCCAAGTTAATAATATGTATACTCATATTAAAATGTGATGCTAATGCAAAAATAAGTGATGATTTTCCAGTACCAGGAGGTCCTTCTAATAAATAATTTCTTTTCCAAGGAATTCCTAATTCTGTATATTCATTTTTAGATTTTTTAAAATTTGTAATATCAGTGACTACCTTTTCTTTTTCGTCATTTGATAAATAAATAGTGCTCATATCTCTTTTTGGTAATTTGGATAAGGTGGACCAATATCCGGATTTTAATATCTTACAAATAATTTCATTATCATCTTTTCTATTGGAATAATTTCTTGAATCTTTTAGAAAACTATCAATAACTCCTTTTTTTTGTTCATAATTAGTTTCATCGTTTTCTATTTTAATTACTAATTTTTCCATTTTTTCAGCAGTATAATAAGTACCTACAGGATCACCTATTTCTTCATAATCTATTATTATAATTTCTCCTTTATAATCTAAATAATGAACACCATAATCAATTTCTAATTCTAACAGGTCTTTCTTATCTGAATTTAGAATACTTTCACATCTAAATTTTCTAACACTAGGAAATGAAGATGAATATCCTTTGATATAACTAGATAAACTTGACTTATATGGTACATTAATTTCAATGTATTTGTTCATAACTAATTTATATAATATTTTATTTTATCTACGGTGGAAATTATTTTGTAATTTATTTTTAATAATAGATGTTATCTTATTAAAATATATTTCAAAGTGTTTAGATAATTTAATTTTTTGGAATTTATACTGTTCTTTTTGAAATTCTAATGTCATATTCGATATATTTTCACTATTTTCCCAAACAGTATTATTCTTAAAAACATTTTTATAAATAATAAATTTGATATATGTTTTAATAAACTTTTTAAAATAATTAATATATATTAATTTTGAAAAAGTATGTTCATCATCGTCAATCATATTTTGATACGACTGGTATATATCTACTAATTTTAAATTTTTTTCTTTATTACTATCTTTTATTTTAATAAAATAATTATTAACTTTACCTACTAATTCAGAGAATGGTTTAGTAAATATCTCCTCATATCTATCAATATAATTAAAACATGTTATCTCTGGTATTAAATAATTATAAACATAATTATCTGGAAATCTTGTTAATAACGCAGGTAAGTACAGTACATCAAAAGCACTGTATAACATAGTGTTATCATCTAAATTTCTTACATTAATATCAACTAAATATATAGGTCCCATATCTTCTTCATTCTTTAATAACATATTTAAAATATCATCATCTATAACATCCATCTGTCTTAGGATACTGTATATTTTACATTTAGCATCAATTTTATTTTCAAGATGATAATATTCACAAAGATAACGAGTATCAAATAAATTATTACAAAATTGTTTACGCAATTTACTGTCAGTAAAAATATTTTTAAATAAATAAGGTATATCTAATGATTCTGCACCATGAAGTATTTTTTTTATATTTACATCTGTTAATAGTTCTACCAGTATATCCATATCCTTGTAATTTAGGTCCAAAGGATAAAATAAAAAGATTTTAGCGTTACTCTCATCACTTTCTAAATTAATCTGAAATAATGCTATTTTTTTCCCTTCCGGAGAAGAATTAAATTCAAAATCAAGTCCTGCATATTTATTTCTTGATTTTAATTTGATAAAGATAGAAAAATACTTTAACATATTCTCAACATCCTTATTTGTTTTAACTACTGTAATATCATATTCTTTCTTCCAATTTATTTTTTTATTAAAATAATTTTTTGATTTTATAATCATTAAAATGAACTATAAAATATTTTAAGATAAAATACAATTAAATATACAACAGTATCTATTAGTACGAACAACATGATCCGATAATAATCGAACATTATATCTATCAATGTCTTTTCTATTAGTATCAATAATTTTTTTTAAATAATCATTGACATGATCCATTATATAATTAATCTCAATATTGTTTCTATAATTAATAGAAATTTGAAAACAATCTATATTATATTTTTTACAAAATATTTCTACTTCTTGATATTCTACGTATTGTTTTAAATCACTCTTATTGCCAATTAATATTAACTTGTAATTTGATTTTGAATGGAATTTTATCCTTCTTATCCAATTATCTAAATTTAAAAAACTTTTTCTATTATTTAAATCAAAAAATAATAAAAATATAGTAACTTTTTTGAAATATCTTGAAGTAATATCATAAAATATATCATCCCCTGAAATATCCCATATTTGCCATTTAATATTATAATTATTAAATGAAAATAATTTTGCATTAAGATCAACACCAATAGTTGCCAAAACTAGTGGATTAAAAGTATTAGTTTTCATATAACTTAGAAAAGTACTTTTTCCTGTAAAAGTATCCCCCACTAAACAAACACTTCCAATATATGTTTCCATCTAGTATAACATATATTATAAAATGTTACACTTACAACAACGGTTATGATTTATTTCATTTTCTAATAATATTTCATAATCATTATGAATATATTTTAATTCTATTTGGTTTTTTAGTTCTCTTTCTTTCAAATAATTATTAATTTTGTTATTAATCTGACCGATATTATTAAAATTTTTAATTGATATTTCAATATAATCAATATTATATTCATTACAAAAAGTATTAATATCTGATTGATTAATATTTTTAAGTAAATCAGATTTATTTCCAACTAATATAATATTATGGTTTCTTGAATTACTTTCGTGATTTATATATTTTATTCGTTCTTTTAGAGATAAAAATGAAGCTATATTATTTATATCAAAAAATAATATAAATAAGTTAGCTAACTTAAAATATGGTAATATTATTGGGTTATGTTTAATATTTCCAGATGTATCCCAAATTTTCCAAACACATCCTATATCATTATATGTTATATATTCTACGCCAATGGTAGGTCTATAACATTCTGTAAAATTATTATTTTTAATATAATTAACAAATGTACTTTTTCCAGTATTTGTATCTCCAACCAAACATATACGTATTTCTTCCATTATATATTGTAATATTATATACTTTAATAAATAAATCAATTTTTAAATAGTTGCATCTACATTAATCTCGTTAATAAGAGTTACTACATTAGTATCTGTGTTAAGAGTTACTACATTAGTATCTGTGTTAAGAGTTACTACATTAGTATCTGTGTTAAGAGTTACTACATTAGTATCTGTGTTAAGAGTTACATTAACTTCCTCTGAAGATACATTCGGACCAGAACTATCTGAAACTTCATATAATTTTAAAAGTTCATTTCTACATATTTCCATATTTTTTTTACATTTCTTAGATTCATCTACCCATTGTTTAGTAATCTCTAAAATTTCATTTTTCTTTAACTCGAAATGTCTCTTTGTTAATTCTTCAAAACCATTAGGTGGATTTTTCATCTTGTCAACAATTGCCCATCTCATATTCTCCAAACGAAGATTATCATTGTAATCAAATGATTTTTTTCGCCCTTCTTCTGTATACATTTGTCTTTCCCATCCTGGTTCATTAAAATATGGTTGTTCTACCAAAATTAATGACTGAATTGATACCAATACTTGTAGGAATGTGGAGGTACTTTTATTCCATGATTCACCATCTTGTCCAGCCCAAGTACCAAGTAAAGATAAACATACTTTACCACAATTATAAAGGTTTGGATTAAACCTAACACTACTATGTCCAGTAGTATCCAGTAATACTTTTGGTTCAGTATCTGGATAAGTCGTCGGAAAATGAGAATGAAATTCATAAATACCATTATGATAGGGTGTATCTTTTGGTCCAGTAATAACAAAACTAAAAATATTAAGATTATCAGAGGAAGCACGAACTACAATACTTGTATCCCAATTATTAGGAAGATTTTTCCTCATTGAAGAAAATTCTGATGAAATTCGCATTAAAGATTTTGGATTAATCACTTCATCTTTATATTTACTAAAACGATGTTTACTATTAATTTTGTAATCAGTAAATATTCTAGATTGTTCTTCTTTAATCATACTAGCATATTCTTCCAATACACTAATATCTGTATCCATTACTTGAGGTAGTAGTTTCTTTCCATTACCAATACCATCTATTTTTTGACTAGTTAATATTTCTTCGATATTATTCTTAATAATGTCTGCCACTGAAATTATTTGTACATATCCTTGTAATATATCTTGCTCTACTATATTAGAAATTATAGGAGATATATCTTCTCGTAGTATCTCTAAATTATTATATATTTTAAGTTTCCATTCATTAAAATCACTATTTAGACTATTAAAAATAACTGTCAACAAATCTAATATTTTACTAAATAATGTCATTTTTTTATTAATTTCAAGGAGTGTTGAATTACAAATATTATTATCAATATATTTTAAAATGGAAGAAATATTAGTGGATATTTTTTGGTCTGACTTGAGAAACACCACTATCTTTTCTAAACTTTTTTCCACATTCTTATCTTTAAATTCTTGTTCTTTAACAAATTTCTTAATATCCCATTCATCTCTTCCAGTGTATCCATATCCTACACCCGATTTCCAATATTTACTAGTGTTATCTGAATTCTTTGTTCCTGTAACAGAAAACTTGGTATATTCCAAATTTATTTTTATATCTTGATAAAGTTTCTCTCCAATTAATGTTGAAAACTCAATAACCTCTTTATCTAAATCTGTCATGACTTGGTCGTGTTCGCATTCAATGTATTCTAACTTGAGAGTATCTAGATTAGTAGCCAAGTTTGTAATTAACCAATCCATATTAATAACTGGATTCCAATTTTCTAATTTTAAAATATCCAAATTAGACATTTGATAAATTAGAGAACTTTTAGCAATTGGATTAATATATCTAATAGTCGGTGGATAAAAAGGATATAATTGTGGGTCAAAAGAAATTGTCAAATTAATAACCAATTCTTTATTATCTTTATTTTTCAAGATAATATACATTAAAAAAGTATATTTAATGTCTGTTGGTAAAATATAATGTGGATGGTTCTTATTTGAATTAACCATCTTTATTTCATTAATTAACATTTCATTAATTACCCTTTTAGAATAAAGTAGATCCTTTGGAATTGATGATAAAGATAACTCTGATTTTAATGTTGAATCATTTAAATCCTTTAGCAACTTTTCGTAATTACAATTTCCTTTATTAAAAACTTCTCTGCTCCGATAGAGACCAAAATTGTCATTTATTTTCGTAATTTTAGTATTAGTGGTAACACTATCCTTTAGTAGTTTTAAAATTGTAGAAACAGATTTTTTCCTTATTAATTTACTATTAACAATATCTGTATTAATATATGCGGAGTTGATATAGACATACTCTAAATCTTTATTGACATATAAATCATAAGCATAATTTAGATAATAAAATTTAACAATAAACTGTTCTTGGTTATTAATTAACATGTACTTGTTTAACTTTCCGAAATTACTTTCTATTTCTCTTAGCAATGCCATTAAATAGAATGAGTTAAAGTAAAATAAATGATAAATTCAATTTTTATTTTTACAAATAATTGTTGAGTGACATCGTCGTAAAATAGATTTTTTATATAGAAAATGTGTTTTTCATTATTAATTTTACAAGTTTTATATAATATCAATTAATTATATGAATTATTATTCTAAATATTTAAAATATAAAAAAAAATATAGTTTAGAAAAAAACAAACTTTCACAATATAAATTAAAATATACAGTTTCTTACAAAGGGGAAAAGATACCAGAAGATGAAATTGATGCTATATTTTACGATGACGATACTACTTATAATCAACTTAAACTTGAAATAACCAGTTATCTTAATAATAAAAAAGGTATAAAAGTAGATCATACAAATGTATTTTTTATTAAACAAGAAAGTAATAAGAAAACAATAAAACTACAAGATAATCAATATGATAATATAATCGATAATGGTATTGATATTATTGTGGTGATAGAAACACCTAAAATAGATCCAATTAAAGAAGCTATAAGACAAAATCAATTAAAAATGATATCTGGATTTGATAATACAATATTATATAATAATGGCCAATGGGAAAAAACATTACCAGATGGAAGTTCTTATGAAGGAAACTTTAAAGATGGACTACGTGACGGTCACGGTAAAGAAACATTACCAGATGGAAGTTCTTATGAAGGAAACTTTAAAGATGGACTACGTGACGGTCACGGTAAAGAAACATTACCAGATGGAAGTTCTTATGAAGGAAACTTTAAAGATGGACTACGTGACGGTCACGGTAAAGAAACATTACCAGATGGAAGTTCTTATGAAGGAAACTTTAAAGATGGACTACGTGACGGTCACGGTAAAGAAACATTCCCAGATGGAAGTTCTTATGAAGGAAACTTTAAAGATGGAATAGGTGACGGTCACGGTAAAGAAACAGAACCAGATGGAACTTCTTACATAGGAAACTTTAAAGATGGACTACGTGACGGTCACGGTAAAGAAACATTCCCAGATGGAAGTTCTTATGAAGGAAACTTTAAAGATGGAATAGGTGATGGTCACGGTAAAGAAACATTACCAGATGGAACTTCTTACATAGGAAACTTTAAAGATGGACTACGTGACGGTCACGGTAAAGAAACAGAACCAGATGGAAGTTCTTATGAAGGAAACTTTAAAGATCATAGATATAATGATCAAGGAATAAAAATATATGCAGATGGTTTTGGGTATATAGGAAACTTTAAAGATGGACTACGCGACGGTCACGGTAAAGAAACATCACCAGATGGAAGTTCTTATATGGGAAACTTTAAAGATAATAGATATAATGATCAAGGAATAAAAATATATGCAGATGGTTTTGGGTATGTAGGAAACTTTAAAGATGGACTATGGGATGGTCAAGGAAAAGAAATATTCCCAGATGGAAGTTCTTATGAAGGAAACTTTAAAGATGGTATACTCAATGGTCAAGGAAAAGAAACATTTCCAGATGGACGTTCTTACATAAGAGAATTTAAAAATGGATACCCAATAGAAAATGACGAGGTGGTAGAAAACGATTATTTATAGATATATAATAACTTTATTTTAATATTAAAAATTTAATAATAAAATAATGTCATCTGGTTGATTCAGTTATGACTAGGCCTCTAGAACCGAAAGTTGTGCCTGAAGCGCTTCAATCTTACGTGCCTTTGCTTCTTGTACCATACGCTCCAAGTCAGCAATCATCGCATCCTGGTCCTCTACCGGAGGCACAGGTGGAAGCTTTGTCGAACTACCATTCGGAGCAGGAGGAGTATCGTCAATTGCTGAAACCATAGGGGTCGAGCTAGCCACAGGTCGTGAGATACCAGTCCAAAAGCTAATGAGTGCATCCTCTACCGGCTGGAGAGAATCATCGTTCATCGTCTTCATAAAGCTATCCAGAGGAGTCACTCTCATCTTGACAGCACCCGTCTTGAGGTCAACCACCGTCTTGTAGTCGCCAGTCATCACCTCGACCATGATAGTCTGAGAGAAACCAGCAACCAGCTTGACACCGACCGTATTCGACTGAACCGGAAAACCTGGCTTGTCTAGTGCCATGTTCCAATATACCACAAGTGGTACATCGAACTTAGCAGCCGTAAAAGCCTTCTCCTGACGAGTCTGGAAACTATCGAAACCACAGAAACCACTCCTAGGAACGTCATATCCATACTCATCTATCTCAAGACCCTTGTAGCTCACCATGGAATCGAAATGACCATCAGTGACAATCATAATCGTAAAGTCGGTCGAAATCAACTTGCCAGCACTACGAGCCGTCTGCATCTCGTCAAGTAGAAGCCCGTAGGTAGCATCCAAGTTGGTGTTCATACCCCACTTGCACTTCATCAACAGACGGAAAACATCAAAGATGTCTGCTGTCGGGTCAAAGCTAAACACCTCTGGGTTCGCCGAGAAGGTAATCAACTTTCCTGGGATGGTGCTGATGGTAGCACAAAGAATACCCATGGCAATGGCATATTGCATAACACCAGCACCCGACATGGAACCAGATACATCGACCACCGGCATGACAGCACGAGGATCTCGGATTGGGTCCGGTATAGTATCACCAATAGCAACTGCCTCCTCGCGCAGCTTGCGGTCCTTCTCCAGAGTCTCCTTGATGAGCTGGTCGACAAACTCTACCATCTTCTTCCACTGGGCGTTCAGAAGCATCTTCTCTTCGCGGGTCATCACATTAGAACTCTTGGCATGGTAACCCCATCTACTCTGGTCACACTGGTCCCAGATGAGGTCCGCAAGCTTTTTCAAGTCTTGTTGAGCACCATTGAGCTTCCCATTCATAATGTCCCGCAGTGTGTTCTGAGCACACTTTCGACGATCTTCTCGGTCTGAACGTTCATTGCCATCCTTCGTCTTATTGGTCAGAGCTAATCGAAGATTTGTGGTAGCCTTGGAAGGAATGAACTTGAGGTTCATCTCGCCCCAACCACGTCCGGGAAGTGCCTCCGTCATATGATGTTCCGGAATGCGGAGGCACTGACTCAACACAGTAGCGCACTTGCGAAGCACCATGCGACCAAAGTCCATGGTCTTGTCTGAGGAACTCTTGGAGTATCCAAAGAGAAGACGAATCAGGTCATCACGATGTGCGCTGTTCTTCTTGCCCTCGCGCTTCACCCACTTGGCAGCCCAACTGAAGTGGCCTTTGGGAAAAAACGCAAGAAAATCGGACAGCTCCTTCGGCTTCATACTCTTGAGACGCTTGTTAAGAGCATCAATCTCAGTATGAAGTGTACCCACCTCAGTGGTCACTACAGACTTTCCAAGGAGTCGAGACAAATCTGTAACAAGACAGTCGCGATAGAGACTTAGAAGTGAAAACACCATCTCCTCATCACCAGCAGTTCGAAAGACATCAACCAGGTGGTCAACATCCTGAAAGCAACCGTAGAAAGGAATAAGCTTTACCACTACAAGAGTCTCCTGTGGGAACTGTTGTCGCAAACGCTGGAAGAGCAAGTAAAACTGGACACGTGAACGTCCACCCTGGCATCGAATAGCGCGAGCAAAAAAGGCCAGCTTGAACAACAAAACAATCTGTGTTTGTCGGTCCTTCTGTGACATGGAGTAGAGACCGGATGTCACCTTGGGCCAGTACTGAACAATAATATTCAAAAGCATAACTGGGTCGTTACCAACCAGTTGTTGCTTGAGTCCGAGGGTATCGGACATCAATTGTTCGTGAAGAGAGGCATAATAGCCTAGGTCGGAATGACAAGGGTCGCCATTCTCGCCAAGCATGTCAGGCTGCTTGGCTTGAGTTTCTGCCTTTTGACTTATGAGGTCAAATAGACATGAGCCACTAGTGGCTTTGGTACTGTTGGTTGAACCAACGGGGTTACTACCAGTGTTACCGGTATTACGTGTGCTATCTACTAAAGAATTAAACATCATGATATCTTTGAGTATGTATCATTATATATAATTAAATTTCAATTTTTTCATTATGTGAAAATATTGTTTATTAACCATGTAATTGGTATTGTATTATTGTTTGAAGATAGATACTAACATAGATAAATAAATATCACCAAATGTTGACTTGGATACCTTGCTTTCTAAATTTGCTAGGTCTGAAAATATCAAAGGATATTCACTTGCATCAATTTCATTATTAGTTACCTTTTTTAAAAGTAATTCCATAATCTCTTTTAAAATAATAGATATTGAATATCCATTTTCTAGAACTAATTTTGATATTTTTTTAATAGATACTTCTAGAGTTTTATTTTTATCTAATAATATATTTGTAACTTTTTCAATTTCGGCCGGTAAAGGATACCCAGCTACATCATAACATAAATTTTCTTTAATATAAGACTCTCCACCTACTTTATTAATACATGCTGATTGCATTAAATTTATTGCTTTCCTCATATCACCTTTAGAAATATTAGATATAATATCCATAGTACTATCAGTATAAGATAACTTTTCTGATTTAGCAATATGCTCTAATTGCTTTTTCATAATTTCAGGCTTAATTGGATTAAATTTAAATTCAGCACATCTTGATTTAATTGCAGGTATAATTTTATTATCATAATTACAAATTAAACAAAACCGTGTACTCGAAGAATATTTTTCAATGATTCGTCGTAGAGCAAATTGTGCATCAAATGTCATCGAGTCTGCTTCATCTAAAATAATCACTTTGATTCCTTTATTAAAATAATTTCTTTTTTCAGCAAACCCTTTTATCTCTTCACGGACTGAATTTATACCCCTATCATCAGAAGCATCTAATCTCATAACCATTAATTTTTTTTTAATACCAAAATAGTCATTTAATACTGCCATTATAGTTGAAGTTTTTCCAGAACCAGAACCTCCATAAAATAAAAGATGTGGGAAAGAACCACCATTAAATATTTTTGTTAATGAATTAATTATAGTATCCTGTCCAACAATCTCACTCAAATTGGTTGGTCTATATTTTTCTACTAACGGTAAATTATATTCCATTATTAGTTATTTTGGACACAGTTTTTAAGTTACTTTTTTTTTTATTCATTATAAAATATGCTAAACGATATAATTGAATCATTTCGTCACAACCTTTGATTAAACTCTGATCTATATTTGCCAATAATATTATAATACTAGCTTTATCTGCGCTAGTTAATTTGCTATTATCTAAAATTAAATTATGTAATACTAAAATTTGATTTACTAAAGAATATCCAGAAGTATATACAAAATTTAGAAACTCTAGAACATCCTTCTCTTTATTTGTAATACAATCATTAATAAATTTCTTTAATTTAGATTCTTCTACAATGCCAGATATTTCATCTATTATCATAGAACTAATACCACTTCCAAAACAATTATAACATCTTTGTAAGAAATTAATTGCCTTTCTTAAATCACCTCTTGAGTAATCACTAATTTTATTAATTACAGAAATTGAACATTTTAATTTCTCCTTTTTAGAAATTAATTTTAATTGATTTTTTAATTCTAATTTAGGAATCGGTTTAAATCTAAATACAGCACATCTTGAAACAATTGGATCAATAATTTTATGATGATAATTACAAATAATACAAAATCTAGTTACCTTTGAGCATTCTTCCATTATTCTTCTAAGAGCATATTGTGATTCCGATGTCATATTATCAGCTTCATCTAAAATTATAATTTTCCACGGGGGTAAATTTAAGTTTTTTGTCTGTGTTAAATTTATAGACTCTTGTGCGTAATTTTTAATTTTCTCTCTAACAACATTAATTCCTCTTTCATCAGAAGCATTTAACTCCTTGATTCTATCTCTATAGTGTTCACCAAATAATTCTTTCGCTAAAGCTATTATAGTTGAAGTTTTACCAGAACCAGAAGGTCCAAAGAACAGTAAATGGGGAATGTTTTTATTTTCAACAAAATTTCTTAAACCTTCCTTGACTTCTTCTTGGTAACATATCTCATCCAAATTATTAGGTCTATTTTTTTCTACCCAAGATACATATTTCATTAAAGTAAATATATAAAGAACTTTTAAATGCTTATTTAATATGTTCTTGTAAAAAAAGGTTTTTTAATTCTGCATTAGAAAATACAAATTTCTCATCATCTTTATCTACTCTGGTATTATAAACATAAATATCCTTTGAATCGTGAGAAATTCTAGCACCAAGTCCTAATTCCTTTCTAAAACTGTTTTCAGTAATAATTATATTGTTTATAATTAAAGTATTCCCTTTAATACCATAAATAGTAGACTCCTCTTCAAACATACTACGAGTATTCATTTTACAAAAAAGTCTCAAACAATGAACTAATTCATGAAATAAAATTACAACTATAGGTTGAAATTTAAAAATAGAAAATGAAGAACATAAATCTAAATCTATTTTATCATCTAAAGGTTGGCAATTTATAATTTTATGGAATGTTTCGTCCTCAACACCTTCAAGTAATTCCTCATTTAAAACTGGTACTTTTATAAAATACGGTGTATCAGGAATAAATATAGTATTATCTTTAGAACTAAAATGCGGGTACTGAAAATTTTTACTGGAAGAGTAATTCGAAATATTAACATTATATCCCGATCTAATATATTTATTTAATTCACTAATTAATAAAGAACCAACATTAGTTGATTCTATTCTGCGTAGTGCTGACACAATAACATGGTCCCATTCATTTTTTGTTTGAAAACACGTATACTCTTTATATTGTATATTTAATAACATATCATATAAAGATTATAGATATTTGTTGAAATAATCAATTTTTACAAGGTTGTAGCAGATAAGATGTATTTGATATTATAACTTTTTCAAACCAGAACACTTTTAATATTTTCTAATTTACTTTATATGGATAATAACTTAAATTTTATTAAAATTTTTCCAAATAAAATTAAAAAAATTAATATAAAACAATTAGAAAGAAATAAAAATGTAGATAAATTAAATATAGATAAATTAATAACAATATCATTAGATGAAGGTAAACTTTCAAATAATATACTAATAGCTCAATCAGAAAACAAACTTCATATTTTTGATTCTAACCTAAATATACAAAATATATTATATCCATCAGTTGATGATAATATTGATAATTTTGGTTATGCTATATTTAGACACAAAACCCAATTATTTATAAATGGATTCACTGAAACAGGATTTCCTTTAATTTATGTTTATAATATTGAAAATAATTTTGAATTAGAGTATAAATTCATACTTCAAAACTTTAGAGGAGAATTTTACCCAACATTTGTTAATAATAAATTAGTTATTATTAAACAAGAAAGTAAACATTTGGTTTTATATTCATTTAGAATTATTGAAGGTTCGATTGAAAAAGATGATATAATAAAAATCGAATTACCAGAAAGTAAACATATATTTTCAACCAGTAATAAACATTTATTTATTAATAGCAGGGAACAATTCTATATTATTGATATTATTAATTATAAGATATTAATACGAGAAAATAAAATTTGTAAAGCAATAGATACTTTCACCTTTTCTAATCTAGAATTAACAGTAGTTGCTCACGATGTTGTTGATATTTATGATGATAATTTAAATATTAGACAACATATAGATTTGCCAAATATTGATATGATATGTTTTTCAAATTCATATTTAGTTTTAGGTAATACGAAAGATAATATTGTTCATATTTTAGCATTAAATCATAACGGACTTTTTATAGAATTTGGAAAAATATCACACCTAAAAAATATTTCACAACTTAATTGTATCAATAACATGATTATTTTTAAAAATAACAATGAATATATATATACTAACTTACCCGAAAGAATTTATAATCTTGTAAAATTTAATGGATATGGATATTATGTTGATAATCAAATTATTCAAGAAAGTAATAAAGGTAAAGCAATATTTATAAAAAATGGCAAATTAACTACATATATGGAAATAGAATCAAATGTATCATTAATAGTTGGTTATACTGAGTTTGTTTCGGAATTAATAGTAGCAGACCATCATAAAAAAATGGGCTTTTCTGTTGAATACTCATTTACGGAAGAGGAAAATACTAATCTTAAAACAAATTATATCTTAATTTCTGAAGATATCATAGAAATTGATTCATCTGTAGAGAGTATCAAGTCTCTGAGTAAAGAAAATACAAACTTTATTTTTATTGAAGAGCCTAGTTCAGATATATACTTTAAATCAACTATTGGAAGTTCCATTAAAATTAAAGTTGGAAGATATGATAAAATTATAACTTGGTCTAAAAATTCAATACTAAAGTTAGAACTATTTAACAATGATTCTTTGATTGAAATAAGTACAAAATCAGACATTGATATTTTAGGTTATCAAGCAAAAGTTAATAATAACAAATTTAATTATCAAATAAATATAATTTCTAATTCTAATGATGTGATTATTAATAGTGCATTAGTTAATAACTATAATACTTTCTTTCCTTATCTCAAAGAAAATAAAATTAATGCGATTGTTAATAATACAATTAAAGATATTGACATAAAATTTGAATTATTATCCATTAAATCTAATTTACCCGATTACAATAATAAAGGTAGATTAGAAATTAATGGCTTAAATCAACAATTTCATCGAAGATATTTATTAGAAAATAATGACAAATCTATAATTATTAAAGATATTTTAATGGATAAAGTTATTACCGAATATAAAACTAAAGATTTAGGAAATATAAAAAAGATAATATATATTAATCCTTTACTGATTATTTTATCTAAACCACTTAATGACATTGATACTACATTAAACATAATTAACATTAAAGATAATAAATTAACACCTTATGTTATTAGTAATAATAAAAATGAAAATTTAACAAATATATTTGAATATGACAATTGTAATTTAGTATTTGTTACAATAAATGATACCTCAAATATAATTTATATTATTAATTTAGATGATTCAAATGAAGTTCATAAAATGAGAAAAATTAAATTTCAAGAAAATATTAAAAATATTAGGCTACATAACAGATATTTAGCTGTTGAAACAGTAAATAAAGAAATAATTTTGTATGATATAGAAGAATTTCAGACATTAATTTCATTTACTGATGAAAATATAATAAATTTTACCATGTATTATAATCATTTAATTGTTTTATTGAAAGAAGATACACTAAAAGCATATGTTTATAAAATTAAACCTGATTTTGAATTATTATTTACTACCGAAATTGATAATATTCAAGAAAAATCTAATATAAAAATGGGACCAGGAAGAGTTATTATTTATGATGAAAATAATATTCAACTCTATAACTTTGATGAAATAAATGGATTAGTAAAAATAGAAAGAATAGACCACACATTTATTCATTATTATAAGAATATACTAATTACAAAAAATAATAACTCATATTTTAATGTCTATAAATTTTCGCCACAGTTAAATTATATTGATCTGCATATTGATTGTTCTTTACGATTAGATAAGATGATATTAAAGAATAAAGAAAATGTTACTAAATCAATATTAAATTTGTTCTTTGTCGTTAATCATAATTCAGAAATTAGAATTAATGAAGTAGAATCTATTAAATTTAATAGTTTATGTCAAAATAAATCAATTGCAAAAATGATATTGGAAATACATAACAATCAAGAAATAATAATTGACACAGTTGGGCAAAATATAAAGTTTTGTGGTATTATTGAAGGCGAATTAAAAGAAAAATTACCATGTTTTTTGCCTGGTACATTAATATTAACACCTACTGGAGAAATACCAATTGAAAAACTAAAGGAAAATGATATTATTTTTAATGACAAATATCAAGAAATTAAAATTAACAGCATTCATAAATGGGAAACTTCAAATTTTACTAGTAGTAATATTCCTTATATTATACCAGCAAATTCATTAAAAGAAAATTATCCAAAATATGATACAGGAGTGTCACCATTTCATAGAATTAAATTACCAAATGGTGATTTTGTAAGAGTACAGGATATTAGATTACCATTTATTAAACAATTTAAGATTGATAATGGTATTTTAAGATCCAACAATTATGAAGGTATATTAGAAAAAATAATATATTATAACTTTATTTTAGAAAATGACGAATCATTTATTGCAAATGGTTTAATTGTAGAAAGCTTAGATAAATCAAATCCTCATTTGTAATGTCTGATAAAATTTAATAAGCTATTTTAATTTAAATATTTCAACTAGTAATTTATTATCTAATAATAATTAATATGACTAAACTATGGTATCAAGATTTTCGTGTATTATTAGATGAACCATTCCAATTTTTTCCAAGTAATAATTTAAATGATACAGAAAAGATAAATTCTTTAGCAAGGCTTGCAATATATTATTCAATTATAATTATTATTACTGGTCGAAGTCACTCCTATTTAACTATATCTTTAGTAATTATTATTATTTCATTTTTATTAGGAAGAACTGAACCATTTAATAATAATATTGAGAAACCTAAATGCTATAAACCAACTGATGCTAATCCATTTATGAACTTTACTATTAATGATTATTATAAAGACCCTAATAGACCAGAAAATTGTCCTATTGATCAAGTTAGACAAGATATGAGAAAAAAATTTCTAAAGAGAATAGTGCCTGACCCAACAGATTTGTGGGGACAAAATTTTAGTGATAGAAATTTTTATACTACACCTTCAACTAGAATAGTTAATGATCAAACTGGTTTTGCTAATTGGTGTTATGGTGGAACGGGTCAGTGTAAAACTTACGGTAAAGGATGTCTTAAGAGAGCATTATCTCGAACTGGTACTGGGATGTTCGGTTCCCCTATTTAACCATTCTATTAATTTTCTAATTCCTAAAAACATTTTCTCATCTATCATAGATATTCGAAACGTGAGTCCTTCCGTTCCAAAACTCTTACCAGGAACAACTATTATTCCAATTTCACTCGCTAATCTACTTGTTAATTCTTCTGAATTATTAATTCCCATTAATTCTAATTCAACAGAATAATTGTTAAGATCAATCCATTTATACCAAGCCCCTTCAAATTTAGAAGAAATTATTTTACTATCGGTATTTAACTCTTTCTCGATATTATCCGATATATTTTTAAAAAATATTTTCTGGTTTGTAAAATATTCTTTATTCTTACTATTCGTTAATGCATCTGCAGCAACATGATTTAAAAAATGGTTTATCAGGACGAGTTTGCTAAGCAAACTCGTTCTGATAACCACAAACTTATTCTTAGAAAATCTTGCAAAGATTTTCTAAGAATAAAAAATCTGATGGACACGAATACATGATAGATCCCAATGAAGCCATATTTTTTTGAACATCTATTAGAATATCTGGAAATAACATCCATCCAAATCTCCAACCACCGGAAGCCCTATCCTTTGATAGTGAAGATCCTAAAATACATTTATCATATAATTCTGATAAATAAACAGTTTCAATTTGTGAAGTATTATAATAAATCTCATCACTAAACACTGTAATGTTATACTTTTTAAATATTTTAATTAGTGATGTATATTCATCTTTAGTATATACTGCACCTGTTGGATTATTAGGACTATTCAAAAATAATAAAGAGTTTTGTCCATTATATTTTAATAAACTTTCATCTAATAATTCAGAGGTTAACTTGTAATTATTATTACTAGAACATGGAATAGTTATAAAATCCTTTTCTAATTTTTTCATATCTTCCAAGTATGTGACCCAGCATGGAGTAGGAATAAATATTTTTTTGTCCCATACAAATGATAAAGAAAAGATTAACTCTTTTAATCCATTGCCCACAACAATATTATTTAAGTTTTTTGGATAGATTTCATATACAGCATTTTGAAATACATCTTTTCCTTCAATGCTTGTATACTCTTTTTTGTTAATATTATTTTCCAAGGTTTTTATTAGATAATCTGGTGTTGGTAATGGATTTTCTCCTAAACCACCATTATAAACAGGTAACCCTTTATTAACCCTATCTAATAGAATTAACTTAGAATTAAGCGTTGGAGATATATTCATTATTTTACTGTTAAAATTAGTTGATATTTTTTTTTCAACATTAGTAAGAATTATAAATAAAAAATAAAATACAAACTAACATTTTATTAATTAATTAAAAAATTTAATAGCTATTTTAATGTGCTATTTTTAGCTGCTATATCCCATTGATGTGTAGCTTCTTCTCTCCACGCACTTGCGAAATCTTGATAACTATATAATTTACCACTCTTATCCCACATATATAAATTATAATTGTAACCCTGATTATCTATAATATTAAACTTATATTGTCCGCCACCTATTTTATCATTAAAGTTTATTAATACTAATTTATTATATTTAAATCTACCATCTTTTTTCACAAATGTACCTATTTTTCACTATTAAGTTCTTTCAAAGTTAAATATTTCTTCTTATATTTCAAATATTTTTCTTTATATCTAATTTGTTCCATATATATTATTTAGAAAAAAAGTTATATAAAATATAATATATGAACCCAAAAAATTTTAATTTTAATTATAATATAGATATTAAAAAAGGTGATAATTCAAGTACAAAAAAATCTCAAAATTATAGGTGTCATGATTCTAAATTAGATAATGATAACAAAAAACTATTTCAATTAACGAAAAAAGAAAAAGAAAAAGAAAAAGAAAAAGATCTCAAATACTCACAGAATATAAATGATATATTTTATGAGAAAGAAACTTGTAAACCAATAAAAAAAGAAAATGTAAAGCCAACTACAAAACCAACAAATACCAAAACTTTTGAATCAAGTAATAATGAATCATATAAAGATAGACAATGTAATGAATCAAAACCAGTTAAATATTATGATAATAGTATTAGAGATAATTATACTATAAATTATAAAAATATTAGTGCTGGTTCTGCTAGAGTTGAAGATGAATCATTTTTATTACTTCCAAGGATGCATTCTAGACAAAAAACTCGAGTAGAATTAAAAGATAATATGCATCCTGGTGATTATAGAGTTGATTTATCATCAGATAACATTATAAAAACAAAACAATATACATCTTATTACGGAGACCATTATGGTCCTGGTAAAGGGTTTGGTAATACGAATATAAGTAATGACATTCGAAATGGTGTACCATCAAGAAGTGAAAATAATGTTTTTCATGAAAGAATAGAGTCTAACGTAAATGATAGAAGAGATATAATATTTAAAAACTATCAAGATCCCAATAATATTATTATGCCATTTCCAAGAGGTGGTGAGATTACAAGGAAGTCAGTTCAAAATAATAATAAGAATTTAAGTAGTAATACATTTTCTGAGTTTAAGTTTAAATATTAATTTACTATATAACTTTAATATGGAAATTGATTCAAATTTAAAGAAAATTATAAGACATTATTTGAAAGCAAGAGATTATGAAAATGAACAAGATAAATTTTTATTACATTTAGAGAAAGTAATAGTATTATTAGAAAAATTAAATAAAAATAATATAGAAAAAATAATTGATCCAGTGTATATTGAACAAATTAGAAAATATACTTATTCTAATATTACAAAAATAATTACTAACTCACTAATTAAAAATAATAAAGCAGTTAGTAGTGATATTTTTAATCTTGTTACAGAAGGCAATATTCATTCTATAACAGATACAGAAAACATTTATAATTATGATATTTTTAATGAAGAAGGATTAACACCTTTACATAAATGTATTAATTTAGGTGATACAACAATTTTAAGAGAATTTTTTAAAAAAGGGGAAAAAATAGATCTTGTTAATAAAAGTGGACATACATTATTGGAATTTGCATGTTTACAAAAGGATCCAAATTTAATACAATTCTTACTTAATCACGGAGCTAATATGAAAAAACATCTATTCTTTAGGAACAACTATAAGGTACATCTTTCGCTCAATGATATTGATACTGCAATTATTATAAAAATATGTATGCTTGCCAAGAATGATAATAAAGATAATTCTATTGATTTTTTATACAAATATATTAGTCCGGATACAAAAATTGGAATTGATGATATAGAATTTAAGGAATTTAATAAATGTTTGGTAGCGATTCTTAATATACTGGGACCTGAAATGAAGGAAACAGTAATAGAAATATGGAAAGAAGAACTTTCTTATAATTTAAATAATAAATTGGGATGTCCTAATAATTATTTAGAATTACTTTTAATTAACCTAGTTCCATTCATTAATTATCCATTTAATGTAACAAATAGGAATGTATTAACTAACGAACTAATATATACTACTAAAAAAATTTGTCGAGATAATAATTATATTTTAGATACTAAATTCAACAAAGAGTTAATAAATAATATTTGGAAGAATTATGAAAATGAAGTTCCGTATGATTATATTGGTGTAATTATCAGTCATATATTTAGCAAGATAAGAAGACCATAATATTAAAAATGTTTTAAGAATGAAATTAAATATTCTAAAAAAATATTTAAAAATTTTTGAAGTAAGACAAAATTTATATATAATTATTTTTGAAGTAAGACAAAATTTATATATAATTATTTTTGAAGTAAGACAAAATTTATATATAATTATTTTTGAAGTAAGACAAAATTTATATATATAGTAATTTTTATTTTCTAAAATAATTATATATATAAATGAGTTTTACAAGACTTGATTATGATTGCTGTGCCTATGCTAAAGATTTACAAGAAAGCACAACTCCTTTAGAATATTTAATGTATAGAGGCAAGTTCGAAAATTGCAAGAAATGCCCAGACAATACTAATAATCTTGATTTTGGTATTAAAGTTGATGTTGAAAGTGAATTAAGAAACCAAACCAGATACTCATCTAATTGCCCAAGCAAAAAATACGATCCTACAAAGCCATTCCCTGCTGCAAAAACTACAAATCCTCATGTATGTGAGAGAGTTCCTTCTGGTTTAAAAAAACCAACTGGTCCTGGTTATGATGATTCTAAATTAGGAAGATCATGTTGCCCAAAAAATAAAGATGAATCTAAAAACTAAATTTTTAAATAAACATTTAATACTTACATAAATATTAAATGATTAACTTATTTTGATAAATATATTATGGTTTAAATTTAGTTTAAAGATATATAGGAAAAATAATATAAAATTTTTAATAAATATAATTTCTCATTTATTATATATGTCATTCAGCAGAATTAATTATGACCAATGTGCTTATGATTTACAATTAGATAGATCAACAGCACCTGGTAACTATAGATTATTTCCAGGTCAAGTTGATAGTTGTAATAAATGCTATCCTTATAATCAACCAAATGGTTCATCTGAACATACTTCTATGGCAAGAGACAATTGTGAAACTGGTTATGGTAACCTAGCAGATGTTGAGTCTGAAATAACAAATAGAAAAAAATACTTGGAAAAGTGCAATAAAGAAGGTAAAAACGACGGATACAGAAAAGCAAAGGTATATCACAAACCATTATGCGACAAAACATTAGAGTCTGAAGATACTAGATTCAGCAATCCTCTTGATAACTACCGTGGAATGAGTTTAACTGGATTTTATTTTACACCATATTTACATGTTAATCCTCAATGTCAATACCAAACTAATAAAAGTAGAGAGGGTAATTCAACAAGACAAATGGTAAAAGATTGTTACAAATTACCAAATCAAGACTTTTGGGATAAAGGCAATGGTCTTCCTCCTAAACCAAAAGAAGTATCAAAGAAAGGTTGTAAGATGTGTTGTGAATAAACATATTAGAATATTTTTTGTTACACAAAAATTTTTAAATTTATCTTTTAGATTTAAAAATATTTGCAAAAAATATATGTGCAGCAAAAAATATTTGTGTAACAAAAAATATTTGACTTAAAAAAATAAATAAAATTTATTATATATAACATTATAATAATGGAAACAGTATTATTAGGAAGTTTAGGATATTTAGGAAATAAAATTAATAGTCAAAAAGACGTTAAATGCAAACCATCGCAAAAAAGAAAAAACCCAAAACCTACCAGGCAAAAAATTGCCAGTTATAATATATCTGATAATATAACTAAAGCAACCCGACAACAAGCTAAGAAATTAAAAGAATGTGGGTTTGCATCACAATTTGATACTATTATGTTAGATAATACAGACGGTCCTGTTGGTGTTAATGAATCAAATATTGTTAATGTTAATGGTGCTAACAGTTATGATACTTCGTTACAAAGAGATATTGATTTGAAAAATGGATATTCAGAATTTGGTAGGACCCAAATGCATTACGATGTTGTACCTCAAATAGAAATGATGACAAGTAATATGAGTAAGCATTCTAGCAGACGTGACATGACAAGACAAGATAAAGATTATAGTCAACAATTAGCTTTACATACAGGCGATGACCCTTATTATATGAGTAAAGATACACATGACCCAACACAATTATTTGAACCTATGGCTGATTTAACTTATGTTAATGGTGCTCCAGTTATGACTGATATTTTAAAAGAAAGATATGTTCCTTCATATAAAAATAATAATGGTGATTTACCTTTTGAAAATAAAGTAAAAGTTCAACCCGGTTTATTTGGCGAAGAACAAAACGGTAGAAATGAAGTATATAGAGTATTACCTAAAGATACAAATGATTTACGAAGTAAAACTAATCAAAAGATTTCTTATAAAGCCGATAAAATTGAAGCGGTTCAAAAAGGACAGTATCGACCTGCTCCTCTAAATTTAACAAAATATAAATTACCAACTCATCGTGAAAGAGAAATGGATGATTATCTGCCTAATGCAGGAGTCGCTAGTAAGAAAAAACAAACTGGTGAATTTCAAAGTATTAATACTAATCGAAGTACTAGTATGAATGTACTTGGTCATGCTCATGATTCAACTAAAGGTAATAAAAAATATGGTAAAACTACAGAATCTGGCAAAGTTACTTTTGCAAATGATGCTATTTCAAGATCCGTTTCTAATGTAACAACAAACCCTGTCTTACAAAATAAGAAATCATTTAGAAATGTAGAAAATGAAAGAGATAGTACTAATCATAATATTCCAGGTGTAGCATATAATAATACAGAAGGTTCATATGCTATTGATCCAACCAATATACCATTAACTACTTTAAGACAATTAATGATTGAGGGAGATAATAACATTGGTGTTACTCAAAATAGAAATAGTAATGCATATATATTTTCGAAAGATTGTGTTATTCCTGAAACACACAGGTCTGTTACATCTCATAATACAAAAGAAGGTATGATGAATCCTATTGTCAAAGAAGGACCTGCATTTGACAGTGAAGATAGAGCAAGACAAACTATTAGACAAACCACATCCCATAAATCAGTAACAGGTTCAATTAATCCAATTCAAAGAGAAAGTCATTATTATAATGAGAATGATAGTGCTCGAAAAACTATTAAAGAAACAACTGAACATATGGCTGTAGTAGGAACTGTTAATCCTGAAAGAGGTGAAGGTCATTATTTTAATGACAATGATACCGCTAGACAAACAATCAGACAAACCACTAGTAATATGACAGTAACTGGTGCAATAAATCCAGACCATAAAGAAGGTCATTATTATAATGAAAACGACATAGCTAAGCATACTATTAAGGAGACAACTATATATAATAATAGTGAAGGGTTTGTTAATCCAGAACATAAAGAAGGTCATTATTTTAATGATAATGATATGGCTAAAGAAACCATTAGACAAACAACAGGAACACTTAATATGGAATCAATAGTTCAACCTACAGACAGAGCTCCTGTTTATATAAATTATAAAGATGTACCTGATATTAATATTAGAAATACCACTTCACATGTTGAATATATTAGTAATACAGGTAGAACTAATGGTAATAATCAATATATGTACAATATTAAAGAAAAAGCAAAGCCAACTATTAGAAATACCACCGGATTATCTGAATATGTAAGTAATACCAATAGGTCACAAGGTAATAATCAATATATGTATAATAATAATGAAAAGGCCAGACCAACCATTAGAAATACAACTGGATTATCTGAATATGTCAGTAATGCTAACAGATCTCAAGGTAATGTAGTAATGGATAAAGATAATATTGCTAAACCAACTATTAGACAAACCACTTCTATAGTACAACAAGATAATAATGTTAGTAGAACCACACAGGGTAATGTTGTTTTAGGAAAAGACCATATTGCAAAACCAACTATTAGACAAACAACTTCTGTGGCACAACAAGATAATAATGTTAGTAGAACCACACAAGGTAACGTTGTCATAGGAAAACATGATAAAGCCAAACCAACAATTAAACAAAGTACTTTACATTCCACACAAGGTGGTAGAGTTGGTAGAACCAATGGAGGTGAAACTTATACTCGTGATAAAGAGGACGAAGCTAGAGAAACAGTTAAACAAACAACATTACATTCTACTCAAGAAGGAAGATTAGGTAGAACTAACGGAGGTGAAACATATACCCGAGATGAGAAAGACGAAGCAAAACAAACTATTAGACAAACAACCTTACATTCTACTCAAGGAGGTAGATTAGGTAAAACTACTGGAGGTGATAGTTATGTTCGTGATGAAAAAGATGAAGCTAAACAAACAATTAAACAAACTACTTTACATTCAACACAAGCAGGTCGTATTGGAAAACAAGAGGGTGGAATACAATACTCCAAAGATATTAATGATACAGCACGTGTTACTATTAGACAGACCACCTTATTGCAAAATCATACTGGACCATTAAAAGGTGATGTAGAAAAGATAAGGTCACAAGAAGCTGAACAAAATATGTCGATTGATGAAAGAAGAGAGATTTTAACTTATAATAGACCTGCAGGTCCTAAATCAGACCGAGCTGGACCAATTATAAATAAAACCGGAATCAAATTTAAGGAAGAAAATTTTATTAAAAGAACAAATTTTGGGTTTGACAAGTCAAATTGTAATTTAGGTCAATTGAATAAAACCTTTACTAGAAACAAACAAATGTTAAATACTCCAAATTATAGAATTAATGATGATTTCGTTAATACCTTACAAACCAACCCATTAGTTAATAATATTATGCATCAAAAGAATACAGGAAATCCATACGATAATTAAAAATATTTAGTTATATTATCAACCATATTATATATAAGATATTTATTTATATTAGAATGACGTGTTTTTGGGACGGAATTTTACATCATTTAAAAGATGAGGATTTTCAAAGAATATTTCAAATTAATAAACCTAATAATAAAAATTTTGTAGAATTATTAAAAACTAATTTAAGAAAAACCAAAGATATAATATGGAATGGATATACATTGACAGATAAACAACTAGAAGAAAACTATGAACATGTTAAAAATTTTAATATTGATTCTATTCGTAGTGGATATTTATGTTCAATATGTGATCCATTTTTATTCTTAGTGTGTGAACTATTTAGAGTAGATATCAATCATAAATACTGTGGATATAATATGACATATAGAGTAAAGAATCCAACTAAAACATTAAATTTTAAATCAAATTCAGGACATTTTAGTCCATGTTAGTTTAAATCTTTAATTAAATTAAATTAATTTAATTAAATTTAAAAGTAAGTATATATATATAATTAATATGTATTCAGCGAATGGAAATTACATCCCAACAACTAATGTTGTAGAAACATTTAAAGATACCAAAATATATGGTATTGGAAATATACCAAATTCTAGTTTAATTGATATAGAAAATGCAAAAACATGCACTAATGATAAAGTTAAATCATTAGAAATTGGTGCTAGTATTCATAAAGAAATTAGAAAACATATAAGACCACATTTAAAACCTGGACTAAAATTAAGTGAATTAGCAAATTTAATTGAAAACAAGTGCAAAGATTTAACTAAAAATCAGGGAGTAAATGAAGGTATTGGATTTCCCTCTAGTCTGTCAGTTAATAATTGTGCTGCACATTTTACTCCATCTAAACTATACGATGTAACATTAGATAAAAAATCAATTACTAAAATTGACTTTGGTGTCGAAGTAAATGGTTGGATAACAGATTCGGCCTTTACTGTTGCTTTCAATGAAGATTATAAAAATCTATTAGATGGTGTTAAAGATGCTACATATACGGGAATCAAAAATGCTGCCGTAGATGTAAATATTAAAGAATGGGGTGAAAAAATACAAGAAGTAATGGAATCTTATGAAGTTGAAATAGACGGAAAAACTCTTCCAATCCAAGTTGTTAAAAATTTAGGCGGTCATAATATCCTTAAAAATAGAATTCATGGAGGAGTATTCTTACCAGGAGCCTATATTTCTCATTATCCTGATAATCTTAAATTTAAAGAAGGAGTTTATGCGGTCGAAACATTTGGTTCCACTAAATCAAATGTGGTACATGAAAGAGATGAAGAAAATACTATTTATATGAATAAATCTTTAACCACCTCCGAAGTTGCAAAAAATAAAAATTTAAGTTCTTTTTATTCTGACCTATTAAATAAATTTAAAACTATCCCTTATTGTGATAGATATTTAGATAAATTATATGACGAGAAATTATATAAACCTAAAATGGAAAGTTTAGTTGACCAACAATTGATTAATAAATACCCATCTTTATATTGTAGTAAAGATGGTATGACAGCGCAATATGAACATACTATATATTTAAAAGAAGGAAAGAAGATAGTATTTTCTGAGTCAACGGATTATTAACTTATACAGTTAATTTTTATTTTTTCTATTTAAGATATTTATCTTTGTAGTTAAGATATTTATCTTTGTAGTTAAGATATTTATCTTTGTAGTTAAGATATTTATCTTTGTAGTTAAGATATTTATTTTTGTATTTAAAATATTTATTTTTGTATTTATTTTCATAATAATCTCCTAACATTTTTATATCCATCTTTTTAGGATAAAATTTCTTCCTTAAGATATTATTCCCATCAAACATAAATTTCATATTAGTAACTTTAGAAACATCCCAATTAGTTAACATATTATCAAATTGACTTGTTCCAAAAAACATACTACTCATATTCTCAACATTAGAAACATTCCATTTATTCAAATTTGAATTAAAATTTTTAGCATTCAAAAACATACCTTCCATATTTTTAACATTTGAAACGTCCCAATCATTTATATCTTTATTATAATTTATGGCATTACTAAACATACCTCTCATGTCTATTACATTAGATACAATCCATTCATTTAAAGGTTGGTCGAATTCTGTTGCTTTAGCAAACATAATACTCATATTAGTAACATGTGATACATCCCACTTTTGAAGAGGTTGATTAAAGATACTTGCATTTTCAAACATTGATTCCATATTATTTACCAAGGATACATTCCATTTATTTAATGGCTTATTAAATTTATTAGCACCATTAAACATATGTTCCATATTTCTAACATTACCTACCTTCCAATCTTCCAAAGATTGGTTAAAATTAATTGCATTCGCAAACATCCATGACATATCCATAACTTTACTAACATTCCATTCAGACAAATCTTGATTAAAGTATGTGGCTTGAGCAAACATGTGATTCATTAATATAACATTTTCAGTTTTCCAACTATTAAGATATTTATTAAATATTTCCGCCCCTGAAAACATAAAAGACATATTGTTAACTCTAATAGTATTCCATTTATTCAATTCTTGGTTAAAAGTTTTAGCTAATGAAAACATCTCTTGCATATTTTCAACATTAGAAACATCCCACTTATCCAACTCTTGGTTAAAATTAATAGCACGTTTAAATACACCTTTCATATTGGTAACAGTGAATACATCCCATATATTTATGTTATGATTAAAATCTGTAGCATTTTCAAATAAGGATTGCATATTATCTAATTGTTTAAATTGCCAATTATATAAAGGTTGATTAAACTTGATAGCGTTTTTAAACATACCTTCAATTGTAACCACTTTTTTAACATTCCAATTATCTAAAGGACTATTAAACAAAATACAATCTTGAAACATATATTTACATGACATCAAATTATCTAATTCCCAATTATTTAAATCTTGATTAAAATTAATAGAATTAGAAAACATGTATGACATACTTATAACTTTTCTCATGTCCCACTTATTTAAAGGTTGATTGAATTTTTTAGTACCAAAAAACATTCCTTTCATATTAACAACATTCGAAACATTCCAACTATTAAGTGATTGATCAAAATTAGTTGCATGATAGAACATACCTTTCATCGATTTAACACTTGAAACGTTCCATTTTTCTAATGGTTTATTAAATTTATAAGCATGAGCAAACATATAATCCATGCTCTCAACCTTAGATACATTCCAATTATTAATATCATCATTAAACTTTTTTTCATCATAAAATAGATTATTCATGTTAGTAACTTGACCTACATTCCACGTATTAATATCACCAAAATTATCTATTGCTGTTTGTCTATCTTTATTCCATAATAAAACTGCCTTACTTAAAGTATCATTATTAAAAATTTCTTCTGCAAGTTCTTCTAAATTCATAATTATAAATAAACTAGATTTAAAAAAATAATATTAAAAAAATAATATTAAAAAATAAGTGTATATATAATGTTAGGTGGTAATCATCAAACTGTTAAGGAAGCATGGGATGCTATTATTGAAAATTTAATACAAATTAGAACAAGATATCCAGTATTAGATGGATTAAAATATTGGGAAACAATAAAAATATTTTTAGAAGAAATAGATGCTAGAAATAATATTAAAATTACTTACAACCCAACACATAAAGATATAGTAACAAAATTCGAAAAATCTTTATATCATTTACCTGAAAAAGATGAACAAGGAAATTTAATTGAGAAAAATCATTTCTTATTACAACAATTAAATCTACCTTATAAAGATAAAGGTAATGTATCTTTCCGTCGTTTTATGCAAATAGCATTAAATATTGGACAATTCGAATCTTTTAATAATACAGAACATTTTTCCCCTGAAATTATAGAATTAATTAAACAAACCAAATTATCAGATATCAATACTTATATGACAACGGATAATTATAACAAATTTATTTTTGAAGATGCTGATTTATTTAAATTAAAACATATCTTAGATAATTTAAACAAAAATCCACCTCTAAAACAAGTAGGTGGTAATAAAATACGAAGATATCAAATTAATTATATCTATTAAAGGAAATCACATAAGTGTGAATTAAAATATATGGTCTTGCTACTCGTTATAAACCAGATAATACTTTTTAATTAACCATTAACAGATCTAGTTTATGACTATTTTCATCTAAAATATTTTTATAGATTGAAATTAACGTATCTTCATCGTCTTTCTCATCCTTTCTAGATATTTCATCTGCATGTTCAATTAAAATTTTATTTAAATGACTATAAGCAGATATAACTTGGTTTCTAGATTTAGCTCCAGTTATTATAATATTACCTTTTTGAAAAATAAATATACTTATTTCTTTTTGATCAACATTATCTTCTGGGGGACAATATTTAATAATAACACAAGCTCTAATACATTTTTCATAAGAAGCTGATATCTTTTTCTTCAAAAGTAATCTATAAAATTTACTTCTATCAATTTGCAAATTAACTTGATAGTTTGAATTTATCATATCAATCTTAAAACTTGTTACATCAATATTTGTTGAATTTTCAACAAAACTAATATGTTCTATCTTATCATCTATTATTCTACCTTTTTTTTCTTTTAAACGATATGTTAATTTATTAATAACATTGTTAACTTCTTCGATTTTTTTGCATCCAGACATTTGAATAGACCCATTTTTAAACAGTTTAACATTAATTGTTTTTTCATCGTTAATATCAGTATACTCACCATTATTAATTCTTATCACTACTGTAATTTGATTATAAAATTTTTGTGTCTTATTTTTTTTAGTTCCTATTTTTTTGCGCTTGTTTTTCTTTTTTTGTTCTAAAAGAGTTCTAATTTTATCGTCATTCATCTTTACTGTTAGAATATCATCGCTATTTAATTGTAAGTAATTTTGTATATGTTCTATGTTAATTTCACTACCTATTTTGGCTGAACAGCACATAGTTGAAATAGATACACCTGTAGGTAGATTATTAACTTCATGTTTCTTAAAATCTATAAAATCAAGAAACTGGAAATCATTCCAAGAGAATTTTGTCATACTATTATATTTAAAGAAACTATCTTTAACTCGTTTTGTTTTCAATTTTATTCTAGTAACATTAGTACTCTCATATATTAAAGATGTATATTTATAATATATCTTTCAATTATTGGTGATACCAATGACATAAAGTAAAATTTAGAAAGTACTTTTTTATAAGCACTTTATTTTCTAGTATTAATATATTAATGGAATTACCTTTTTCGCCAACAAAAGATATAAACTTGATACAACGAAATATTAAAAATCCTAAAAATATTAGATTAAAATTAAAAAGATATTTAAATATTAAATTAATTCAAGGAGAAAAATTAAAACTCAAGAGAGTCTGTAAGTAAATTATTTTTCTCAATATAATGAGTTCTACATAATGGAATATACTTGTCACTTCCTCCAATTAATACTTGGTCACTCTCATTTACAATTCTATGTGTAAATATTGCTTCTTCTTGACAAATATTACAATTGGATGCAAGTTTTGTTATTGTATTTGCTATGGGAAGTAAATTTAATATTTCACCCATTGGCTTTCTCTGATAGTCACCGTCTAATCCGGTTACAATAACATTAATTTTTAATTTTTCTAAACACAATAGACAAAAATCATATAGATGTTGAAAGAATTGACCTTCGTCAATAATAACATATTGAATCGATTCAGATCGCATAGACTCAAGTTCTTCAAAGACTTCTTTTAAATTCGATGTTACTTTACAATGTAATTTTTTTAGATTATGAGATATAATATAGTTTTTGTCAATATTTTCAGTATATCGATCATCTATATGTGGTTTCACAGCAAAATATTTAATACCCTTTTTATCAAATGCCTCCATGATTTCTAGAATTTTAGTAGTTTTTCCAGAAAACATAGGACCCAATATTATATCCAATTTAGAATTATGGTTCATTTAATAAATAGATTAATTGATATCCAATTAATTTATCAATATTTTTTAAAAAATTTAAGATAGAATATAATAGCTATAATTAAAGTCAATATGCCAATAATTCGATACAATTTATTATTACTTTCGCTTGAACATTTTGGAACTATACATTCGGGACATTCTTTGGTTTCTATCTCATTTAATTTTGTATTTTGTATTTTAATATCTTTTCTTAGTTTGTTGTTCTTATTAATTTCATTTTCTAATTTATCTTTCATTTTATTATCAATCCTATATTTAAGTTCATCTAATTTTAAGTTGACATCTTTAGTAGATTGATCATATTCATATATTTGTTTTGTTTGAACTTTTAAATGTTTATTAACATTTATTGCAACGGTTTCTAACTGTTTTATATCTTCTTCCAGTTCAATCTTAATTTCTTTTTGTTCTTTATTATTTAATTTTTTATATTGTTCTAATTCCTTAATATTTTTTTCTAATTGTATAATTTTATTATTTTTAAACGAGAGTAGTTTAATATTTTTTTTTCTTAATTCTCTAATTTTATTGTTCCTATCTTTAATATAAGATTTCAAATTTATATCATGTATTATATCTTCTTTTACTTGAGTTGGTGTAAAATATTCTTTTTCAATATTCTTATATTCAATTATTGATAATTTAGGCATTATATAATATTTGATATTTTTTGTTTATTTAAGGAAATATTTCTCATATTAGCTAATGAAGGTTTTATCTTGGGATGTAGGAATTATTAATTTAGCTTATTGTATGATCGAATACACCGATAATAATTGGAAAATTCTTGATTGGGGAATTATTAATTTAACAGAGCGAGAAAAATTAAAATGCTGTTCTTGTGGTAAAAATGCATCTTGTTATACAGACGTTAGTAATAACAATGTTTATTACTGTAAAAAACATCTTCCAAAAGATTTAAATCCACCAGAATTTGAAAATTACTTTAAGGAAAATAAAGAGAAAAATTGTACATGGTCAACTGAAAAGAATACATGTATTAAAAATAGTAAGTATCAAACATTAGAAAATTGTTATTATTGTAATAGCCATTCCAAAACAATCTTTAAAAAAGTAGAAGACCAATATAAAATTAAACCGATCAAGAAAAAAGCAGTTGGGTCAATTTTAATTGATGATCTAAAACGTGAATTAATATCTAAATTGGAAGATAAAAAATCTTTTTTAGAAGCAACAACTATATTGATTGAGAATCAACCCAGTATGAAAAATCCAAAGATGAAAGCAATATCATCAACAATTTATGATTATTTTTTGATTAGAGGTATATTTGATAAAGAAAGAACTAAATCAAATATAACTAGAGTAAAATTTATGTCACCTTCTAATAAACTTAAATTAGCAGATGAAGGAGATACTAAAAAATTAGTAAAATTGAAAGGGGATGATGCGAAAACATATAAATTAACAAAATCATTAGGAATCAAATATTGTCAAGAAATGATAAAACCATTTGAAAATTGGAAAACAGTCTTCAACCAACATAAGAAAAAGGATGATTTAGCAGATAGTTTTCTTCAAGGAATGTATTATTTTAATGAAATGATGTAATAAAAATTGACCATACTATATATGTTCGGCAAAAACTTGTTAGTTTATTCAAAAATTTAAATATTTTGAATAAGCTAAATAAAAATTGATAAATATTTGTTAATATACATTAGTCAATTATATAATGGAATCAGTTAAATTTTACTGCAATAATAAGCCTCAAGTAGGCGAAATAGTACAAGTCACTTTTACAGAAAGAAGTGATGAACATGCGATTGGGTATCTTACAGAATATGATGGAAATGTCATTATGGCATTTTCTCAGGCTACAAAACGTAAGAAGATTAGAAGTATTAATAAACTTATACCATTGAATAAACCAATGGCTGCGATTATTGAAACGTTTAATGAATCATCTAACGATGGCGATGTAAGTCGAGCATATCTAGATGATTCAGAAGAAAATTATAATAGTAAGTTTATCAGTAATCGAAAATTATATAATGGAATATATCAAATTTGTCAGAAATTAAAAAAAGATTTTAATAGTCTATGGGAAAATCAGATTTATCCTTTTCTCGTCGAGATTAAAACAGACGATGAAACAGAGTTTGTTCTAGACGAGTTTATTAATAATATTGATAAATTTGAACAAGTATTGAGTGACAAGATACTATTTGAAGAAATTAAAAAGAATTTTAGTTCAATTGAAATTAATGAAAAATTTAAGAAAACAGTTGGTATTATTTCAAATGACGGAGTAAATTATACTAAAGAACTGGTTGAGAATAGTTTAAATCATGATGATATTGAAGAATATAAAGATTGTATTAGTATCAAATATTTTAATACCCCTAATTATTTAATAGAAACAAATGTTTCCGAAGAACTATTAAATGACTTTATTAATATCTTACAAGAAAATGCAAAAGCAATTAAAAATGTATATGTAAAAACAAACTAATTAATTTAACTTAAAAAGCTGGACACACCCATATTCATTTTTATATTATTATTTTTTTTTTTTTTAATCAATAATGTTTTATCTAAACTATATTGACTAGATTTCAATGGCTTAGACCTTTTAAGTACTAAATCATCTGAATCTTCAAGTAATTTTTGATAAATGGAACTATTTGATTTATGATTCGTTTTAACAGTTTTTTCAAAAATATGAAGTCTTGTTTCAAGTGGAGGATGTAGAAGTGTATAACTATGATTATTAATAATTGAATTTGTTCTAAAATCTTCTATTGTTAAATTTCCACCATATTCTTTTAATTGTTTCCAATCTGGTGCTGCAGTAATAGCTATATTTGTATCATACGTATTATAATATAATAAATTCAATAGTGAAGTCCTCTTCCAAACATTTTCATTTATATCAATGTTATACGACAGTGCACAATTATAAGAACAGAAATGTCCTATACAATAAAATTTATTTTCAAAATATAATTCAGGTAATCCAACAGCAGGTGCATCAAATGCATTTTTACACCACCAACATTTTGTATCACACGAAAAGCTACTTTTAAAAATTTCAATATCATTGTTTTTAGTTAACTTCAATAATTTAGTTCGAAGTTTTAACATATCTTTTTCGATTCTCCCTATTTCACTAGTTATATCACTTTCCGAATTACTAATTAACTGGGTTTTCATATCTTTTTCAGATTTAATAAATACCGAATCTGATTCTGATTGAGTATTTAAAGTATCATCTTCTATTATTGTAGAACTAACTGAAAGTTCTTCTCCTTCTAAAACATCTTGTAATTTTATATTTAAATGAGCAATTAATGGTTCTTCTTCAGATTTTATATCTATTTTAGTAGACACAATGTCAATGATTTTACTCTTAGGTTTACGACCTCTTTTTTTAGGTATTTTATCATTATCAGACATATTATATATATATAATAACTTTTCTTTAAATTTAATAAAAAATTATTTAAATATATAAAATCAAAAAAAATATATAATATTATATATATGGATATTAATAAATCTGATTTTAAGATTATTTATAATATAACAAAAAATTTTAAAAGTTCAAATAACTTTGACCAATTAATAAACAATGTAAATAATAATAAGGTTGAAGACAATAATTTTAGAAATGTAATAAATAATAATAATATAAATAATGTAATAAAGGTTATTAACAAACTTAATAAGTTTTCCTTTCCTAATAATAACGATTCTGACGCAACAAGTCTATATGTACCTGATACAATTAGTGATATTGACAGTGAAACAAGTATAGACGATGTTACCAGTACCTTTATTCCTGCTATTGAAAATGGTAATAACCAAGTTGATAGCGAAACAAGTTACAATATAGATTATAATTATAATTTTAATACCGAAGAACTTAATAATTATAATAGTGAAACAAGTGAAAATAGAGATATAGTTAAATATGAGAATATGGATGATATTATTAATAAATTATTAGACACTGATACATTAACACCCAAAAGAATTAGAGAAAAATATAATAGTAATAATGATATTAGAGATTTACTAAATATGATATAAATTTTATTTAATCATTATAATTTATAATAATTAAATAATTTAAATAATTTAATTAATTTTATTAATTTTAATTAATTGTCATTATACTCTTTTTCTTTCTTCCTTTTTTTGCTTCACTACTATTCATAGAACTATTTCCAACAATACGATCATTATTTGAACTAGTTTCTTCTTGAGTATCTGAACTATTATTCTCGGAATTATGTAATCTATTTAATATATCTTTTACATTCATAGGAGCTTTTATACTAGACTGATTGTTAACTGAAGGTGTATCTATGGGTTGTGATGTATTAACTGGAGCATAATTTTTGTGTTGGAATGTATTCATATTATTAGAACTTTCTTGTTGATCTTTAGATTTTCTTTTTAATTCTTTTTCTTTATCAATCATCGCTTTTCTCTGTCTCTCAATATTAATCTCTTGTTCAGTCATAAATTGTGAACTTTCTTTTTGAGGATTCATCATTTTTGCTATCAAATCAGGATTATTCTGTAACATCTTTTCTACACCTGGTAAATTTTTAAATGTAGATTTTGAGAAATGGAAAGCTGAAGCAGATGCAATAATTAACATTAATAATTTAATTTCAGGTGGCATTTGTTTGCCAGTACCTTTATATTTTTCATATATTTCTTCAATAACTTCCTCATAACTATCAACCTCAACACTCATATGTTCTGACCATCCTACTAACTGAAAATCAAATGGATCATATTTATCATTTAAAAATTCAACTGCAGAAACAGTATTTAATAAAATATTTTTATATAACTTTACACCATTTCTTTTACTAGCAAAACTCTTTAATAACTCAAATTCATATTCCATCTCTTCAATAGATGAGTCAAAATTATAACTTTTTGATAAGTCATATCCTTTTGTTTTCAATTCTGATAATTTTCTCAATAATTCTATTTTTTTCATTCGTAACTCTTGGGGAGAAAGATCTTTTCTTGTCTCAGGAATTAAAGATGGAATAAAACTTGTATTATTCATATTATTTTTAGGACTTTTATTATTTTTAGGACTTTTATTATTCTTAGGACTTGGATTTATTGGTGATAAACTAACCTTTTTAACATTAGCTTTTGATGAAGAATTAGATTTTTCTGTTGTATTATTTGTATTATTTGTATTACTTTCTTCTGAATCTGAAGAACTTTCTTCTATTATTTCACTTAATGAACTCGTAGATCCACTTTTATTATCTGAATTATCATTTAACTTATTTTGATTTGCTAACAAGTTTAAATAATAATCTGTATCACTACTTTCGGGTTTTTTTAATTTCAACTCTTCAGCTTTATTATTTGCTTCTAATTTGGATGGAGACAACTTTATTTTATTATCATTATCATCTAAAATATTAAAATCTAGGTCTGCAGAAGTATCTGAATCATTATTCATTATAATATATATTAATATTCTTTTCTTTAACTTAACGCAAAGCAAAAATTTTTATAAATAATTTTTAATTTATTTCAAATAGTTAGTTTAAATAAATTAAAAATTGTTTTGTCTAAAATTGTTTTGTCTATTTATAGTGCATTAATGCATTTTCCATTATCACAAATTTCATCATCGTCGCAATTATCTGTACCATCAGACTTATTAACACAACCTCTCTCTTCCTCTGGTCTAATATAACTCTCTTCTTCTGGTCTAAAATAATTCTCTTCTTCTGGTCTAAAATAATTCTCTTCTTCTGGTCTAATATAATTATCTTCTTCAATAAGAGTTTCATCCATTTCCTCATCATTATATTCTATATTATCAGTTAAATCATTCATATCGGAGCTTTGATTATTAGAATCAGTATTATTAGAATCGATATTATAAGAATCACTATTATAACTGCTATCCAATTCACTACCATGTTTATCTAAAACTCCTGCATTATCAGGATCTGTATTTACTACATTATCATCCATACCGGGTATATCATCTGTGTTAGTAAAAGTATCAAATATCTTTTGTTTGGAAATAATATTCATAGTAACAACGAATCCCATAGCAATTAATATAGATATTTTTGGGTCTTTATTACCTCTATAAACAATTAAACTTAAAAGAAATATCCTGAAGATAGGATTTTCAAACAAATTAGTAAGAAATTTTGGCAATTTAGGACGTGCTAAACTAGCATATGTTACTAAAAATATAGTTACAATTGTTGATGAATATTTATTTTTAAAAATAGAACTTAAACCTGTATCTAAAATGTCCATATTATATAAATATACATAGAAAATATTATAATTCTTATAATATTTTTTATAGATTAAATCATAATTAACTTGTGTTAACTACTTCCTTCATCATATAAGTTCAAGTACATTATTCATCTCCAGTACTATTGTCAGCACCATCACTTGTGGCATCACCTGTGGCATCACCTGTGGCATCACCTGTGGCATCACCTGTGGCATCACCTGTGGCATCACCTGTGGCATCACCTGTGGCATCACCTGTGGCATCACCTG
>Ga0209632_10000178_pt1 | contig 65821 bp, 65 predicted proteins | sample COG_10_FD_184754 | JGI IMG/M metagenome (GOLD analysis project Ga0209632, IMG submission 184754) | Pelagic Microbial community sample from North Sea - COGITO 998_met_10 (SPAdes) (version 2) | ecosystem: Environmental > Aquatic > Marine > Neritic zone/Coastal water | place: Helgoland, sampling...
AAAGAATGCATATAAATGAATAGAATAGAAACAAAAAACCCCACAATAAAGTGAGGTTTTTCTTGAGAGAGACTTGGTATTTCTCTTCGTGTGACGCGGGTGAGACTCGAACTCACGGCCAATGGCTTAAAAGGCCACTGCTCTACCAGCTGAGCTACCGCGTCGTAAATATTCAATCTAAAGAAGTTTGAAAGCTCTTATATGAGACTGAAAGTTTACTAAAATTTAAAAAGCGATATAATAACAAATTTACAAATATTTTTGTTTAATTAAATAGCCAACTTTTTCGTGAACTCAGCGGTTATCATTTTATAAAAAGCACATTTATGTCGTTTTCCTATCGATTAAAAATTTCACCCCTTTAGCAAATTTTATGGTTATACTTTCACTTTAAAGTTTAAGTCTAGCTTTTGACTTTATTTTGTCACCCCATTAAATAAACTAAATAAGACTCAACTATTTTACGCTTAATAAAAAGTGAACACATTTTATTACTATTATTTGTCTCTTTGCAAATGGCATTCAAAAAGGTCTCTGAATAATCTATTTTTTTTTTAAGGAATCTTGATTTAATATTTTGACACTTAATAAAATAATAAACCATTTAGCTTGATTTAAAACCAAGTGAGATAAAGGAGTTTTTATGTATTTAAGTTCATTATTATTATCCAATGATTACGTCGGAATGTCATTCTGGCTTGCAACAGCAATTATGCTCGCCTCGACAGTTTTCTTTTTTGTTGAAAGAGGTGATGTAAAAGGAAAATGGAGAACATCAATGACTGTAGCTGGATTAGTTACAGGTATTGCTTTCTGGCACTACCTCTATATGCGTGAAGCTCATCTTGCTGGAGATGTAACTACTGTTTTCAGATACATGGATTGGTTAGTTACAGTTCCTCTTCAAATTATAGAATTTTATTTAATTTTAGCAGCAGTTACTGTTGTTCCTGTATTATTGTTCTGGAAATTATTAGGTGCGGCCTTAGTAATGTTGATATTTGGTTTTCTAGGAGAAGTCCAACTAATAGACTCAACATTAGGTTTTTTCGTGGGTATGGCTGGGTGGATTTATATTATTTACGAAGTTTTTGCAGGAGAAGCCTCAAAGCTAAGTGATGCAAGTAATAACAAAGGTGGTCAATTTGCATTTAATTCCTTACGGTTAATATTAACGGTTGGATGGGCAATCTATCCGATTGGATATTTCATCGGCTATATAGGTGGAGGAGCAGATCTTGGCACAGTAAATGTTATTTATAATATTGCAGATCTTGTAAATAAAACAGCTTTTGGTTTAGCTATCTGGGCTGGAGCAACTATGGATTCACAGAAAGACATGGATTCTAAATAATCGCATAAAAAGTAGTTCTATTGAAATAGAACTACTTTTTATATTATACGAAAAAGCCTCACATTTGTGAGGCTTTTTTATTTGAATCAAAAAAAAATTATGCTCTAAACAGTATTTTAAGATATTTAATAAAGTATTAATTATTTATAATATAAAAGGGCACCTTTATTCCAAATTAATATTTGTATTAACCAAAATATGAATAAGCTAATCGATAGAATAAAAGAATGAATGTGGGGATACTTATATTTAATAAATGTCATAATATAAATAGGAAGAGCTAAATAAGAGAATAAGACAATCTTATATAATGGCAACCAATTCATAATTATTGTGAATTCGCATTTTACAAAATTTATTATTTCCCACATCATTTTTTAAAATCTCTATTTAGACAACTTTTTAAATTTTCCAGCCTTAAAAACCAACCAACCTTCATATATCATCCAAACAATAAGAAGAGTTAAAAAACTATTGACAAATAATAAAAAATGATTGTTCCTAAAAAAGGAATGGGCATTCAGAACTAGGGCTGATAATGTTGTTATTGTAATCAAAATAAATGGAATCACTAAAGGTAGAACAGGCTTATCCTTTTTCCAAAAATAAATTGATAACATCATTAAGGTTAAAGCTGCTAGCATTTGATTAGATGCTCCAAAAATAGGCCATAATATCCATCCCGCTTTTGTTGATTGTCCCGAAAGTGGATCATATATATTCCAGAAAGTTAAAGCTAAAGCTGGTAAAATAGCTATTAACGTAGCGACGTAACGATTTTTTAATAGTGAGAATTCAATAGCTTCTCCTACTTCTCCAAGAATAAATCGTTGAATCCTTGTCGCTGTATCTAAAGTTGTTGCAGCGAATGAAATAACTAAAACAGCTGTTATTGTTTGCGCTAATATTGGAGAAAAACCCAAAGACTGGATTAAAGCACCGCCCCCTAATACAAAAGCTGTTGCTTTATTTGTCGTAGCATGAGCCCAAGTATCATAATAAATATTCCAACTAAGATTTGCAACAGAACCAATTGAGGGTAGAGTACAATCTGTAACTAATGAAATTCCAGCTACTGCAGCAATAGTGGATGCTAAGGCTAAAGTTCCTTCACCAAGCATTGATCCATAGCCAATCATTTTTGTATCCTGAATATTAGAAATTTGTTTTGATGTTGTGCCTGAAGCAATGAGTCCATGAAAGCCACTTATCGCACCGCAGGCTATGGTAACAAAGAGTAGCGGGAATAGACTCGGGGCTCCATCACTTGATTCTCTTATCATTGGTGCCTGAACAACTGGTTGAGCAATCGCTATTCCTAAAAATATTAACGCTAAACCAACAATTAATTGATGGCTATTGATATAATCGCGGGGTTGAAGTAATAGCCAAACAGGTAGCAAACTTGCAACTCCCGAATAAATAAATAATAATAGTATCCATATATTAGATTGAGATGATTTATCTAATCCAAAGCTATCAAATGAAATCGGTAGAAAAGAGCCCATATAAACAAAAATATATAGTAATACTAAAGCAATGATAGAAGGAATTAAAGAATCTACTTTCTTTTTGTAGAGCAAAAAGCCAACTATAATTGCAATAATAATTTCCATATTTACGGGTAGAACAGCAGTAGGTATAGCAATAAAAAGGCCTGAAATAGCCATTGCAAAAACAGCCATTACAAGCCAACTCAGCATCATTACAAAAATCAAAAACATTATTTTGACACGTTTATTGATTATGGTGCCGGTAATGTCTGCAATTGTTTTTCCTTTTTCTCGCACAGATATAACAAGGGCTCCAAAGTCATGTACAGCCCCCATAAAAATAGCTCCGAAAACAATCCAAAGCATAGCTGGTAGCCATCCCCAGAAGGCGGCAATGCAAGGGCCAATTATAGGCGCTGCTCCTGCTATAGATGTAAAATGATGTCCGAATAGAATAACTTTTTTAGTCGGGACAAAATCTATTCCATCTTCAAACTCTTTCGACGGTACTTCTCCACTAAAATCTTGTAGAGAATATATTTTAGTGGAGATATAAGAAGCATAGAATCGATAACCTAATCCTAAAAATGAAAGTCCGATTATGATTAAAAAAAAAGAATTCAACGATTATCTCACGAAGACGACTTTATTTGTTTTAATTATTGTTTCAGTTTCTATTTTAAAAAAATAAATACCACTCGGTTCTATTTTTGGAGTCCAGGATATTTGATGAAACCCTTTTAGAAGAGTCTTGTTATTTAAGATCTGTATCTCCCTACCCAAAATATCATTAACCGTTACTCGGACAAACTGATCATCAGTTAATAATATTTCTAGTTCACATGAAGGATTAAAAGGATTGGGATAAACTTTTAAAAATATATTCTCAGGTATTAATAATGACTCTTCTGGAAATGTTTTTAAATAATTTTCTTGAATAGATTGAATCAGTTCTTGCCCATTATCGGTTTTATCATATGATAATGCCCATATCATTAGACCCCCAAGTCCTTCTTCTATAGCATATTGGCACTTAATTCCTATCGACAAGGGATTCTCATAAGTTATTATTTGTGTATTATCATTTTTAATAAGATAAGGACATAATGCATCGCTATCCCAGTATTCAGTCCAACCATCACCAATTAAATTATTTATTTCATTGAAGTATATATCAGTAGTATTCCCAGTAAAGGGTTCATTAATATTAGATGAATTCCATTTAAGGCCCCAAAAAGGCATTCCTATATTGATTTTACTTTTAGGTATATTCCTTATAGTTGATAAATAAAACATATTATCATGACAAGATCCATCCGGATCACCCACGGGTGATGGGTAAAGAGGAGAAAGGTGCCCTGAATGGCTAGACCAATTACCATGGGTTCCATAAGTCATCGCATTAAAAAAATCAACATACTGATTTAAAAACTCAAAATCATGCCATTGTCCATACCAATTTGATACGGGTATAGCCATCGTAATTAACCACTCAGAGTTAATGATAGAAAAGATTGAATCCATTTCCGAGACAAGAAGATTGAGGTTCTCTTTATCATTTTCAGAGTCAGGAAATTCCCAATCAAGGTCGATGCCGTCATATCCATTAATTAAACAGATACTTGCTAAGTTATTAATAAATAGTTCACGAAGATCAGCATTCGCACTAATAACTTCAAATCCAATATGATTTCCCCAACCTCCTAAACTCAGAAGAAACTTAGAACCTTGTGCATGTATAGTTTCGCTCATTCCAGATCCAAACATTCCATCATACGAAGAAATACTTCCATCTTCATTGGGCCAAGCAAATGAATGAATGACATGACTGACAATACTTAGATCAATATCTTCGGGCTGTAAATTGCCAACTACCCATTGTGGGTAATAACCGACTACTCTTTGAGATAGCATAATGTTTAAAAGAAAAATTAGTCCAATTATTTTTTTCATAAATAAATATTTACAATAATTTAGTTAGGTAAAAAGAAAAAATTATTAATATAAATCTTCTTTTGAGGGTCTAATTGATAATCATAAATAGAAAAACTATCTATACTCACCATTTCTTTACCATTATGAAAATACCCAAGATAGTTATTATTCTTAAAAAATGAGAATAATTGAAGGACCTTGTCTTTACCGCAATGCCTTACTTCTGTTTCGACAGCAACTATTGGTCGGTGAAATTGAAAAAAAAGTTTACCATTTTCTAAAACTGCAAGTTCATGACCTTCTACATCGCATTTTAGGTAATCAACTTTTATATTATTATCTATATAAAAAAAATCATCTAGAGTTGTTGTCTTTATCTCTATTTTAGAGTCATTAAGTTCAACTTTTTTTTCAATGGAAGCACTTGGAGAAGTCTTTCCATTTGGCAAAATTAAATTTCTTTCACCTACAAATGATGAAAAAGCTAAAGATTGAAGATTAATATTCTCTTTTTTAGAATTCTGAATTAGGTCTTTTAATTTTTTATAGAGTATTGGTTGTGGCTCAAATGAAAAAACTTTCCCTTCTTTACCAACGCATTTTGACATCCAATAACTATAAGCTCCTTTATGAGCTCCAATATCAACAGCTACTTGACCCTCTTTTAGGTTTTCAATTAAAAATTGAATCTCATTTTTTTCTACTTTCAATCGATATCGCCAAGCTCTTAATACCCATCTGATTCTTTCTAAAATATTCAAACCATAATATTTTTAATCATCCATGAATCTAATCAACAGACCATAGATAAGAAAAGCTTTAAAAAGATAAGATCATGTTTGAAATAAGCTTATAAATGATATGGTTTCAAAAAAATGTTCTTTTTGTTTGACATGATAATTTAATTAAACTAACCTTGTTTATCTAAAATAGGAGTTTAAATCATGAGAATTATATTAATTCTAGTTTTTTCAATCCTCTTAATTACTGCATGTAAGCAGGATATAATGGAAGAGACCACGAGTATATCTTCCAAAGTTAAGTTTAAAACAAATCGAGAATGGTGGCCAAATCAGTTGGATCTAAGCATTCTTCGAAAACACTCTTCATTATCTAATCCGATGGGTAAAAATTTTAAATATAAAGATTCTTTCAATAATTTAGACTATACCGCACTAAAAAAAGATTTAACTAATTTAATGACTGAATCTCAAGATTGGTGGCCTGCGGATTATGGTCATTATGGAGGATTATTTATTAGAATGGCTTGGCATAGCTCTGGTACTTACAGGACAGGGGATGGCCGTGGTGGAACTCGAGAAGGACAACATCGTTTTGCACCTCAAAACAGTTGGCCAGATAATGCAAATTTAGACAAAGCGAGAAGACTTATTTGGCCCATTAAACAAAAATATGGAAGCCAAATCTCCTGGGCTGATTTAATGATTCTTACTGGTAATGTTGCTTTAGAATCCATGGGTTTTGAAACTATTGGTTTTGCAGGTGGAAGATCTGATGTCTGGGAACCTGCCAGCAATATTTATTGGGGTTCTGAGAAAAAATGGCTAGATGATAAACGCTATTCAGAAGAACGAGAGTTAGAAAAGCCTCTTGCTGCCGTTCAAATGGGATTAATTTATGTAAATCCTGAAGGACCGAATGGTAACCCTGATCCTGTTGCAGCTGCTAAAGATATACGCGAAACTTTTGGTAGAATGGGAATGAACGACGAAGAAACTGTCGCACTAATTGCCGGCGGTCACACCTTAGGGAAAACTCATGGTGCGGGGAAAGCTTCACATGTTGGTCCTGAACCAGAATCAGCAGGCATTGAGGAACAAGGTTTAGGTTGGAAAAGTACCTATAAATCGGGTAAGGGTGCCGATGCAATCACCTCTGGTTTAGAAGTTATTTGGACTCCTTCTCCAACTCAATGGAGTCACACATATTTTAAAATGATTTTTGAAAATGAATGGGAATTGACAACGAGTCCTGCGGGAGCAAAACAGTGGATAGCTAAAGGTGCTGGAGAAATATTTCCGGATGCTTTTGATTCGAAAAAGAAACATTATCCTGCAATGTTAACTACTGATTTATCATTAAGGTTTGATCCTATATATGAAAAAATTTCAAGAAGGTTTTTGAAAAATCCTAAAGATTTTGACTCAGCATTTGCGCGAGCATGGTTTAAACTAACGCACCGTGATATGGGACCAAAAACATCTTATCTAGGTCCAGAAATTCCTCAAGAAGAATTCATTTGGCAAGATCCCATACCAATGCTAAATCATGATTTAGTTTCAAAAGCAGATATTAAAAAATTAAAGTCTAATATTTTGAGTTCCGGCTTAACAATCAGTGAACTCGTATCAACAGCTTGGGCTTCTGCGAGTACCTTCCGGGGTTCGGATAATAGAGGGGGAGCAAATGGAGCTCGTATAAATCTTTTACCACAAAAAGATTGGGAGGTAAATAATCCAAAACAATTAAAAAAAGTTCTTACTATTTTAGAGACGATACAGTCAGACTTTAATTCTAAATCAAAAAGTAAAAAGATTTCTCTAGCAGACTTAATTGTTTTAGCTGGCTGTTCAGCTATAGAAGAAGCCTCTAAGAGAAGTGGGCATCCTATTACTGTTCCATTTACACCCGGACGTATGGACGCAAGTCAAGATCAAACAGATACAAATTCAATGGCTGTTCTTGAACCAATAGCCGATGGTTTTCGTAATTTTTTAAAGGAAAAATATATATTTTCGACAGAAGAGCTTCTCGTTGATAAAGCACAATTATTAACTTTAACAGCCCCTGAAATGACTGTCCTTATTGGAGGGATGCGCGTTCTAGAAACAAACTATGATAAATCAAAGCATGGTGTTTTCACAAATAGACCAGGTACCTTGACAAATGAATATTTTGTAAATCTTTTAGATATGAATACAACATGGAAGGCAACTTCTGATTTAAAAGAAGAATTCGAAGGTCGAGATAGAATAACGGGTGAACTTAAGTGGACAGCTACAAGGTCAGATTTGATTTTTGGATCAAATTCAGAATTAAGAGCCTTAGCCGAAGTATATGCTAGTAATGATTCTGAAAAAAAATTCGTGGATGACTTTGTTAGTGCTTGGAGTAAGGTAATGAACCTCGATCGCTTTGACTTGTAAAAAATAAGGGTATAAAATTAAAAATAAAAAATATTTTAATAAGATTAGGTAGAGATGTTAAACCAAGGTGATAAGAAAAATAACATCTCTACCTAAAATAGTATTCTATACTGCAATACCAGCATCACTATATAAAACGATTTAATATTATTGTACACTCGTGATGAAGGTCACACCAATAAAATTATTTTATTTTTTAGTTATCAGAGCGTCATCATTCTACCGCTTTATCATCAAACCATTTTTTATTTCTTCAAGTAATTAAATAGATTGATAAGTAGATAATGAGTCTTCTAAATCAAAACTCTACTAATTCTGTGGAATCATTTAATAAAAAAATAGTTAGAATATCAATCGATATTGCATATTAAGACTTCTTCCTTTTTCAGGCATTACTAACTTTATTCTAGATAAATGATTGTAATATTCTTGATTAAGAATATTTTCAATACCTAATATAAATTTATGCATCAACTTATTAGAGTTTCTAGAAAAGCTCGTATTCAAATCAATGATTTTATATCCATTTGTAGAAGTTTCAAACTCCCCTAATCTTGATTGCTTCAAAGCTTGTTTATAAATGAGATCTATTTTAAGTGGATCCAAATTTATTTCTGAAGAAAAAATAAATTTATCAGGAGGCATATATGATAAAGGTATTTCATCAGATAAGTTTTCACCTCTAGAGATAGATAAACTCGTAAAGATATTTATCTTTTTAGTTAATTGATAATCAATTTCAGTTTCAAATCCATATATTCGTGTTTCTAATCCTTTCATCTGATATTTATATAACCATCCTGCACTTCCACTACCCCATTCGATATAATCAGCCCCGGTTACGTACTCATTTCCTAAAGCAGCGCTGATGTGATAATTCGGACTATAATTGTGATACAATGTGAATCTTATATCACTTTTTTCGGCTATATATTCCATCGAGCTTTCTAATCCAAGGGTGTTTTCAATTTTCAAATTAGGTTCCCCTATCTCGTAAGAGTAGGTTCCTAAGTGTGGACCATCAGAAAATAGATGGTCTACGCTTGGTGCTCTGCTTGTAAGCATTCCACCAAAGGATAGTTTCCATTTATTCCAGTTTTTATACCCACCAACCGCTCCTGAAAATATAGTATAATTTCTATTCGTAACCTGATCTTCTTCAATATTGGATAAGAATAAAAAGGATTTTTCAGGTTTAATAAATAGATATTCTATCCTAGAGGAAAATTGAAAAATTGTCTTGAATATTTTTTTTTCATACAAGCCAAATATTGCAGTTTTTATTTCTTCTGTGTCTGGAGTCCAATAAAAACCGCCAGCTTTATAATCTCGATACTGAAATGAAGAACCAATTTTCATATGATCATTGGATAAAATACTTTGAATAGAAAAAATATTTTGTCCCAGTGAAACTGTTGAATAATCATTGTCATTTTCATATTCGCTATGTGAATAAGAAATGTAACGCTGGTCAATATCAAATCTTTCAAAACCTGCATATTTTAGATCTTTATGGTAATTAAGTTTTTGTGACCGTTTAGTCATTCTAATGTCCACTCCATCAATATGACCTTCCAGACTTCCAGGTATACCATAATCCATATTAATTTTATCAAAAGATATAATAAACTGATTGGTTTTACCAAAATATGAATAGCTTCCAGTTAATTCATTATTTGATAATGCTGTATTAGCTAAAGTCTTATTTGGAGAGGTTTGGTTTCCAGTTTCTCGTTTAAGAGCAGAAAAGCGAAATTGGTTTCTTATATTTATTGGTAAATATGTAATAATATTTACGTATTTACTATTATTTGAAGATTCAGTACCAAGTACTGATTGATAGCTAAAATGGTCAAAAATCGGATTATCTCCAGCTTCTCTAGAAACATCGATTACACCACCAATTGTATTAGATCCATAAAGTAAAGCTTCTGGTCCACGAATAATTTTTATCTTCTTGTAAGAAGCCATGTCGACACTTACAGCATGATCAATAGAAGTATTGGATAAATCTCCAATACTTACACCATCTTCCGTTAATAAAAATCTATCACTTTTATAGCCCCTTAGTACAGGCTGTCCTACTGCCTGCCCCATGGACTGAATAGATAATCCAACTCTATTTTCCAGTAGTTGTGCTAAGGTAGTTTTCAGATTTTTATGGTACTCATCGCCAATAAAATCAATATTGGAGGCAAAGCTAATTGGTTCCATTTTATTGTGAGAATCAACAATTATTTCTTTAATTGATAATGTATCTCTTTTTAAATACAATTCACCAATTTGAAGATTCTCATCATAAAGAACTATGTTTTTCTCAACTTTTTCATACCCAATCATCGAAATAGTTAAAGAATTTTCTCCCAAAGGTAGGTTTTTAATCAAAAATCTACCTTCGGAATCAGAATTTGATCCTAAACTAAGATCTTGAAAATAGACATCAGCCCCTTCAATTATCTTTTTATTTTCATCCATTATTATACCAGTTACGGATCCTTCTTTAGATAATAAAAATCCAAATAAAAGGAGAAAAAGAGATTTCTTTAAAACTTGTATCACTGAAAAATTAATTTGTAAATCTCAAATGTATAAAGATTTTGTTTTATTGATTTATTTTTGCTAAGAATTTTAAACGCTCCCTAATTTTTAGTAGGAAGCGTTTAAAATATTTATATACAAACTACTGGACAGTAACGCTTACATTATTTGTTGATGTATAATCAGCGTGTCCATCATGCATAAGCTGAACCTGAAAGCTAGTAGAACCAACACCTACTCCAATAATGTGAATTGCATTACCATGTTCTTCCTCGCCTTCTTCTTCATCATGAGATTCAACTTCTACAATAGCAACACTCGGATCAGCTTCAGATACAACTAAACCATCTCCATCTTCTTCGTCATGATCTTCTTCCTCATGTTCAATTTCAAGGCCGTCATGATCTAGGAAATGTACTGAAAGCTCGAGAGTATCATTTACTCCCAATGTAATACTTCCAGTAACCGCACCTTCAAATTCTCTATAAAGCTCACTCCCACTTGCATCCTCAAGGATAAAACCATCAGCATCTGTGTGATCCTCATCATGATCATGATCATGATCATCATCCTCACAACCAGTTACAAAGAATAAAGAAAAAGATAATAAAAAAGCCAAACTTGACTTTAAAGTATTAGATAATACACGCATTGTACTTACTCCTAAAAATTAGATTGTTAAATACACACCGCTTTATTTGCAGCGTGTTGGTATTAATATTTGTCTAAGGTTTAAAGGAGCTTTGGTGGTGGACGGGAGAATAAATTGAAGTGGAATACTGATTCAATTAAATGATGGTTTGGAAAACTAGGTGTCTTTATCTCTTCATGGAAGAAACTTTTCCCCCAACTAAAGATCAATGAATCACTATTTTTATTAAGGCATTTTATACATTGATGAAGATCTAAATGATGTTTTGCATCAATACAATCAGTATTACATATACTGTAACCATCATAATCTTCATGATGGAGATCGACATGTAATGCTGTCGAAAGAAGCATAATAGATAATCCAAATGAAATAAATGATTTTAATATTTTATCCACTGTAAAAGTTGAATCAATATTTTATAAGTTCAAATAGAAATAAATTTAAGCCACTTGCCCAGCAGCCCATCCTGATGACCATGCCCATTGAAAGTTATATCCACCCAGCCAGCCAGTAACATCAACAGTTTCACCAATAAAATACAAACCTGGTTCCTTATTTGATTCCATTGTTTTTGAAGATAATTCATTAGTATCCACACCACCCTTACAAACTTCTGCAGTACGCATACCTTCAGTTCCACTAGGAGTTAGAATCCAATTATTTAAACAAGAACCAAAAATCATGATATCTTTTTTTTTCATTTCACCTAATGTTCTGTTCCCTAATTTTTTTACACCCAAAGTATTCGAAAAGCGCTCAGCCAAGCGCTTTGAAATTAAATCACCTAAAATGTTTTTGAGCAGTGCTTTGCCACGCTGTTGTTGCATGTTAAGTAAGTATTCACAAGCATCTAAATCGGGTAGAAGGTTAATTTGAATAGGTTCATTATCTTTCCAGTAGGAGGAGATTTGTAATATAGCTGGCCCACTTAAGCCTCTATGAGTAATGAGTAAACCCTCTCTAAAGCTCGTATTATTGCAACTAACGACCACATCTAGCGAGAGACCTGATAAATCTTTAAAATAGATATCAATATCTTTTTGATGAAAAGTGAAAGGAACTAAACCCGGTTGAAAAGGAACTGCTTTTAAACCAAATTGCTTGGCAATTTTCAAACCAAAATCACTAGCACCCATCTTAGGAATACTTGGTCCTCCTGTGGCTATAACTAATGATTCTGTTTGATACTCTCCAATGTTGGTACTTAGTACATAACCTTGCTTCTTTTTAACTGTAAAAGTTTCTACATTTAACTTAATCTGTGCTTTTTTACAATGTTTGAGTAAGGAGCTTAGAACTGCGCTAGACTTTTGGTCACAAAATAATTGCCCTAATTTTTTTTCTTTCCAGGTTAATTCAAAAGATTCAAGCAATGCAATGATATCCCACTGAGTGTAACGTGACAAAGCAGATTTACAAAAATGTGGATTTTTTGAAAGATAAGCTTGAGGATCAATGTTTAAATTCGTGAAATTACAGCGTCCGCCACCTGAGATGAGGATTTTCTTACCAGCTTTATTCGCTTTTTCAATAATAAGTACACTTCGATTACGCTTGAGTGCCTCTGCCGCGCACATCAGACCGGCTGCACCGGCACCTATAATAATTACGTCATATTTTTTCAAAAAAGCCTACCGATAGTTTTAATAAAAAAACTGCCTAAGTATGTTTTGATTAAAATAAGTACATTTTTTGAAAAAAATTTCATCAAAACTCTATTTAGTTGAAACATTACTAATTATTTTAACCTTATTTACATATCTTATATAAAATTGATTTTCACAAGGCTTAAGTATTCTCTTTCTTAAACCTTATAAAAACCATGATAAATAGATATAAAATATTACATTCAAAGTATTTCATAAAATCACCCTTGACTTTATAAATTTTAGCTATGCTTAAAAAACTTTTAAAAGATTTACAAAGACAGATTAATAAAATGAAGGTCAAAGGTATCGAAAATTTAGAAAATGCTAACCTCGAAGATCTTCGGAATTATATATTGCTTTTTAAGCAGCTTGATATCGCTAGATATTATGAAAAAGAAATTTTAAATATAAAACATAAATATGAAGATTTTTTAGAAGCTGAAAAAGTCATGCATGAATGGTATGATAGACAAATAAAAGAATTAGAATCTGAATTTGATAGATCAAGTGGTGAGCGTCTTTTCGAACGAAAATTTGAGCATAATTACAAAGAATCAAGTAATCTTCCCAAGATAGAAAAAAATATTAAAAAAGAAATAGATAAAGGAATTCAGACTAAGGCACGAGACTATATACTTGTAAACTTAAGAGAGTCCGAAAAAGAAGTATGGGAATTATATACTGATGGACATACTGTCCAAAAAATTGCAAATAAATTAAACAAGCACAAACAGAGCATCTCAGCAACAATTATAAATATAAAGAACAAAATAGAGAAGAAGCAGATTTTTCTAAAAAACATTGACTCCAAAAAGTAGAAATATTTAGAATAAGAATCTTTTTAATAACTATTTTGGACCTATCATATCAGTTATATTGACTCTATAAACCTATTATGAAGAATCTCAATATATTGACTAGACAAGTCGATTATTCTGTATTAAATGAAATTTTTTGTGATTCAAAATCAATTTTTTCAATTACTAAATCTAAAGTTTGACCAACCCTAAATATTCTGTTAGAAAACTTACCTAAAAGAGCTAAACGGTTATCCGAAACCCTATATTGATCTGTTGGGAGATTCTTTATGAGTAAAGTTCCTCGAACAGGACTAGAGACTGTAAGCCCTATCAAAGCTGAATCATTTTTAAACTCTAATATGATTCCTTTAAACTTTTTAGAACTACTTTTAGATAGCCACTTCATTGCTTTAATTTTAGAATATTCTTTTTCAGCCTCTTTTGATCTTTTTTCTCCCTCATTAGCACATTTAACGACCCAATTTAAATCTTCTTCGGTATAAATTGTCTCATTTCTTATGATTGATTTCATTATTCGATGAATTACTAAATCGGGATATCTTCTTATTGGGCTGGTAAAATGAGTATATTTATCAAATCCCAAACCAAAATGACCTTCATTAAATGTTTGATAAAAAGCTTTTTTTAATTTTTTTAGTATTAGAAGTGACAGCAACTTGGTTGCATATCTAGTCTTTATTTTCACTAAAAATTGATGTATATCTGATGATTTTAAACTTTTTTGTTTTTGATCTATTTTCCCACCTAAACTCAAAATGATATTTTTAATATAATTTTCACTGAAATTTGATGGAATACTATGGTTTCTATAAATAGAAGATAAGTTTTTTCCTTCCATCTTTTTATATATCTCTTTTGCAATAATTTTATTTGCAACTAACATACATTCTTCAACAATCATGTGAGACTTTAAATTGCTTTTATGTTCTATATTTATTGGTACACCACTTATGTCATAATTAAAAATATCTTCAGAAGTTTCAATCTCAAAACCACCATTATTGAGTCTATTCTTTTTTAATAATGATGTTACAATAACAAGCCGTTTAAAATATTTCACAAGATCATCATTAACTTTTTGTGATAATATTCTATCCACTTCTTCATAATTAAATTTTTTATTAATTTTAATTACTGTCTCTACTATTTTATAATCAACAATGATTCCCTTATAGGTTAAATCGAAGATAACAGTAAGCGCAAGACGACTCTTTTTTGATTTTAAAGAACAGTAATTCTCGGATAATATTTTGGGTAGCATATGAGTTGTCTTCTCGGGAAAATAATATGAGTTTCCTCTCTCTAGAGCTACTTTATTAATTTTTGATTCTTTCGATACAAATTCAGCTACATCTGCAATATGAACATAAAGTAAATACCCAGACTCTTTTTTTTCAATTGATAGTGCATCATCAAAATCTTTAGCTGAAGCAGGATCAATTGTTAACGTATATTTATCTTCTAAGTTTATTCTCTTTTTTTTTTGAGTGTCTATAATATTTTGAAAATATTTAGGTTCTTTTTGAGAATTAATTTCTTGATATAAATCAATACCATATTTAGCAGAAATATATTTATAGTCACTCTCTGTATTCTTTGCCGAACAAATAACACTCTTCAACTCAGCATATGCTGCTTGGTTGCCCTTATTCCATTTAGTTATTATGATATGAACAACATCTAATTCTTTTATTTCAGTATTATTCGTTTTGAGAATTATTTTTTTTGATTGATTTGGATCAACTGATACAAAAAATTTGTCTTTTTTTATTATTATTCGGCCAATGAAATAATTGTTCGCTCTTTTTATTATCTTTTCAACTTTTGCATCCTGCTGAAATTGATTAACATTTGAGATTAAAAGAATAGATACAATATCATTATTAAAAGCCCCATTTAGAAAATGCTTTTTTATAATAATATTACCATTCTGGAATTCATCGCTTTCAAAGAATCCTCGACCATCAGGTAATATTTTTAGAATACCTTGGTTCAATAAACCTGTTTTTCTAAGAGTTCACTTCTGATCTTTTGATTTAAACCTTCGTAGTCCATTCAATTCATTTTTTTTATGTTTTGTTTTTCGACTTGTGACTCGCTTTCTCCAATTTTTGAAGGAAGATTTTTTTAAATTTGAGCGCATTATCTTTATAACATCTTTTTCAGCAAGACCAAATTGATTTTCAATAGCATCAAATGTAGTCCTGTCCTCCCAAGCCATTTCTATAATTCTATCTAAGTCTATATTTAAAATGGCTTTCTTACTTTTCATTTTTATTTTTTTTATTTATAAGCCACTCTAATTTAGAAGGAAGAATGATAATTTTCTTTTTTACAAGAAATGTAATTAATGCTATAAGTAGGATCTTCATCAAAAAAATTTAAACAATTTTTATAGTATATATTGAACATGTAATAACGATAAATATATTTAAAAGATTAAAATTTAAATAAAAGCTTTAAATGTGGCGGTTTTATTAATCGCACGACATTAGTAGATTATAAAGTTAAATATATATATTAAATGAAAAAAAACCTGACTATGCTAATATTATTTGTATCACTTTTAATAGCGAGTGATACTTCAAAGACTATTAAAACATATAAAAATGGCAATATTAGTAGTATCTCATATCATACAGATACAGAAGATGGACAAAAGATTATTAGACAAGAGACTTTCCACTTTACGGGTTCTAAAGCAATGGAAGGAAATATTCAAGATGATTATAAAGTTGGAATATGGACTTACTACTTTCAGAATGGAGAAAAACGTCTTGAAGGAGAATATATCCTTGGACAAAAAGATGGTTTATGGACTTATTGGTATGATAATGGTATAATCGCTTCTAAATATTTTTATCAGTCTAAAACTATAGATGGCGAGAGAATGGAATGGCATATCGACAAAGAATGTTGGACTCGGTCAGCAATGCCATGTGAATGTGGTCCTAATTGGTGGAGTGAATGTGAAAACAGATGATAGGAAGATACTTAAACTAATATAATAGATTAATACATCCCCAATTTTTTGGTTTTCTCTTATATGAAATAGATCTTTAAATATAGATTTTCTCATGTCGGACTTACTTCTTTAAAATTATTCTATCCGGTTATAAAAATGAAAACTATTTATAAAAATTACTTTAAAAAAAATGATTCTTTAAACCCTGTTTTAGAAGCATTAAAGCATATTCCTATTTTTAATAACCTTTATAATAAAGAACTAAAAGAAGTTGCAAAACTCGTACATGAGAGAGTTTATAAAACAAACGAATATATCTTTAAAAAAATGGCTCCCGCAGAAGGTATGTATGCAATACTAAAAGGAAAAGTTAAAATAAATGACCCTGATTCTGGAACGATTTTTGCCTCACTCGAAAGAAATGATTTTTTTGGAGAACTAGCATTACTAGATGAAGAACCTCGATCAGCTTCAGCTATTGCAACTTGTCCATCTATATTAATTGGCTTTTTCCGAACGGACCTTCTAACTTTAATAAAAAAGTCACCCGAATTAGGAAATAAAATTTTATTTAATTTATCTAGAGTATTAGGAGAAAGACTTCGAAAGACAAATCAAGAACTATTAAAATCGAACTGACTATGGATTCAATTCAAAAGATCTACAAGCTACTAGTTCTTGTTATTATTGGAACTCTTGCTTGGAGCATTCTACCTTTTTTAGCATCTATTATTGGAATGCTAATCTTTTCTTTTTTATTTGCAACTATTTTTTTACCTAGCGTTGACAGGGCGGAACGATATTTAAAATCTCGAGCAATTGGAGTCTTTTTAATATTATCATCTACTTTGGCTATAATAATCTTTTTCCTAGGTACGTTTGCTTCTAGTATTGGATCGCAGATTAAATTATTTACTCAAAGAATACAAAATGATGATTTTGAAACGAACTTAGAAAGCCTCTCAACTAAAATTGAAGATTCATTACCCTTTTTTTTAGGAAATCTTATTCCTGAAGGAGATCGCTTAATTTTAATAGTAAAAAATAATTTAATATCTTTTTTTCAAAATATTTTATCACTTTTAGGTTCTGCTGGAGGCTTTATTTTTATTAGCCTTATGGTTTTAATATTTACAATTATTTTGCTAGTTGAATATCATGAGTTTAAAAGAACCTTAGTTCGATTAATTCCGAATAAATATTTAGAAGTTGGGCTAAGAATGATTTATAATATTGAACAACAGATATCAAAATATTTGAGAGGTCAAATCTTAGCTGCTAGTAGCGTCGCAATCCTTTCGATCTTGGGTTTATTTATCCTCAATCAATTTGGTGCAAATATTACACTAATTCTTTTTATTGGTATTATCGCTGGGCTCGCAAATTTAATTCCAATGGTGGGACCTTTTTTTGGAATGATTCCGGCCATTTTGATAGCATTGATGAATAATATTGGAAATGATGCAGCTCTTTTTCATAAAATTTTTGGAACAATACCATCACCTTTTTTTATTTTAGATATAATTTTAATGTTTATTATTGTTCAGCAAATTGATAATAATTTTATTACTCCAATCCTAGTAGGCGAAAGCATTGGACTTCACCCAATGGCAGTGATGATCGTTTTACTAATTGGAGGTACTCTAATTGGCCCTATTGGAATGCTCTTTGCTATTCCTGCTGCAGGAGTAATAAAAGTTATTATAGGTGAAATTATATTTATTTCAAAAAATTCACATTTATTATAACTACCTATTTATTCTGTGCAAGGTCGATCAAAAAAGCATATTCTAGAGCTGTTTCTTTATATGCTCTAAATCTACCTGATTTTCCACCATGACCTGCTTCCATTTCCATATGTAGTAAAAGTTTATTATTCCCTTTCCAATGATCTCTTAATTTGGCAACCCATTTTAGTGGTTCCCAATATTGTACTTGTGAATCAAAGAACCCCGAAGTAACCAATAAATTTGGATAATTTTTATTTTTGACTTGGTCATAAGGAGAGTAAGAAATCATATAATCATAAAACTCTTTAATTCTTGGGTCTCCCCATTCAGACCATTCACCAGCAGTTAAAGGTATGGATGGATCAAGCATTGTTGTAATTACATCGACAAATGGGACCGCTGCAATAGCACCTTTCCATAAATCTGGCTCTATATTTATCACCGTTCCAATTAATAAGCCTCCGGCACTACCTCCAGAACAAAAAAGTTTTTCTTTATTCGTATATTTTTCATCGATTAAATATTTAGCCACATCAATGAAATCAAAAAAAGTATTCTTCTTTTTCAATAACTTTCCATCGTCATATGATTTTCGACCATATATCTGACTTCCTCTTACGTGGGCAATTGCATAAATAAAGCCCCGATCTAATAAACTTAATCTTTTGCTACTAAAATATGGATCTTCAGTACTACCATAAGATCCGTAAGCATATAAAAGGAGATTTTGAAAATCTTTTTTACGCATACTTTTGTTATATACCAGTGAAATTGGAATCGTTTGCCCATCTCTAGATAAAGCGTATAGCCTTCGTGACTCATAATTATCAGCATTATATCCACCAATAACTTCTTGCTGTTTTAATAATATTTTTTCTCCAGTATCCATATTATAATCATAGGAAGAATTTGGTGTTAGCATTGAACCATATCCATAACGTAAAATATTTGTTTTAAACTCTTTGTTTGTTGAAATCCATGCTGTGTATGTATTTTCCCCAAAATCAAGGCTTTGATCTTTACCTGTAATATGATTTATAACTCGTAAACTTCTTAAACCTTTAATTCTTTCATTGAGAACTAAGTGATTATCAAAAATCTCTAGCTCTAACAGATGAACATCTTCACGGTGTGACAAAACTTCTTTCCAATTTTTGATATCTGTTTTATTTGTAGATGCCTCCATAAGCCTATTATTTGGACTCATTAAATTTGAAATAATGTAAAATTTATCATCATGGTGATAAATAGAATATTCATGATTCTCAGACCTTTTTGTGAAATTTTTGAAACTCCCATCAGGGTCATCTGTTGATAAAATATGATAATCACTAGCATCCGTACTACTATTCCAAATAATTATGTATTTACCTGATTTTGAACGATAAACACCAGTATAAAACTCTTCTTCTAGTTCTTGAAAAACAGATTCATCTTTTAAAAAAGAATCTTGTATTTTGTGCTTATAAATTTTTTCTGGTTTTAATGTTATTTTATTTTTGGAAGCATAAAAAATTGTTTCATTATTATTTGCCCAAGCAATACTACCAGAGGTATTAGGAATTGAGTTTTTTAATAGAACACCTGTTTCCAAATTCTTAAAATAAACAGTATAAAACCTGCGGCTTAAAGTATCTATACTATATGCTAAAATTTTGTTATTTGGGCTAACAGATAATCCAGAAATAGAAAAATAATCATATCCATCAGATAAGATATTTCCATCAATCATAATTTCTTCTGGTGAATCTAAGTTTTCTTTCTTACGACAATATAGAGGGTATTCTTTACCTTCTTCATACTTTCTATAATAATAATATCCATTTTTTAAATAAGGAACTGACTCGTCATCCTTTTTAATACGTCCTACTATCTCATCAAATAATTGATTCTGAAGTTCTTCGGTATCGGATAACATTTTTTGAGTATAGTTATTTTCTTCATCAATGTAGTTGATGACATTTTGAGTCTGCTCATCAAATGGTTTAGTAGATTTTTGATCATCACTTAGTCTCATCCAATTATAATTATCAACTCTTGAATTTCCGTGCTCTTTTGTTTGAAAGGGCTTTTTAACAGCATCAGGGGGAGTAAGTGATTGATTACAACTCATAAATAAGACTCCTAAAAAAAAAATTATTTTCATTGAAACACCTTCATAATTAGGTCATAAGAATAAGGGAAAATATTTTTTTTTACTAAAGTAATTAATCGAATCACTATTTTTTAAAAACAAGATTTATAGAATTCTTAAGTCTAGCTATATAGAGATATAACTTAATTACTTAATACTTGTTTTTAACTCTAATTCTTACCTAAAATTAAATAAGCCTTTTAAAGGCTTACTTATGCGGAGTCTTACTTGAACTATACATTCACGAAATGTTATAAGGTGAAATGTATCCTTTTTCAAATGATTTTAGGTATCATTTGAAGCGGGTATTTTTTATCCTCTACTTATCAGCTATTTTTTCTGGCTGCAGCTCTGTCTTTAATTTAAACAGTCTAAAATCCAAAATACCGCCCAAGCCCATTAGAGTAAAAAAAATCCATAAATTTTATAAGTTAAAGTATTACGTCATTTATAGTCTTAAATTCCCATATGAAGCCTCTTCCGAAGGAGGTGAAAATCTTTATGTTAAACTCTCCGAGTATGAAAGAATTGTTAATAGTCACGTAGGTTATAATATCAGCTTTAAAGAAAAAAAATCTAATCAACCATCAAAGTTTTCTAGATTAATTAAAAAATCAAGAATTGGTGAAACACTTCAACAAAAAAAATCAGATATTCAATTAATTAAAGGCTTAACGAATAATTATGAAAAGTGGAGCCCTGAATGGGAAGAAAAAGCGGATCTTTTAATTAGTCAGGTATCAATTGATGATATAAAAAAAATTAGAAAGGATATAAAACGTATTTCAAAAAGATTATAATTATAGGATCATTATATAGCATATTGCTTTTGACTATTATAACTCTTTAGATCTAATTTTGTTTAGTGGAATTAATCCGTTAACTAAATTAAAAGGGGGGTGATCAGTTGTCTAATTCAAGTAATTTGCTGACCTCCAATAAATCAGCAAAATAAAATCCACAATGCTGTCATTGTGAGGTCAGCTACAATTAATAACAAACGCGTTCTCTAAGAACGCGTTTGTTATTTTATACCGAATAGGTGTTTGTCAATATTATTAATATATAAAAAAGACTTAAAATCATACCAAGAATCGCTGGTAATTTAAGATTTCTTTCAATACATGGCCTTACCGCAATTAATTGCACAAAAATAAATAATAAACCTGGAGCATATTGAACTAGATCAGGAGCTCTTTCTTCAAGTACTGTTGGAAAAGAAATCTTTGAAAAAACAAAAAAAACTAAAAAACTAGTTATAAACCATCCGACAAAATTCATTAAAGGAACGTCATAATATCGAAATTTATTATTCCAAGACCAACGACCTTCATTCACAGCAATTGGATCTAATATCATATCTAAAAACATTAAAATTAAACATGGCACAATATAGACATTTGCTGTCTTATTCAATATTATTTCGGGCCCAAGTCCACTGATTAAACAATATAAATTAAAGCTCATATAAGTAAGAATAATCCAAGCAATTGGTATTAAAACTGGAATATTTAAAACAGTTCTTCCAGGTGTGAGATTAGAATTATAATTATACTTTCCACCAAAGATCAAACCTGTTTTTGAACCGATTATTTCTATAATTAAACTAATAGAAAATGTTATAAAAATAAATAATCCAATGTTTAACCATCCCCAAAAAATCGAGCCATGAAAAACAAGGTAAATAAAACCAATCAATACCTGAATGATTCGAATTTTTTCTGCCTTCTGATAATTTAAATCTGATGCAAAATCTGTTGAATTTTTAAAAAAGGTTATTGATCCCGTTCTTACAATTCTATAGAGAAAAGGTATCAAAATTACTAATACCACAAAAATGTAAAATAGTAGATTGCCCACTTTTTATGGTTTTATTCTTAAGTCAAATAGTCTTTTATAAAAGAACATTGATTCATCATATAGGTTTAATAGAGACGGTTCCAATATCTCTTGTGACTTTTTATACTTTTTAAACTTTGTTGTTTTTTCAACATTCATATACCAAAAAGGAGACCATACACCATCTGTCCTTCTCCCTCCCTTTGGCCATGATAGCATTTTGAAAGAAAATGGTATATCCAAAGATGAACATAATTTCTGTAATATTTTTTCAGGGTGTTCTAAAATATCTTTAGCATCTATAATAACAGGACCTTCTCCTGTTTTTTTTTTAATATAATCATAAATCTGTACTTGCTGCGGATATCCTAGTTGTTTAACTGTATCAATCAGAAATTTTTTCTTAAAACTGACTATTACATCTTTTGGGTTTCTGATAAGAAGACAGTTTTTCAAATTTAAAATCCAACTTAAATCACTATTCTCTAAATTATGCTGAGCCATGTGCTTCTGATACCAGATTCTATTTCCTTCCGGGATTTCTCCAATGCACTGATTTATTACATCTGTTAAATTAGAGCTTTGTGAATCTAGAACTAAGTCCCGGCCAGGATGATTAAGCCCTGTTTTAAAAAGATAATAAGCATAAAACGGCTCATCTAACACAGTAGTGTCAGATCTATTCTCAAAAGAGCGCATTAGTGCCGTAGAAATATTTCTGGGTCCAGACCACATCGCGATGCGTTTTTCACTCATTAGGATAAAATTATCTTTTCAAGATCATGTTGGTATCTTTTTTGCATTAATTTTGTGAAACTTCCACGTGTTCCATCACCCACTTTGAAACCATCGATTGAAACAACTGGTATTATTCCAGAAAATGTACCTGTAACAAAAATTTCATTAGCATTATAGACATCTTGAATCAGAAAATTTTTTTCTAATATTGGAACATTATACTCTTTACAAAGTCTAATTATCGTTCCCCGCGTTATTCCATTTAGACAGTATTCTCCTGTCGAAGTCCAGACTTCATTTTCTTTAAGAATAAAAAAGTTAGTAGAATTACAGGTTGACACAAACCCATGGGGATCGAGCATTAGACCTTCATCAACCCCAAGTTTATCTGCTTCAATGCATGCAGAAATACAATTATGCTTACTCAAAGAATTTATCGTTGGATCTTGGACTCGTTTATCTCTTATTGTTTTGACTAGTCCTAAGGTTATTCCATTTTTTATAACATGAATACTTGCTTTCTTATATTCGGGTATAATTACTATAGTAGGTTCTCCAATCGTAACTTTCGGATGTTGGTATGGTGTCGACTTAATGCCCCTAGAAACAATTAATCTAATATGAACATCTGTGTCCATCTTATTTTCAGAAATTACATTATATATTTCTGATTTTAATTTTTCTGGCTTCATACCTATATCCATTGAAATCGCATTAGCACCGTTATAAAGTCTGTCTATGTGCTCATCAAGATGAATAAGCTTTTTTTTATGCAATCTAATCCCTTCCCAAACTCCATCACCAAGTAAATAGCCACTATCCATGACAGAGACTTTTGCTTTTTTTCTCTTATATAATTTCCCATCAACATACACTTTTATTTCATTGTTCCTTTTATCTACATCATAGTCATGTGTCGAAGCCATCTTATTTAGCCTCTAGTTGTCTAATGCGTTCAAAAAGTATTGCGGATACCGCCGCGCTTACATTCAATGAATTTATTTCCCCTTGCATAGGAATTGTAGATTGAAAATCGCACGAGTCTAAAACCATTTTACGAATTCCCTTACCTTCACTACCTAAAACAATAATTGTTTTTCCAACATATTGGACATCATACCATGGTTTTGCATTTATACTGTTTTCAATTCCAATAATCCAAAAATCATCATCTTTTAATTTTTTAAACTCATTTTTTAGGTTTGTCACCTCGAATAAAGGCATATTGATAAATGCTCCTTGACTAACCTGGAGTACACTTTGAGTAATTGGTGCTGAATGATGTTTTGGAAATATTATTCCATCAATACCCGCACATTCAGCTGTTCTGATAATTTGACCAAAATTTTGAGGATCTTCAATTTGGTCTAATGCAAGCAAACAAACATTTTCTTTATCCTTAAAGTTTGGGATTAGTTGATTTCCGATCTCACCAGTAAATGTTACAGCAATTCCTTGAGATCTACCCTCTGGATATTTTTGAAAAAACTGATATTTTTTTAAATAACTGACTTTATTCTTCTTGAGGATATTTACGAGCTTATTCTCTTTTTCAGCTCGACCTCCCAGCATTAAGTCAATCTCATCTATCGAGAATGAATCTGATTTTAATATTGACTCTGCGTTATTTATTCCTAAAAGTGTGTACGTATTTGAATTTTTCATATTAAAAGTTTTGTTTTAATTTCATACTACAATTCTAATAAAACATATTGATTATTAGTTATTTAAAAGAAATAAAGTGTAAATTTTTATATTATTTTGGGGCCCATAGCTCAACGGTTAGAGCAGCAGACTCATAATCTGTTGGTTCGGGGTTCGAATCCCTGTGGGCCCACTTAATAGAATAAGCATTCAGGTCGCTAAAAAACTGAACTTTATACTGCTCTTATTTGATCTATAACTAATTATTCGCTATTTTAAAGGCATAAATAGGAATCTTTAAATGAAAAATATTTTATTATTTACAATATTGTCCAGTTATTTATTCTCAGTTGGAGGTATAATAACATTTAATGATGGCACAACGATCGAAGGTGAGATTCAATCGGTAACTCGATCTACTGTCAATATTATTCCAATAGGACTCACTTTTTCTGAGGATATACGATTAGAGAATATCGATTCTTTAAAACTTTCTGATGGGAATATCATTATTGAAAATAGTACCGTAATCTATTTATATCAAAATGGTGAATTTTTGGACCCAACAGAGCTTGAAAACGATATAACAAGTGAAGATGATTATGACCTTGAATATGTTGTTGTTCCAAACTGGAGTGCAAACCTTTATTTTGGTTATCCAATTATAAAAGCAACTTCCTTTGAGGAATATGATAAAAGTAATATTTTGTATGGGTTTTCAGTTGGTTCCCCTTATGGTATTTTTGCAGGTGATTTTTTCATGAACGCTATTTTTGAATTTGCTTATTATAGCTTTCAACAGTCAAATAACTTAAAGGGGAAAAATTTTGGTGGACCTGCATTCCAAATTGGTATCAGCCCAGGTTTATTTATTGGCTCTGCGAGCGTGAGTTTAACAGCATGCACAGGTATTTATCAGTCTGATGACGAAAAATTCAAAGGTGGTTTTATTGCTGGAGGAAGTATTGACCTACCACTTGGACCTTATATTATTGATAGATATGGAGATAAGGACTTAGTTGAGAGTTATGAAGAATTCCTTGAAGCTTTTGAGATAAGAATTACAGGACGTTCAAATCTTATTCAAAAAGGTAAAGGATATACTGGCTGGGCTGATGTTGGGGTCTCTCTTGGTTACGAATTCTAATTAAATTATTTTAAAAAATTAAATTACCAATTTCTTTGTTAGCAGCATAAATCGTCATTTGTTTAAAATTAAAATAATATATATACTCCTCGCTTTTAGCAACCTTTTAGCGCAAGACAAAATATATAATGGTGAGGTAACCTTTAATTATAATGGAACTACAGATGGATATTTTTCATCCATAATTAATGATTCCATCAGTTCAAGTCTTGCGTTTAATCAAGATAATGGCGATTCTTCTTCCTTTTTATTTGCATCCATAACTCAGCAAGGCAATAATGAGTTTGATTTATTTTTAGCTGTTTTGACCGATACTATATTTCCTATGCAACCCCGTTCTTGGGAAATCCCAGGAGATGGAGATGAAGAAAATCCTTTAAGCTTTGAGACAGTACTTGTTTTAATGCCCGGACTAGACTCTTCTTTTGTTCTAAGTTTCCTTGAGAGTTTTTCAGATACATCTAGTAGCGAAAATTCAGAGGATTTAATTACAGAAATTTTTACAAATTTCAGTGATGATTTATATTTAGGTTTGCAAGGAAGCCTTCAGGTTGACATCTCGAATGACTCAACCATATCAGGGAGTTTTAATTCAATACTCATCAAACCGGCATTTCACATACCACCACATTTAATTTCAGTCGATGATGGGCAGTTTTTATTCAATAATGCTACGGTTTCTACATTAAATATGAAAGATACTTCAAGCCCAGATCAAATTAAATTATTAAATACATATCCAAATCCATTTAACCCCGTGGTCAATATTCAATTTTCAACGGCAATAAACTCACCTATTTCATTAAAAATCTATGACCTATCAGGTAGAGAAGTAGTAACTTTATTCAAAGGTTTTATAAATAAAGGATCTCATCAGTTTAAATGGGATGCAACTAAATATTCTAGCGGAATTTATATTACTTCTATAAAGACTAAAAATTCAATTCAATCAAAAAAAATAATTTTTACAAAATGACAAATAATATACAATTAAAAAACCATGAAATTGTTAATAACTACCTTTTATTAGAGTGGGGAGATGATTCTGAAAATGTCCTTGAATTAAAATCTATGCGAGATAACTGTCCTTGCGCTCATTGCTCTGGTGAAACAGATGTCTTTGGAAATATTTATAAAGGTCCTCCACAATCAATGAAACCAGAAAGTTACACTATTAAGGGGATTCAACCCATTGGACATTATGCTATACGCCCATTTTGGAATGATGGCCATCATGATGGTATTTATCCTTTTGAATTTTTAAAAAAGCTCTGTGATGAGTTTGACTCCTAATTAATAGTCTCTAATGTCATTTTTTTAGTTAATGAGGATGTGCATTATTTTTATCAGATATCTTTACTTATTACTGCTTTATTCATTCTTTTTGTCATTTATATATTCTAATGAAAAGCATGTAAGGGAGATTTTACTAGCAGGTGATATTTTAGATCCAAATAATGAAATCTCAGGTATGGATTGGTACCAAGATCAACTTTTCCTGTTACCTGAGAACCTCAATGGATATCTCTTTATAATTCCAAAAAAAAAAATAGATGCCTTCTTATCTTCAGATAATCCTTATCCAATTAAGCCGAAAAAAATAAATTTTAAAACACCGAACTATAAAACTTTAATTGAAGGCTTCGATGGCTTTGAAGCTATTGAATTTAATAAGGATCGAATTTGTATAAGTATTGAGGCAAATTATAAAAATAATATGACTAGTTATATTATATGGGGAACGATCAATCCTAATACATATGAGATTAAAATTGTAGAAGAAAATCTAAAAGAAATTAAAACTCCGATCCAGATAGATAATATGGCATACGAAAGTATTATATCTATTAAACAGAAAGTTATCTTATTATATGAAGCAAATGGACTAAACCTTCAAAAAAAAGTCCAACACCCTACCTTTTCATTTGATGATTTTTCGATAGAAAATATTGATGGGTTTAATATAGAATATAGAATTACAGATGCAACCAAAATAGATTCGAATAATAAGTTTTGGTGTATTAACTATTTTTGGCCAGGAGACAGTCAAAGTTTAAAACCATCTAAAGATTCCATTTTTAAAAAAAGTAGAAAAGGTATTACTCATCAAAAATCAAAAGTTGTGGAACGTTTAATTGAATGTAAGATAAATGCTAATAGCATAAGGATTTCTGATAACGAACCTATCCAATTAGTTTTAGATGAAAAAGATTCCCGGAATTGGGAAGGTATTGTTCGCTATAATAACGATAGTTTTATTATTGTCACAGATAAATATCCAAGAATGATCTTGGGGTTTGTTCAAAATAATTAAGGGATAAATAAATGAGTATATTATTAAAAGTAATTATTCTCAATCTTCTTTTTTCTAATATGTTACTTGGTTGGGGTAAAACAGGGCATCGAATCGTTGGGAAAATTTCAGAACAATATTTAACAAAGAATGCTAAAACTCAAATAAAAAAATTAATGGGACATCATGATATTTCACGAATGACTAATTGGGCAGATGAAATAAAATCTGATCCAGAATGGAAAAAAGCAGGAGATTGGCATTGGTGTACTATACCTGATAATGAATCATATACAGTTGGAAAACACCCTGGAAATGCTGTAGAAAAAGTTGAAGAGTTTATTTCTGTACTAACTAATAAAAAAGCCTCAAAAGAAGAAAAAAAAATTGCATTCAAATTTTTAGTTCATATTATTGGAGACCTTCATCAACCTCTACATGTTGGGAATGGTGATGATCGTGGGGCAAATAATATAAAGGTTGAATGGTTTAATGAGCCTTCAAACCTTCATAGCATTTGGGATTCAAAGTTGATTGACTTTCAAAATTTAAGTTATACTGAGTATGCTAACTATTTACTATTGGATGAAGACCGTAGCCTCATAAGGAAATGGCAAGCATCCACATTATTAGATTATGTTCATGAGTCGCGAGATCTACGTAAACAATGTTATGATTTTTCTAATAAAAATCTAAAATGGGAATATTTTTATAAAAATAAATTATTATTAGAACGAAGGTTATTGCAGGGAGGAGTTCGGCTTTCAGGTACATTAAATAGAATTTTCAAATAGAATTGCTTTTTCTTCCTTGTTTTGCAACTTCAGCTTCTTTCTCGAGTATTAACTATTTATCACCTAAGTAATAATTTTGAATTGGTTTTAAATTTTGATCAAGTTCATAAATAAGTGGAGAACCTGTTGGTATGTTTAAATTTAAAATATCAGCATCTGAAATATTATCCAAATATTTAACTAAAGCTCTTAATGAATTACCATGAGCGACTATAATAACATTTTTTTTTGATTTTAAATCAGGTTTTATAAACTCTTCCCAATAAGGTAAAAACCTATTTACAGTATCCTCCAGACATTCTGCAGAAGGAAGTGCAGATTCGTTAAAGTTTTTATATTTTTCATCAAACCTTGGGTGTCGTTTATCCTTATAATCTAATTCTGGTGGACGTATTGAGTAACTTCTACGCCAAATATGGACTTGCTCATCACCATATTTTTTTGCTGTTTCGGCTTTATTTAATCCCTGGAGAGCACCATAATGTCTCTCATTTAATCTCCAGTCATATCTAATAGAGATATTCTCTTCAAGAATTCCCATTTCTTCTAGGCATATTTTCATGGTATGATTTGCTCTAGTTAAAAGCGATGTATGAACGGTATCTATTGTAAATCTTTTTTCTCTTAAAAGTCTCCCTGACTCTTTAGCTTCAGTTATGCCTTGTTTTGTAAGCTCTACGTCAGTCCAGCCAGTAAATTTATTTTCAAGATTCCACTGACTTTGTCCATGCCTTAATAAAACTAATTTTATCATAAAAAATATTCCTGATCTAAAAAGTAAACAATTACGTCCTCAAAATTTGTTAATCTTTAACCCCGTTCAAAAGAACTTTTATGGATATTAATAAAATGTGTGGACGAAGTACTTTAACAAAAGGTATCAAATCACTATCAGAAAATTTTTCTGTTGATCATTGGGATTTTAAAAATCTAAAATCCAATTATAATATCTTCCCTGGTAATTTCACGCCAGTATTAATAAAAGAGAAAGAGATTAGAGTTGTCAAAAAAATGAGATGGGGCTTAATCCCTAGTTGGTCAAAAAATATTACGATTGGAAATAATATGATTAATGCTCGTTCAGAGACTCTTTTGGAAAAGCCTTCTTTTCAGAATTTAATTAATCAAAATCACTGTATTGTCTTTTCAGATGGATATTTTGAATGGAAAATAGAAAATGGCATAAAAAAACCTTTCTATATTCATCATCATGAAAAAAAAACTTTACCCATGGCTGGTCTTTGGACAAAATGGACATCAAATAATTCTGAAGAAATACATAGTTATACTATAATTACGACTACTGCTCAAAAGCAACTTTCGTCTATCCATAGAAGGATGCCTGTTATTTTAAATAAAGACGATATTGAGGATTGGCTTAATACTAATAATAGAAGAACTTCAATCACTCTAGAAAAATTACACCAAATTAACTCAAGACTTAATTTTCACCCCGTTTCAAGTTTTGTTAATTCTGTTAAAAATAATACTAAGAGATGTATTCAAAGAGTTACTAGATCTGAAACAATTAGTTTGTTCTAATCTTCTCTTACCAGTTTAAAATTCTAATTCAAAACCACCAATCGGTATAAAATCAAAATATCTTATAGGTTCTATACCTGCTGACTCTGTACTCCAAAAATATGTTTCTATATTCTTTCTATTGTATGCATTCCAAAGTTCTACATATGTTATCAAATTTGATTTTTTAAAACTAAATCTTTTTTCATATCTAATGAACAAGGAATGATATTCTGGAGTTCTACTTTGATTGAACTCATCAGTAAAGATAACCTCTTCACCTAAGTATATAGAAGCTTCCTTATTTATTGGAGAATAGGGTCGCCCACCAAAATATGACCATCTAAGAGATAGTTCCATTCTATTATTTGGACGATATCCACCAATTACATTTATAATATACTGATAATTATAATTACGATTTCTTCTTTTACCAGTATTATCTTTAAAAAATGAATTAAAAAATGTCCCTCCAACAAGACCATAAAAATTTTGAGCTCTCTTTTTTTGAAGTAGGACCTCTAAGCCCATTGTCTCTGATTCCCCAATTGATTCAATTCCACTATAAAGTTTTAATTCATCTAATAAAAAAGTTGGGTCATCAAATTGATCATTTAAGCCTAGCAATGGAGCATTACTATAGTCTTTTGTGTATATGGAAATAATTAATTTAGAACTTTCACCAATAGTCCGCTCTAATGATAAGGAATGTTGAACACTTTGGATACTACTCAATTTATTCTCTTTTAATGATAGGTATATCTCCGGTGGGTTTTGTCTATAGACTCCTGTATTAAAAATTAAGTTCGTCAAATTAAATAGTTGAAAATCAACATTTATTCTTGGTGAAAAGAAAATTTTATTTTCATAATCATTCTGATCTAATCTTAAACCAGTGGATATTATAAGTTTATCTATTATTGTATTTTTTGCTGAAAAAAAAGAGCTCCAATTATTAACTGAAATATTCTCATAGATTTCTAAACGTTTACGACTTCTTAAAAGATTATAATTTGAAATATTAGAAATCCATTCAAAACCATAATCAAAACTAATCTTATCACTCAATTTTTGATGGTTAATATTTCTGAAGGATTTATTGATTGAATTATTATTATTACTAAAACTTACACTATCTGTCTCCATCTGATTTTGGATTAGATAAAATTTATTTTCAGCATTTTGGACTGAATATCCAAAACTTGTGTTAGAAAATGCTTTTTTATTCCATGTATGTTTAAAATTAATTCCTAATGTATTTTGATCGCTCCCAACTTGTCCAAAATTACTTTGTTTCTCATTTATTGCTTGTTGGAAATCCCTATTATAGATGCTATTCCCATTAATGAAAAGTATTGTGATTTTATTAAAATGGTTTGCCTTAAAAGTTACTTTTCCTTGGAAATCATTATAGCTGGGTAACCCACCTGCATTTATTAAATCTGAAATTATATTTAAATAACTTTTCCTATAGGATGCAATATATGAACTCCTCGATGTAAGTGGACCGTCAACTAATATACCTAATCCTCCTAAACCTAACCCTAGATTCAATTCTGATTTTTCATTATTACCATCTTTATAGTCTATTTCACCATAACTAGAAAGCTTGTTCCCAAACTTTGAAGGAAATCCATTTGCATAAAAATCTATTTTTTGAACCATATCAGTATTTATAAGACCAATTGGTCCATTGGACCTCCCATCGCTTCCATTAAAATGGGAAATACTCGGAACATGAATATTGTCAACTATAAAACCATTTTCTGTTGGCCCCCCCCCTCGAACCATCATATCCTGTCTATTTTCACCTACGCTTGCAACACTAGGAAGACTATTTAAAATTCTACTTATTTCTTGCCCCGATCCAGGTGACCTTCTAATCTCATCATTATCAAAAGTAACAGATTGAAATTCGTCAATTATTGATTTTGAAAAAAAAGAATTTTCTACAATAATATTTTCAAAATTCAATACTGTTTGTTCTAGTGATACATCTAAAAAATCATATGCATTCGGCCGAATCCAAACGTCAGCTTTTTGTTTTGTTTTGTATCCAATAAAACTAAAAGAAATAGTGTAAAAATTTTGAGGGATATCATTAATAATAAAATATCCATTTATATCAGAAACTGCACCAAAATCTGTATTTTTAATAATGATATTGGCACCTATAAGTGGTAGCTGGTTTTCAGAGTCAAAAACCTGTCCTTTCAGAGTCCCTTGTGAAATATTATCCGAAAAAGCAAAATTCAAAATCATTATTTTTATTAAAATGTATTTAACATTCTTTATCCAGTTCAAAACTCTATGAGATATCTGAGAAGATTGACTTTTTAAGTCTTTTTCCATTGGGTTTCTTTGTTTATCAATTTTACGCAATAACCATGTATTGAAAAATGAGGCTACAGTTGTAAAATGCCAGTAAATTTCTTTTTTCACTATAATTGAACCCTTATAATTTTTTTTTACTTAATATCACAAATGATTTATAAAATATGATTGTGAGTAACCTTAAGAAAAACTAGCTAATTTTGAAATAATAATAATTTATATTTAAAAAATATCAGGAAAATTGATATCAAATATAGCTGGTAACTTATCTTGTAGATTAACACCAAAAATTAATCCAACAGTAGTCCAATAGGTTTTTGTTTCATTATTAATAACACCGGAAACCCAATGAAACTGTGTATTCACTCCAATTATAATAGGAGTTGGTAGAAGGTTAAATATAGTTGACCCTGCAATTGTAAATCCATATCCCGGGGAGATTAAGCCACCACCAACTTTAACCCCGGTTTCAAGTGTTGCTGGAATAAAAGACCATCCAATTTTTGGGTTCACCTGCGCTGTTAAATAATATGAAATCGTTTCAAAGGTTTCTTCTTCAACTGGATATTTAAAATCAAATTGATTGATTTCTAAACCGACATCAATTTTTTGGTTACTTATTGTTAATAGTTTTCTCCGGCCTAGCGAAAATGCATAGTTTATTCCAGCATTATAATCTTCTAATGTTTTTTCAATTAATAATGGCTGTCCATATGAAAAAGTAAGAAATGATTTAGGGTTGGATCCAAGAACAGAGTCTTGCAATGCTCTTTTTGTTGCTCTGGCTAATTTCCTAGCTTTTTTTCTCTCTTCTTTTGCTTTCTTCTTTTCAGTTTTAGCTTCTTTTTTAGCGAAATCTTCCACTTCTTTTGTTTTTTCAATTGCCCCTAATGTTGCCATTGCTGCTGCTGCTTCTAAACGAGCAATCTCAGCCTCTCTTTCTGCATCATACATTTTTTCTATTGCTTTTTGAGCTTCTTTTTTAGCTTTATCCATTTCTTTTTGAAATTTTTGAACATCTTTTGCCTGACTTTTTGCTCTTTTTAAAAGTTTTGCAGTATTACTCGCTAGCTCGTTTGCTTCTTCTAGTGCTGTTGCAGCTTTAATTAATTCATCATTTGCTTGATTTAAAGCTTCTTCTGCTCTATTGGCAAACTCAAGAGCTAAATTCAAATTGTTGATATCTTTTAAACCATGATCAATTATTTGCTTACCATCCCATTCATACCTATATGCATATTTATCTGGTTGCATGTATGGAATAATTTTTCGCTCTAACTCTTTAGCATCTTGATCAATAATAATACGTACAGTTTCTTCATTCTTTTTATCGTGGATAAATTCTATTGTTCGGATTATTTGATTTTCTGAATTAAAGTATTGAACCATTCTAAGAAAAGAGCCTTTTTCCCAGAATAATAAATGCCTCCCAACAAATGTTTTATCAGAATCAAAATAAGAAGATTCTATAACCTCAGATATAATTGCATCATTCTTTTCAAAAGTATAATTAAAGTTATAAGAAAAATATTGAAACCCTACAGCATCGCGAAAAGAAGCACTTTTAGGCCGCCCATCGCTCCTACTTTTAAAATCAGCAATCCAGCCAGGTCGAACATAACTCAATTGATCAGAGTATAAATATTTATCTAGTCTTGAAGCGTTCCCTAATGAATTAAATTCAACTGTATACTCAGATCGTGCTCCTGATTTTGACCAAACTAAATGATATGTTTCTTTTATCGTTCTATCTTTACCGAACTTTGTTACTTTTTTAATTCGATTATCTTTATTATAAGTAACCTGATAATATTGCTGCCCATAAAAACTTTGTGGTTCACCCTTTAAATCCAAGACTCTTCTATAAGGGTTCCAATATTTATAATATTCTATAATAGGAGCTTTTTTGAAGGTTTTATTCAACTCAACCCCATATAAAAAAGATGAAAATAAAGCGAAAAAAGAATACGTTAAAAAAAACTTAAATATCAGGCTAGCCCCCAAGCCATTAGCATTATCATAGTAAAAAATAAAGAAAATCCTACTACACTTCCGGTTTTGAATCTATTATTAAAATCAATGACCTCTTTATCTAACGTTTGATAATTCAATGCTATTGTTTCATGTTTTCCTTCATCGACAAAAATATCTAAACGCCCCATAACTAAAATATCATTCAGCATTTTATCTTTCGCTGTCAGCGAATTTCCATCTTGAGAATAATCGTTAGAAAAATAACCGACTTTATGCCATCCGGGTAGTACGTCAACATAGTTTTTTAATGGGGAGTAGCCAACCAGCTGATTATCTACATATATTGGCAATCCTTTTGTATCACAAACAATTTCGAGAGTTGTCCTTTCTCTAGCATCTTTCCATGAAGTTGGGTGATTTTTTTTTTGGGCATCTTTTAAATCAGGAAAAACATAAGAGGGGTTTGCCTCTTTCGCTTCTACAAAATCAGAATATGTTAGTGCAATGATTACTTCCTTTCCTTCATCATATAACAGAACATCAAAGATTCCGATAGCCCTGTTAACTTGAATTGAAAGTTGAAGAGAATTTTGTGACCATTTTTGTTGTATATCTTGAATAGGGTAAGTAATTAAGTGATCAAAAAAATTTGGCTCAGGCTTTATAATATTATAAAAATTAATTATAAACCAATTTTCTTGTTCTATCCAACTAGAGACATCTCCTCTTTCAATAAAGCTAGATAATAAAAACTCTATTTTTAACCCTTTTTCTGTGGGTTGAGTTTTGGATGAAAATATAACAGGCATATCCTGAGAAGATAAGATCCCAACCATAAAAAAAGCCATTAGAAATCCCCAATTAATCTTAATAGGGGTATAAAAATTCATTTTAGGAGTTTTATTCTTCTTCGTCTTCGACAGCAAGGTTTATTCGAATTTTCTGAGTTCGACCTTTCGGAACATAAATATCCTGATAATCTGGTATTGCCATCGCAAATTGGGGCCTAGGGGTATTCGGATCAACAATACGAACACGATGCCAACCTGGAGTAACAGCTAATTTTTTAGGAAGGGGTGTAATACCAATTAGAGAACCATCAATAAATACATTCGCTCCTTCCAGATTACAGGTAAGTTTGAGAAATGTCTTTCTTTTTGAGAGATCTGGTGGCAATAAGTTTAATTCTTCGGTATTGTCTAGTATTCTCGTCTCTCTTTTAATTTGAGTTGTGATTGGAGGTTGATTAAGTAGCTCTCTTGCCGTCTCATTTTGCTGCTGAATGACACTACCAAATTTATTTTTCATTACAATTCTTTCTGTCGATGGATTTTTATTTATTTTTTTATTAGATTCTTTTATTTGAACAAGGTTACTCTCATTTGACAATGTTTTTATCACTGATTCTTTGCCTAACAAAGCCCTCTTTAGCTCTTTATGAGTACCCTCACCAACAATACCATCTACATTCGAATTATTAAATCCTCTATCTAATTGAAATTGCATCACGGCTTCCTCAGTTGCAGAACCAAAATCACCATCAACGCCATCGTTATAAATTCCTGTAGAGCCTAAATAATACCCTAAAAAGATAAGTGCTTTTTGAAGTGCTTTTACATCTACTACCCTTTTAGTACCAGTAATAAGTAGACCTTTATTTAGTATAAATGATATATCAACTGATTCTCGGCTTATTTTTCTTACTTCAGGTAGTGGTGGTCCACTTACTTCAAATATTTGTCTTTTTACAATTAAAGGTTCTGGATCTTTACTAATAAGTTTTAAATTTTTATTTTCTTCGACTGATAATTCTTCTTTGGTAATTTTTGGAATCTTTTTTATCTGGTTACTAGAAGAAGACTCCATCAGAGTATCCGGAACATCTTTAGTTGAATACCAATTATTATACCAGACAAAATATTTTTCAGAACCATACTTTTCTCTAGCATAGACGAAGGAGTCATGGAATGGCGAACCTTTTGACTCATTTTTAGGCAAAGAGAAGACTCTATTATTATTGGTCCCTTCTGATGAGCGAACTTCTGAACGAACGCTATCATTTAAAGATTCCCAAATCTGTATTAGTACTACTCTACTAGCATTTGAATGAAAAATCTCGAAATCCTCAATTGGCCTATCAAATAAATATCCTAATTGGACAGATTCATTATTCTCTGTGATCTCAATATCAATTAGAGGAGGCTCAAAAGCAATATAATCGACTGCAGATGGACTTAAAGAGGTACCATTCAAAGTAATATAGAACCAGTTTTCTTGACCGGACCAACCTGCTATATTTTCAATATCGAGAACAGAACTAGTTACAATTCTCAGTAATGTACCATTACTTTTTTTATGAGTCGTTATTAATTGGACCTGATTTGCCCAGATATAAGATGAGCATAATAATAAAGTAATACTGAGTATTTTAATATATCGTTTTCTATATTTCATCTAAAGCTTTTCGCAAGGTAGTTAATTTATTCAACTCTTGCATAGAATCCTGCCCTTTTGATTCCTTTTCACGAATTTTAATTCTAATATCTTTAATTTGTTCTTTTATTGGTTCTGATTTTAAGATTTTCAAGCAGTCACTTACAATTTCTTCAGTTAAAATATTCTTTTCTGATTCAAAAAGAATTTTGGCAATGAAGTTCTTCTCGTTCTTATCCTGAAAATATTCCATTAATGAAGATGTTTCGGCCTTCAGATTCTCATCCATTAAAAACCCAGCTATTTTTTTTAATAAATCATTTGTAAATAAATCAATTGAAATCTCTTTTTTAACATAATTCTGAATATTTATATCTTCATTCGCAAGTAATTGAATCAACTCAACTTGAGCCTTTTCAATTGTTGTCGTAAAAAGTGGTTCTGATTTTTCGAATTGATCTTCTTCAGTTTCATAGGTCATTCTAAGGTTTTGACTTTTCATTGTTCTAATAAGATCTTCTTGATCAACTTTTAATTTTTCTGATAAAATACGGATCATATCATTTCGTATAATACTATCCTCAACACTTTTAATCTCTTTAGTTAATTTTATAATGTAATTCCGTCGGTCTGTTCCTTCGAGTGTCAAACCTTGATGCAAGTCTAAGTGATAATCGAGATAGGTCATCGGCGATTCTAGCTTTTTTAAAATATTCTCTTTTTTTTCATTTGTAACCCAATCATCAGGATCTTGACCTTCCGGTGGACGTACAATTAACGGCTCTATTCCTGCTTGCAAAAGAACCCACCCTGCTCTTATTGCCGCATTTGCGCCAGCTGAATCTCCATCATATAATAGAATAACTTTTTCTGCTATTCTACCCATAACAATCGCATGCCGTACCGTAAAAGCAGTTCCTGAAACGGCAATAACATTGTGTATCGAATTTTGATAAAATTTAAGATAATCCATATATCCTTCAACAAGGATAGCGTAACCTTTTTTTCTAATTGCATCTCTAGAAGCATGAAGTCCATAAAAAACATCGCTTTTTTTATAAAGTGGCGTTTCAGGAGAGTTTAGATACTTTGCTATATCTTCAGCTTCATGAATCCTGCCTCCAAAAGCAATTGTTTTACCTGAAGAATGGAAAATCGGAAACATGATTCGTGATCTGAAACGGTCGAAAATTCCTTTATCCGAATGTGTAAATAAACCAGATTGTATAATTTGAGTATTTGTAAATCCTTTACCTTTACATTGCGAGACAAGATGATCCCAGCGATTGAACGATAATCCGATTTTAAATTGTTTAATTATATCTTCACTTAAACCACGACTATTCAAATAAGAGAGCGCATGTTTACCTTTTTCTGAAAATAAATTATTTTGATATAATTTTGTAGCAATATCATGAAGCTCGTATAAAGAAGAAAATAACTCATTCGAACCAGAATCTTTTTCAATTTGGATTGGAATATTATATTTATCGGCAAGGACTTTAATTGCTTCTGGAAATGGTATTTTTTGGTATTCCATAATAAATGAATAAACATTTCCACCAGAACTGCAACCAAAGCAATGATATATTTGTTTAGCTGGAGCAACACTAAAAGAAGCTGTTTTTTCACCATGGAATGGGCACAATCCGAAAAAATTAGCACCACGCTGTTTAAGATCAACATATTGAGATATTACGTCGACAATATCGGCTGTATCTCGAACCCGATCTATTATATCTTGAGCTATTTTCATTTTTAGGGTTGAGTTACTTTTTTTATATAAGATTCACTTACTGTGATTGGGTCTTCCCAATTAAAAAAAGAAACTAATCCAATTCTAAATTGGTTCCCTTGTTTTGCTAATTCAGAATAGTCTTGAATAAAATTAGTCCATTTTTTGAGCGGTAATATTGCAATAAACCAAACTAAAACAATTAAGATGCCTCCACCTTTTATTGCTCCAAAAAAGAAGCCTAATATTTTATTTATTAATTCACTACCCTCTGTTAAAAAAGCTATTTTTACAAGTTTGGTTAAGATTCTAAATAAAAAGATTGTAAAAATAAAAAAGCTCGAGAAAGATAAAAACGTTGAGAGCCATTGATCTATTGAAAAAAAATCAGAGAGCGTTATGGATAAACGGGAACTGTTTGAGATTGAAATAAGTACTGCTGTTACTAGCCCTAATAAACGACCTAACTCTTCTATGAAACCATTTTTGAAACCAACATACCCCCATAAGAGGATAACTACGATAGCAAAGCCATCTAAAAAAAATTCCATTTAACTCAACAGTTCTCTCAAAATTAAATTTGCCAACTTACCATCAATTAATCCACTGCCTTGCTTCATAATAAGAGGCATTACCTTACCAAGATCTCCAATATCTTTGGAACCTGTTTTATCAATTATACCCTTAACAAGTATTCGTGTTTCATTTTCACTCATCATTTTAGGAAGATAGTACTCCAAAATAGTTAATTCTAAATTTTCTTGATCGGCCAAATCCATTCGGCTAGCTTTCTTGTACATTTCTGAAGATTCTTTTCTTTGTTTAACGAGCATTTTTATAACGCTTAAACCTTCATTCTCATCTAATTCTTTTCCTGAATTAATTTGTTTATCTTTAAGTTTTGCGAGTAAGATTCTTAGCGTTGCTGATTTCTCTTTTTCACCAGATTTCATTGCTGAATACATATCTTTTTTAATACGTTCAATAAAATTCATATTAACTATTATCAACCCTTTTCATCCCTAGGAGGAGATGATCTTTATTTGTTTCAAATCCAATAAAACGACGTCCATTTACTTTACATGTCAACCCAATATCGCCAAAGCCCATAAATGGGTCTAAAACCCAATTCAGTTTAAAGCTACTTGCTTTTAAAATTCTAGAATATAATTTTTGAGGATACCGGCCACCTTCTTCAGGTGCATGAGGCATATCAATCCACAAATTAGATTCAACTCCATTTGTTTTTTCCCCATCCATCGTTTTTAAACCAATGGGGTGTTGTTTAAAAAGGAACTCTTCTGTTTTGGTCGCATACCAAATATCTGAAGTTTGGTTTTTCCATGTTTTACTTTCATTCTCGTTTGCTGTTTTACGCCAAGTAATTCTAGACTGAATTTTAAATAAGTTACTCAATAAACCATGATACATACCGGAATATTGCCAAGGTGAAAATATATATATAGCTCCAGTACTTTTAAGAACTCTATATGCCTCTTTAAGCCATAAATTATTCCATTCATAGTACTCTTGAAGAGTTCTTCCTTCACCGCTCATAGCTGAGCTACTCCAAAAATCTTGAGGTGGATCGGCGATGATAAGATCTATTGATTGATTTGGTAATTTACGTATTCCATCCAAGCATTTTGCTAGGAACATCCCTTCAGACATTGTTTCTAATGTCATAGAAATATCTTCTACGGTTCTAATTGCAGGTAAGTATTTATTTAAATCTTCAATATTAAGTCCTGGATATGTTTCTAGAGGACTTGTGTAAAAAGGTGAGTTTGTACTTTTGGGATTATTTGACATATTAAAATTTATAAAAATAATACCTTATATTGCTTTTAGAAAATTATTTAATCGTTTAAAATTTAAGTATTTTTAATTTTACTATAATCACTCATAATATTAAAAATTAAGTTCTTTAATTTTATTTATGATAAACCCCAAAAAAGTTTTATTTATCTGTACCGGAAATAGTTGCAGATCACAAATTGCAGAGGGTCTATTAAAAAAAATGGGAAATAGAAAGTTTGAAGTATTTAGCGCCGGAAGCAAGCCAAGCAAATTAAACCCACATGCTATTCAAGTTATGAAGGAAGTAGATATTGATATTAGTAATCAGAGTTCAGACAATATAAATAAGTATTTAAATACTGGAATTAATATTCTAATTACAGTTTGTGATAATGCCCAAAAATCCTGTCCAACATTTTCGGAAGATGTCATTAAATTACATTGGAGCGTAAAAGACCCATTTATTAGTTGGGATTATGATCCAAGTCAATTGGCGACTTTTAGAATAACTCGAGAAAAAATAAAAGATAAAATTATTCACTTTTTAAAAACAATGGAGTCCTGAAAATGAAAAAAAGTATAGTTATGTTTTGGTTAGTATCTTCATTTTTGTGCGCTGGTGAAATTTCTACGTCCATTTCTGAAAATCTTGTTAATCAATATTTTAAAGTTTTGGGTAGTCATCAGGTAATGGCAGGGAAAAAAGGGTCCCAAGCTTTTTGGTCAATCAAAAACCCAAGAGTTAAGTTTGTAGATGGACGTGCTGATTTTCTTGCAACAGTATTATTTGAAAAAGATAAAGTGAATATTAAAAAAGATATCAAAAAGCCTATTGAAATATTTTATGATGAAAATAAAAACCAATTAAAACTCATAATTCGAGATGCTTTAATTAAAATGGAGAGAAGAGGAACTGTTCTTGGAAAGGTTGATCTAGGCCTTATATATCAGACTGGCTTAGTATTCCCAGGGCCAAAACCAGTACTCAATTCTTTTAAAATGAAAACAAAATTAGGGAAAGTTAAAGTTCAGGTTTTAACAAAAGAGAACAATATTTATTATGAAGAGGGTGCTATTCGATTTGCGATTGATATCAATTATGAAATCCTTTAACTATGAAAATCGTAATAACCAAACTCCCTCCTTCCGGTTGGTGGCACTCTGGAATACCAAAATATGATGATAATCCAGCGATGCAAGAAGGCGCCATTCCTAAAAAAGAAATTTTAAGTTTAGAAAGAAATAATTTAGTTAATATTATTAAAAATGCCGGGCATGATTTAGTTGAGTTAGATTTCCCAAGTGAACTTGATAAAGAAGACCCAAAACATGATTTTGTTTTTATAAGGGATTCCTTTATTTCGAATCAAAAAGGTCAAGTTGTTATTTTAAGATCCGGAGAACCTCTAAGGCGAATTGAAAATATCATAGTTAAACAAACATTAGAGAAAATGGGTTATGAGACAACATCTATTCCGGATAAAGCCGGTACACGAGCAGATGGTGGAGAGTTCTATTTCTGTAGTGACGAAGATATTCTTTTCTCTGGAATTCAGCGTAATACCCGTATTGGGATTGACTATGTTGCCGATGCTCTAAATGTAAAAGAACTTATCATTCTTGATGGATCGGGTTATCATTTAGACACTTTTTTTACACCTGCATTGGATAAAAAAGGAAATCTTGCGGCTTTAATTATTTGTTTAGATATTTTGTCCAAAGAATCAAAAAAAGAGTTATTTAAGTTCGCTGATGAGAAAAATATACCGATTTATGATGTTCCACCAATAGATGCAATAGGTACTAATAAAAGAATTGGTACATTTGCTGTAAATGCATTACCACTCCCCGGTCTACTCATAAGACCAAATCAATTTTCAGACCCAAATCTAGATGAAAAATTGCAGGAGATTGGTATTCAATGTATCGTTACTCCAACCACTCAGTTTCAATTAAGTGGTGGTTCTATTCATTGTGTAACAAATGAATTATAAAAAAAAAGAGCATAAAAATATGCTCTTTTTTTTATGCAAATAAATAACTAAAAACTTAAAATGCCATACCTAACTTGAGCATTGCTTGAGCATATCCATCAGATCCATCATAAACATTTTCTGCAATTGTGTATCTCAGGTTAAAATGGCTATCTAACATAAGGACTTTAAAACGCAGGCCTGCTTGGACATGTAATCCACTTGCATCAATTTTATGATCTTTGAGGTACTTCACTAGCTTTTTCTCTAAATCATTATCCTCCATATTAATAGAAGCTAAATCTTCTCCCGCAAATAAACCCTGTACCATTCCGATACTAGCTCTTGGAGTTGAAGTATGACCATTAAAGCCTACCCCAGCATTAATTGCAGCTTTTGCAAGAATTGGAATTGATATATCCATTAAATTCTTTTTTAGAGTTACTGCATACGAAGCTCTTGCCCAACCAAACTGTATATTTTCAAGGTCTGGTAGCCCTGCAGGACTTTTGAAGTCAAATTTATATTCTCCAAATGCAAAATCACCTTCGGCTTCTAAGGCAAATCCAAATAAGTCAACAAACGCATATCCTCCGAGTCCAACCGGAAAAGACTTCATTTCTTTAGATTCAACAGTTACTTGAGTCAACTCGTCTTTATTTTCATACTGAATTTTTCCGTCAAGCTTAGAATAATCTTGTCCAAATTGTATTCCAAACCCTGCGAGACCAAAAATAGAAGAGGGCATTATCAAAATTATTAGAGTACCTAAAAACTTTTTCATTTTTATTCCTTTTTATTCGTTTAAATAATTTTAGTGAGTTTACGTTAAGTCTCAATAGTATACAAATCACTCGTTGTTAACTCACTTAGTTTCTAAATAAATTACGCATCATTAATTATTCTATGAAACGACAGATAATCTCATTTTTCTTTATATCATCTTTTGTTCTTTTTGCACAAGATGTTCGCTGGCCAACTCAGGTTGGAAAATATTTTTCATCTAATTTTGGTGAAAATAGAGATGATCATTTCCACATGGGTTTAGATATTAAAACTAATGGTGAAATTGGAATGGAGATCGTTGCGGTCGAAGATGGATATATCAGTAGAGTTAAATCAGATTATAATGGTTATGGGAAAGCCATATACCAACGTACTGTTTCTGGCCATGAAGTTGTATATGCCCATTTAGAATCTTTTACACCAGTAATGGAAAAAGTATGGCGATTGCAGCAAGCCAAAAGGATGAGTTATAATGTTGATGCTCAATTTTCGCCAAGGGAGTTTCAAATCCTGAAGGGAGACCTAATTGGCTTTTCTGGAAATACTGGACACTCATTCGCTCCGCACCTTCATTTTGAATATCGTTCGAGTAAAAGCGTACCATTAAATCCATTAACAATGGCTTTTAACCTTGAAGACAATACAAAGCCTATCGCTAAAAATTTAGCGCTTATTCCAATATCGAAAGGTGCATTAATAAATGCAAGTCCACTCCCACAAACAATTCCTCTTTTTAGAGATAATGAAGGAGTTTTCCATTTTGCTGATACAATTAGTGTTTTTGGTGAATTCGGTTTTGCACTTGAAGCGATAGATAAAAGACAAGGTACAAATAATAAATATCAGCTCCATCGAATTGAGTTATTCGTAGATCGTAATCCAGAATTTGAACTCGAGTTTAATAAGATACCATTTAGTCAGGGAAAATTCGCAAAAACAATTATGCAATATGATTTAAAGAGAAAAAATATGGGTGAGTTCCAAAAGCTCTATAGATTACCCGAGCATAGGTCTATATCTATTCATAGTATTGATAAATCGGGTATTCTGATTCTCTCTCCAGGCTTTCACTCTATTCAAATAAATATAGTTGATTGCTACGGTAATAAATCTATAGTGAAAGGTATTGTCGCTGGATCATTTCCTATGGTTTTGGAAGCGGAAGAAATTTTGAGAGATAATAAAGTTGCTGTGCTTGCTCTTAAACCACGTCGGGGTGGGCTACCAATAAGAGATGCTGTTGTTTATAGCTTCACTCCTTATGGCTTCCCTGATCAAAAAATAGAATTTATACATTCAGAAAAAATTAAGAATGATCTACACATAACTTTACCGGTAAAAGATATAAAAAATAGAATATTACAAATTATTGGAATAAATCAACTTGGAGGAATGGTAAACCCTTATCATTGGTCAGCTTATAAACCTCAAATAAGCGTCGTTGATGTTCATCCTAATTTAAAAATATCAAATACTGAGAGAGGTTTATTTTTTCAAGTTGACCTAGATCATTACGTACCTGCTCGTGTGAAAATAAAACTCGCAAATGATAATACCTTTATGTCTTATAATTTAAATCAGATTCGACCAAACACCTTTTTATCCGATATGCTTTCTCACCAAGTTGTGAATAATATGAAATATGTAGATGTCGAACTATTATACGAAGATCTTTCGCGAGAAACTCGTTTTAATTATAAAATGCAATCGGTTGGTCCTGGACAAGAAAATCAAATTTTTTCTAATGATCGAGATTGTTCTATTGAGACAAAACCAGGAACTTTTTTCCAGACAAATACCGCTTGGATTGAAAAAGTAGATGAGTTTGTTCCAATAACTGACGGCTTCCATTTGTCTTCGGTTTATCAACTTCAACCATATGATTTAGCACTAAAAGGAAAATTTCGTGTGGGTATTAAATACGCACGAGATCTTGTTGAGCATTCAAACCTTGGTATCTACTTTTATGATATTAAATCTAAAAAATGGGTTTATACACCAACCAAAAATAATCAGAGAAAACAAATTTTAACTGCAGAATTAGATCAAATGGATGCAATTACAATTATTCAAGATTTAGATTCACCTAAAATTATTAAAACATTTCCTGGAAACAGTGGCCGGTACCATATACGCGATGTAAATAATATTAAAATAGAAGTAGATGATCCAATATCAGGTATAGAATCTGAAGAAGCATCATTTGATCTAAAGCTTAATGATAAGAAGTTATTTCCAGCGTACCAGCCAATGAAAAAAATCATATCATATAATTTAGACCAACCTCTATCTGCAGGGCAGCATAAAATTGATTTTAGAGTTACGGATAGATTAGGAAATGAATCAAATGAAACAATTTATTTTGTTGTCTATTAATGCTTTTTCCGTATAAAGATAATAACCCAAGAGTCCTTTATCCATTCATAACATTTGGTATTATTTTTTTAAATTTATTTTTTTTTCTAGGTCAATTTTATATTAGCTCTAATGACTCTCAACTAGGTATTAAAATTATTTCAACATTTGGTTTTATCCCTCATGACTTTAATTTGCTCACAGTCTTTTCGTCTATGTTTTTGCATGGTGGAATCGGTCATTTAGTAGGGAATATGTGGTTCTTATATATATTCGGTGATAATGTAGAAAGTATTCTTGGTCATGTTAAATATTTTTTATTTTATTTAATGTGTGGAATTGCAGCTGCTTTTGGTCAATATATTATTAATCCATCTTCTTTAATACCAATGATCGGAGCAAGTGGTGCAATAGCAGGAATCCTTGGAGCATATATGATTAGTTTTCCAAAAGCAAAAGTACATGTTTTTGTTATGTTATTCGTTTTTTTCACAACATTAATAGTTCCGGCAAAAATAGTTTTAGGCATTTGGTTTTTAATTCAGCTAAATGGTGGCATATCAGAATTTGGAGTTCTTTCAAAAGGTGGTATAGCATGGTTTGCACATATTGGTGGGTTTCTTGCTGGAGTTATTTTCGTTAAAGCATTTCAAACATTCGAGTTAAAAGTATAAGAAATGCAACCAACTTTTATTGCAATATCAGGAGGAACTGGATCAGGTAAAACATATTTAAGTAAGCTTTTAATCAATGAATTAGGACCAGAAAAGGTAATACGTATTGAGCTTGACTCTTATTATAAAAGTAAACCTAATTTAGAATTAATTGAAAGAGAAAATTTAAATTATGATCATCCGGAATCAATTGATATTGACCTTCTCAAAATGCATTTAAATAAATTATCTAAGAATCAAAAAATTTTGATGCCACGTTATAACTTTTCAGAACATTTAAGATCAAAAGAATTCAAAGAAACCCTACCAACCAAAATAGTTATTGTCGAGGGAATTTTGGTTCTCCATTTTGTTGAAATATTTAATTTTTTTAATCTAAAAATATTTTTAGATATTCCTGGTGATATACGCTTTATTAGAAGATTAAAACGAGATACTAAAGAAAGAGGGAGATCTCTAGATTCTATTATGAACCAGTATTTAAAAACTGTGGAACCAATGTATCGACAGTTTATAGCTCCATGTGAAAAATTAGCTGATCTCATTATTTCAGATCAGAACGATATTTCAAATTCTATCCAAAAGATAAAATTGATTTTAAGTGAGCAAGAAAAATGACCCTTACTCCGTACAATGCTGGCTGGATTGAAGTCATCTGTGGTAGCATGTTTTCTGGAAAAACAGAAGAATTAATTCGGCGATTAAGAAGGGCAGAGATCGCCCAATTACCTGTTGTTATTTTCAAGCCAAAAGTAGATAATCGCTTTTCTAAAAATTTCATTGTTAGTCATAACAAGACAAAGATGAAATCCATAATCATTGAGAATGTTGAGAATATTATTTCTCAGTCAAAAGAATATGATGTTATTGGAATTGATGAAGCGCAATTTTTTGATAAAACTATAGTAACAATATCTAAAGAACTTGCTAAAAATAATAAAAGGGTCATTATTGCTGGGTTAGATAGCGATTATCAGGGCCTTCCCTTCGGACCGATGCCAGACTTAATGTGCGAAGCTGAATATGTAGACAAGTTACGCGCCATTTGTATTCAATGTGGTAACCCGGCATCCTATAGTCAAAGAATATCTTCAGATTTGGGTAAAGTAGTACTTGGAGAATTAGATAAATATGAAGCAAGATGTCGGAATTGCTTTAAAGAGCCTAAAATAAATTAAATGATGGAACGCTATACTGGAATAATTGGAATTTTAACAATACTAGGTTTAGCATTTATTTTATCTAATAATCGAAAAAAGATAAATTCAAAAATTATTATTTGGGGTCTTGGATTACAATTTTTTTTTGCAGTACTTATTTTAAAAGTTCCGTTTATAAAAAATCAATTTTCAAATATTGACTATCTATTTAATCGTTTGATAAGTTTTTCTGATTCTGGGAGTGATTTTTTATTTAAATCTTTTGTTCCTGGTATTGGGTATCATGATGCAATGGTAAATTTTGCTTTTAGAGCATTACCTGTAATTATATTTTTTTCTAGCTTAACATCAATATTTTATCATTTAGGCATCACTCAATTTGTTGTAAAAGCCATTGCAAGCTTAATGGAGAAGACCATGAAAACAAGTGGTACTGAAACTTTGAGTGTTTCAGCTAATATTTTCCTCGGACAAACAGAAGCTCCAATTTTAATTAGACCTTTTATTGGAAGTATGACAAATTCAGAATTAACAGCAGTCATGACGGGCGGTTTTGCAACAGCCGCTGGTTCGGTATTAGCTCTATATGTTATTTGGCTTGATTCTATTCCCGGAATTGCTGGACATCTATTGGCAGCAAGCATTATGAGTGCTCCTGCATCTTTAGTCGTTGCAAAAATAATATATCCAGAAACTGAGATATCTTCAAAAAAAAGTTTTATCAAAGTCCATATTTCAGAAAAAGATGAAAATATAATGGATGCTCTTGCAAGAGGTGCTTCAGATGGCCTAAAATTAGTTGCTAATGTTGGAGCTATGCTGATTGCATTTGTATCAATAATTACAATGGTTAATTATATCTTTTCATTTTTTTTTAGTTATACATTGCAAGAACTTATTGGATTAGTACTAAAACCCCTTGCTTGGACAATGGGTGTTCCATGGAGTGAAGCAAAAATAGTTGGTATTTTAATGGGTGAAAAAATTGTGTTAACAGAATTAATAGCGTACTCTAACTTGAGTGAAATTATTAAAAAAGAATTTATTTCTGAGCGAACTTCAATTATTGCAAGTTATGCCCTCTGTGGATTTGCTAATTTTAGTTCTATTGGAATTCAATTAGGTGGTATTGGAGCAATGGCTCCAAAAAGAAAAAAAGATCTATCAAAAATTGCATTAAAAGCAATGATCGGAGGAGCTTTAGCATCATGGCTTACAGCGACTATTGCAGGGATATTAATTTAAAATGAGAGTCTTATTATGAAATTATTAATCATGGGTCCTCCTGGTGTAGGAAAAGGGACACAAGCAACATTGTTGAAAGATCAATTGAAAATTGTTCATCTCTCAACTGGTGATATTCTTAGATCAGAAATTAAAAAAAAATCAAACATAGGCTTAAAAGCAAAAAGCTACATGGATGCTGGTAAACTAGTTCCAGATCAAGTATTATTAGATATTATTAATGATAGAATAATAGAACGTGATTGTATAGAAGGATACCTCTTAGATGGATTTCCAAGAACATTAAATCAAGCGATTGGACTCGATAATATTATGTCTTCTATTCACCATTCTTTAGATAGCGCCATTAGCCTAGTAGCAGATAGTGATGAACTAGTAAAGCGCCTAATTAAAAGAGGAATCGATTCAGGCCGAAGTGATGATACAGATGAAGTGATAAGAAATAGACAAAAAATATACTGGGAAGAAACAGCACCTCTTTTAGATTATTACAAGGAAAAAAACATTTTAAAAGAAGTGAATGGTATTGGTGATATAAAAGAAATAACAAAAAGAATCTTAGAAAAAATAAAATAGTATGTTAAAAATAGGTTTAACTGGTGGAATTGGTTCAGGAAAAAGTTCTGTTAGTCAGCATTTTAAAAAATGGGGTGCTCATATTTTTGATGCAGATACAGTTGCTAAAAATATATTGAATAATAATGAAATTGCTCAAAATGAAGTGATCTCTGAATTTGGGACAGATGTTTTAGGAGCCAATGGAAAAATAGATAAGTCTAAACTTTCACGAATAGTTTTTCAGGATGAAGATAACCAATTAACTCTCAATACAATTATACACCCTTATGTTTTTACAGAGATTGATAAAGATTTTGACTTAACCCTCTCAAAGGGTGAAAATGATATTTTTGTAGTTGATGCCGCTCTAATATATGAATCTGGAGCAGATACTCATATGGACTATGTTATAGTTGTTACATCTCATCTTGGCTTAAGAATTGAAAGAGTGTTAGCAAGAGGTGATCTGTCCAGAGATGAATTTTTGAAGAGAGTTGAACTACAATGGAGTGACGAAGAGAAAGTTCAAATGGCTGATTTTATTATTCTGAATAATAGTTCAGAGGATAATTTATTAGAAGAAGCTAAAAAAACGTATGACTTATTATTATAATTTCACTTCTTTAACCCAAGTGGTTTGTCAAGAATAGCTTTCAAAATAAAAGCTCTTTTTAACATTCTGGGCGATTTAAATAATTCTTTTTTTAAATTAACACGTTTATTCCATTTTCCCCCCAAGTGTAATTCTTTTCGATCTGCTATTTTTGAATGAAAAATATTTTCCTCAAAATCTTTTTTGCTATTAACAGGAATAGTTAAATCTAATTTTTCTTCATAAAGCTGATCTTTTTGCTCGGTTAGATTGTCCATTTCAAATATTTCATCATTGATTCTTGAGGATTCTGATTCAATATTTAAATTTTTCTTTTCCTTAAAAAGATTAGTTAAAAGATCATCAATACCTACAGTCTCTTCTACCGAATTATCCCAGTCCGGATCAGATTCAATTTCACGTTTTTGCTGATCTTTTTTACGCTTATTTAAATAGCCAGATACTAGGTAAACAAGGAGGAGTCCAATACCTTCCCACATTAGCTATTTGGCCTTTTTAAAAGAAATAATGCTCCATTACAAAATATTTCATCAAGAATGGGCAACCATCTAAATGGATTTTTTATTTTTGGTAAACCAAACCTAAAAGAGTAAGCCGGTCTAATAATCCAATTACTACTTTTAATAATTTTATATCCAATAATATCGAGTATAGACTTCATTTCATTAATTGAGATTCTAGTTTTTTTAGTATCAATTAAATAAGTAATCTTTTTTTCTGTGCAACCAATCCATTTTAAATACTTAATATATAAATTATTAGGTAATAAATGCAGATATGGAAGTTTGCCAAAAATATTAGGCACTGTTTGCTGATGGCCTGCATATGCACAATATCTAGGAGGGAAGGACATAAATACCTTGCCACCAGGATTCAATAATTTAAAGATATTTTCCAATGCGGTTTTTTTGTCCATAATATGTTCAATTACATCTCTTATTACTATCAAATCATATTTTTCATGTATTTTATTGTCAAAAGACTTTAGGTTGCAAATATCAGCTTGAAAAAGATCAAGAGAGTTATCTCTATCTAATAGAACCGCATTTTTAAATCTGTCATCTGATAATTCTAGCCCAGAACAAAAAGCTCCTTTTTTTTTGTAATACTTAAGTAAGCCAGCTTCAGCACATCCAATTTCTAAAATTCTTTTGCCATTAAATTCAGTTTCTTCAATAAAATGACTCAAAACATTTTCAGCATACCATTCTTGCTCTCGAAAGCATCTAATACACCTATCAGAAATTTGAGTAGCTATATCGTTTCGGATTGAATTCACCATAATTAATGGTCTGTTAAATTAAATTTTAGCCTTCTTCAACTGGATTTTCTGTTGTTGAGCTTGATCCTGTATCAGAAATAGCATCTCTCATAATGGTATCAGATTTAATATTTTCCATTTTATAATAATCCATAATACCCATGTTACCATCTCTAAAGGCTTGAGCCATCGCTTTAGGGACTTCTGCTTCAGACTCAACTACTTTCGCTCTCATCTCTTGAGTTTTTGCTGTCATTTCTTGCTCTTCTGCTACAGCCATTGCTCTTCTTGTCTCTGCTTTTGCTTGAGCAACTCTTAGATCTGCTTCAGCCTGATCTGCTTGTAAAGAAGCTCCAATATTTTTGCCTACATCAAGATCTGCAATATCAATAGATAATATTTCAAAAGCCGTACCAGCATCTAAACCCTTATCTAAAACAGCTCGGGAAATATTATCAGGGTTTTCTAAAACCTGGGAATAATTAATCGCCGATCCAATCGCAGAAACAATACCTTCTCCTACTCTTGCTATAATAGTTTCGTCAGTTGCACCACCAACAAGGCCTGGTATATTTGTTCTGACTGTCACTCTCGCTCTTGCTTTTAATTCAATTCCATCTTTGGCAACAGCCGCTAAGAAACCCTCTTTTGGAGCGTTAATGACTTTTGGATAAACAGAAGTTTGAACAGCAACTAAAACATCCCTTCCAGCCAAATCAATTGCAGTTGCAGTTTCAAACTTTAATGGAATATCCGCTTTATCAGCTGCAATTAATGCAGAAACAATATTTTGCACATTGCCTCCTGCCAAAAAATGCGTTTCAAGCATATCTGGTGAGATATTAGTTAAACCCGCTTGATAAAGATTAATTACTCCATCAGTAACTAATCTTGGAGAAATTTTTCTCAATCGCATTCTAATTAGATCAAGAATTCGGATTTTTCCTAAACCAAGTGAAACAATTCCTTGTATCCACATTCCAACAGGCACAAAATAAAAGATAGTAATTGTCGCAAAGACAAGTACTCCGAGCATAAACATTTGAATAACAGGCATAACTACTCCTTTGTTTTTTTATAATTTTCTTACTAAAATTCTATTTTTATCCGCAGATAATACTTTCACATCTTCACCTTTTTCTATAAAATCTCCTTCGCTAACAACAAAAACTCGCTTTCCTTTAATTTTCACCCAACCAGAAGGGTGTAAGTCAGTTTCTGATGATCCAACTTCACCTATAAAAGACTCCCAATCCAATAGATTCTTATCAACTCTATCTTTTATTTGGTTTTCTGGTGAAGTTAGTTGTTTCCAAAAATTTGTTTTTAGAAGTACTCTTATTAATAAATAAAGTCCAATAACAGCACCAATTAAGCCAATAAGAAATCCATCCATTGCTTGTCCTAAAACCTCTTCTCCTACAGGAATATCAGGTATTAACAAAAGATAAAGCCCATATAGCATAACTCCAATTCCACCAATACCTACAATACCAAAACCTGGGATTATAAAAGCCTCAAGCATAATTAATCCCAATCCAGTTATAATAAATAACATATCTGACATTGTCGCAAGTTGAGCAATATAAGATGCACTTAGCGAAAGCACTAAGCATATGAGGCCAACAATCCCAGGGATACCCCAACCAGGACTTTGTAATTCAAATAATATACCTAAAAACCCAAAAGTAGTTAAAAGAGAAGCGACAACAGGATCAGTTAAAAATCGAACAATTTTTTCAGACCAATTTTCTCTATTCTCTATAATTTCTGATTCTGAATAACCTAAAACTTTAATTAATTCTGTAATTGTTCCTGCCTTACCATCTGCTATTTTATACTTTATAGCCTGTTCAGTCGTTAAGGAAATTAACTTCCCTTCTTTCCTACCCTCAATGTCATTAACCATTAGTGAGTCGCCATTTAGAAGAAGATGTGTAAACGTTAATTCCTCATCAACCATTCCCCTTGCTATTTCTTTACTTCTTCCTGTTTTTTCAGCGGTAGAAGCCATTTCCTCTCGCATAAAACTTATAACTTTTTCACTCCCTTTTTTACCTGACATATCAACCGCTGTAGCAGCTCCAATTAATCCACCTTCCGTCATATAAATTTTCTCACAAGATAAAGAAATTAATGCACCAGCCGAAATGGCACGGCGATTAATATAAGCGATGGTCATAACCTTAGAACTAAGAATAGCATCTTTAATTTGAGTTGCAGCATCAACACGACCACCAAAGGTATTTATATCAAAAATAATAGCTTTTGCATTATCAGATTCAGCTTGGGATATTACACGTTTGATAAAAGGAGGGAGCCCTAAATCGATAGTACCTTCTATTGGAACGGTATAAATAATTTCAGAGAATAGTGAAGATATGAAGACTAAATAGAATAATAGTAGTTTTTTCATCTATCTAAATTTCACATATAAACACCTCTAGGAAAACAAAAATCGAATTTAAAAAGACTTATTATAATTGTAATTTCTATACTGTATGAAACCTCTACATCAGCTTACATATTTATCTTTATTATTTTTAAATAAATTAATTTGTTCATTGTCCGAAAGGAGAAGGTATAAACTGTCAATTTATATTAGCAAATTATTTTTTAATCTAATTCCTATTCGGAAAAATATAGCTAAAAAAAATATACAAAAAGCATTTCCTGAATGGACAGAAAATAAAATAAATTTAGTTCTCAAAAATTCTTACAATTTTTTTTGTTACAACTTAATACAGTTTATTGGTTTTCCTAAAACACTGGATCGAGTAAAATTTATAGTTAAAGGCAAAAATATAATTGATCGTTATCTTCAAAATGGTAATGGAATTATAATGGTCACTGGGCACTACGGAGCGTGGGAAATCCTTGGAAAATGGCTAGGTGAATATGCAAAGCTTTTTACTGGTATTGCATTTAAGCAAAGAAACTTAGGTGCACATCATTTTTTTATAGAACAGCGTGAATATTTCGGAACAAAGCATATTTTTACACGCGAGCCATTAGAAAAAATGTATAATGTTTTAAAGAAAAATGGAATTTTAGGTATTGTCAGTGACCAAGATGCTGGAAAAAAAGGAATATTTGTTGATTTTTTTAAAACTCCAGCTTCAACTGCAAAAGGAGCGGCTTTATTCCATATAAATAAGGGATCACCTATAGTTGTCGCCGTTTGTATGAGAACTGGATTTGATCGATATAGAATAGAGTTTATTCCGATAGAAAATAATGAAAAAAATATACAAAGTATCACTCAATCATATACAAAAATACTTGAAGAATATATAAAAATATACCCGGAACAATACTTTTGGTTTCATCGACGATGGAAAACTAATTTAAAATAAATATGATAAAAATAATGGAATGGACAGACAAGAGATCACTTGAACACACTCTTGACATTCTACATAGTGGTGGAATAATAATTTATCCTACGGATACTTTATATGGTTTTGGATGTGATTCAAAAAATAAAGACTCAATCCAAAGAATAAATCATTTAAAAAATCGAACTGGACCAATGAGCGTTATGGCCTCTTCAAAAAAAGTTGTTCAAACTTGGTTAGATGTAAAAGAAGAAGAAAAACTAGATATACTAAAAGTACTTGATGGAGGAACAACGATTATTGTTCCAATTCTTAAAGGTATTGTTTCTGAAGATATTTGTAGTTCAAATAATAATTTAGGGATTAGAATTCCAAAACACTTATTTTGTAAAAAATTATCAGAAAATTTTCCTAACCCAATAGTAACAACTAGTGTAAACTTAACAAATATGCCCGCCATGACAGACCCTATTCTGATTAAAAATCAATTCTCAGGAAGTGTTGATCTCATCATCGAAGACGGTATTATTTCTGGCTCTGGTTCAAATATTCAATTATACAAAAATGGAAAATGGAAAAAAATAAGATAAAAAAGAATATTATTTTTTCACTAATACTGGTTATATCTTTAGCATATTCAGCAAGTCCTTTTAAAGTTGGTGAAACACTCAATTATCAGGCTTACTTTTCAAGAATAAAAGCAGCCAAAGGAATTTTAAAAGTCCTAAGTATTGAAAAGATTAATGATATAGAAGCATATCATGTTCAGTTTAAAGCTCAAACAGAGGGTATTACAGATCGATTATTCCCTATCAATGATGTTATTGATTTATGGCTTAGTAAAGAGGGTTTGATTCCTTTACGAATAAAGTCAAATATAAAAGAAGGAAATTATAAAAAGAAAGAGGACTTACTTTTTTATCAAAGTAAAGAATATGCAATATCGGGTAACAAAAAAATTAAAATAAAACCCATTACTCATTCTCCATATTCACTTTTTTACTATTTTCGAGGCCAAAATATAGCCAAGCTTAAAGAGCGTGAAATCAATATAATTCAGGGTCAAAAAGTCGAACAATTACAATTAAAACTTGAACATAATATTCAAGTAAACGTTCCTGCGGGAAATTTTATGTGTACGAAAGTTGAGCCATTAAGAATTGAAAATAAAAAATTTAAGAATGAAGGAAATATTCAAATATATTTTTCTGAAGATAAAAATAAATACCCTGTTAAAATAAAACTAAAATTAAAATATGGTTCTTTAGTTCTCAAACTAGAAAGAATTATTAGTTAAATAACCTTGCAATATCTGAAAAGATTACAGTCACCATAAAAACAAGAAGAAAAGCTACTCCAATTTGCTGGACCACCATTCTTGTTTTAATATTAATGGGTCTTCTTATTATGCCTTCGACTAAATGTAAAAAAATATGCCCACCATCTAAACCTGGTATAGGTAAAATATTTAGTAGCGCTAAATTGACACTTAATAGAGCCATAAATGTAAAAAATGGAATTAAACCCGCTTCCGCTGTTTGACCTGCTAATTGAGCAATCATTATTGGGCCTCCTAAATCAGAAACAGAAGCCGAGCCAGAGAATAACATATTTAAACTAGAAATAATTAAACCAAAACTAGAGAGAGTACGACTTATACCAATAGATAATGATTTAGAGAATGATAAATCCTGGTAAGAAAAATATGGAGCAATACCTATTATACCTAATGTATCGATTCTACCATCTCTAGGAGCTAAGGTATAAGTGGTCTTTATATTAAAATCCTTAATTTTTCCATCTCTTTTTATTTTAATATTTATTTCTTTCTCAGGACGAGCATGAATTATTTTTGTCATATCTGACCATGTTGAAATCTCTAGGTTATTTATTTCAATAATTTGATCACCCGGTAATATTCCTGCTATTTTTGCTGGTCGGTCTTCTTGTAACTCTGCAACAATTGGTTCACTACTATATTTTGGTGTACCCTGTAGATATGCGATAGAAGAAAAGATAAAAAAAGCTAATAATGTATTCATAATAACGCCTGCACTCAAAACCCATATTTTTGCCCATAATGGTTTAGACATAAATTCATGTTCTTGGTTATTAATAGTTGTATCCATGCTTTCATCTAACATCCCAGCCATTTTTACATATCCACCTAATGGAAGAAGGGCTATTACGTATTCTGTATTTGAACCAATCCTATTGTTCTTTTTAAATAGTGTTTCGTAAACAGTTGCCCATTTAAAAGCATTATTTACTCTTTTATAAAAAAATATTTTCAACATCCACCCATCATTAACAGATGTTATTGAAAAAACTCGGGGTGGTGCACCAATTGAGAATTTCTCAACATATACACCAACTGAACGGGCAGCAAAAAAGTGTCCAAGCTCATGGATAGTAACCAATACACCTATGATTATAATAAATGAAAATAATGTTGTCATTGTCTCTTTAAATTACTCAATTATAAATTGTTTTTCACAACCTATGAAAAATTATTTACATGTTTTTTAACCCAAATATCTAATTTTTTAAGATCATCTAATTTGGGGTTTTTAATCCAATTATGATTATCAAGCGAAGATAAATTTATTTTTGGTATATCAGTAAATTTAATTTCATTTTTTAAAAATCGATATACCGCATAGTCATTTGCTAGATTTAAAGCCGCTCCTGATGTCCCTAAACGCTCTAGAGCATCAAATGCTAGTTTTATGCACGGGAACCTTTCAAAATCAGGCTTTTCAAAAGTCAAATCTCCACAATCAAAAAAGTTAAGTCTCTCCCATGGTGCTTCTAAATGTCTTGGATAAGTAAATGCATATTGAATAGGAACTTTCATATCTGGAACACCCATCTGTGACTTAATAGCGCCATCTTTAAGCTCAATCATTGAGTGTATAATTGATTGAGGGTGAATTACAATTTTAATTTTTTCAGGCTTAAATCCAAATAGCCAATAAGCTTCGATAACTTCTAACCCTTTATTCATCATCGTTGCGCTATCTATTGTTATTTTATTTCCCATTTCCCAATTTGGATGTTTTAATGCTTGATCAAGTGTAATTTCAGAAAAAGTTGAAATCTCTCGCTCCCTAAACGGGCCACCACTTCCAGTTAAAATTAGACATCTAACATCAGCTAAATCTTCTCCAACTAAACATTGCCAAATAGCAGAATGCTCACTATCGACAGGAAATAGTTTTGAACCTGACTTTTTTAGAGCTGTTTGAATAAGATCCCCGGCCATAACTAGGCTTTCTTTATTTGAAAGAGCAACATCGACACTAGACTCTATAGCTCTTAAAGTTGGCTCCATACCTGCAGCTCCAACTAATGCATTTAACATAATATCAACATCTTGCCTAGATGCAATTTCCAAAAGACCTTGCCGACCTTTTAGGACTTTTATCGAAGTTGATTTCATAGCATTAAGAACTTTATTATAAGCTAATTCATCAACTATACATATCGCTTCAGGATTAAAATAGATTGCTTGCTCAATTAATAAATCAGCGTTTCGAAAAGCCGTCAAATAAATTATATCAAGCTCATCTTTTAGATGTGATACAACTTTTAATGCATTTATACCGATAGATCCTGTTGAACCGAGTATAGAAATTTTTTTACCCATTAAAATAATTCCTTCTGCATTAAAAAAGTGTATATACTTAATTTGTTATTAATTCTTATACCTCCGCCTAAATTTATTTTATAAATAGAATATAAAACTTCTAATTCAAAAAAATTTATTTGCCCATCTGATACTGATTTATTTTTTTCTGACACTACGTTAATTTTATTTTTATAAAAAACTGAACCTATCCCATAACGAAAATTAAATAAGTTCCAATTAGTCCACCTCTTAAGTTCAAAGTTAAGGGAACTAAGTGTAAAATCTTTTAAGCCTTTTAAGTCTGTTCTCTGAATGACAAATATAGAAGTTAATGAATCTTCTTTCCCCCCAAAATATTGAATTCCAGCTCCTAAAACTTGAGGAGAGTCTTCTCCTCCTCTGAATCCGTAAATTTTAGATGTGATTGCTAAATTTTTGGTCATTTTAACTGAGATATTTAAATTTGGATATTGCCAATTTTCATTGATTTTATTTTTATAAATGTTTGATAAACCGTACTGAATAAATACTTTACCATTATAAAGTGGATTAATTATAGGAGATTCAGATAACCAAAATGCTGAGTAAGATAAGGATCTATCAATACAGTCTTGACAATCAATGTATTGATTGAGTCTAAAATCAGGAGATTTAGATAAAAGGAGACTGGAAAAGATCCACACCTTTATTAAAATTTTCATGGACCTAGATTAAATGATACCGCGATTTGAGGATTCGATAAAATCTATTATTTGAGTTTTAATTAAAGAATCTGAAAATTCATTTTTAATTTTATTGATTGATTCTTTTCTATTCATTTCTGATCTAAAATATAATTTATATATTTCTTTTATCACTTTTCGATCAGCAGGTGAAAAACCTCTTCTTTTTAGACCTGTACTATTTATGCCTTGAAATTTTAATGGCGTTTCGGCACCTAGGATAAAAGGAGGGACATCTTGAACAACTCTATAGCCTCCACCAATAAATGCATGTTCACCTATTTTTGTGAACTGATGTACTAATACACCTCCACCTAACACAACCCAATCTTGTATTTCAACATGTCCTCCCAAGGTAGTAAGGTTAGACATAATGATATTATTCCCTAGAATACAATCATGTGCAACATGAGTTGATGTCATTAATAGACAATCCGATCCAATTCTTGTTTCCCCAAGCGCTGAGGTACCTCGATTAATCGTAACATATTCTCTAATTACTGTTCGATCTCCAATGACTGTTTTTGTATCCTCTCCACTAAATTTTAAGTCTTGAGGTATTTCACCTATCGAGCTTGAATGAAAAATACTGCATTTTTTCCCGATCGTAGTATTTGAGCGAATATTTACATGATTCCCAATTTTTGTGTTATCACCAATATATACATTCTGATCAATAATTGAATAAGGCCCCACTTTTACATTCGTACCTAATTCTGCTTTTGAATCAATAATTGCAGTTGGATGAATTAGTGTAGAAATTTTATTCTCTCGCCCTAGCAACTAGGTTAGCTGCAAAAGTTGCTTCTGCAACTAGTGTTTCATCAACAAAACATTTTCCATGGAATTTGCAAAGATTTAACTTTCTTTTTACTAGCTCCATATGAACTTTTAATTGATCTCCTGGGATAATTGGCTTTCTGAACTTTGCTTTTTCAACCGTAGAAAAAAACATATTCATCGATAGAGGATCTTCAATCTGACTAAGCATTAAAAAAGATCCGGCTTGGGCCATTATCTCTAATGAAAGAACGCCTGGCATAACGGGTTGCCCTGGAAAATGTCCTTGAAAAAAAGGTTCATTAATCGTCATATTTTTTAAAGCTATTAATGACTTCCCTGATTCAACTATATCAATTTTATCTATTAGGATAAATGGATAACGATGAGGAAGAATTTTTATAATTTCATTTATATTGAAACTCATTTGATTAACTAAATTATTCATCTGATGTCTCTGACCATAATTCGTTTAGTTCCTTTGTATATTGCTTTTTTAATTTTTTTACAAACTCTACATTACTCGCATGGCCAGCTCTTGCAGCGGTAACATGACCTTTAATAGGCACTCCTAAAAGTGCTAAATCTCCTATCAAGTCTAAAGTTTTATGCCTAACCGGCTCATTTTTAAAACGTAATACTTTTCCATTTAAAATACCATTTGCGCCCTGAATAATATTGTCTTCTATTCCAAATAATTCTTTTAATCTTTCCATTTCACTCTGATCAATTTCTTTATCAATAATTACAACTGCATTATCTAAGGCACCACCTTTAATGAGACCTCTTTCTTTCAGCATTTCTACTTCACTTAAAAAGCAGAAAGTTCTAGCAGGAGCAACTTCAAAAGCAAAGTCTTCTTCCATATTATATATCGCTTCATATTGAGTCCCTAGCGCAGGTAGAGGATACTCAACCATAAAAGTAATTCTAAATCGATCAGAAGGGATAACATGAATATCTATATCTCTGTAAGGATTTGTATAATTTGTAGCTCGAGTAATCTCTAAGACTTTTCGTTTTTTAGTTTGAAGCTTAATCCCAGCCTTAATTAAACATTCAACAAAATCTTTCGCACTTCCATCCATAACTGGTGGCTCTTTACCCGTTAGCTCTATAAGAATATTATCAATTCTTAGACCACTTACGGCAGCTAAAGCGTGCTCTACAGTATGGATCCTTACATCGTTCTCTTCAATAGTAGTCCCTCTAGAAATATCAACAACATGGTCAATATCAGCTTTTATTTCAGTGCAACCAGGAATATCAGAACGAATAAACCTGATACCATAATTTTCAGGCGCAGGATGAAATGTTATAGTCGTCTGAACTCCCGTATGTAAACCAACACCTTCACAAGATTGAGATGTCCTTATTGTCCTCTGTTTTCTTTCCATTTCTGTTTATTTTTCTGAAATATTAGTTTTAAATTTATTTTGATTATAGTATAGTTTTTCTATTTTATTGATAATAGCTTGTCTTTTATTATGTTCTTTAATTTCTCTAGCAGGGTAACCAGCATATATTTTATTTGCAGGTAAAGATTTTGTAACTCCTGATTTTGCAGCGAAAACAGAATTAGAACCAATTTTTAAATGACCAGCAATACCAACTTTACCTCCAAATATACAAAAATCTCCGATTGTAGTACTACCAGAAACTCCAACTTGCGCAGTAATTAAACAACTTTTCCCTATTTTAACATTATGAGCTATATGGACAAGATTATCTATTTTAGAGGACTCTCCGATGACTGTACTACCAATTGTTGCGCTATCAATAGAACAATTAGAGCCAATCTCAACATTATCTTCAATTATAACGTTACCTGTTTGTGGAATTTTGTAATGATTCGTATTCTCAGTAACATATCCAAAACCATCAGAACCAATTACTGTTCCACTATGTATAATAACGTTATTACATATTTTAGTTTTTTCATATAAAATAACATTAGGATATAAATGACATTCAGATCCAATTAAAACATTTTCTGAAATAACTGAATTGGCTTCAATAATAGAATTATCTCCTATTCTGACATCATCCATAATAACAACACCGGCACCTATGTGTACATTCTTACCGAATGAAGATTTTGAGCTAATTATCGAAGATTTATGGATAGATGGCTTTTTATTTTTAATTGGATAAAAAAGCTCTAATGCCTTAGCCATTGCTAATTGAGGGTTTTTTACAATTATACCATTTTTGCCATTGAGAATTTTTTTATCTTTTACAAATATGGCTTCAGCTTTTGTTTGAGATAAATACTTTTTATATAATGGGTTGGAAAGAAAAGTTATTGTTCCTACATCACTATCCTGAATTTCTGACACACCTGAAATTAAACAGCTCAAATCTCCAATAACTTGACCACCTACATGATCTGATATCTCACCTATAGTGAGTTTCAACTTTAACTACTTACCGGAATCTAATTTTCTTAATTCGTGTAGAACATCATCTGTCATATCAAACTTTGGCTTAAAGTAGAGTAAACCCACCGATGCGTCTATTATGTAGTCAAAGCCACCATCAATCGCAACCTTGTCTACAGCCTCTTTGACTTTACCTAAAATTTCATATTCCATCTGAGCCTGCTTTCGCATTAGTTCGCCTTGCGGTCCAACTTTTTCCGCTTGGTAACTTTGAATAGATCTTTCCATCTGGGCAAGCTCTTGCTTTATACTTTCGCCTTTATCAAGCGCCATCAATCTCTTCACTTCATAATCTTGCTTTAAGCTGTCCATTTTTAAAACCATTTGATCAAATTCTAATTGAACTTTTCTGTACTCAAGCTGTAATTGAGATTCGGCTTCTTTGAATTCTTCGAATTCTGTGCGAATTCTCTCAGACAAGATATATCCAATTTTAAGCTCTGCTGCTGAAATATTAGCCACACCAAAGTAGGTTATAAAAAAAATAAATATGCGCAATAAACTCTTCATATTAGACTCCTATTAATTAAAATTGTTGACCAAATGTTAATGTCGTTTTCCATTTTGGATCAAGTTGCCCATATGAATCAACTCGATCAAATCCATATCCAATATCGAATCCAAGCTTACCTATCATTGGCATAAAAAATCTTACACCTGCTCCAAGAGATCGTTTTAAATCAAAGGGACCTCTTCTAGGTAGATTAAGTCTTTCCATTAAATCAGTTGAAGACCAAACATTTCCCATCTCAGCAAATACAATGCCATAAATTACAGGGTTTTCTGCGAAGGGCACTCGAAATTCTGTTCCAATTTTAACCATTGTATTTCCACCAATTGGATTAAGGCTTGATGTCAGCGGGCCAACTCTATTATCATCATATCCTCTTAAAGGATTTCCATAAGGGATACCATTCCCCCCCATAATAAAACGATCATTATACGGTATGAAAGAAATTCCACCGTCTTTAGAGGATAATTCTTTAATAACTCCAATTTTAAAAGAATTTGTTAAAACAAATTTCCAAAATGTGGGTGTATACCATTCCAAATTTAAAGTATGCTTATGAAAATTTTCTTGCCCCCCTAATAATCCTCCAGACAATGTTGAATTAATAGAAAAATGAGAACCTATTGTCGGGAATTCGGGATGATCTCGACTATCCCTTCTTATAATTTGATTTAGCGAGATACCATCTGATTGTTGCATTCCACCAGCATATCGATCTAAATCTTCTTGAGTACCTTCATTTATTCTTCTAGCCATTTGAATAGACCAAGTGCCTCTAAAATAATCATCCGGCCATTTAAAAATACGACCCCACATAATACTACCACCAGCTAGAGTTGTTAAAAGAGGAGAATAGTATGTCGTTGAGCCACCACCTTGTAGTCTGTAAAATATAGATCCCCCTAACAGATTTTTAGTATCGTTAACCATGGGATCAGTAAAACTAATACTTGCTGTTCTATATTTAGGTTGGCTCGAATTAAGGTTTTGATAATTATAATTATTTTGACCACCAACATTTGTTCCAACATTAAAACTAAAACTAAAGCTCTGTCCTTTTCCTCTAAAATTTGGTAGTGCAAGGCCACCGCCACCAGTCATTCCTAAAGATTGGGTATAGCCCATATTTGCACTAGCTTGACCCGCTGGTTTTTCTTCAACCGTAAATTGAATATCTACTTTATCTTCCGATACTGGAACTATGTTCGGAGCAGCATTAGCAAAAAAGTTTAACATCATAACTTCTCTATAACTTCGAGCAATTCTTTCTTGACTATAAACATCTCCAGGAAAAACTCTTAATTGCCTTCTAATAACATTTTCACGTGTGCGAGTATTTCCTTGAATATCAATATGATTAATGTAAACCTTATGGTTCTCAGTTATAACAAAGTGTATATCTAGTGAATCCTGTCCAATAGGAGTGACTTGAGGTTCAATCCGACTATATATATACCCTCTATCTAAGTATAGACCCTGTACTCTTGAAAAAACAGCCATATTAAAAGATTCTTCACTATAGCTATCTCCTTTTTCTAATGATAATGCTCGAGTTAATTTACTTTGATCAAATAAAGACATTCCCTCCCATGAAAAATTTCTATAGTTGTAGGAAGGCCCTTCTTCTATCTTTAGAAGTAAATTAATTTTTTTGTTATTTTTTGAATACTCTAGCGAGTCACTTAATATTTGAAAGTCACGGTATCCTTTATTTCTATAAAAGGTTGAAATCAGTGCTAAATCTTCTTCAAATTTCTTTTTATCGAATGTCGATCTCCAAAAAAAGTACCATGGCTGTTGTTTTGTCTCTTTTAATTGCCAGCGTAATCTAAAATCGGAAAATGCTTGGTTACCTTCAAAAAGAATTTTACCAATTTTAGTTTTATTGTTTTCTTTTATCGTGTAAACAATATTCCTTGCAAGCTCTTTTCCTTTTCCACCGAAAAGTGTGAATTTTTCAGTTGGCACTTCTAGTATTGATTCTATTGTAACATTTAAATAACCTTTTTCGGCATAAAGCTTTTTTATTTGTTCAGTGGCCTGGCTAAGTGTATTTGGCTTAATTCGTTGACCTTCTGAAAAGGACAGTTCTTCATTTATTTTAGAATCTTTTAATTTTTTGTTACCTTTATATTTTATTTTATTTAAAATAAAGTTTTCAAGTACAACAATCGTAATCGAGACACCATCTTTAGACTCTTCGTTATATTCTATCTGTATATCTTGGAAAAGACCTAATTTCCAAAGACGTTTTATAGCTCGAGGAAAATCAACAGGAGAGATAGCCTGCCCTTCCTTAAGCCCAGCCGTAAATAATATAGTATTATTAGAAGTAATAATATTTCCTTTAATAGAAACTTTAGAGAGCTGAATACTCTCTTCTTTACCCTGCGAAAAGATTAAGGAAATAGATACAAAAAAAATCCAAAAAAAGTTCAAGAAAGACCTCCTAGTTGGTCAGTCACCCGACCAAACCTTCTTTCTCTAGATTGATAATCTTTTACCGCTTTCATTAATTCTTTTTCACGAAATTCAGGCCAAAAGGTATCCGTCATATAAATTTCAGTATAAGCACTTTGCCATAGTAAAAAATTACTTAAACGACTCTCACCACTCGTTCTAATCATAAGATCTGGGTCGGGAATACCTTTTGTGTATAGGTAATCAGAGAATATATTTTCATTTATTTCATCAGAGTTTAATGAACCATTTTTAACTTTTATCACTATCTTTTGTACTGCCTCTATTATTTCTTGTCGACTACCGTAATTCAGAGCGAGAGAAAGGTTTAAACCTGTATTTTTAGCTGTTAAGTCTGCACCTTTCTGAAGACTATTTTTTGTACTTACAGGTAGTTTTTCTAAGTCTCCTATAACATCAAATTTGACGTTATTCTTATGTAGACCTTTTACCTCTTTGTTTATTGTTCTTAAAAGAAGAGTCATTAGAGCGCTCACTTCTGCTGCTGGTCTTTTCCAATTTTCTACAGAAAATGTATAAAGAGTAAGATACTGAACTCCGATTTCTCCACATACACGAGTAATTTCTCTAACAGAGTTCACTCCTTCTCGATGACCAGC
>Ga0209632_10000179_pt1 | contig 65777 bp, 55 predicted proteins | sample COG_10_FD_184754 | JGI IMG/M metagenome (GOLD analysis project Ga0209632, IMG submission 184754) | Pelagic Microbial community sample from North Sea - COGITO 998_met_10 (SPAdes) (version 2) | ecosystem: Environmental > Aquatic > Marine > Neritic zone/Coastal water | place: Helgoland, sampling...
CGGAAGCAAAAGAACTAATTGAAACCTATTACGAAACCTATCCAAAGCTTAGAAAATACATGAGTTCACAGGTAGACTTTGCTAGAGATCATGGCTATGTGACAACCTTATCCAACCGACGTCGTTATTTAAAAGATATCAACTCGCGAAACGCCATTGTAAGAGGTGCTGCCGAACGAAATGCGGTAAATGCGCCTATTCAAGGCAGTGCAGCGGATGTGATCAAAATTGCGATGATTAACATTTACAACAAATTACAAGAAGGGCCATTTAAAACAAAAATGTTGTTGCAAGTTCACGATGAATTGGTCTTTGATGTTTATAAGCCAGAACTACAAACAATGAAAGTATTGATTAAAGAAGAGATGGAGAACGCATATACCTTAAGCGTTCCTTTGGATGTTGAAATGGATATGGGTGTGAATTGGCTTGAGGCCCATTAAATTTACAGCTCTAAAGCGTTTTTGTGTTAACTTGTTTTTGGACTGCACATTACTATTTTAAAAGTCACTGCTTTTGGATGTGGCTTTTTTTTTGATTCTGAACTGTTAAAATTTCAGTTTTTTTAGAAGCATTCAATTTATTTTAGTAAGTTTATCCTTGATTTAAACCCCCAAGTCTAAATCTTCATAAGCAACTTAACCAATTGTAAGCAATTATTTTATTTGAATTTTAAGAAACACCTGGGAAACTAGAGTGGTTCAATATATGCTGTATTTGGATGTATTGAACCAGTTTAAAGAAAAATATAATGGAACTATAAACCACTAGTGGTTTATATCCACTAGATCATGCACAATTCACCTAAAGGTGAACCCAAATGGCTACGTGCTTCGCTCTCCCGCCCTTTGGGATTGTGCATCATCGCCGCGCTCTACCAAATTGCGGTGGGCGTAGGAATTAGGAGAATAACTAAGAATCACCTTGAGGTGGTATCGAACAAAATAGTGCATATCAAGTCGTTATACCGCAATTTGATAACGTTCTTTTTGTCTTTTTAATGAATCGCATGAAAATGCATCCATTTAAAACCCAGAACGTCACTGCGTATAGCGCGGCGTTAGCTGTTATTATAAAAAAGCTATTGTAAAAATGCAAGAAGAGAATAATTACATAGAAATTAATCGCCAATCTTGGAATAACCGAACAGATACACATTTGAAATCTGAATTTTATGACATGGAAAATTTCATAAAAGGTAAGAATTCATTGAATAGTATTGAGTTGGAATTACTCGGAGATTTAACAGGAAAAAGGATTTTGCACTTACAATGTCATTTCGGACAGGATACAATTTCTTTAAGTCGACTCGGAGCAGAAGTTACAGGTGTAGATTTATCAGACAAGGCCATCGAAAATGCCAAACAGATTGCAAAAGACACAAACTCGAATACAACCTTCATTTGTTGCGATATTTATGACTTGCCAAACTATTTAGACAAACAATTTGACATTGTATTTACAAGTTATGGGACAATTGGTTGGTTACCCGACTTAGACAAATGGGCGAAAATTGTTTCTAAGTTCCTAAAACCGAACGGACAATTTGTATTTGTAGAATTTCATCCTGTAGTTTGGATGTTTGACGATAACTTTGAAAAAATCGGGTATAGATATTTTAATTCAGGTGCAATTGTGGAATCTGAAAATGGAACATATGCAGACAAAAATGCTGATATAACTCAAGAATATGTAATGTGGAATCACGATTTGAGTGAAGTTATCAATAATCTGATTAATAACGGACTTGAAATAAATTCTCTTAATGAATATGATTATTCACCTTATGACTGTTTTAACAAGACCCTAGAATTTGAACCCAGAAAATATAGGATAGAACATTTAGAAAATAAGATTCCAATGGTTTACTCGATATTAGCAAAAAAGAAAAACAACAGCTAACACTGTATATGAAATCATAGCACCCTTCGGGATGCTCCGCTTCATATACTAACCGTTGGCATTCATTAAATAATAATAAACAATGAAAAAAGCAGGAATAATCATTTTGGTTTTATTAGTGTTAGGCTTTTTTGTTCTAAACGTTTTAAACGGACTAGGGACAGTAAATGGTAAAGTAGATATTACTCACACAGATAAAACTTCTTGGAAAATAGATTACAAATTTGACCAGTCGGTATTTGGCATAATGACCGGCCCCATTACTAAAGAATATCATGAATCTTCATGGGTTTTACCACAGGAGTTTCATTTTGTAAAAGGAGAAGATGGTTATTCATGGTTAGAGAAAAAAGACCGGAGTTCTTTCAATCAACTTTCTGTAAAAGTTAAAACTTATGATAAAACTGTTTTTTATGCACCTCAACCCTTTGTTGTTTTTGACTTTGGTGTTAGCATAAACACAGCTCCATTAGGATTTGCTACTAAAGTTAAAGTTATCGGGTTGTTTGAAATGATGCATCATTTTAATCTAAATTATTCTTTTTATGGTCTTGATAATGAATCCATTATTGTTCCAGGAACAAGTAACCCGGTGGACGTTCCCATAAATGGACAAGGATACTTTGTTTACTTTGGTGACCAGAGTTTTGTAACAGAGACGAGCACGGTTCAGCTGATTCTTGATGAAGATTTTCCTGTAACACTTCGTGAAGAGATTCTTCCAAATGCAGAAAAATTCACATCTTTTTATAATAGAGAACTTGGAGAGGAGGTGCTTGACGGTAAATTAATGGTTCAAATGAACTATTCTAAAACCCCAAGAGATGGAACCAACGGATTTAATATAGGTGGAGGAGCACAAAACAGTCAATTTTCAGGACTTGCTAAAGGTCCAGTAGATTCTACAGAAACCGAGAAACTGACCAAAAAAATTAGAGCCTTTATGGCACATGAAATGGGGCATATATGGCAGCCACTTCTAGGAGCGGATAATATGAGGTGGGTAAGTGAGGGCGGAGCTGAAATCCTTAGCCATGTAGCCATGACACAGTTAGGAATGATGACAAATGAAGAATTCAACACGTTCCTTAATAAATATATAGCTGAAAGCATTACTGCCTTAAAAGAAGTTAGTCTAGAAAACCCTCATCATTATGGGCATGAACAATTGAATTACAGTGCAGGGACCATCGCTATTTGGTCAGCTTGTAAAGCTGTAGGTGGAAATACAGATAATGATATAATTTTCAAAATGAATAGAGAGCTAGGTAAATTTAGTAGAGATTCTTTAAATCTACATCCAAAGGAGTGCCTAAAAGCTCTTTTTACTTCTCTGGGAATGAAAGAAGAAGCCATCGAGGGAATTAACAATTTTGTAAATATAAAGCATGATAACCCTATCGAAGCGTATAAGGTACTGTTTGATAACACAGGAGTTAACTACCAGATTTTAGGAGATAGTTTGATTATTAAAGATTAATATGAAAACGAATGCCAACAAAGGCTAAAACGATATTGCACAATTCACCTAAAGGTGAACCCAAATGGCACAAAGCCTCGGACTTCGCAGAACATAAAAAAGAAAAATAAATTTTAAAGTTCCAAGGCTTTTTTAACATCTTCATCCATCAAAAATTCTTGTGGATTTTCAAGTGCCTCTTTAACTGCGACTAAAAATCCTACCGATTCTTTTCCGTCAATGATTCGATGGTCATAGGACAAGGCAACGTACATTATAGGACGAATAACAACTTCGCCATTAAGGGCTACAGGACGTTCTACAATGTTGTGCATTCCAAGAATGGCACTTTGAGGAGGGTTAATTATAGGCGTTGAAAGCATGCTTCCAAAAACACCCCCATTTGTAATTGTAAAGGTTCCTCCTGTCATTTCATCGACTGTGATTTGTCCATCACGGGCAAGAATTGCCAAACGCTTCACTTCCGATTCTACGCCTCTAAACGTTAAATCTTCCGCATTTCTTATCACGGGAACCATAAGTCCTTTTGGTCCTGAAACGGCGATGCTAATATCACAGAAATCATAACTAATCATTTCTTTTCCATCGATCATAGAATTAACCGAAGGGAATAATTTTAATGCACGCACCACGGCGAGCGTAAAGAAACTCATAAACCCAAGGCCTACACCATGCTTTTCTTTAAAGGTCTCTTTGTATTGTTTTCTCAATTCGAAAATTGGAGACATGTTAACTTCGTTGAAGGTCGTTAACATCGCAGTTTCATTTTTGACAGCCACCAAGCGTTCTGCTACTTTTCGGCGTAACATAGAAAGTTTAGATCGTGACACACCACGCCCCTCTACATTTGTTTGTTGTCCCATTGCTGGAACTGCCTTGACAGCATCTTCTTTAGTAATGCGACCATCTTTGCCAGTGCCATTAATTGCAGTCGCTTCAATTCCTTTTTCAGAGAGTATTTTTTTAGCTGCAGGGCTTGCGGATCCCGTAGCATAGGTGGTATTTGCCGCTGCTTCAACTTTTGGTGTTACAGCAACTTCTGGAGTTGGCGCTGCTGCTTTGGCAGCCTCTCCCCCTTCTGGTTTTGCTGCAGATGTATCAATAAGACAAACAACCGCTCCAACTTCAACAGCATCTCCAACCTCCGCCTTAAAAGTCACAGTCCCACTGGCTTCAGCTGGCAACTCTAAGGTTGCTTTATCACTATCTACTTCTGCAATAGCTTGGTCTTTTTCTACATAATCTCCTTCTTGAACTAACCATTCTGCAATCTCAACTTCTGTGATTGATTCGCCTGGTGAAGGCACTTTCATTTCTAAAATCATTGTGTGTTTATTTTAGTTTTTTTCTTTGATTGTCTTTTGTTTTATCAAAAACAAAATTTATAACTTCTTGGTGTCTCTTTTTAGAGCGTGTAGCACTCCCCGCAGCAGGTGCACTGTAACTTCTTCTTGAAGCGACTCTCCAGTTTTTGACCTGCTCTAAATGCATTAACATATGGGCATAAGCCCCCATGTTTCTAGGCTCTTCTTGTGCCCAAACAACATCGTCTGCGTTGGCGTATTTGGATAGAACGGCTTCAATTTCACTTTCAGGTAATGGAAATAATTGCTCTATACGTACAACAGCAATATCTGTTCTTTCTAGTTTCTCTTGTGCTTCTAACAAATCATAGTAAAATTTCCCAGTCACAAACACTAGTGTTTTAACTGCGCTTACTTTGGCCGCTGCATCATCAATTAGCATTTGAAAGCTTCCATTTGCAAATTCGTCGACCGTAGAGACTACCTTTGGATGCCGCAGTAAACTTTTAGGCGTAAATACAATTAAGGGTTTTCTGTAACCCGCTTTTAGTTGACGTCGCAATAAATGATACATATTTGCTGGCGTGGTACAATCTGCAATAAACATATTGTCTTTTCCACACAGTTGTAAGTAGCGTTCCATTCGTCCAGAGGAGTGTTCTGCCCCTTGGCCTTCATAGCCATGTGGCAACAACATTACAATGCCGTTTGGTGTTTTCCACTTATCCTCACCACATGAAATGTACTGATCAATCATGATTTGTGCCCCGTTACTAAAATCTCCAAACTGAGCTTCCCAAATTGTAAGGGTGTTGGGACTCGCCATCGCATAGCCATAATCAAATCCTACAACCCCGTATTCAGACAGTAACGAATTATAAATATTAAATTCTCCTTGGTTTGGACTTATATTATTGAGCAGAACTACTTCTTCTTCACTGTCTTCGACTTTAACAACTGCATGACGGTGAGAAAACGTCCCTCGCTCCACATCTTGTCCCGAAACACGAACATTAAAACCTTCTTCCAAAAGAGAACCAAATGCTAGATGTTCTGCCATCGACCAATCAAGCGTGTCTGTTTCAAACATTTGTTTACGCGCTTCTATCAAACGAGAGATCTTGCGTATAAATTTTTTATCTTCAGGGAGTGTCGATATGACTTTACTTATCAACGCTAATTTGTCTTTAGAATAACTAGTGTCAACTGTTAACCTCATCTTATTGGCCTTCGCTTTAGGAAAACCTTCCCAAGCCTTTTGCATAAACGGCGTAATAACTGTTTTATCTTCTTTTCTAGACGTTTCTAATTCATTTTCTAAAGAGGCTTTATAGGCCTTTTCAAGTTGAGAAACGTACTTAGAATCTATGACTCCTTCTTCTATTAATTTTTGAGCGTAAATATCTCTAGGATTGTTATGGCTCGCGATGGCTTTGTATAGCTTTGGCTGCGTAAATCGTGGCTCATCGCCTTCATTATGCCCGTACTTTCTGTAACCTAATAAATCTATAAATACATCGCGCTTAAACTGCATTCTAAAATCCAATGCAAATATAATGGCATGAACAACTGCCTCGGCGTCATCAGCATTGACATGAAGTACTGGAGACAGGGTCACTTTGGCTACATCTGTACAATAGGTTGAAGAGCGCGCATCTAGATAGTTTGTAGTAAATCCAATTTGGTTATTTACCACAATATGAATGGTTCCATTGGTTTTATAACCGTCCAATTGAGCCATTTGAACCACCTCATAAACAAGTCCCTGTCCTGCTATTGCGGCGTCGCCATGGACTACTATTGGCAGTACTTTACTGGCGTCTTCTGGTTTGATTGCATCTTGCTTGGCACGTGTGATTCCCTCAACAACAGCCCCTACAGTCTCTAAATGAGATGGGTTTGGAGCGATACTTAAATTAATTCGATTTCCGTTATCCGTCAATCGATTACTCGTCCAGCCAAGGTGGTATTTTACATCGCCATCAAAAACCTCTTCTTCGTAATCTTTTCCGTCAAATTCACTAAAAATATCACTTGCAGATTTACCAAATATATTTGTTAATGTACTGAGTCGACCTCTATGAGCCATTCCCATTACAAATTCTTTCACCCCATAAGAGGCTGCTTTTTCAATCAGTGCATCAATCGCTGGAATTAAAGATTCATTCCCTTCTAAAGAAAAGCGTTTTTGACCCACATATTTAGTGTGTAAGAAAGTTTCAAACGATACGGCGTCATTAAGCTTTTTAAGAATATGTTTCTTTTCATCGGGGCTAAAGCTCCCGTGATTATCATTTTTATTGAGCTTGTCCTGTATCCACTGGCGTTCTATTGGCCTTCGGATGTACATGTATTCAACTCCAATCGCATCACAATAGATGGCCTCTAGATGTTCTATGATAACTCGTAAAACCTGAGGGCCTATTCCTATCACCTCACCAGCGTTAAAGACAGTGTCTAAATCTGATGAAGACAATCCAAAATTTTCAAGTCCTAAAGAGGGTTGGTATTTTCTGCGATCTCTTACAGGGTTTGTCTTGGTAAATAAGTGCCCTCGAGTCCGATACCCATCAATTAATTTTATAACCTGAAATTCTTTCTGTACTTGCTCAGGAATTTGAGTGCTAACACCTTCTACAATTTCACCTGAAGTCCCATAACTTTCGCTTCCAAAGTCGTACCCTTGAAAAAAAGCTTTCCAACTTGGTTCAACACTATCAGGATCAAGCTGATATTGTTCGTACATTTCTGCAAAATAAGCGGTGTGAGCGGTGTTTAGAAAAGAATACTTATCCATGAATTGTTAATTCTATTTTTTTAATAAAAAATATAAACAAAAATACGATTTTTAACAAAAACAGCTAAGTGAAAATGAGATAAATATGAATAAATTTTGATGTAATTATATATTCTTGGAAATTACACGTCCCTGGTCATGAGATCGGTTCCAAAGTCTTTAAGTATTTGCTTATTAGAATTAGAGATATTAATAGTCTCTAAAACATCAAATGCAGCTTTGGTGTAAAAAGAAATGGCGGCTTTAGTGGCTAGGTTTGCCTTAGAGCGCACAAATAATTCTAATGTTTTAGAAACTTTGTTCTCCGGTTGAATAGCACTGTTTTGAAATAGCTGAAATAATTCAGTTCTAATTTCTGGAGCTCCGTTTTCGATCGCTTTTAAAAATAAGTATGTTTTTTTGTTTTCTAATATGTCTCCTCCTACTTGTTTGCCAAAGGTTTCCGGGTTTCCAAAAGCATCTAAATAATCATCCTGTAGCTGAAATGCGATCCCTAGGTTTTTTCCAAACTCGTAGCAACGGTCCTGATCTTCGATGGCAGCATTAGCGACAATTGCACCCATTTTCATAGCAGCCCCTACCAATACAGCTGTTTTGTATTCAATCATTTTTAAATACTCCAGAATAGAAACTTCCAAACGTGTTTCAAAATCAATGTCGTATTGCTGGCCCTCACAAACTTCCAAGGCCGTTTTGCTAAATAGCTTCGCTAACTCTCTAAAAGTTGCTGGTGGATACTTTTCAAAAAGCTGATACGCTCTAATAAGCATGGCGTCTCCAGACAATATTCCTGTGTTCAAATCCCATTTTTCATGTACGGTTTCTTGACCTCTACGCAAAGGAGCCGCGTCCATAATATCGTCATGAATCAAGGAGAAGTTATGAAAAACCTCAACTGCCAAGGCAGCATCCATGGCCCGACTAACATCGCCTCCAAAACACGCTGTTGTCATAAGGGTCAAAACAGGACGTAAGCGCTTACCACCAAGATTAAGAATATACTCAATAGGCTGATAAAGATTTTTAGGCTCTCTTTCAATGTTGTAGGTATTAAGAAATTCTAAAAATTGTTCTTGGTACGTTTCAATCGCTTTCATAAGGCAAAAATAAGAGAATTCTAACAACTATTTTACAAAGCGAAACTATTAAATGTTAAAAATCTGCAAAACTTTGGAAACTTTAACTGTTTTTAAAGTTTCCTGTCGTATGTTTGCACCCAATTATGAGAGAAAAAATTATAAAAAAAGCAGAGGAATTGTTTTTGACACTGGGGTTTAAGAGCATCACAATGGATGACATTGCCAATGCAATGGGGATTTCTAAAAAAACTATTTACGCTCACTTTACCAACAAAACAGAGCTTGTAGAAGTTGTTACTTTTGAAGCTCTAAATCAAATACACCTAGGGATCGACAAAATAAGAGAAACCTCAACAAATCCAATTGAGGAGCTGTATCAAACCAAGATGTTTGTAATGACCTACTTGAAAAACGAAAAAGTGTCTCCGCAGTTTCAGTTAAAGAAATACTATCCAAAAATATATGACTTGCTTAATATCAAGCAATTTGAAAAAATGAATTCTTGCGTAATGGACAGCCTTAAAAAAGGGGTTGACACTGGTTTATTTAGGGTGGAAATTAATTTGGAGTTTATTTCTAGAATGTATTTTAGTGGCATGAACGGGATTCGAGATATTACTGTTTTCCCAGAAACTCTTTTTGATAAACACTATATTTTTGAAAGCTATCTCGAATACCATTTACGGGCTATCGTTACAGAAAAAGGCCTCCATTTATTAAACAATTACCTGAACCCAAACACCCCTAACAATGTTGTATAAATTTATTATTTGCTGGCTTTTTACCGCTTCGCTATATGCTCAAAAAAACATAAAGACTTTTACGTTACAAGAGGCTGTAGAGTTTGCAATTAAAAACAATAGAGCTAGTCAAAATGCAGAACGTGATGTAAAAATTGCTGTGCAAACTAAGCGAGAAACAAGAGCTTCAGGGCTGCCGCAAATCAATGCGAATGTTAGTTACAATAACTGGCTAGAACAACAGGTGTCACTTATTCCTGCTGAGTTTTTTGGCGGAACGCCTGGGCAATTTTCAGAAGTTACTTTTGGCACCAAACAAACTATGAATGGTTCTGTAACAGTCAAACAAAAACTATTTGACGGCTCATACATTGTGGCACTCCAAGCCGCAAAAGTGTTTCTTGAAATTTCAAAAAAAAACAAAGAAAAAACGGTTAACGAAATCCGCAAATTAGCAGCCTACTCATATGGAAATGTCTTGTTGGCTGAAGCAAATTTGAAAATTGTAAATTCAAATATTACATTACTGGAGAAAAACGTTTGGGAGCTTTCGAAAGTCTATGAAAATGGTCTTATTGAAGAGGAAAGCTTGCAACAACTACAGCTAACATTATCGGGATTGAAAAGCAATCAACACTATACTAAGCGACTAAAAAATATTGCTTACCAGATGTTCAATAATACCCTTGGGCTTGACCTTGATACTTCAGTCGTATTAACAGACCGCTTGGAAGACTTAGTTGTTTACTATTCTAAATTTAATCCTATTCAAGCTAATAATGATGTAGAAAAAGTAATTGATTATAAGATTGCTTTGAACTCCGTAAGATCAAATGAACTTTTATTGATGTTAGAAAAAACCAAAGCTTTACCAACGTTAAACGCGTTTATTAACGGAAGTTACTCTGGAAATAATCAGCGCTTTTCTTTTTTAGAAAACTCGCAAAAATGGTTTGGCGCCTCTATGCTTGGAGTGAGTTTAGACATCCCCATTTTTAGTTCATTTAAACGAAGTGCCTCCACTCAAAGAGCACGGCTGAATTTAGAAAAATCAAAGGAGGATTTAGATGACACCGCCAATAAATTAAAACTACAAATTAATACCGCAACGAGTAATTATGAGTTTGCTGTAGAAGATTATGAAATCAAAAAAAACGCTCTCGATCTTTCAAAAAATATAGCAACTAAAAATGAGATTAAATTTTTCGAAGGCTTAACAACTAGTTTTGACTTGTCTCAAGCACAGAGGCAATTGTATATTGCGCAACAAGACTACTTGCAATCCATGCTGAATATTTTTCTGAAAAGAATTGACTTAGACACTATTACAAATACGCCCTTTAACAACTAAAAGATGAAATATAAATATAACACCCCCTCAATGAAATCTATTTTCTATGTAAGCCTTTTATCCTTGGTCATGTCATGTAATACCGCGACTGAAGAAGCAAAATCACTTATTGATTTAAAAACAAAAAAAAATGCACTTGTAGATCAATTAAATGAAATAAGTAACGAGTTAAAGTCCGTTGAAAATGCTATTTCGGCCTTGGATACTTTGAAAAGACTAATGACTGTGACTTCATTTAAGGCAGAAGAAAAAGAGTTTAATCACTATATTGAAGTACAAGGAGTTGTAAAGGCAGATAAAACAATTGAATTACGTGCTGAAATGGGGGGTAGCATATCCGCTATATTGATTAAACAAGGGCAGCGAGTTTCTAAGGGGCAGACTTTAGCAACTTTAGAGAGTTCTGTAATAGACAACTCTGTATTGCAATTAAAAACACAACTCGATTTGGCCACGACGACCTATGAGCGTCAAGCACGGCTGTGGGATCAAAAAATTGGAAGTGAAATACAGTTTCTACAATTAAAAGCGCAAAAAGAAGCCCTAGAAAACAGCTTGAACAGTTTAAAAGCTCAGGCGCGTAAAATGAAGGTTGTGGCACCTTTTTCTGGTGTAATTGATCAAGTCTTCGCAAAAACTGGAGAGCTAGTCTCGCCACAAACACCATTTTTAAGGCTGGTAAATCTAGATAACGTCTATGTAGAAAGTGAAATCACAGAGACTTATTTAAAAGCTGTTACTAAAGGAACTAAAGCGTTATTACACTTTAAATCTATTGATACTTTTGTAGAGGCTTCTATCACACAGGTTGGTAGTTTCATTAACCCAAGCAATCGAAGTTTTAAAACACGTATTGACATCAAAAACACTAACAATGAACTAAAAGCCAACTTACTGGCTAACATTAAAATCAACGATTATAATGCTTCTGGTATTGTAATTCCTTCAAAGGTGATTCAAAAAGATCGAAATGGCAAAACGTTTGTTTACGTTCTTGAAGCAGAAGAAAACAACTTTAGAGTTGTAAAAACGGATGTTGTAGAAGCCAATTCTTATGCTAACTTCTCCTACATTTCTGAAGGACTTAACAGCAACTCTACCTTAGTTGAAAAAGGCGCTCGACTTGTTAAAAATGGTGAAATTGTAAAACTTGTAGACTAAGAAATTATGAACTCAAATAAAATAAAAGAATTTAAAATTTCTTCGTGGGCAATTTCCAATAGAATAACAGTAGCTGTGATTACTTTTATTATTATTCTGGGAGGGTTACTTTCATACAATGGAATGGCAAGAGAAAACTTCCCAGAAATTGTTATACCGCAAATTTACGTAGCAACCCCTTACCCTGGAAATTCAGCATTAGACGTTGAAAAACTAATCACCAAAAGATTAGAAAAAGAAATAAACTCAATAACTGGTGTTGATAAAATTACATCAAATTCAATCCAAGGATATTCTAGTATTGTAGTTAAATTTAACTTTGATTACACCCCTGCTGAGGCTCTTCAAAAAGTAAAAGACAAAGTGGATGTTGCCATGGCGGACCCTGATTTTCCAAAAGACCTTCAGTCAGAACCAAGTGTTACAGAAATGAATTTCAGTGAACGTATTCCAATCATGAATATTAATTTATCTGGTGAGTTTTCAATGGACCAGTTAAAAGAATATGCTGAATACTTAGAAGACGAAATTGAAGAGCTTTCCGAAATCTCTAGTGTCGATATTAGAGGCGTTCAAGAAAAAGAACTTGAAATAGCTGTTGACTTATACAAAATGGAAGCCTCAATGATTAGTTTCAGTGATATAGAAAATGCTGTTAAGTTCGAAAATATGAGTGTTACTGGAGGGGACCTCCTAGAAAATGGCGTTCGTAGAACGGTTCGGGTTATAGGCGAATTCGAGGATCCTTTAAGTGTTAGGGACCTTATTGTGAAACAAGAAAAAGGGAATATTGTATACCTAAGGGACATTGCTGATATTTCATTCAAAGAGCAGGAAAAAGAGAGTTTTGCAAGAGAATACATGCAGCCAGTAGTCATGCTTGATGTGAAAAAAAGGGGCGGTCAAAACCTTCTAAAAGCATCTGCTAAGATTGATGAGATTATTGAAAAAGCACAAGAAAGTGTATTCCCTAAAAGTCTAATAATTTCCAAAACCAATGATCAGTCAAACGAAACACGTACTATGGTTTCTGACCTTGAAAATAGCATTATTTTAGGCATCATTTTAGTGGTTACGGTACTGTATTTCTTCCTTGGGTTTCGCAATGCTTTATTTGTTGGAATTGCGATTCCTTTATCTATGTTTTTATCGTTTACTATTTTAGGCTTTATGGGGGTAACTCTCAACACAATGGTCTTGTTTTCTTTGGTTATCGCTTTAGGGATGCTGGTGGATAATGGAATTGTGGTGGTTGAAAACGTCTATCGATTAATGGATGAGGGTTACCCAAGAATTCAGGCGGCAAAGCTTGGTGTTGGAGAGGTTGCAATGCCAATTATTGCCTCAACTGCTACCACATTGGCCGCTTTTTTTCCCTTAATTTTATGGGAAGGTATCATGGGCGAGTTTATGAAGTGGCTTCCGATTACGCTGATCATCGTATTAAGTTCTTCCCTTTTCGTCGCACTGATTATTAACCCAATGCTCATTTCAGTTTATATGAAAGTGATGCCTAAAGAGGTCTCTAAAGTTACTTTTATTACAAAGCTGGAAAGCCTCTACGAGCGTTTTTTAAACTACGCTCTGAAAGGCAGAAAACCTATTGGAATCGTCGCAGGCACCTTTGGTCTATTATTTCTAGCCGTATTTCTAATGGTTACATTTCCTCCAAAAATATTGTTTTTTCCAAACACAGATGCCAAACAAGTATTTGTGTATGTGGAGTATCCTATAGGGACCGATATTGAAGAAACCAATACTATTTCGATGGAGATTGAGCAGGATATTGAAACCTACTTAAAAAAGTATGAAGTCAATGGTGAAAACTTTCTCATCACATCTGTGATAGGTCAGGTTGGTGAGGGGACTGCAGATCCCAGTCGTGGGCAAGAGGGAGGTAAAACTCCAAATAAGGCGCGAATTACCATTGATTTTGTGAAGTTTCAAGATCGTGAGGGTATTAGCTCTGAAACGGTGCTCAAGGAAGTTCGCGGATTATTACAGGGCTACCCAGGGGTGAGTATTGTTGTTGACAAACCCTCTGATGGCCCCCCAACAGGACCCCCGATAAATATTGAAGTAAGAGGAGATGACTATAAGCTTATTTTAGAAACCGCCAATGCTTTAAGAACCTTTATAAACACGTCTAATGTCCCTGGGATCGAAGAGCTTAAACTAGATATTGACCAAGGAAAGCCTGAAATGATTATTACTATTGATCGTCAAAAAGCAAGGCGACTTGGAGTGTCTACAGGACAGATTGGAATGAATTTAAGAACCGCTCTGTATGGAAAAGAAATCTCAACTTATAAAGACGCAACAGACGATTATCCTATAAACCTAAGGCTAAAAGATGAGATGCGCTATAATAAATATGCCTTATTAAATCAAAAAATAACGTTTAGAAATCAAAGTAGCGGACAAATAAAACAGGTGCCCATTTCTGCCGTTGCTACAACTGAAAACAAAACCGCCTTCAGTGCGATTAAGCGAATTGACCTGGATAGAGTAGTGACTGTATACTCAAATGTCTTAAGTGACTACAACCCAACAGAAGTAAATGATAAAATTAGAGGGATTACTGAAAAATTTGAAATCCCTAAAAACATAACGATTAGTTTTACTGGAGAACAAGAAGAACAGGCCAAGGAAATGGCGTTCCTAAGTAAGGCGCTTTTAATTGCAGTTCTTTTAATTTTCTTAATTCTAGTTGCACAGTTCAACTCTGCAACAACGCCTATTATCATTTCTATATCGGTGTTTCTTAGTTTGATTGGGGTGTTGTTTGGCCTTTTATTGTTTAGAATGGATTTTGTAGTTCTAATGACCATGATAGGCATCATTTCTCTTGCCGGAATTGTCGTTAACAATGCTATTGTTTTAATTGATTACATTAACCTTACGATAATTCGAAAACGCCGCGAATTAGATCTTGAAACAAATGAAAAGCTAACCCCTAACTTACTTGTTGAATGTGTGGTTGAAGCTGGTAAAACGCGCTTAAGACCCGTATTATTAACAGCAATCACAACTATTTTAGGGCTGCTCCCTTTAGCACTTGGGATCAATATTAATTTTAGAACCTTGATTACCGAACTAAACCCTAACTTTTATATAGGGGGAGAAAATGTCGCGTTTTGGGGCCCAATGGGTTGGGCTATTGTCTTTGGACTCACATTTGCCACCTTTTTAACTCTGGTGGTTGTTCCTATCTTGTTTTACTTAATCAACAAATTGAAAACAAAAAAGGTCAAAGTCACTTCCTAAGGCTGTTGGTTTTAATTTTTTAAATGTTAAATTTGCTCAACTAATTTAGTCTTATGTACAGAAGTCATCATTGCGGGCAATTAAGAGCCTTAAATATTAACGAAGAAGTAACACTTTCAGGGTGGGTACAAAAATCTCGTGACAAAGGATTTGTTATCTGGGTCGATTTAAGAGATCGGTATGGAATCACACAACTTATCTTTGATGCAGAGCGCACACCGGAAGCAATGGTAAACATGGCTAAAAGCTTAGGTCGTGAATTCGTTATTCAGGTAACGGGGACCGTCATTGAGCGTACGTCAAAAAACCCTAACTTAGAAACTGGAGACATTGAAATTTTGGTCTCTAAACTAACCGTTTTAAATGAAGCTAAGGTGCCGCCATTTACAATTGAAGACCAGACCGATGGAGGTGAAGAACTTCGTATGAAATACCGTTACTTAGACATCCGAAGAAATCCGGTTAAAAACAACCTAATTTTTAGACATAAAGTGACGCAAGAAGTTCGTTCATACTTGTCTTCGCAAGAATTTATCGAAGTAGAAACACCATACCTAATAAAATCTACACCAGAAGGAGCTCGTGATTTTGTAGTGCCAAGCCGAATGAATGAAGGCCAGTTTTATGCCCTTCCTCAATCGCCTCAAACCTTCAAGCAATTATTGATGATTGGCGGTATGGATAAATACTTTCAAATTGTAAAGTGTTTTAGAGATGAAGATTTAAGAGCCGATCGACAGCCTGAATTTACTCAGATTGATTGTGAAATGGCCTTTGTAAATCAAGAAGATATACTAAATATTTTTGAAGGCTTAACACGCCACCTTATAAAATCAATCCATGGAAAAGACCTAGATTCTTTTCCAAGAATGACCTACGATGATGCGTTACAAACATACGGAAACGACAAGCCAGACATTCGATTTGGAATGAAGTTTGGAGACTTAAATGCCGTAGCACAACATAAAGATTTTGGGGTTTTCAATTCCGCTGAATTAGTGGTTGGTATTGCAGTTCCTGGTGGAAACAGCTTTACTCGAAAAGAAATTGACGGCATCATTACATGGCTCAAACGACCTCAGGTTGGTGCTTTAGGGATGATATACTCACGTTGTAATGACAACGGCACTTACAAGTCTTCAGTCGATAAATTTTATGATCAAGAAGACTTGGCGAAATGGGCTCAGGTAACTGGAGCGCAAGCCGGTGACTTAGTTTGTGTGCTTTCTGGTCCTACCAATAAAGTAAGAACACAGTTAAGCGCTTTACGTATGGAACTAGCCGAACGCTTAGGCCTTCGAAATCCTAAAGAGTTTGCTCCGCTTTGGGTGACTGACTTTCCATTACTTGAATGGGATGAAGATAGTGAGCGCTTCCATGCAATGCACCACCCATTTACAGCCCCAAAACCAGATCAAATTAAATTACTAGATACCGATCCAGGTGCTGTAAAAGCAAATGCTTATGACTTGGTTTTAAATGGAAATGAAATTGGAGGGGGCTCTATTCGTATCCACGACAAGGCAACCCAAGCATTGATGTTTAACCATCTTGGATTTACGCCTGAGGAAGCAAAAGAGCAGTTTGGTTTTCTTATGAATGCCTTTGAATATGGTGCTCCGCCACACGGTGGTTTGGCCTTTGGTCTGGACCGTTTAGTGGCAATATTAGGAGGTCAAGAAACTATTAGAGATTTTATAGCCTTTCCAAAAAACAACTCTGGACGCGATGTGATGATAGATGCACCTTCAGCAATTGATGCAACACAATTAAATGAGTTACACTTAAAAGTAGACCTAAAATAAATTTATTCTCATAAATGAAACACTTGATTTGGTTCTTATTTATTGCAACAATGGTCAGTATGTTCATTGGTCTAATTGTTGACTTACCCTACTCAGATAAATTAGTGGGATTTGGAGTGATTGGCTTGTGTGCAATCGTTTTTCCGTTGTTTTCATATTACCGCTGGAAAGACAAAAAGATGGCCGACTATATGCTAACCCCTGAAAACTTGGATAAAATGCGTGAATTTAATGACTCTAAGGAGGCTTAATTCTAGTTCAATTTCCGCTTTTCGCTAAAAAAACGCTTTAGTAATTCCGAGGCTTCATCTGCTAAAATCCCACCACGTATCATTGTTTTAGGGTGTAACTTGGTTCCCATCGCCCCACAACCTCTTTGCTCGTCTTTAGCCCCGTAGATAATGGTTGAAATTTGGCTCCAAAACAGTGCACCAGCACACATTTGACAAGGCTCAAGTGTCACATACAAACTACATTTGTGAAGGTATTTACCGCCTAAAAAGTTTGCGGCGGCAGTAATGGCTTGCATTTCTGCATGGGCCGTGACATCTGTAAGAAGCTCGGTAAGATTATGAGCTCTTGCAATAATTCTATTATCAACAACAATCACGGCTCCTACAGGAACTTCCCCTTTATCAAAAGCAACCTCAGCTTCCTGAAGGGCCTTTCTCATAAAATAATCATCATCAAAAATAGCATCCATAAGTCAAAAATACGATTTCAATCTTGTACTTTTGTTATGTAATGAAAAATTTGCTACAACATATAAACTCCACAGAAGATTTACGTCAGCTTTCCGCCGAGGAATTACCTCAGTTGGCAAAAGACCTGCGTCAATTTATTATTGAAGTCGTAGCCAGCAAAGAAGGCCACTTAGGGGCCAGTCTTGGGGTTGTCGAGCTTACCATCGCTTTGCACTATGTTTATAACACTCCCAAAGATTTATTAGTTTGGGATGTAGGTCATCAAGCCTATGGGCATAAAATTTTAACCGGACGAAAATCTGAGTTCCATACAAACCGACAGTTTAAAGGCTTGAGCGGATTTCCAAAAAGGGATGAAAGTGAATACGATACTTTTGGAACAGGGCACTCATCGACTTCCATTTCGGCAGCCTTAGGGATGGCTATCGCTTCGCAATTGAAAGGGGAAAACAAACAGCATATAGCCGTGATTGGCGATGCCTCTATAGCCAGTGGAATGGCGTTTGAAGGGCTTAATCATGCCGGCGTGAGTTCGGCTAATTTGTTAGTGATTTTAAATGACAATGCCATTGGAATTGACCCAAGTGTAGGGGCGCTAAAACAGTATCTGACCAATGTGAAAAAAGGCACTCAAAAACAAGATAACATATTTGAAGCCCTTAATTTTGAGTATTCTGGCCCCATTGATGGCCATGACCTCAAAATACTTACCTCAGAACTAAATCGACTTAAGTCGATTGATGGGCCTAAATTTCTTCATGTCATTACCACTAAAGGGAAAGGGCTGAGACAAGCTGAAAAAGATCAGGTTAAATACCATGCCCCCGGAAAATTTGATGCTCAAACAGGCGATGTATTCGCTAAAAACAACGAGAATCTTCCTCCAAAGTATCAAGAGGTCTTTGGGTTAACACTTGTTGAATTAGCAAAAGAAAACAAGGCCATTGTAGGCATCACGCCCGCAATGCCTACCGGAAGTTCACTAAAATATATGATGGATGCAATCCCAGAACGAGCGTTTGATGTAGGAATAGCAGAGCAACATGCGGTGACCATGGCTGCGGGGATGGCAACACAAGGATTAATTCCATTTTGTAATATCTACTCTACATTCTTGCAACGGGCCTATGATCAAATAATTCACGATGTTGCACTGCAAAATTTACCTGTTATTTTTTGTATTGATCGGGCTGGATTGGTTGGTGAAGATGGTCCTACCCACCATGGTGTTTTTGACCTCGCTTACCTAAGGTGCGTTCCTAACCTCATTATTTTTGCGCCACGAAATGAAATAGAATTAAGAAACATCATGTACACCGCCCAGAAGGGTTTAGAGCATCCGATTGCTATTCGCTACCCTAGAGGTAGAGGCGTTACTCCAAATTGGAAATCTGAGTTTGAAACTATTGAAATTGGAACTGGAATTCAATTGAAACAGGGCAAGACTGTCGCTATTTTAAGTGTAGGGGCTATCTCTAATACGGTTTCAGAAGCCCTTAATGATCTCCATTGTGCACATTATGATATGCGCTTTATAAAACCTTTAGATGAACCCTTGCTACACACTATTTTCAAAACGTACTCAATGCTCATAACTATTGAAGATGGTGTGATCAGCGGCGGATTTGGAAGTGCTATTTTAGAGTTTGCGGCGTCTCATAACTACAAAAATGATGTGATTGTAAAAGGGATTCCCGATGTATTTATTGAACACGGACCTGTCAATAAACTCTTTGAAACACTGGGACTTGGTAGTCTTAATCTGAAACAATTCGTATCAAGTTTAATCCAAAAAAAAGGGACCTATTAAATGAGATCCCTTTATAATTATACGCACTAGGGTTTACATAGGAACCTCTAAGGTTTGCTTTTTACGAAGTTCTATTTTAACGTATTTCAACACATTTTTGAGCTTATAAACTATTACCGCTTCTTGCCCTGTTAGCTTGAAAGGGATGTCCTCAACCTGGTCTTCTTTATCCGTTTGGAATCTTAAACTCTCCTCCATTTCAAGAGGATTGTTATTGGTTTTGTTTCTAATAAACCCTTGGTATAAATGTGGTTTTTGATATTTTAGGGCGCTGTACTTGTCTTTAAAATAGAGCCCTTGAATTTCAATTTGTTTGGTGTTTAAATCCAGATTCTCATCTATAACTACATAAACAGAATACCCAGTCCCTCCCCCTCTAACAGGAGAATTCCATGGGGTATAATACGAGTCTGTAGTGTTTATGAGCGTGTTTGATTTTGGGTTGAACTTACTCGCACAACCCAATATCATGATAAAAAAAACAGCTCTTAAAGCAACCATATCTATAACTAATTATTTAGTTTTTAATGAATTTTAGGGTTTGATTTGCATCCCCTAGACTCAAGTTCACAAAATACACACCTGAACTCAATTTTTGAACATCTACTTTTTGGTTATTTAGAACTCCGTTTAACATTCTTTTTCCTGAGAGGTTATAAATTTCATAACTAAGGGGTGTACTCAAGTCTAGCGTGGTACTTCTAAAGCTTAACACCTCTTTTGTAGGATTTGGATATAAAAACACCTCTGTCGTTTTACTAAAGTTATTTGTTGACAGGGTCTTTTTAACAGTGGTATCAAACATTCCATTTCCATGGGTTCCAATCAATAATTTATTATCGGAAGGTCTGTACGCAAGGCTACTAATTACTGCCAGTCCAATAGTATCTGGTGCTTCTAAAGTCCATTCATCATTTTCAGGGTCCGAATTACTGTAAAGCCCTCTAGCGGTTCCGACAAAATATCTAATTTCATTATCTACGGTTGTCACTGCAGCAGATCGAATGGAGTGCTTGATTAAATTTTGTTCTACCAGCTTCCATGTTGGCTTAGCCGAAGTAGCATCGATAGTTAGAAAAATACTATTAATTCCGTAATTTGCATACACCGCCAATACAATATCTGGGTTGGTTGGGTGAATCGCTAAACCGCTTACAACAGTGCGTTCTGCAGTAGTAGCAGCACTTGGAGTGATGTTTACGGCAGCACTTAAACTTACTGTATTGACTGGGTCATCAAACCTAAAAATCCCTCCGCTTTCACCACCGAGTAACATATAGCTGCTTTCGGCATCATAAGCCCCCCTAGTGGTTGCAAAGGTTCTTAAGTTTTGTTTAATGCTCAAAGTATCTGCTTTATCCCAAGTTGTTGTTGTAACAGTACTGGCACTATTTGTTTTATAGAGAGTCTGGTTTCCTGCATAGTATAAATGGTCATTATTATCAGGATCTAAATAAAAATAAGTCACAAATTGACTGTTTGAATTTTGTGGCGTTATGTTAATGAATCCTCTATCAATGGGTTTAAATCTGAACATAAGCCCCAACTGAACTCCAACGTAGAGTTGAAAATCAGAAGGAGCCCCTAATCTTCCCATTCCAACGGCAACACCATCTCCAGAAAAGATGGATTCCATTGTAGTCTTATCAGTAATACCCTCCAAGCCCAAGTCAGTGCCCCCCCATGTAGTACCATTGTCCTGTGCGCCTCCAAGCACTATGTCACTTTCTGATCGTGGGTCGAAAGCTACGTGGTAATACTGGTAGGTTAGGTAATTATTATTTAAACTTACCCATGGTATCGCATCAGCCGTAATGTCAACCGTTTTATGAACGCCACCATCTGTACCACTAAAAAGTATATCATTATTAAAAGGATCAAATTCTAACACATGAATATCTGGGTGGTGCACAACGCCTCCAACACTATAGACTTCATAACCTCTATTGTTAGCATAGCCGCCGATTCTTATAAAGGTATCGTCGTTAACTATATCTTTAATTCTATAGACATTTGTCCCTCCAATGACTACAAAGTTTTCGTCGTCTGGCTTGACCGACACCACTAAATCATATCCGCGCTGCACGGCAAAAGGATCATTCCCTGCTGTATCATCTCCTTCTTCGTCTGGAAGTTTAGAGGAATAATCCGTCCATGTATCTGTGATAAAATCATATTTCCATAAATCTGCTTCAATTTTACCTGAATCTCCGTTCTCATAAAGTGCATATATAACATTGGGGTTTGATGGAGCTTCCCCTAATACTATTCTGCCTGTTGATGCCCAATTGGTTGGCGTGCCGTTTTCTGCGATCTGCGTCCAAGAACCATTTCCTGTTGGTGATGTCCATACTCCTGAGCCTTCTAAACTTGCAAAAACTCTACCGTTTGTGGCAATAACAACGTCTGTCCTGCCTCCACTTTCAACATCAAATTCTTTAGTTAAATTATCACCATCATATCTAAAGATATTTTTTTTGACGGCATTTGTAGCAATAAACAAATCCCCGCTTATCGGATGTACTTCAATGGCAGTGGAGTAGTCAAACTCACTATCATATCTTTCAAACTCAGAATCAGTCCCTGGTATTTGTGTCCATTTAAGACCGCTATCATTAGATTCCCAAACGCCTTGGCCACGGTAAGCACTCCCCCACATTGATGCAGAGTTTCCATCCCACTCTCCGGTGGCATAATACCACTTATTTTGATGTCCCTCTCTTGGATCTTGCGTTAAGGCAGTCACATTATGAATTTCATCATTCGCAGATACTTTTACCCAACTTTCGCCGCCATCAGTGGTTCTAAACAAACCACTACTGACCCCTCCAGACAGCATGGTGTTACTGGAGTTATCCGACAAATCGACCGCAAATGCTCTTGTTCTACCGCCTAAATTTGAAGGCCCTCTAGAATCATAAGTGTTAGTCGTCATTCTTCTACTTAATCGTGCCTCTTGTTTTATTAACATTGCATTTTCCAGCTCTTGCTGTTTTTCCTCCATTGGAATGACTCCCGTAAATGGATTTCGTTGCATGTTAAATTCATGTAACAAACGCTGTTCTGAAAAAAGCTGCCTTGTGCTTTCTGTTTTCTTTTTAGATTTGAAAGACTCTGGTGTTTTAATGTCCACTAGAGTGGATTGGATAGTCGGTTCAATAGTCTCATTTGGATTGTTATACCAAAAAAATAAAATTACTAAAACTAAGCCGAATGATAAAGTGTATTTGTATTTCATAAGATTTGGGTTTTTCTTAAAAAAAAGTAGGTTGCCTACAATGTACGAAAACCAAGCACAAATCCTAATGAAATAGATAACTTTAACATTATCAGCTATTTATATGTATTTTAAGTCAATTCTAGAAAGAGCTTATTTACTATTTACAAAGCTCTAATTTAATTATATTGATGCTATATGAGTAAGACCCCTTCTGAACTTCACATATTAATTAAGAACCTAAAAAGCCAGGCCTTTGATTTTCTTATAGGTTAAAACTGCTTTTTTATCAGAAAATAAGGAAACAAAATAGCAAACGTTCATTACTCTGGTGTAGAGGCTGTCGTTAAAAATATCTACTTCTTTTGGTAAAAGCCTTAGGAGGAGTTTATCATAACTAGAGGGAGTGTTGTTGTAGTTGTTGTTAACTGATAAAATAAACCGACCTAAGAGTTCATTTAAAATTTCAAAGCCAGAAATCTCTTTGTCTATAACCTCATCAGCGTTGTATATTTTTTCAACACTCAGTTTAATAATGTCATTAATCTGTGCTTGGTATTTACTTTTATCAAGAACTGAAACATGAAATTCTCCCTCTAGAATCTCTTTTTCATTCGCCATAAATATCGCTACAGCATCCTCTATCAGGGTGCTAATAGCTAAGGCTCTTAAATAACTGACCCGTTCTTTGGTCGATGGAAGTGCATTGTATTTTTGGGTGTTAATACTATGTCTTACTAAGTTTATTAAATACTCAAGGGCAAAATCCTCTTCAATAAGTCCAAGGTTAATTCCGTCTTCAAAATCAATGATTGTATAACAGATATCGTCCGCGGCTTCCACTAAAAATGCTAAGGGATGCCTTGAGTACTGGACGTTTTCATTGCTGATTTTTTTCATTCCTAATTCGGCGGCAACATCAAGGAAGCTCCTTTTTTCGGTTTGAAAAAAACCATATTTCTTAGAGGCAATATTAGAGTTAGGTTTAACAGGGAGTGATTCTTTAGGGTATTTAGTGAAAGCACCAAGGGTAGCATAGCTTAACCTTAAGCCGCCTTTTGAGCCCAGCTTATCTTGAGTCAAAACTTTAAAGCCATTGGCATTGCCTTCAAAGTCACACAAATCTTGATACTCTTTAGGAGTCATCTGCTCTTTAAACTGTTGACCCGCGCCACTTTTAAAAAAGTGACCTATTGCTTTTTCTCCAGAATGTCCAAAAGGGGGATTCCCTATGTCATGGGCAAGGGCAGCTGCTGCAACAATAGCGCCAAAATCATTGGACTTATAGCCATGAACTTCTTTTAGATACGGGTGTTTTTCTAAAACCTTAACTCCTACCCTTCGTCCTAATGAACGAGCTACCACACTCACTTCTAGACTATGTGTGAGTCGGGTATGTACAAAATCTGTCGATGACAGCGGCACCACCTGTGTTTTGTCTTGAAGACTTCGAAACTCGGGTGAAAAAATAATGCGGTCGTAATCAACATCAAACCCTAAACGGGTTTCGTCCTGTTCATTTCTAAGCCTTTTATTCGTATCGCCGTGGCGTTTTAAGGAGAGTAATTGTTCCCAATTCATAGTATCTGGTATGAACCTGCAAGATACTCATTTCAATGTTAATTAAATGTATCTAAAATTCGTGATCATGTAGAGAACGCTAACGTTTTGTTAATGGTTTTGTAAACGTGATGTAACCTTAACAAAGACCTTAAGCTGTTAATTTGTGCTAACAATAATTAACTAAAATATTAATGAAAATTAAAATGAAAAAAACAATTTTTACTTTATCAGTAATTGTTGGACTTGCGTTTACTGGATGTATGAACGATGAAGCGCCGCCAATACTGCAAGACACTGATAACCCGGTCAATTCAGGAGACAATATCGTGTCTGTTTCTGGAATGATTTCTGAAAGCACTACTTGGACAAGTAACAATATATACGTGCTTAACCAAAAAGTCGTGGTATCAAGCGGCGTTGTACTCACAATACAAGCTGGAACTATTATTAAGGGGACGGAAGGAAGTGGCTCCTTAGCGTCTGCACTTATTGTTGCTCAAGGCGGAAAATTAAATGCTACAGGTACAGCGACCGAACCTATAATTTTCACATCAATAAATGACAATATTGAGGTTGGTCAAACTGCTGGAACAAATTTAGACGAGACAAACTCTGGTCTTTGGGGAGGATTAATTGTATTGGGAAGCGCACCTTGTTCATTTTCTGGCGATGTAGAGGTCGTACAAATTGAGGGAATTCCTGCAGATGATACTTTTGGTCTTTATGGTGGTAATGACGCCACTGATAATTCTGGAGTATATCAATATATCTCCATCCGTCATGGAGGCGCACTAATTGGAGAAGGAAATGAAATCAATGGCTTAACGCTTGGTGGCGTTGGATCAGGTACCGTCATCGAAAACATCGAAGTAGTCGCAAATGTTGATGATGGGATTGAGTTTTTTGGAGGTACAGTAAATGCGTCTCACCTATTGGTTTGGGCTCAAGGAGATGATGCTTTAGATATTGACCAAGCTTATTCTGGAACTATTGATAATGCGGTTGTTGTATTAGGCACTAACTCTGATCATGCATTTGAAATTGATGGACCTGAAGGAACTGCAACAGGCTCCTTTACGTTAAAGAATGTAACTATCGTTGGGAACTCAGTCACTGAAAATGGTGAATATGCCGATTACAGATCTGGTGCTACGGGAACCACAGAAAATATTTATGCTTACGGCTTTAAAGACACATCAGATGTGGAATTAGACAACGATGTAGTTGCCAGAAATTATAATGATGGATCATTAACTTTTGGAGCATGGGAAATTGTATTGCCTGATGGCGTTTCTGAGGTAGCAGATATATTTGTAAACAAAGCTGAAACAGTTGACGTTAGTGGATTTGGTTCTACAGCTACCGCGGTTTCTGAAGGTGCAAGTACCGTAGGTGCTACAACATCGCTTTTAAGCTGGACTTATGCAAATGCTAAAGCAGGATTAGGATTCTAAATTAAAAGTAAAAAACAAAAATTAGTCAACTTTACAATTGCTTGTGTTCATTCACAGGCAATTGTTTGTTGTTTAAACACACACTATGAAAATACACAAATTAACATCATTTTTGCTCACAACTTTTCTTGCACTACAACTCACAGCTCAATCTGGAAAAATAGTAGGATCAATTACGGACGGTGATTATAATGAACCTATGGCATTTGCCAATGTGCTCGTCAAAAACACCACAACGGGAACTACTTCAGATTTTGATGGCAAGTACCAACTTGAAGTTTCTGAAGGAATTTACACTCTTATTTTCTCTTATATTGGTTATCAATCTATTGAAATATCTGATGTAAATGTTGCGCCAAATTCTGAGGTGATTGTGGATGTAACGCTTAACACGAACTCATTAGATGCCATTGTTATAACAACTACGGTAAGGAAAAATACAGAGTCTGCAGTATTAGACTTACAAAAAAAGTCGATCACAATGTTAGATGGACTTTCGGCACAGAGTATTAAAAGTAGTGGCGCGGGGAATATCGCTAGTGCCGTTAAAAGTGTGCCTGGAGTATCCATTCAGGGGGGTAAGTATGTGTATGTTAGAGGCTTAGGAGACCGCTACACTAAATCCATATTAAATGGGGTGGACATTCCCGGCTTAGACCCGGATAGAAATACCATTCAAATGGATGTTTTCCCTACAAATATTTTAGAAAATGTGATTGTAATTAAATCTGCTGCGGCCGAATATCCTGCAGATTTCACAGGGGGTGTTATTGATATTGTTACCAAAGATTACCCAAGTAAAAAATCCTACACCTTTTCTATGGGGACTTCCTATAACCCAAATATGCATTTGAACTCAAACTACTTAAGCTACACTGGAAGTAATACAGATTGGCTTGGTTTTGATAACGGCATGAGAAAAAGACCTATGAACAGGTACCAGCCGATTCCTGGAACTTTTGCAAATTCGTCTGTTTTAACAGCGCTTACAGGCGCCTTTAATAAAGAATTGACCGCTAAAAGATCAGAAAGTGGCGTTAATTACGACTTTGGATTTACTGCGGGAGATCAATATGACATTGGAGATGATAAACTGGGATATCAACTGTCCTTTTCTTATAAGAACAAAACGGAGTTCTATGATAATAGAGTAGACGGCACCTATATGAGAGATCAAAATAACGCCTCTAACAATGACCTCTTGGCCACACGAACGACTTTAGGAGAAGTTGGAGTTAATTCCGTATTATTAAATGTGCTTACTGGACTTGTATACAAGCGTGAAAATTCAAAATACAAATTAAACTTCCTTCACATACAAAATGGGGAAAGCACCGCTGGAAGGTATGACCAACAACTCGCACAAGCAGGCGGTGGTAGCGGCTTTGAACCCATTACCAAAGATGCACTGCTTTACACCGAAAGATCAATTTCAAATATTTTATTAGCAGGAAAACATTCCTTTAGAGACAGTGGTTGGCAAATGGACTGGAAACTATCACCATCCCTATCCAGAGTATACGATAAAGACCACCGAATTACTCCCTTACAAGTAACTCAGGAAGGCAACTATATTATCAGTCCAAGTGCCTCAAGCTATCCTATTAGAATCTGGAGGACTCTAGAAGAGATTAACCTAGTTGGGAAGCTTGATGTCAATAAAAAATACACTCTTTTTAACAACCCTGCAAAAGTAAAATTTGGTGGAGGGTATACCTATAAATATAGAGACTTTAAAATTGACGATTATACGTTTACCATCACTAACCCGACAACAGGATTGTCTGTAGAAAATGGAGATGCAGACAACTTATTGGCAGAAAACAACATATGGACCCCACAAACAGGCGTTGGTACACATCTAGTTACTGGCGATCTTTTTGAACAAGCAAATGCTTATAAGGGAGAACAACGAATCACGGCAATGTATGCCTCAAATGAATTTAGTTTAACAGAAAAACTAAAAACAGTATTGGGAGTGCGTACCGAGTTATTTCAAACCTATTACACGGGTCAAAATCAGGCTGCAACGGAAGTATATAACAATGCTGAGATCATAAATAAGTTAGATCTGTTTCCATCTGCTAATATCATTTATAGCCTTACAGATGAACAAAATTTGAGAGGGTCTTACTCAAGAACCACGGCACGTCCATCATTTAAGGAAGCTTCAAAAAGTCAAATTTTTGATGCCATTACAAACCGTCTTTTTATTGGAAACATTGATTTGACGCCGTCATATATTAATAATTTTGATGTCCGTTTTGAAAAGTTCGGAGAGGGCAGTGAAATGTTTGCTTTTAGTGCTTTTTATAAAGACTTTACAGATCCTATAGAATTAACTTTTTACGAGTCAGCACCGGATCAAATAACTCCTAAAAATCTTGGGGCTGCGAAAGTTTACGGGCTCGAATTTGAGTTTAGAAAATCATTAGGTTTTGTACTAGAAGGTTTAAAAGACCTAAAGTTTAACGTCAATGCGTCGTATATTAACTCAGAGCTCACTATGAACATAGACGAATATAATAGACGTGTTTTAGCGGCAAGAGACGGAGAGTCCATAAAAAAGACAAGAGACTTACAAGGGCAGTCGCCATACCTTATTAATTCAGGATTAAACTATAACAATTCTGATATAGGACTTCAAACAGGCCTATTTTTTAATGTACAAGGCAAAACGCTAGAAGTGGTAGGAACTGGAATTGTACCAGATGTATACACAAAGCCTTTTAGCAGTCTAAACTTTACATTTAATAAAAGTTTTGGTGAAGATAAAAAATCAACTATTGATATTAAGGTCTCTAATATTCTTAACAGCAAAAGAGAGAGTGTTTATGAGTCCTACAAGACCACTGCTCAAACATTTTCTAGGTACCAACCGGGTACAGAAATATCTATAGGGTATTCTTATAAGTTTTAATTGAATTAGTCACTTGGTTAAAAACAAAAAAGCACCCAAATGGGTGCTTTTTTATTCTATATAACATAAAATTATTTCATGCTTATGGCAAGCTCTGATTTACGATTCCATTCATTTACACTAGTAATTTTTGAATCTACAAAATCAACTTCTTTTAAGGAATTTTCAGTCCAAAAAAACCATTTCCCTGTTTTAATTCCATTGCTATAATTACCTTGAGTTAATTTATCTCCTTTAAAATCATAACTCGTCCAAAGTCCTTCTAAGGCCCCGTTTTTGTTGAAAGCCCCTTCTTGCTGAACAGCTCCATTGTCATAAAAATAAGTGACAAGGGTTAGATCTCCTTTAGGTTCTAGTTTAGGTTCGTTTGAATTCTGAGCGTAAGCGGCTGTTCCAATAAAAACAAGCGCTATAAGTATATATTTTTTCATAATGAATTGTATTATGATATAAATTTACAAAAAATTTACTTAAAATATACAATTTATTTACATTAACTTAACATTGGAGTACTTTCATCTGAAAACTAAAACAATTTTAAGGGTATGTTAACTAAAGATTAAAGATTGGGCTTTACGGAGCTATATGTTGAGGTTATATTAATAATTACTTAATAATAAGCTGACGTTTGAATCACACTAATTTGCAATATTTACAATGTCTTAGACGACAATTAGTGTCATTATTATGTATTAGTTTTTGTCGACTTCAAAAATAATGACTTCTAATAAGCTGCCCTTGGCCAGGCAGCTTTTTTTAATTTTATCTTAACCTTAAGGAAACATTGAGTTGCCATTATTGTTAGTTATTTGTACTCGACAAAAACTAATAAACTAATGAAAACTAAAATTTTATCTGTTGCACTAATTTTGTGTGCAATTAGCTTGGTTCAATCTCAAGAAGTAAATGCTCCAAAATTTGGAAAAGGACTCTTTAACTTGGTTGGTCAAGACAGTACATGGACCATGAAAGTGGGGCTAAGAGCACAACTCCTTGGCAGTTCAACTTGGGAAGAAAATAATGAGAATGAAACTAGTTTTCTAACCAGAAGAGCGCGGTTGAAATTTGATGGTTATGCCTATTCTCCTAAATTGAAATACAAAGTTGAATTGGGACTCTCTAATAGAGATCTTTCAGGTGCTTCACAGTACACAAGTAACGCTCCTAGATATATTTTAGACGCCGTGCTTCAGTGGAATTTTTATCAAAATTTTGAGCTTTGGTTTGGTCAAACAAAACTACCTGGAAACAGAGAGCGTGTCATTTCTTCTGGAAACTTGCAACAAGTAGACCGTTCGTTATTAAACAGTCGTTTTACAATCGATCGTGATTTTGGATTTCAGCTTAGACACCATTTTAACTTAACAAACACCTTTATTGTCAAAGAGATTTTTTCTTTAGCACAAGGAGAAGGTAGAAACATCACAACAGGAAACTTAGGCGGGCATCAATATACAGGTCGGATAGAGCTACTTCCTTTTGGCAATTTCGAAAGTAAGGGAGATTACAAGGGAAGTGATTTGAAACGAGAAAAAAAGCCAAAATTAGCAATCGGTTTTAGTTACGACCATAATAACAATGCGGTTAAGACCCGAAGCAACCAAGGGTCTTACATGACAATTGATAAGATTGAAGGGGCTACTGTTAATTTGAAAGACATTACTTATTTCGAAACCAATATCAATACTGTTTTTGTAGATGCAATGTTTAAGTATAATGGCGTTTCGTTAATGGCTGAATATTCGGACAGAACTGCGTCTGATGCATTCGCAAAAAATAGCGATGGATCTTTATCTGGCGACGAAGTTCAAGTAGGGAAAGGGCTGAATTTACAAATGGGGTATCTTTTTAATAATAACATCGAACTTTCTGGAAGGTATACTCATATTGAATTAGACAAGAATATTACAGGTAAAAATCCTGAAAGTCAATACACCCTAGGACTTTCAAAGTATATCGTTGGACACAAGCTAAAAGTTCAAACTGACATTAGCCATTTAAAAATTGCCGGAAGTAACAATAAATTAATGTATCGCCTTCAAGTCGATTTTCATTTTTAAAACATAACATTAACTTAACTTTACAAACAGAAAGTCTTAAGAGATTTGCTCTCAAACACAAACTAAATTATGGAGAATATTTATTTATATATGATTGTTGCTTTAGCCTTCTTGGCTATCGCTGACTTGGTTGTAGGGATTAGTAATGATGCTGTAAATTTTTTAAATTCTGCCATTGGTTCTAAAGCGATTTCTTTTAGAACAATTATGATTGTCGCCAGTGTAGGAGTTGCTATTGGGGCGATTTTTTCGAGTGGTATGATGGAAGTGGCCCGAAAGGGGATTTTTAACCCTGGTGAATTTATGTTTAGTGAGATCATGATTATTTTCATGGCCGTGATGATCACTGATATTTTACTTTTAGACATCTTTAACTCTTTAGGGATGCCTACCTCAACAACCGTTTCTATTGTGTTTGAGCTCTTAGGTGCAGCAGTAGCGATGGCTTTGATTAAAATTGCGGCAAATGGTGGAGATTTTAGTGAGGTTGTTAATTATATCAATACGTCAAAAGCCTCTCAAATTATTTTCGGGATTCTGCTTTCGGTCGTCGTCGCCTTTTCTATAGGGGCCATTGTACAATGGGTTTCTAGACTTTTACTGTCTTATGACTTTCAAAGAAAGGCAAATTGGGTGGGGGCTTTGTTTAGTGGCGTTGCACTAACGGCTATCACCTACTTTATATTCATGAAAGGTTTGAAAGGAACTTCGTACGCAAAGCAATCTTTTGATATTCTTAGTGGAGGAACAATGAAAGACTTCCTAGAAAACCAAGTATTTTATATTGTAGTAGTGAGTTCAATACTATGGTCATTACTCTCTTATGCATTAATTGTTTTTGCAAAAACAAACATCTACAAGCTTATTATTATTGTAGGAACATTTGCCTTGGCACTGGCCTTTGCTGGGAATGATTTAGTTAATTTTATTGGGGTACCAGTAGCAGCATTTAATGCCTACACAGAATGGTCAGCTTCTGGGCTTTCTGCAGCGGATTTCCCGATGGACGTATTGGCCTCTAAGGTTCCCACAAATAACTGGCTGTTATTTGGAGCAGGAATGGTTATGGTGGCCACTTTGTGGTTTTCAACAAAAGCCAAGAATGTAGTTAAAACCTCTTTAGATCTTTCAAGTCAAGGGGATACAAAAGAACGCTTTCAGCCAAATTTCTTATCGCGTGGATTTGTGCGATTTGCAATGGGAGCTTCAAAGGTATCTTCATTTATATTACCCACTTCATGGCAAAATAAAATTGAACAGCAATTTGAACAACCCGTTATAAAGCTAACAAATAATAAAGTGCATGAGTTACCTGCTTTTGACTTGGTCAGAGCTGCTGTAAACCTTATGGTAGCAGCCGTTTTAATATCAATTGCAACGTCTTACAAGCTACCCCTATCGACCACTTACGTAACTTTTATGGTGGCAATGGGAACTTCACTTGCAGACAGGGCTTGGGGAGCTGAAAGTGCTGTATACCGTGTTGCAGGGGTTATTAATGTGATTGGAGGTTGGTTCCTAACAGCACTTAGTGCCTTTAGTGCCGCTGCTTTGGTTGCCTATTTATTAAACCTGAATGTAGAAGTTATGTTTCCGATTCTTCTTCTAGCCGCTATTGTATTACTTATAAGAAGTTCGATTGTTCACAGAAAAAAAACCAAGGAGATGGCTTCTGAAGACCGCTTGACAAAAACAGAAAGCAGTTCTGTTCAAGGGGTTATTACCGAAAGTGCAGCCAATATCGCTAATGTACTGAAGCGAGGTAAAAAGATCTACGCTGCGGCTTTTACTGGACTTTCACAACAAGATTTAGAAGCGCTTAAAAAGAATAAAAAACAAATCGTTAAACTCTCTGATGAAGTAGATGAGCTAAGGGATAACATCTTTTACTTTATAAAAAACCTAGACGAATCTAGTGTTGGCGCGAGTAACTTCTACATTCTTATATTAGGCTATCTACAAGACATGACGCAGTCACTTACCTACATCACCAAAGTAAGTCATAAGCATGTTAACAATAATCACAAAAAACTAAAGTTCAATCAAATTAAAGAGCTTAGTCAAATCAATGACTCTATAGAGGCCTTGTTTTCGGATGCAACAGAAGCGTTTAATTCTCAATCTTTTGAGAAAATAAATTCTATTATTGAGCAAAAGAATGAGATTGCTGCCATTCTTAAATCTAATATAGAAACACAAGTGAAAAGAACACGTACTGAGGAATCAAGTCCTAAGAATACAACACTTTATTTTAGTCTGTTGTTAGAGACAAAAGATTTATTAAATGCGACAACGAGTTTGTTAGAAGAATACCACGTGGCCTATGATAGCAGTGTCAAGCCTGCAACACTTAGTGAAGACTCTGAATAACAGACGCTCTTCGCTCATTCTATTGCATAAAAAAAGCACCTAATTTAAATTAGGTGCTTTTTTTATTAACTGATTTCTATTAAGAACCACACATGAGACAATCGTCTCCTTCTGCTTCTTTGGCCTGTTGAACCAAAGCTTTCATTTCCTCTGGGCTCATAGGCTCTACGTCTACGGCCGTTTCTTGAGAAAAAGTAGCGGCTGTGTTAGCTGCTTTTTCTTGTTGCTTTTCTAAAACAGCAGTTTCTGTTACTACATCGGCAACCTCTACAGATGCTGGCTCTGGTGCTTCTTTCTTCTTATTATCTAAGGTGAATTTAATGGCATCAACCGCACTTTTTGTTCTTAGGTAGTACATTCCTGTTTTTAATCCACTCTTCCATGCATAGAAATGCATAGACGTTAATTTTGCCATCGTAGCTCCTTCCATGAACAGGTTTAAAGATTGTGACTGATCTATAAAATACCCTCGCTGACGAGACATATCTATAATATCCTTCATACTCAATTCCCAAACTGTTTTGTACAATTCTTTAATGTCTTGAGGAATTGCCTCTACATGTTGAATAGACCCATTCGAACGCATGATATCTTGCTTCAAGCCTTCATTCCAAAGCCCTAGTTCAACTAAATCTTCTAATAAATGCTTATTCACAACAATAAACTCACCTGACAATACACGACGGGTATAGATGTTGGAAGTGTAGGGCTCAAAACATTCATTATTTCCAAGAATCTGAGACGTACTAGCGGTTGGCATTGGCGCCACTAAAAGTGAATTTCTAACGCCGTTTTTGAGGACTTCTTTACGAAGTTGTCCCCAATCCCAGAGGCCACTCAGTTCCTCGTCTTTAAGTCCCCATAAATTGTGTTGAAATTTTCCTTCACTTATTGGAGACCCTTCATAACTTTGATACGGTCCATCTTCTGTGGCTTCTTCCATAGAAGAAGTTACAGCTGCAAAGTAAATGGTTTCAAAAATATCTTGGTTCAATTGTTTCGCTTCGTCACTAGTAAAAGGAAGTCTTAATGCTATAAATGCATCTGCTAAGCCTTGGACTCCTATCCCTATAGGGCGGTGTCTCATATTTGAGTTTTCAGCTTCAATTACAGGATAGTAATTTCGGTCGATCACTCTGTTTAAGTTTCGGGTTACACGTTTTGTAATTTTATATAACTCTTGATGATCAAACGCGCCATCTTTAATAAACATTGGCAATGCAATGGATGCTAGGTTACAAACAGCGACTTCATCAGGTGATGTGAACTCAATAATTTCTGTACATAAGTTAGACGAACGAATGGTTCCTAAGTTTTGCTGATTAGATTTGCGGTTTGCTGCATCTTTGTAAAGCATATATGGAGTTCCTGTCTCAATTTGAGACTCTGTTATTTTTTCCCATAATTCTCTTGCTTTGATTGTTTTTCGGCCTTTCCCTCTTGCTTCATAATCTAAGTAAAGGGCTTCAAACTCTTCGCTGTGCGTATCTGGAAGGCCTGGGCACTCGTTAGGACACATTAAGGTCCATTCAGCATCTTCCTGAACTCGTTTCATAAACAAATCTGGAATCCACATCGCATAAAATAAATCCCGTGCACGCATTTCTTCTTTTCCGTGATTTTTCTTTAAGTCAAGAAAATCAAAGATATCAGCATGCCATGGTTCTAGATAAATTGCAAAACTTCCTTTACGTTTTCCTCCCCCTTGGTCCACATAACGAGCCGTGTCATTAAATACACGGAGCATTGGAACAATCCCATTACTTGTACCGTTAGTTCCTGCAATATAGCTTCCGGTCGCTCTAATATTATGCATTGCTAAACCGATTCCACCTGCTGACTGTGAGATTTTAGCTGTTTGTTTTAAGGTATCATAAATTCCATCAATACTATCGTCTTTGGCTGTTAATAAAAAGCAAGATGACATTTGTGGTTTTGGTGTACCTGCATTAAACAATGTAGGAGTTGCATGCGTAAAATACTTTTTGGACATGAGTTCGTAAGTCTCAATAGCAGCATCTAAATCATTTAAATGAATCCCAATAGAGACCCGCATTAACATATGCTGTGGTCGTTCGGCTATAATTCCATTTAGCTTTAAAAGGTAAGAGCGCTCTAAGGTTTTAAATCCGAAATAGTCATAGCCAAAATCTCTATTATAAATAATAGTAGAGTCCAATTTATCTTTATTTTCCGCTATTACATTATAAACCTCATCAGAAAGTAAAGGAGCGTCTTTTCCTGTTCTTGGATTTACGTATGTATACAAGTCGTGCATGACTTCGCTAAAAGTCTTTTTGGTGTTTTTGTGTAGGTTTGAGACTGATATACGTGCAGCAAGGCGAGCGTAATCGGGGTGAGCAGTCGTCATCGTTGCTGCTACCTCAGCAGCCAAGTTGTCTAATTCGCTGGTTGTGACGCCGTCATACAGCCCTTCAATAACACGCATGGCAACCTTTAAAGGATCCACCAATTCATTTAAACCATAACAGAGTTTCTTAACCCTTGCCGTGATTTTATCAAACATGATTTCTTCTTTTCTGCCATCTCTTTTTAGTACGTACATTTTTTTAGTCTTTTTTACTTTTTTGATGCTGCTACAAAAAAGCGGTTAGTTAGTTAGCCTAGTGATATTTGAGTTTCCCCAAATGCTTGGTTATTGTAGTGTTTTGACCCGTTAGTTAGGAGGTCAAAGTTTGTTTTTAAGCGATTTTAAGTATGCTTTGGTTCTTATCCTAGTGGGTAATTCCTAGAACTCAGAATCGAAACTATATTTATTGGTATCCTCTTCCTCTTTGTTTAGAACTCCTGCTTTTTGATATTCAGAAACTCTTTTTTCAAAGAAATTTGTCTTTCCCTGAAGTGATATCATATCCATAAAATCAAATGGATTTGCTGTGTTATATTCTTTTTCGCAATCTAGTTCTTGTAACAACCGGTCTGTTACAAACTCCAAGTATTGAGACATCAATTTTGAATTCATCCCAATCAAACTGGCTGGTAAAGATTCTGTAATGAATTCTCTTTCAATAGTTAACGCATCTAATAATATTTCTCTAATTCGTTCTTTAGGAACTTTATTTATGAGGTGTTTGTTGTGCAAGTGAACAGCAAAGTCAGCGTGCACGCCTTCGTCTCTTGAAATTAATTCATTTGAAAATGTTAGTCCAGGCATTAAACCTCTTTTTTTCAACCAAAATATTGAACAAAAGGCACCAGAAAAGAAAATCCCTTCTACGGCTGCAAAAGCAATAAGACGTTCCGCAAAACTTGGAGAATCAATCCACTTTAGAGCCCAATCTGCTTTTTTCTTTATGGCCGGGAAGTTTTCAATTGCATTAAAAAGCTTGTCTTTCTCTACCTCATCCTTCACGTAAGTATCTATTAAAAGTGAATATGTTTCACTATGAATATTTTCCATCATGATTTGAAATCCGTAGAAAAATTTAGCTTCACTGTATTGAACCTCATTGACGAAGTTTTCTGCTAAGTTTTCATTTACAATCCCATCACTTGCTGCGAAAAAGGCTAGGATATGCTTTATAAAATAACGCTCATCGTCATTTAGTTTGGTAGACCAGTCTGTTAAATCTTGATGTAAATCAATTTCTTCTGCTGTCCAAAAACTAGCTTCTGATTTTTTATACCATTCCCAAATATCGTGATGTTGAATGGGGAAAATAACGAATCTATCTTTGTTTGGCTGTAAAATTGGTTCTACTTGTGACATCTATTTTTTTGAATTAAAATTTTGGTATAAACTACTGCGCAATTGAGCGGTTAACAAAGGTTGAAAATACTTGCCTCAAATGAAAGTCATTTTTATAAACATTGACTGTAAGTTTTTAACAACGAGTAGGTTTTTTCCTACATAAATAAATTGGAGAGAAACGTCTAAACTTCTATAAATGAGCCCCTTAAAAACACGCTCTCTCTTAAGGCTAAACAACTCGGATTTATTTATTCTTCATCAAATTAATAAAAAACTATAAGAATTTTGACTGCGTTTGTGGAAGTAAGTGCATACCCTTCTAGAATCATGATAAAGAGAGGTTATTGCAGTGTTTGCGCTACTTTTTCAAGTTCAGCGTACCAATCGGCTCCAAACTTTCGAATTAAGGCTTCTTTTACAAATTTATAAACGGGCACCTGAAGCTCTTTTCCTAATGAACAAGCATCGTCACAAATATGCCAGTGATTATAGTTAACAGCAGAAAACTCACTGTAATCTTTGACGCGAACAGGGTATAAATGACAAGACACCGGTTTTTTCCAAGTCACATCTCCTTGGTTATATGCTTCTTCAATAGCACATAGAGCCGTTTGCTTTTCATCAAAAATTACATATGCGCAGTCTGCCCCGTTAACCAAAGGCGTTTCGAGCTCTCCATCTTCAGCTACAACGTGTGTGCCCTGAGCTTCAATTGCTGCAATACCTTCTTTCCGCAAGTAAGGCTTAATGATGGGGTAAATGTCTTTCAAGATATCGGCTTCTGAAGCTTCAAGGGGCGCCCCAGAGTCCCCATCTACACAGCAAGCCCCCTTGCATGCGCTAAGATTACAAATAAAATCTTTCTCAATGATATCTTCTGAGACTATGGTTTTTCCTAATTGAAACATGTTCCAAATATACTATTATTTGTAAACATTTATAGCGAAAAAAAATGCTCAAAATAAATTTGCAAATTTAATTATTTGTTAGACCTTTATAGCCTTATACTATTTAGTAATGAACTTCGATTTTAAAGAAATTTTAACGACATTTATGGTGCTTTTTGCAGTGATTGATATTGTTGGAAACATTCCAATCATTATTGATCTTCGAAAAAAGGCAGGTCATATTCAAAGTGGAAAAGCTTCAATTATTGCGGGCGTTATCATGATTGTGTTTTTGTTTTTGGGAGAAAGTATTTTAACTCTTATCGGAATTGATGTTCATTCTTTTGCAGTCGCGGGTGCATTTATTTTATTTTTTATTGCCCTAGAAATGATCCTTGGAATTACACTCTATAAGCAAGAAGAAGGGACTAACATGAATGCCTCTGTTTTTCCTTTGGCATTCCCTTTAATCGCTGGGCCTGGAAGTCTGACCACACTATTATCTTTAAAATCTGAATTTAACACAGAAAACATAATCGTTGCTGTGATTGTGAACGTCCTTGTGATTTTCTTAGTCCTCAAGACTTCCTCTCGAATAGAGCGGATAATTGGTCAGAATGGAATAGATATTATTCGAAAAATATTCGGAGTTGTTTTACTGGCAATCGCTGTCAAGCTATTTACCTCTAACATTAAATTTTTGTTATAAGTATGCGACTATTGACTTATTTATTATCTGTGTTAGCCATTGTTATTATTGTTTTTAATATCTCGAAAATCAACTTCTCTGCACCCTTTGAAAACGAAAGCTACACCGCAATTATTTCCGCACTGGCTGGGGGTTGTGCAATTCTTATACTTACAATACTTAGGGTTGTTAAAAAAATAGATCGTACTGTAAAAGAAAAGTCTTAATCTAAAGCTCCTAAAGACTCTAATTCGATTACTTTATTCAAAATTGGATCAATTTCGAGCAGTACTTTCGCCGCGGCAATATCTCCAAAAAGTTGCTTTGTGAATGCTGATTTTAAAAGCACTTTTAAGGGCGCTTCAAAAGACATAGCTTTAGTGACTTCAACATCTGTAAACGCTCTCAAATAGCTAATAAATTGTTGATAAATCACATCTGTTATTTCAAACTCCTTTAAAAACTGCGATTCGGGGAGCGATGAGTAACGCCCGCGATGTTTATCTAATTGTTCAAAAACAAAAAAATCTAAAACACCGGTTCCTTTTAGAAACTCAAAAAGAGTGCTATTAAAGATTGGGTCATTGGGCGAATGAATATCTGGAATTATGCCCCCACCTCCGTAAACAACCTTTCCTTTTGGCGTTATAAACTTAAGGCTATCTTGAACAGATTCAGGATTTGTCTGGTCTGTATTTCTATTTTCCAATCGCTTATAATACGAGTTGTAATAGGCCTCTGACCCACTAACATATGAGCGTTGTATAGAGCGGCCTGTGGGGGTGTAATATCTTGAGGTTGTAAGTCTAATTACACTCCCATCCCCCAAGCCCATTTCTTGTTGAACTAATCCTTTTCCAAATGAACGTCGACCAATAATAGTTCCCTTGTCATTGTCTTGAAGTGCCCCTGCTACAATTTCACTTGCAGAAGCTGAATTTTCATTAATCAATACATAAACCTCTGCGTTTTCAAACCGACCTTTTTCGGTGGCATACCTTTTAATGACCTGGTCAGACTTGTTTTTTGTGAAAAGGATGAGCTTTCCTGCTTCTAAAAACTCGTCTGCAATTTGTTCGGCGATTTGCAAAAACCCGCCAGGATTGTCGCGCAAATCTAAAACTAGGTTTGTAGCACCTTTTGAAATCAAGGACTCAATTCCTTTTTCAAACTCCAAAAAAGTGCTTTCAGCAAAACGATTAACTTTGATATAGCCAAGGGATGGACTCATCATAAAAAAGGCGTCTACGCTTTTAATGGGGACTTCAGAACGAATGACCTCAAAGGCTAGCAAGCTATCTGTGTTTGCGCGCTTAATTTGTAATCTAACTTTGGAGTTTTTGGGCCCTCTTAATTTTTGAATGACTTTGTCTTGACTCCAAAAGGGACCGTGAATTGTATCGTTATCTGCCATCAAAATTCGGTCGCCTGGCTTAATCCCAGCACGAAAACTTGGCCCTCCCTTAATGGGGCGAATAACAGAAATCGTGTCTTTATAATCATAAAAATGAACGCCTATCCCAATAAAATCACCCTTCATGTTTTCGTTTACAGAGGCGACATCCTGCTTTGAAATATACGTAGAGTGCGGATCTAAGTTTTGTAAAATATCATCGATGACTCCTTCCACGATACTGTCAGTATTAACCGCATCCACATAGTCATTATTTAAATAATCAATAAGACGGTTTAATTTTAATTTACTGCTGTTTTGTGAATTGTTATAAAACGCTATAGAATTAACGCTTAATTTACTGCCTATGTAGATCCCTGCAGCCAATAATACTGCCATGAAAAACGGGCTGTTTTTGGGGGTTAGTGAAGCCAAACTAAAGCGTTATTAATTCAACTTGAATGCCTGCCTTTTCTAAGAATTCAACCCCTGATAGGTCTTTGTAGGCTGCGCTGTAAACCACTCTAGTAATTCCTGCTTGATGTATTAATTTACTACAACTTTGGCAAGGAGATAAAGTGATGTAAAGGGTGGCTCCTTGACATGATTGGGTAGAGGCCGCAACCTTTAGTATAGCATTGGCTTCTGCATGAAGTACGTACCATTTTGTATAGCCTTCATCATCTTCACAAAAATTTTCAAACCCAGTGGGAGTGCCATTGTATCCATCTGAAATAATCATTCGATCTTTAACAATAATAGCTCCAACTTGTTTGCGCTTGCAATACGATAACTTACCCCATTCCGAAGCCATTCGTAAATAGGCTTGATCGTACTTAAGTTGCTTTTGTGTCGTCATAATTAATAATAGGGGTTAATCGCTGTAACGAATATATTAGCTAGAATTTTTAAATACAACTATTGCTTAATAAAAAAGGGGGCTGTTAAAAATTAATGGAAGCATTAGACCTATAACAACTGCCGAAAGAACCATTACCCAGTCTCGAGTAGAGAATCTAAAAATTGTTTGTCCCAAGAACCCAAAAAACAACACACAAAAAACAATTACAAATTGCCCCAATTCAAGTCCTAAAGCAAACTCTATGGCAGACAATAGTGTGCTCTCGTCTGCGCGTACGACAGCCTCAAAGGCGTTGGCAAATCCTAGGCCGTGAATGAGACCAAAAAATAAAACCATACAAATTATAATGATAGGATTGGAATGCTTAGATTTTTTACCTGCTGTGAATACGTTGTACAAGGCCATAATAATAATCGTAAACGGAATCAGCCATTCTACTACATTCACTTTTAGGTTTATTATATCATAAACCCCCAAAAGCAAACTAAGGGTATGGCCTAAAGTAAAAAAGGAAACAAGCAGAAGTAATCGTTTCCAGTCTTTAAAGGCATAAGGGACTGTCAGAACCACCAAAAACAATATATGATCATAACTAGCAAAACTAACGATGTGGTAAAGTCCAAGTTCTAAAAATTTTAAAAAGCTATCTATCATTTTTTATATATATTTTGTTTTCAAAGTTAGTGAAATTATTTCGGCAGTTATTTATAATTTGGAAGAGATAGTGCTTCAAAGGCTTCGAGTCCACAGTCTAAAAAACTTTTATAATCTTGTTCATCTGGGGTGTAGCCAACTGGAGGGGTTAATAGTGTCTTCCCATCTGGGCTTAATAGCACGTAATAAGGTTGAGAGTTTGATTGAAAAAACTGGGTTTGAAAGTGCGCCCATTTGTGTCCGTAGTTTTCTAAGACCCGTGTACCACCTCCTAGGCGATTTACCGTTAATTTTTGAGCTTCAGGCAGCTCTTTTTTATCGTCTACATAAAGAGAAATTAATACATAGTCGTTTGTAAAATATGATTTGATGGATGTTTTAGGCCAAACATGTTCTTCCATTTTTCGGCAATTCACACAAGCATAGCCAGTAAAATCGAGTAAAATAGGCTTATTGACCTTTTGTGCATACGCAACTCCTTCCTTTAAGTCCTTGAAGCAGTCAAAGTTATTTGGGCAATCATTGGGATATAAAAAGCTATAGCCTACTGGGGGAGCAAGCCCACTCAACAAAGTTAATGGAGTAAAGGTTTGAGTCTCGTTGTTTACTCTAAATCCAGACGCTAAATATATTACAAACGCCAGAACAAGCACTCCGGAGCTAATTCTAAAAAACGATATTTTTTTTAGGGGAGAATCATGTGGAAATTTTAACTTCCCAAAAATATAAAGGGTAAGTCCTGCAAAGACTAAGATCCAAACCCCTAAAAAGACTTCAATTTTAAGTAAACCCCAGTGTTTTACTAAGTCTGCATTTGAAAGAAATTTAAAAGCAAGAGCGAGTTCAAGAAACCCTAAAACAACTTTGGTTGTGTTTAACCAACCGCCTGATTTTGGGAGTGCTTTAAGCATATTTGGAAACATAGCAAACAAGGCAAAAGGCAAACCAAGAGCCACCCCAAAACCACCCATACCAGCTGTGAGTTGCCATGCGCCTCCTTCGGCAGACAAAGAGCCGGCTAAGAGCGATCCTAAAATAGGACCCGTGCACGAAAAAGAAACGATTGACAACGTAAGGGCCATAAAAAAGATCCCTAGAACCCCTCCAACTCCTTCTCCTCTAGTTGTAGAGTTTGTCCATTTAGAGGGCAAGGTAAGTTCATAATATCCAAAAAATGAAAAAGCAAAAAATATAAATATGACAAAGAAAAAAACATTCAGCCAAACATTTGTGGAGATCTCGTTTAATATATCGGGGTTAACGGAGTCTAATAAATGAAAAGGAATGCTTAAGACCAGGTAAACTAATACAATGAAAAAACCATAAAGAATAGCTTTTGAAATGCCGCTTTTATCATTGCCGTCGCCGCCTTTTTTTGTAAAAAAGCTAACTGTTAAGGGAATCATTGGAAATACACAAGGGGTTAGTAAGGCTAAAAGTCCGCCTAGAAAACCCAGTCCAAAAATTTGCCAAAGAGAGTTGTTAGAGGCTTGTATATTCTGAGACAAAGAAGTCGTTTGAATACTGCAATTAGTCGCTGCTTTTTGAAGCGCATTTGGCGTCATGCCGTACAAAGCTATATTGGCGTTTCCTGAAACCTGTGAATCCGAGATGGAGGCCGCGCCTCCAACAATTGAGAATCCTGCCTCAACAGTATATTCAAAGGTAAATGGGTTATCAGGCTTGTAAATACACTTGCTGTCATCGCAAGTCATATAATCAATATTTCCATTTAGATTGAAGGCCGAGGACTTGATGTTAAGTCTTTGTTTAAAAACGGCTCTTTCATAATACTTCGAAACCACCATTTCAAACACCGGATCTAATTGTGTGACTTTATTAGAGTCTGATTCTGCTACGTTCTCAACTAACTCGAATGCATCAGATTGCTCAAATGAAAAAATCGTTGGCAAAGGACCTCCTTCTTCAACAAATTGAGAATAAAGCGACCAATGAGAATCAATTTTGGCTACAAAAACAAGCTCATATTCCGTTTCTGAAATCTTTTCAGAACCAAATTCCCATTTCACAGGGTTTAGAATTTGTGAAAAGCTAGAAAAGCTTATAAAAAACAGTAAAAACGTTGTTAATTTTTTCATTTATATATTAATATTATCTGCCGCAAATTAATGAAAATTTAGATTGCATCAATAAAAGTAAATGTTAATGTTAATGAGTGTCGACAAAACAAAAAACCCACCTAAAATTAGGTGGGTTTTAAAAAGTTTAAAAAAATTAACTAATTATTCCTTTGGCAAACTTCTGGCATATTGAGTTGCTCTAGAAATTTTGCCGTCTTTGTTAAAATAGAACCACTCTACAAGTTCTTTTTCCCAAACAGTACCATCTGCAAGAACTCTTCTCTCTCTTGAAAAAACAGTGACTCCAGATTCGGTGTCAGTATTTTGAATTTTTAATGGGACAATTGAATACACTTCCCAAGACTGCTCTTTAAAGCTATTAAAAATGCTTACCCACAACTCTTCGCTTAAAATCATTTTATTTCCTTCAGAGTCTAAAAACTCAGCCCCTACAGCAAATGCTTCACTACAGGCCGCAGCATCTTTTTTGTTATAGTCCGCAACTAATTTCTCAATAGCTTCTACTTCGCCTCTGTTTGAAAAAACCAAAGGTCTTCCCGAATATTCTGAAGTCCCTTTTCCAATAAATTTTCCGCCATAATTTAATCCAAAGTTACTTTCTTTCAATCGGTTCGACCATTGTGCAAATGCGGTTACTTTATTTTCTTTATCAACCGTGAAAATTTCCATTAAGTTTAGGTTTTCTTTAGATCCGTCTTTGAAATTTCTATCTTCTGTAGACCAAGCCAATACCATGGTATTTTCAGACCCTTCCATTTTTACTGGAATAATCATATAGGGATTCATTGTAATGGTTTCCATAGAACCTAACCATTCAGTCCAATTGAGAGACTGGGATGAAAACTTTTCTGTATAGTTTGTCAAAAGGGCCTCGGGATCTTTGGAGCTATAGTCGTTTGCTATTTTAAGCACTGTGGCAACAGACTCATCACTTCCAATAGTAAAAGACTTACCGTTATTGTCTCCTTCTCCTAGAAAACTTCCTGCCGACTGAGCAGTGACAACTAAGCAACTAAAAAGTGTTAATGTGTAAATTAATTTTTTCATGTTCGTTTTATTAAATTGGTTTATAAATACTTGCAAACTGCAATTTAATAAAAAGAAGTGAACCTATAGCATTATTCAGATAAAATATGATCTCTGTACTGGACGTACGCAGATTGTGTTGTTTTAACGAATTGCTCTGAGCTGACCCCCTGAATATCTTTGAAAAATTGCATCCCTAAGGGGCCAAAATCTTTTTTTAGGTTTCGATTGCTCCAACACATCATTTCAAACATAATTGGATACATGTCAATTCCTTTATTTGTGAGATAATAGATTTTTGTTTTGTTGTCGTTAGGTAATTTGGTCACTTCCAGTAGTCCATGATTGGTCAAAAGCTCCAATCTATTAGCTAAAATATTTGAAGCGATTTTTTCAGAAGATTTCATAAACTCTGTGAATGTTTTTTTACCTAAAAACAAATCTCTAACTATAATAAGAGACCATTTATCTCCTATAATGTCCAAGATGTTAACCAATGGGCAATGCGATCTATTTGTTTTCATCAAAAAATCTTATTAATATTTTCTCAAAAATATTGTCTTTATTTAAACTTACAAGATATTTAACAAATAATTTGGCAGAAAAAAGGTGGGAAAGCCCTGCTTATTCAACATAACTAACTAAATACCGTAATGTAAGCGCTAGCATTCTTTTCCAAGCACAGTCGCTAATCACCGCCCATTTCGTAGCTGGAAGCCCCTTTACTAATGATGTAAATTTGTCACTTTTTTATATACTATTTATAGGCTCTTCAAATATTATTAATAGCTTACAAGTACAACCAATAATTTTTGTAAAAAATAATGAAAAGACCGAATAAATCTTAGACAAATACACCTAAAGCTTAATTAAATGTAAAAATTGAGCTTTGATTTCAATACAAAGCTGCTGGAGGTGGCTGTTTTTTTAATTTTACTTAAATTCACAGCATGAAAAAGATTACTATCCTAATTCACTGTAAAGATCAGCCGGGGATTATTGCCGCTGTCACGAATTTTATTGCTTCAAAAAATGGTAACATCGTCTATATTGATCAACATGTAGACCAAGAACAGCAGGTGTTTTTTATGCGTTTAGAGGGCGAGTTTGAAGAAGGGTCTTACGATAGCTCGGACTTTAAAGCTGAATTTGAACGAACTCTGGCTATCAATTTTAAAATGAATTGGGAGTTATACACAGCGGCCTACAGGCCTAAAATGGCCTTGTTTGTCTCTAAATATGACCATTGTTTGTATGATATCTTAGGACGGTACAAATCTGGAGAATTGACTTTGGACATTCCCTTGATTGTGAGCAATCATTTAGATCTAAAACCTATAGCTGATAGTTTTGATGTTCCTTTTTATCACATTCCTGTAAGCAAAGCTACCGCTGCGGAAGCAGAAACAAAACACTTGGCATTATTAGCTGAACACCAGGTTGATTTTGTTGTCTTAGCTCGCTATATGCAAATCATCCCCGAAGGGATTATAAGAAAATATTCTCATAAAATAATAAACATACATCACTCTTTTCTTCCAGCATTTGTGGGGGCAAAACCCTATCATTCTGCTTACAAGCGAGGCGTTAAGATCATTGGAGCCACATCACATTACGTAACGGCTGAACTAGATGCGGGACCTATTATAGAACAAGATGTCACTCGGGTATCACACACACATTCTATTACTGATTTGGTTTCAAAAGGGCGCGATTTAGAAAAAATAGTCCTTTCAACAGGGATCAAATTACATCTCGACCGTAAAGTGATGGTTTACAATAATAAAACAGTTATCTTTTCTTAAAAGATTTTATTTACAACAAATACCATGGAACAAAATACATCCCCTACAATTCAAGTCACTGCCTCAGGAAAAGTGGTGGTTACAAATGCCAAAGACATTGTTTTACTAGATAGTGATGGGAACCCCATCGCTAAACGAAATAGATTTACACTTTGTAACTGTGGTAAAACCCTAGACAGGCCATTTTGTGACGGCGCACACAAGCAATAAACTTACTTGAAAACTCATAAAAAAGCCTTCACAATAAATTTGTGAAGGCTTTTTTATGAGCTCTATTGATATTTAATAACTAGTTTCTAGTTAGGGTAGTTGCGAACTCCCCTTCTATGGTAACATCAACGTTATCGATGTCAATAAAAGTATAGCCTAAAATTAGATTGTCAGACGCACTGTCGTTGGAGAATATTGTGATTTCCGTTGAAGTAGACATCCATGTAATAGCTTCATTAGAAGAATCACTCGGCCACACTAACTCCTCAACACCTAGACTGTCGTCATAAAAGTCAATATTAATTTGACCTTGAGAGCCATCATCTTCTGTCAAAACCCCACTCCAGCTTCCTACTAGGTCACTATTTAACCTGTGCGCGATATTTACATCCCCCTCTTCATCTGTAATTTGAAAGGTGTCGTCGGATATAAAGGTGTAGTTTAATACTGAGTTTTCTGTGTCAATCTCATAATCTAAAGTGAGTACACTAGCCGCTGTAGACCAAGTTAGATCTGAATAAATTAACTCTCCTGAAAGGGAGTACAAAACTCTTCGACTTCCTGTTCCATCTGCATTCAAAACTAGTGAATTAACCCCTTCGTCGCCATCATCTGAATCTTGCAAAACAGATACCCATGTTCCAATTAAGCTATTGGTTGTTTCGTCTACACAACTACCATCATCAGTATTGGCATTAGCATCATAATTAATGGAAGTTGGATCTGTACAGCCTAACAATACAGGAATACAACTACCATCGTCTGTATTGGCATTAGCATCGTAATTAAAAGAGGCTGGATCTGTACAGCCTAATAATACAGGAATACAACTCCCATCGTCTGTATTGGCATTAGCATCGTAATTAAAAGAGCTTGAGTCTGTACAGCCTGAAATGATTGGATAATTATCCTCATCACTGTTACAAGCCAAAGCCAAAAAGGCAAAAACAAAAATTAAATTTTTCATAATCTATAAAGTTTTAATGGTTAGTTATTAATAAAATGTATAGGAAAATAATTGGATTACTGGCCTAAAAGAATGTGTAAAAAAACCATTCACGGAACGCTGTGAAGGTCTTTTTAAATGAGTTGAATTTTTTGTTACTCAATCTCATCGGCTGCAAGGACCCGTTCAGTTACATAAAACATTTGAACTTTTCCATTTGAGATAAGAGCATCATGAACTTGGCCTAACTTTACTTCTTTACCATCAACTGTTAATGTCAACTCATGTCCAGAAGTTACATATTGGCGTAATTCGCCTTTTTTATTGGTGAATTCGTTTTCAATTAAGTAGCCCGTTTTCCACTTTGGATCTGCATCTGCAAACCAGTTAGTTAAAAACGCTATATGAGCTTCAGTGCCTTCAATAACCTGACCGTTTGGTGCATATGCTTTAAAGCCCTCCTCAACATTTAAACTTTTAATTGTTTCTAAGTCACGTTCGTTATGAGCTTTAATGTAGGTTTGCCAAATCACTAAATTTGACATGTCCCCAGTGTATAATGGCGTTTGAGAGCCGTCATCTTCGATTTCATAGCCAATAGCCTTAGGGGTGTTAACCTCTACCTTAGCTGTTGTATTACATGAAATTAATACGGCCGTCATTAGTATCGTAAAAATTGATTTTTTCATAATGTTAATTGGTTTTATTTATTGGTTAAATTATTATTTTGTTGGTTTATAAAATTATTGATTGTAAACACGTGCTTTGGTTGTTTTATGCAATTTAAGCATAAATTGTATTAAATCTTAAAAAAATTAATATTTTAAAACGGTTGTTATGCTCAAACGCAGGTCAAGTTGGAGGTGCTAAAAAGGATCTAAATCGTTGCAAAGGGTGCTCTATTTTGAATTCAAAGGCTTTGTTTATCTTATGGCAACACTGCTGCTATTTACCTAAAAGGGGTTTCATCTAAATTCCACCTATATCCGACGTTTAAAAGCCCTTTGGAGATACTATTTACAGATTGAATCGGATTATATTCAAGAGACACGATCCAATAACCGTTATCTTTAATAAAAAAACTAGTTTGTCCATAGAAATTAAACGGGAAAGGCCTTATGCCGACTACAACTTTAGTGTTATTAAATTTCTTACCGACTCCTAATTTAGCTGTTACAAGAGTTGGAAATGCAAAACCAACTTCGTATTCAAAAATTAGATTGTTTTGATTTGTGTAAGATTGGCCCCAAAGAAATGACGATCCTGGAAAAAAAGGAAAATCTATATCGTCTATAAAAGCCAGCCCAAAATTCCATTCCATAAAAGAGTCCTTAGACACGGACTTAGTTGTTTCCTGCGCAGAGCTGATTCCTCTGATAAAAACGGTAAGGGTGAGTAACAGAATTAGTTTTTTCATAATCAAATTGGTTTATGAAACAAATATAAGAAATGTAAGTTTAACCTATTTACGTGGTTTAGAAATAGCAGAACTGAAAGAAGAAGATATGCCTATGGTTTAGAAATTTTCTATTCTGTATGCCATGTAAGATAATACGTAAATTAACTTTTCTGTAGATTTATTTATTCTATTTGGTTCTTCACAATCTCCAGTAAACTGCCAGTGGATGCTTTTTTTTTCTAAATTTAGGGTAATGTACAAGCAAAAAAAAGCCCTTACATTTCTGTAAAGGCTTTATAACTGGCTCCTCCTCTTAGGCTCGAACTAAGGACCCTCTGATTAACAGTCAGATGCTCTAACCAACTGAGCTAAGGAGGAGTGTTTTCGCTATTGCGAGCGCAAATATATAGTATTTTTTATTCTATACAAATACATTTTATAAATTATTTAGTCAAATATGGCTTTAAAAATATCATTCCCATTGGCAAATAACACCAAGGAGATTAAAAGAAGGAACCCAACCGTTTGCGCATACTCCATAAACTTGTCGCTAGGCTTACGCCCTGAAACCATTTCGTAAAGTAAAAACATCACGTGACCGCCGTCTAGTGCAGGAATGGGTAGTAAATTTAACACCCCTAACATAATTGATAGCAAGGCGGTAATGGTCCAAAATCCTTCCCAATTCCAAGTGCTAGGGAAAATATCAAAAATAGCTTTGAAGCCTCCAACGCCTTTGTAAGCTCCCGTACTTGGAGAGAAAATAAGTTTTAACTGCATCCAATAAGACGCCATTTCTGAGCTAAAACGATTAAGTCCAGCCCCAATACTTTCGCCAAATCCATACTCTTTAGTAACGATTTTAAAGAAGCCGGCGCTTGCGTAGTCCCGCATGGAACTTGTAACTATGACTCCTAATTCACCTTCATTACTCACCTGTAACTCTCGGCTTAGCAAAACGCCATTTCTTTCAAAAGTAAAAACAGCTGTCTGACCTTTTAGGGTTTCTAACATGGGGGTTATTTCATCCATAAAGCGCGCAGGTTGTTGATTAATGGTCGCCATAATATCGCCTGCTTGTAGATCAACCGCAGCGTTAATGGACCCTTGTTGAAAGTCCGTGATTATAAATGGATTACGAAGATTGATAAGCCCTTTGGGTTTACTTGCAGTCAGCTGCCCCAAAAAGTCGATTGGAAATTCTATAATTTTTGTAGTCCCATCCCGATCTATAGTCATCGTTTTGGCTTCTATTATGTAGCGCTTGATATCGGAAATATTTACGATTTTATAATTGTTAATTGCAATAACTTTATCCCCATTTTGAAGTCCAATTTCCTTTAAAACTGAGCTTCTAATTTCATAACCCCCCTCAACGCTTTTAGCATCAACATCTTTGGCACCATATGTAAAAGCCATAAAAATATAAATCACGGCCGCCAATATAAAGTTCACTGTCACCCCCCCAAGCATAATAATCAATCGTTGCCAAGACGGCTTCGAACGAAACTCCCAAGGTTGTGGCGGTTGCGCCATTTGCTCTTTGTCCATGCTCTCGTCAATCATTCCCGATATTTTTACATAGCCACCCAAAGGCAGCCAACCAATCCCGTAAACGGTATCGCCAATTTTCTTTTTAAATAAGGAGTATTTGACATCGAAAAAGAGGTAAAACTTTTCAACGCGTGTTTTAAATAATTTAGCAGGTATAAAGTGACCTAGTTCATGCAGCACAATGAGTAAAGAAAGACTCAATAAAAACTGTGATATTTTAATAACAAATTCCATGTAGTATCGTATAAGTTTGAGCTGACAAATGTAAAGTTTTCAGATTAGAAACAAAAACTTTATTAGAGGTCTGTATTTTTAGGGTTTTATTGTTAAATTTTTAGGTTCTGTATTGTACTTTTACGAGCCTAATTAGGTTGATATGGCTTCTTTTTTTAACAAATACAAACTATTCATTACCACACTATTTGTGTTGTCCTGCATTATTATTACGTTATTCTACAACATCCTCAGCCCTGTAAGAATACTCCCTATATACCAGCCGGCCCAAGTCAACTATGAATTGGTAGACAGCAGCATTCAATATCAAAAAAAATACCACCGCATCGCCGATTTTAGTTTAATAAATCAAAATGGAGAAACGATTACGCAAGAATTTTATAAAAATAAAATCTATGTCGCCGACTTTTTCTTTACAACCTGTCAGACCATCTGCCCTATCATGACCGATCACATGTATGACATTCAAAAAGAAACCATCGCGGATCCGGATGTGTTGTTGTTATCACACTCGGTAACGCCTGAAATTGACTCCGTTGCACAACTAAAACGATATGCCAAAAAAAAGCTGGTAAACGCCTCTAAATGGAATTTAGTTACAGGGGATAAAAAACAAATTTATGAATTGGCTCGTAAATCGTATCTCGCCGTTAAAGATGCCGGCAGTGGTGGTCCCTTTGATATGATTCATACCGAAAATTTTATGCTGATTGATAAAAAGCAACAAATTCGTGGATTTTACGATGGCACAGAGGCTAAAGAAATTGAACGGCTCCTGGAAGATATAAAAGTTCTAAAAGCATCGTATAAAAACTAATCTTTTTATTACTTTTGCTTCTTTAAAATGAATCTAAATAAGCATGCGCTTTACAATTGCAGATCTTAAAAAAGGAGAAAAAGGCATTATCACCGATAGCTCCTCTGAAAACATTCCTCTAAAATTATTAGAAATGGGATGCCTCCCTGGTAACGAAGTTCATTTGCTTCAGTTAGCGCCGTTTGCGGACCCTATGTATTTGAATGTAAACGACAGTTTTTTAGCGATTCGAAAAGAAACAGCCGCCTTGATTGTAATCGAAAAAATAAATGGGTAAACAGCTAAATGTTGCGTTGATTGGAAATCCAAATACAGGAAAAACTTCTGTGTTTAATGCCTTGACGGGACTCAATCAAAAAGTAGGAAACTACCCTGGAATAACGGTTGACAAAAAACAAGGCATTTGTAAATTGTCTCGTGGAGTAAAAGCCCATGTGTTAGACCTCCCTGGAACCTACAGCATTAATGCTTCTTCTTTGGATGAAAATGTAGTGATTGAATTGCTACTTAACAAAAACGACAAAGACTATCCCGATGTCGCTTTAATTGTAAGTGACGTAGAAACCTTAAAACGAAACCTCCTTTTATTTACACAAATTAAAGACCTCAAAATTCCAACCATTCTGGTGATCAATATGAGTGACTTGATGATTCGCAAGGGAATCTCGTTAGATATTGAATTACTAGAAGCAAAGCTGCACACAAAAATAGCACTTGTAAGCACCCGTAAAAATACAGGTATAGAAGCGTTAAAACAGCTTATTGAAAGCTATAAAACCATTTCTACAGAGCCGTGCTTAGACACCACTCTTATTGATGAAGACTATTTTCAAAGCCTGCAAAAGGCTTTTCCAAATCAGGATGTTTATAAATTATGGTTAGTCATTACACAAGATGCAAACTTTGGGAAAATTACACGCCAGGAGCTGGATGTTTCAAAATTTAAAACAAAATCAAATCAGGAATTAAAACGCCTGCAGCAAAAGGAAGCCATAAAACGCTACCAGTTTATAAATAGTATTTTAAAACAGGGGCAAACAATTGACCGCTCTAAAGCCACAGGGCTAAGAAGCAAACTAGATCGCGTACTAATTCATAAAGTATGGGGATATGTCATCTTTTTCTTAATATTATTATCTATTTTTCAAGCCATTTATGATTGGGCTACGTTCCCGATGGACCTCATCGACACCACCTTTGCTAGCTTGGCAGAATGGGTCAAAGTCTCTTTTCCTGGCGGCGGAAAAGTAACCGATTTAGTGGCAGAGGGCATTGTGTCTGGTATTGGAGGCATTGTTATTTTTATTCCGCAGATTGCCTTTTTGTTCTTATTCATTTCTATTTTAGAAGAAAGTGGCTACATGAGTCGTGTGGTCTTTTTAATGGACCGCGTCATGCGACGATTTGGATTGAGTGGAAAAAGCTTAGTCCCCTTAATTTCAGGAACTGCTTGTGCCATTCCTGCTGTTATGGCCACTCGTAATATTGAAAATTGGAAGGAACGTCTCATTACTATTTTGGTTGTGCCATTTACAACCTGTTCGGCGCGGCTCCCTGTGTACCTTATTATTATTGCATTGGTTATTCCCGAGGGCTCTATTATTGGGCTTAGCTACCAAGCACTAACGTTAATGGCGCTGTACCTGCTCGGGTTTGGAATGGCCATCTTTTCGGCTTATATCCTAGACCGCGTTTTAAAAACAAAACACAAAACATTTTTTGTGGTAGAAATGCCTAACTATAAACTGCCTTTACTAAAAAATGTGATTATTACCGTTATTGAAAAAACAAAAACATTTGTTTTTGAAGCGGGTAAAATAATTTTAGCCATTTCTATTATTCTATGGGTGATGGCTTCCTATGGCCCTGGGGATAAGTTTAATAATGCCGAATCATACGTCAAAGAAACCTCAACTACTCAGTCAACTTCTGAGCTTAACGATCAAATTGCGGCGTTTAAACTTGAGCACTCTTATATTGGGATTGTAGGAAAAACCATCGAACCCCTTATCAAGCCTTTAGGGTATGACTGGAAAGTTGGTATAGGGCTCGTAGCGTCTTTTGCTGCTAGAGAGGTTTTTGTAGGTACATTAGCTACAATATACAGTGTAGGAAGTGCCGGCGAAGGAGAAAACATAGAAACGATTAAAACAAAAATGGCCAATGAAACCTATGCTGATGGTACCAAGGTTTTTACGCTTGCTTCTGGAATATCCTTGCTTTTATTTTATGCCTTTGCCATGCAATGCATGAGTACCCTTGCCATTGTAAGGCGGGAAACTAAAACTTGGAAATGGCCTATTCTTCAACTCGTTGGAATGACGGCGATTGCTTATATCTGTGCTTTAATTGCCTTTCAATTTTTAAAATAACTAGAAATGAATACTTCTTTTCAAACTCTAATAATTGCTGTACTTGTATTGATTGCTGTTCTTTATTTGTTCCGAAAGCAGCTGTGGAAGTCTGGCAAAAACAATAAGAATTGTGGTAACGACGGCTGTGGGTGTGATTAACCTAAAGCAACATCTAAGGTCATCATTACAATAAAGCCACCAATAAAACCAAGCGTTGCAACATCGGTGTATTTATCCCGCTGTGTTTCTGGAATCACTTCCTCAACCACTACAAAAATCATAGCCCCTGCTGCAAATGCCAAAGCGTAAGGCAAAATGGGGGTGAAAAATGTAACTGCAACAGCGCCTATGACCGCAGCAATAGGTTCTACAATTGCCGAAAGCTGGCCGTACCAAAAGCTTTTAAATTTAGTAACCCCCTGACGTCTAAGTGGCATGGAAACCGCTAGCCCTTCTGGGAAATTTTGAATTCCAATTCCAAGGGCTAATGCCACAGCACCACCAATAGTTGCCTCTGGAATACCCGCTGCAACCCCTCCAAAAAGAACACCTACTGCTAAGCCTTCTGGTATGTTATGAAGTGTAATCGCGAGCACCAATAACGTAGTTCGGTGCCAAGGCGACTTAACACCTTCCTTTTCACTGTCTTTAAAGTTTATGTGTAAATGAGGGAGTACTTTGTCGAGTCCAAAAAGGAATAACGCACCCATTCCAAAACCAATCGCTGCGGGGAGTACCTTTAAAAAACCTTCGCCTGGACTCATCTCAATACTTGGCGCCAATAGACTCCAAAAACTGGCAGCCACCATAACACCTCCCGTAAAACCAAGCATTCCATCCAAAAGCCCTCTATTCATTCCTTTAAAAAAGAAAACAAGCGAAGCGCCTAAAGCGGTTACAATCCAGGTAAAAAGAGAGGCATATAAAGCCGCTAAAATGGGATCTATGCTACTGAGGTAAGAAATAATTTGATCCATCAAGTTTTTAAATTTTTGGCAAGTTAATAAATCTAGGCTGCTAAACTAATAAAAATAGTTCACTACTGCAAAACAAATGAGAAACCTATTTTTGCAGTTGTTCATAGGCTTCTTGAACTTTTCTGAATTTTTCTTCTGCACCCTTTTGGTGTTCTTTTCCTAAATGAAGGACTTTATCAGGGTGGTATTTTTTAGCCATTTTCCTGTAAGCAGTTTTAATTTCTGCTTTGGTTGCCGTTGGTTCAATCTCTAGAATCTTATAGGCCATATCAGAACTTTTGTAAAACATAGCTTTGATACTTTCAAAATCTCTAACACTTACCCCTAAATAAGAAGCAATTAAAGCGATTGCTTTGACCTCAGATTCATCGACGTGATTATCGGACTTTGCAATGCCAAATAAAAAATGGATTAGTTGGAGTCGTGAGGCATGATCCATCATTTGACGAATTTGTAAACACACCTGACGTGTCGGGATATTGGTCTGCTTAGATATTTCTTTAAACAGCTTGAAGGCTTTATTTGCGCGTTCCTTACCATACATTTGAACAAACTGTGCCCGTACAAAATCCAACTCTCGCTGGTCTTGTTTGCCATCTGCTTTGATAACTATAGAAGCCAAAACTAATAAGCTGACCTCAAAATCCCCGGAGCGAGTAGCGGCTTGATTTTGGGTGCGGGCAACTCCCCCTTTTGAGGAAGCGTCTAAAAGACTTCCTAGTGCCATTCCAATAATAGCACCAATTGGCCCTCCAAAAGACCATCCTATTGAGGCCCCTATCCATTTCGAAAATCCCATTTTATATCACGATTAAATTAAAAATCAAACCTACAAAAAAAAGAATAGTCACAATTAATAAGCTCAAATATTTCTTAAAAATTTATAGGCATTTTAACACTTTACACACTCAAAAAAAGAATATAATTGCCAGACAAATGTGTATCTTTGTACTTTAATTAAAAATAAATAAACATGTATCCAGCAGAATTAGTAAAACCAATGCGTGAACATTTGACGCAAGTAGGCTTTGAAGAATTACATAACGCCGAAGCTGTAGACACTGCTTTAGCACAATCGGGCACAACTCTAGTGGTTGTCAATTCAGTTTGTGGCTGTGCCGCTGCCAACGCACGACCAGGTGCTATTATGAGTTTAGATAACGAAAAACTCCCCACTCAAACTGTCACCGTATTTGCAGGGGTAGATAAAGAAGCAGTCCAAAAAACAAGAGAACACATGGTTCCATTTCCTCCAAGTTCTCCTTGCATGGCCTTGTTTAAAGATGGTGAATTAGTTCACGTCCTTGAACGTCATCATATTGAAGGGCGACCGGCTGAACTGATCGCAGAAAACTTAAAAAATGCGTACAACGAATTTTGTTAAGCCCTTATTATAGCAAACAAAAAAGCCAGACAATTATGTCTGGCTTTTTTGTTATCCGTTAGTTAGCCTATAATTTCTACCAAATCTTCAATTTTTGTAAGTAATTGAACTTTAATAGCGGTTGTTTTTAGACTTATCTTGTTGTGTTTTGACACAAATATAATTTCGAAGCCTAGTTTTTCTGCCTCTAAAATGCGCTGATCTACACGCTGAACCGGTCTAATTTCTCCAGACAAGCCTACTTCACCGGCAAAACAAAAGTTTTTGGCCAAGGCCTCATCGTCATTAGAAGATAAAATGGCCGCAACCACCGCTAAGTCAATCGCGGGGTCATCGACATTGATGCCTCCAGTAATATTTAAAAATACATCTTTTGCACCAAGTCTAAAGCCAGCACGTTTTTCTAAAACAGCCAACAACATATTGAGACGTTTGGCATTAAAACCAGTCGCGCTCCGCTGGGGCGTTCCATAAACGGCCGTACTTACCAAAGCCTGAACTTCTATAAGCAATGGACGAACGCCTTCTAGGGTGACAGCGATAGCATTTCCCGACAAGGCTTCGTCTTTTTTAGATATTAAAATATCTGAAGGATTCGTAACTTCTCGTAAACCAGTTCCGAGCATTTCATAAATCCCTAGTTCGTGTGTAGACCCGAAACGATTTTTATGTGCTCTTAAAATTCTAAAAACATGATTTCTGTCTCCTTCAAACTGAAGGACCGTATCCACCATATGCTCTAATATTTTAGGTCCTGCAATGGAGCCATCTTTGGTGATATGCCCTATTAAAATTACGGGGGTGGCTGTTTCTTTTGCAAACTTAATAAGCTCAGTTGTGCATTCTTTAATTTGCGAAACACTCCCGGCAGAAGCTTCCAAGTAATCACTTTGTAGTGTTTGAATGGAATCAATTACAACAACATCAGGCTGAAGTGCTTCAATTTGTTTAAATATGTGCTGTGTTTTTGTTTCTGTTAATATGTAACAGGTATCATTCAAAGGTTGGATACGTTCCGCACGAAGTTTAATTTGTTTTTGACTTTCTTCTCCAGAAACATATAGAGTTTTATACGGTAGTTTCAATGAAACTTGAAGCATTAACGTGCTTTTTCCTATGCCTGGCTCGCCTCCCAAAAGGATTAAGGATCCCGGTACTATACCGCCTCCAAGCACACGGTTAAGCTCGCCATCGTTGGTGTTCATTCTAACGGTTTTTGCCGTGTCTATTTCAGATATTTTAAGCGGCTTGGACACCCGGTTAGGGCTGTTTTTCGCTCCGGGCTTCCAATCCTTTTTGTCTGGCTTCTGCACCAATTCTTCTGTGATGGTGTTCCAAGACTTACAAGAGGTGCATTGTCCTTGCCATTTGGCAGATTGAGCTCCACAGCTCTGGCAAAAAAAGGTGGTTTTAACTTTAGCCATTAGTATCCGTATTCTTTTTGAATTTGATCTGCTCGATTTAGCATATCTTCTTTTAAATAGCCCTCAATACTTCCAAGTGTATAACAAGATCTGTAGGAGTTCATTGCCTTTTTGTGCTTTCCTGACGCCTCATAATAGCGCGCTAAATAAAAAGGGGCTAATATAGTGCCTGGATGTTGATCTTTGGCGATGTTTCCTAAATCTTTATAAAGCTCATATTGCTTTGTTTTTTCTAGGGCTGCAGCGATGGCTTTAAAATCGTTCACGAGCATTTGTTTTTCGACCCCAAACACCTGTTTGATCGTTTCATATTTTTCTATCAAATAATCAACAGGGGACGTTTCTAGTGTTAGGATTTTGTTTTTATATTCTGATCTGCTAATAGGCTGAAACTCCGAAAAAATGTCCTCTAGTGCCTTTGGAATCGAATGTGCCACAAGCGAATAATGTGTAGCGTCTTCAAAATTATCAAAGGTATAGGATAGGCTTGGGTTTTCTAAAACAGAAAGTTGAGAATTAAGTTCAGTAGCCTCTTTTTTATTTCGCTTTATATCCCCTGAAGCCGTAGATAAATAATAAAATGATTTTCTCTTTTGTTCCACAGAAAACTGTCTAGTAAGATTCTCCTGCATATAAGAAGCTAAGTCAGGACTCAGTGCTATAAAAGCATTAAAAACGGGTGTTTTTTTAAAGAAAAAATAGTTTATAAAGTTAGCGGTTTTACCATGGCCAATAGCAATTCTAAAATCTAAACTACGATAGCTTTCTGACATAAAAGGAATGAGTTCAGTTTCAACAAAGTCGTAAAATTGAGCCCCTTTTTTGTAAGGCAAGAAATTCTCTACTGAGATTGTGCAGTCATCCGCTCTTGATTCTTCTTGGCTCACCCCTACTACAATGGCACCAGGCATGTCTTCCCAGTAAGAGAAGTAATCAACATTACCAGCAACAGCCTCAAAAAGATAATCCCCATCAAAAACAATAATTAGTGGGTAGGCCTTGTCCTCATTAGCCTCATAATTGCGTGGTAGTTGAATTTTTAATTCTCGAGTTGTTCCTAGGGCTTCAGATTCAATCGATTCATAAAGAGTCTGAGAGAAAGAAAGGTTACAACTTAATAGCAATGAAATGACAAAAAACTTCATGTTATGTATATATATGGTTTGGTGTTGCCAAGTTAAGGAAATAAGCGAAAAATAATTGTACTATTTGGAAGTTTGTTTTGGGTATCGCCTATTGTAAAATGGCAAATAGAGGAGAGAAAGCCCGCCTAAAAGTATAATCATTAATGTTTGTGAAGTCCACATAATCCACCCAAATGCAATACTTGGATCTTCGGGGATATTAAAAATAGAAAACGCTGCAAAAATAGCCAAAGGATAAGATCCAATCCCACCATTGGTTGCGGCAATGCTAAAACTAGCCAATATAAACCCAATTAAAATTGCCGCAAAAGGAATATTACTTATTTCATTCACAGAAAATGTAGTGACATAAAACATAAGGATATACATTCCCCAAATAAACAGAGTGTGAAAAATAAAAGGCCACTTTTTTTTCATCTTGAAAATACTAAGAAGCCCCTCGACTAAGCCGCTCATAAACGATTTAATTTTTAGGGCGATTTTTGACTGCCCTTTTTGAATGATTACAATTGTTATAAAAATAAAGACTATGGCTGCAGTTGCAGCAATTAACAGCTTTAAAGGGTCAATTGTTTCTGAAAGTTTCGTGTAAATAAAGTCATATTGTAAAAAAAGCGTCACCGTAATAATGCCTAACATAACAACCATATCGGCAATGCGTTCTGAAACGATCGTTCCAAAACTTTTTTCAAAAGGCACCCCTTCATAATTTGTGAGTATGGAGGCCCTTGCTATTTCGCCGGCTCTGGGGATGGTGTAGTTAATTAAATAGGTTGCAAAAACAGCCATTATACTATTTCCAAGTTTAATGTTATAGCCCATAGGCTCTAACTGAAACCGCCAACGATAGGCGCGAGACAAGTGACTTAATAGGCCAAAAAACGTTCCTAAAAAAACCCAAGAATAGTTGGCTTTTTTAAATGACCCAACCAACCGATCAAAAGGGATGATAGAAAACGAATACCAAACCGCTGCAACACTTAACAAAAGTGGGATCGTTACTTTTAGTACTGGCTTCAGTTTTAGATTCAAAATTTAGTTTAATAGGTTATTGGATTCATTAGGAAACACCAAAGAAGGCTTAAAAATCTTAGCTTCTTCTAACTCCATAAAAGCATAGGTGATCAATATCAAAACGTCTCCTATAGAGACCTTATGAGCAGCGGCGCCGTTTAAAGTAATTTCTCCCGAGTTTCTTGGCCCTGGAATTACATATGTATCTAAACGCTCACCATTGTTATTATTTACCACTTGGATTTTTTCTCCTTGGATAATATTGGCAGCATCCATTAAGTCTTCATCAATTGTAATACTTCCAATATAATCAAGATCAGCTCCGGTTACTTTAACACGATGAATTTTAGATTTTACTACTTGTATTTGCATGTTGGTAAATATAATTAATTTAAATCTATATTATCAATTAAACGAATATCTCTTACCAGTACCGCAATAAATGCTCGGTACGTTTTGCGGCTGTCATTTTGTTCGATAGCCGTTAAGGTTTCTACTTCTGAAATCTGAAAATACTCTAGCTCAAATAATGGATGTGCACTAAACTGTGTCTCCACCCAGCTATAAATAGCCTGTACACTCTCGGTTTTAAACTTCTGCTTAACTAGTTTTAGTGTTTTATAAATCAATCCCGACTTTTCCTGTTCTAAAGCGTTCAAACGGGCGTTTCTAGAACTCATTGCAAGCCCATTAGGCTCCCGCTCGATTGGACAGCTTACAATGGTTACTGGTAGCTGAGTAATCTCGACCATCTTTTTGATAATTTGTAATTGCTGAAAATCTTTTTCACCAAAATAGGCGTTGTCAGGACTGACAATTTCAAATAAGCGTTTTACAATGGTTCCTACGCCATCAAAATGACCAGGTCGAGAGCGGCCTTCCATTTCTAACTCAAGTCCTTCGAAATCAAAAGAATCCGCTGCTATTTTAGGGCCATATACATCTTCAATAGCAGGAGCATAAACGACCATTGATCGCCTTGAAAGGGTTTCTAATAATTTAATGTCTTTATCTAAGGTTCGTGGATATTTATTTAAATCGTCCGGAATATTAAATTGGGTTGGATTAACAAATATACTAACCACAACGCACTTATTAGAGGCCAAAGCTGCTTTGACCAAAGACAAATGACCCTCGTGAAGAGCTCCCATAGTAGGAACGAAACCCACTGAAAAACCAGGTTGTTTTTGTTTGTTAATATGGGCGATTAATCCCGTCTTTTTTTGGAAAACTTGCATTTAGTAAATATTTAACAGCTTGCAAACTTAAGGTATTACAATTAATCTGCATAAAATTTTGTATTTTTGCACGAGTTTTGTTGTCAATACTAAAACTATAGTCCATATGAAAGATAAGAGAGTTTTATACGTGTCGTCAGAGGTAGTGCCATATCTCCCTGAAACAGAAATTTCGTCTATGTCGTTTGAAGCGCCTAGAATGATAAATAAGCAAGGTGGACAAATACGAATATTCATGCCTCGCTATGGCAATATTAACGAGAGAAGACATCAGCTTCACGAGGTCATTCGGCTTTCTGGAATCAACTTGGTAATAAATGACTTAGACATGCCTTTGATAATTAAGGTCGCTTCCATTCCAAAAGAAAGGATTCAAGTTTATTTTATAGATAATGAAGAATATTTTAAACGAAAAGCAACCCTTACAGATGAGCAAGGAAAGTTATTTGATGATAACGATGAACGTGCTATCTTTTTTGCAAAGGGTGTGATTGAAACTGTTAAGAAATTAAACTGGGCTCCAGACATAATTCACGTTCATGGGTGGCTGGCATCGTTATTACCACTCTATTTAAAACAATACTATAAAGATGAACCCTTATTTAAGGAAAGTAAGGTAGTGACTTCTGTATACAATCAAAGTTTTGACGACACACTTAATAGTGGTCTTATTGATAAAATCAAGTTTGATGAAATAGAAGAAACACATATTGAAGGGCTAAAAACACCTAGCTATTCTAACTTAATGAAAGTTGCTATCGATTTTTCAGATGGCCTCATAAAAGGCTCTAACGAACTTCCTGCGGAACTTGAAGACTATCTTGCTAATTGTAAAAAGCCTGTATTAGACTACCAGTATCCTGAAGCTTTTGCAGAAGCTTACACTGATTTTTACACCACAAAAATATTAAAATAAGCCCCTCCCCTTTATCATGAAACATATTAATTCCCTTTTATTAAAATCTGCTTGTGCTTTATCTGTCATTTTAATGATTCAGGCCTGTGATACCGAGTTTTCAGAAATTGGAACAGGCATCGTAGGGATTCCGGATTTTGAAATAAAAAACAGAGCTTACCCAATAACAACCTACAATAAAAAAATAACCGAATTTGAATCCTCTAACATAGGAAACAACCTGTTAGGGTGTTATGACGACCCTGTTTTTGGAGCCTCCAATGTAAGCTTTGTAGGACAACTTATCCCCAAAAGTTTCAGCCCAAAGTTTGGCGATAATGCTGTTTTGGACTCTGTTGTGTTAACAATTCCATATTCTACTACAACAAAAGAAGGTGAAAACGGAGCAACAGAATATGTGCTGGATTCACTTTACGGCACTAAACCCGTAAAGCTTTACATCTACAAAAATAATTTTTTACTTAGAGACTTTGATCCTAGTGCAGGAATCGACGATGCACAAAGCTATTATTCTGATGGCTCCCTAACAGCTGGACAGTCCATTGAAACAGCGCAACTTGAAGGGGATTTACTGTATTACCAAAGCGTCTATTTTCCGAGTGATAAGCCCAAGGGCTTAAAAACATATAACGAAGAAACGAATGCCTATGAAGTGACTAGTACTTTAACTCCAAGTTTAAGAGTTCACTTGTATGACCACCCTAATAACTCTAACCTTCCAGAGCGGTTTTGGGAAGATTTAATCTTGTCAAAAGAAGAGGACGCTGTTCTTAGCAGCCTTAATAGTTTTAAGGAATACTTTAGGGGCTTGTATATAAAGACAGAGCCCATAAACGCACAAGAAGGGCATATGATGCAGCTCAATTTTTCATCAAGTAACTCTAATCTTAATCTGTACTACTCCTATGGCCAAACTGAAGACAGATCACAAGGAAAATATGTGTTGTCACTTTCTGGAAATAATGTAGCTATTTTTGACAATGATTTTAATCCATCGATTCTACAAACCATAAATGATACTTCAACAGACTTTGAAGGAGATGATTTTCTGTATCTAAAAGGAGGCGAAGGCTCTATGGCTGTAATAGAGTTGTTCCCTAGAGATGAAGAGGGTAACGCAGAAGCTGAACAAGATTTTAAAAATGAATTTAGAGATATTGATAACGACGAACGAATAACTCCTAAGCGATTGATTAACGAAGCGTTCTTGGAGTTTTATGTCAAAGAATCCCTGCACAACTCTGACCTTCCTAACAGGGTATACATATATGACCTAAACAATAATATCCCTGTGGCAGACTTCTTTTTTGACCAAACCGTTAATACGACCTCCTTGGATTCAAAATTCACCCATTTAGTGCCCTTGGCTACAGAAACAGACAGTAATGGTGTAGAGCATAAGAAATATAAAGTACGACTTACCGAACACCTTAATAATATAATTCTTAGAGACTCCACAAATGTGAGACTTGGACTTTTAGTCTCTTCAAATGTAGGCCTAACAAATCTAAATAAATTTAAAAATATCGAAGATATTCAAGGCGTCCCTACAGGAACAATATTATCTCCTAAAAGTGTGATACTTTATGGAAATAACTCCCCAGACACGACTAAACACCCAAAACTCAATGTTTATTACACTGAACCTAATAATTAAATCTTATGTGTGGAATTGTCGGCTATATTGGCCATCGTGAAGCTTATCCCGTAATCCTTAAAGGACTGCAGCGTCTTGAATACAGAGGCTATGACAGTGCCGGAATTGCGCTGTATGACGGGGCTGAAATACAGCTGTCAAAAACCAAGGGTAAAGTTGCTGACTTAGAACGTAAATTCTCAAACCAAAACAACATCCCTAAAGGAACTTTAGGAATTGGACACACACGCTGGGCTACCCATGGAATTCCAAACGATGCCAATTCACATCCTCACTTTTCAAATTCTGGAGATCTAGTAATCATCCACAATGGAATTATTGAAAATTATGAGGCTCTTAAAAAAGAGCTGATTAAAAGAGGCTATCATTTTTCATCAGACACTGATACCGAGGTATTGGTAAACCTGATCGAAGACATTCAAAAAAACAACAACTTAAAGCTTGGAAAAGCAGTTCAAGTGGCGCTTAACCAGGTGGTAGGGGCTTATGCAATTGCTGTTTTTGACGTTAAAAAACCCAATGAAATTGTAGCTGCTAGACTGGGAAGTCCTTTAGCAATAGGCGTTGGAGAAGGCGAGTTTTTTATTGCCAGTGATGCCTCTCCGTTTTTAGAATATACTAATAATGCCGTGTATCTAGAGGATGAAGAAATGGCAATTATCTCTTTACACAAGCCTTTAAATATCCGAAAGATAAAAGACGACAGACTCGTTAGTCCCTATGTGCAAGAGCTCAAGATTAATCTTGAACAAATTGAAAAAGGAGGCTATGATCATTTCATGCTTAAAGAAATTTTTGAGCAGCCACACGCTATTAAAGACACCTACAGAGGGCGCTTGCGAATAGATGAAGGCATTATTAAAATGGCGGGTATTGAAGATAACATGGCGAAGTTTCTAAATGCTAAGCGCATTATAATTGTAGCTTGCGGAACCTCTTGGCATGCCGGGCTCGTGGCAGAATATATAATTGAGGAACTAGTACGAGTGCCTGTGGAGGTTGAGTATGCTTCAGAGTTTAGATACCGAAACCCAGTCATTAATGACTCAGATGTGGTCATTGCTATTTCTCAATCCGGAGAAACAGCAGACACCCTTGCAGCCATTAAGCTTGCAAAAGAAAGAGGTGCTTTTGTATTTGGGGTTTGTAATGTTGTTGGCTCATCCATCTCTAGGGAAACAGATGCTGGTGCTTACACACACGCAGGCCCAGAAATTGGAGTGGCTTCCACAAAAGCATTTACAACTCAAATTACCGTTCTTACACTAATTGCGCTGCGCTTAGCAAAAGCAAAAGGAACCATGTCAAATACAGACTTTAGAAGGCATCTCGTAGAATTAGAGATGATTCCTAAAAAAGTAGAAGACGTTTTAAAGTCAGAAGCATTGACAAAAGAGATTGCTTCAATATATAAGGACGTAAGTAACTTCTTATATTTAGGGCGAGGATTTAATTTTCCTGTAGCCCTTGAAGGTGCTCTAAAACTCAAAGAGATTTCTTACATCCATGCCGAAGGATACCCGGCAGCAGAAATGAAACATGGCCCAATCGCTCTTATAGATGAAAACATGCCAATCGCAGTGATTGCGACCAAATACGGGCATTATGAAAAAGTGGTTAGTAACATTCAGGAGATAAAATCACGTAAAGGAAAAATTATTGCCGTGGTCACCAAAGGAGATACCCAAGTAAAGGGAATCGCAGACCATGTCATTGAAGTGCCTGAAACAATAGAGTTACTTTCGCCACTTCTTACTACAATACCCTTGCAATTGCTGTCTTATCACATTGCTGTCATGCTAGAAAAAAACGTGGATCAACCTCGAAACCTAGCGAAGTCGGTTACTGTGGAATGAGTATGATAGGGGGTATTTAATCACCCATCTATTAGTTGAAGTAGAAGTAACATCTCCGAAACTTTGGGTATTACCACTCTCCTCTTCACAAATAGAAAAATACAACTACATAAAGGAAAAAAGAGATGAGGGATATTACTATTATCAGATTAGTGATATGATGAATGAATCAAACTTCAAACCTCAAAGAACCGACATATTCACCCCACAACAAGTATGGGGATTGGAATTTAAAATGGAAAAACGACTAAAAAGATTAGATAAAATAAAGAACCCTAAAATTCTAAAAATTAGTATTTTAGAGAAGAAATAAATTTTGTAATTTAAAATAATAGTATGGAGGTATTTGGAATTATTGGAATGTCGTTAGGAACGATGGGGTTTGTGTTTGGAATAATCTGTTTAAACCAAATGGGGAAACTCATAAAAACTCTAAAAGAAAAGAAAATTCTTGAAGAGGATTACAAAAATGTAGATACGTTTTAAATTAAAACTGATTTATTTGAATATCAACCCACAGATTTGTCTTTAGTGACTAC